>ENA-OPCN01001700-OPCN01001700.1-human-gut-metagenome-genome-assembly--contig:-NODE-1700-length-13950-cov-5.289960_pt1 | contig 13950 bp, 14 predicted proteins | sample MGYA00241567_ERZ501485 | MGnify/ENA primary metagenome ERZ501485 (study PRJEB25962, sample SAMEA2042579) | human gut metagenome | biome: human gut; feature: human-associated habitat; material: faeces...
GTGCTCTTCCTATTTCCATTGGTGTACTTATTTTTGCGACAACAGTTCGCTATTATGCAGATGTAGAATATAGACTGAGCTTAAATTACAGAGGCTTTTTCTTCTATTATCTTTTTATTGCAGTAGGTTATGCGATTGGCATGGCGCTGTATGGAATTAGTCATTCCTGGGTAAGCATCTTTATTTTAGGAGAGGTGTTTGGACTGCTGTTTGTTACAATCACAGGAAGCATCTTTAAAAAGCCATTTTTTGAAAAGAGTCAATTTTTCAGGGAAGATGCAAAAACATGTGTGTCACTTTCATCGGCATATCTGCTGTCAGATTTTGTAACATACACAGACCGTGTTGTGCTTCCTATGACAGCCGGAGATGCAGCTTCCTATTATTTCTTTATTGCAAGTACTGTCGGAAAGATGAGTTCTCTGATCTCAACACCGTTAAATGGTGTTATCACAGGTCATCTTGCACGCTATCAGGGAAAAATTACAAAGAAGATGTTAACTGGTGTATTTGCTGCATTGTCAGCGCTTGCAGTTATATTGATTGCCGGAACAACACTTGGTTCTCATATTTACGTATATCTCTTTTACAGAGAGGATTACAATGTAGTAAAAAATCTGTTTTTGCTGGCAAATGCCGGACAGGTATTTTTCTTTATGAGTAATACAATGATGACAGTCGTGCTTAGATTTGCACCAGAGCGTTATCAGCTGATCATGGGTGTGATTTATGCAGTATTGTTCTTTGCAGCAGTAGTTCCTGCTATGTACCTTTACAAAATCTGGGGTGCTGTATGGGGACTTCTTGCAGTCAATGTCGTTAAGTTCTTATTAATTACAATGCTTGGCTTTTTGGCATTGTCAAAAAATGAGCGAAAAGAAAGGGTGTGAAAAAATGAGTCAGAAACATCAAAAGAGTCAGGCACGTAGTATTTCAGTAAATGCAATTGCTGAAAAGCCGCTTCTTATCTGGGATTATGTAGCATTTGCTGCAATCGCAGTCTTTTGCTTTTTAGTTTTTCAGCAGTCCGATCTTTTGCATACGGCAGGCTGCAGCTACGGTTATTTAAATGGTCATTTCCGTGATTTTTATGATTATTGCGGAACATTTGATATTCATCCGGCATACATGCCAAGCTTTTATCTTATCTTTGCCATCTGGAATATTCCGATGCGTCTGTTTGGCGTCGTGACATTTCCAACGGAAAATCTGCCTGTTCTTGCTATTTTATGGGCAAAGCTCTTACCATGTCTGATCTATGTGGCAAGCGGTGTGTTGATTTATCATATTGCCATCCTTGCCGGAATGGGCAGCAAGAAATCAAAGCTTTGTGCATATGCATGCCTTACTATGCCAGTTGCTTTTTATGCGCAGTTTATCTTTGGCCAGTATGACATCATCATGACATTCTGTGTACTTCTTGGCGTTTACTATTATTTAAAGAAGAAGGACATTTGGTTTATTTTCTGGTTTGCCATTGCGATGACATTTAAATATTCAGCGCTGTTAATCTTTGCACCGCTTCTTTTATATCGTGAGAAAAATGTATGGAAGATTATTGCATCCTGCGTGCTGCTTATGGTGCCATTTGTATTGGAGTTTTTTGTTTACAGAAACAGCCCGGTATTTCAGGCATATGTGTTTGGATTTGGCGGAAATGCAGTCAGCAGTCCGACAGGCTACATCATGAATGCAGGATACTATACAGGATTTGAATTATCAACATTCCATTATGAGGTCAGCTTTGCTGTTTTGGCATTTGGTACATTGTGCGCATGGTGTTATTTCAATAAGCCGACAGATGACAGAAATTTCGTTAATACGGTATTTTATATCTGCTGTCTTGCCTTCTTTGTACTGTTTGGTTTGTCAAAGTGGCATCCGCAGTGGCTGCTGTTTGCCGTACCATTTTGGGTTATCAGTTCATTCCTTCATAAAGATACGAAAATTTTTATGATTTTGGACTTGATTTTTATGTTAGTTTATACCATATTTAATGTACAGATGATTCCTAACAATGTAGATCAGGCGATGTTTAATAACGGCATCTTACGATCTCTTGTAAATGGAAACATCGGTACTGAGCTCATGATGGAGGATTTGATTGCAAAGCTTGATAAAAGTCTTTGCCTGTCAATTCTTACAATGATGATGCTTGTATATGCTGTATTTAAGCATCCAAAGTATTGTGCACAAAATCCTGCACAGGAAGTCAATTGCATGGGTTGGATGCGCACTCGCTTTATTGGTGGTGTTGCAATTTTTGTCGTTCCGGCATTTGTGTGTCTGATGGCATATTTCAAAGCACCATATGCGGGATATAAAGTTGAAAATGTGTACAGCCAGGTACAGCTTTGTGAGCTTGGTGATGAGGTGAGCCAGACGTTCTGTGCAACAGGCAATTCAATTGATAAGATTCGCTTTGTCGCTGGTGTCAATGATCGTGTCAACAAAGGATACGTGAAGCTGACAGTAAAGGACAGTGATGATAAAATTCTTTATGAGCAAGATTGGGAAACATCAGGCTGGCTTGAGGATCGCATCATTACGGCGAACTTAAATGGGGTGCCGACTACACCGGGTGAATATTATACAGCGGTGTTTGAAGTGACACAGGCAAATGGTGATTATGCCGTATCCATCTATCGCTCAGAGGATAATGTAACAGGTGACAAAAAGGAGATCGCAGAGGCTGATGGAAAGAAGCAAAGCTATCAGCTTGAGATGATCGTCTATCAATAAGCAGAAAGGCGTAGGTGTTTTATGACACAAATTGAATTCGTCACAGAGTTAGAGCAGGCGCTTCGTGGAAATGTGGAAGAGCGCATCATTCAGGAAAATGTAAGATACTATAATGACTATATCAGTGAGCAAAGAGCAGCAGGAAAGTCTGAGGAAGAGATTTTTGCTTTACTTGGAAGTCCGCGTCTTATTGCAAAGACGATTATTGATACCTCCGGTGAGGCAAGCACGCAGGAAAACAGCCGTGCCGGAAGCTACAACTACAGCACAGGTTCAGACGACAGTTCAACTGGCGGTGATGGCTGGAGCTTTAGCTGGATGAAAGAGACTGCATCCAAGAACTGGGTGACAAAGACCATTGCGATTTTAGCAATTGTAGCAGTTGTTTTTCTTGTATTAAGTATTATCTTTAAGCTCGTAGCAATCCTATTCAAACCGGCAGTTGTTGTACTGGCAGTGGCAGCCGTGTATTATCTGGTGAAAAATTCATCAAATAAATAAAAAACGTGACAGAAAAAATGTGACGTAAAAGCATGATAGAAAACATGCAAAAAACATGAGGAAAATGTCATGCATAAACAAACCTTCTGGTGCCATACTAGATGTGAAGGCGAAAGCCTTTTTCAATCTAGTTACACATCAGGAGGTTTTTTATTATGAGAAATTATAGCGATTCAGAAAACAGTTACAACAAGAAGGAACAGGATTCATATCGAAATCAGGCGGTAAACTGCCACAGTACAAAGGAAGAAAATTCTGCAACTAATTGTCACAGAGATAAAGACACATCAGAGAAAAATTCAAAAGATGAGTGGAAGAATGCCAGTAATTCCAGAAATGCCGAAAAATCCTATCAGGCACGAAATGCAGCCGATAACTGCAAGAGACAGTAATATGTAAGAGTATTGCGAAGAGTAGTTTTAGAAAACGGGCGCGAGAATCCTTGCGGATTCCTGCGCCCGTTTCCTTTACATATTCGTAAACGTGCAGAAATAATATTGACACCAAATATGACACCATATATAATATAGATAGGAGGTATTCAAAAACGAGGCATGAACCTATTAAAAAAGTGTATGTAGAGATGGTAAAACAGATTGTGGAAAGTGAGGCGGTAAATGATGAAAACGCTGAATGATTATTTGATAATGAACTATCGTATGGAAATTGTAGAGGATAAGGATGAGGGCGGTTTCGTGGTTTCATTTCCAGAGCTTCCGGGATGTATCACCTGTGGAGAAACAGTAGAATCCGCTGTTGCAAATGCTTTGGATGCTAAGAAGGCATGGTTAGAAGCTGCCATTGAAGATGGTATCGAAATTCACGAGCCGGACAGTTTGGAGGAATATTCAGGACAATTTAAGCTTAGAATACCTCGCAGCTTGCATCGTTCTCTTGCAGAACATTCCAAGAGGGAAGGTATCAGCATGAATCAATATTGCGTGTATCTTCTCTCAAAAAATGATGCAGTATATTCAAAATAGTAGTTGCAGACAGCAGTTTCAATCACCATAATGAAGTAACTTGCCGAGGAGAAATAATACATGATAGGAGGTGTATCGTTATGGGCGCAAAATATGTACTAGTTTTCGTATGCAGTCTGCTACAAATATTCCTGACAAAATATGATATTTCAGTTGTCCCAAAGGACCATTCAGAAAGCTATCGAAGTCCGTATGTGGTTCAGGATGCAGCTGAGATGGGAATTGAGTTAGTGCCAAACCGCAACGAATTTATGAGTTATTCGATTACCAATCATACAGATCAGTACTTGGAGTGTTCTCATTGGCGAAAACTCGAAATTTGCAATGACAGTGAATGGTATGAATTTTGGGTTGAGTCAAAAAATTCTGATTAAATGTAGAAGAAATGCCGCCTGCACCGACAAAAAAGATCTGTGCAAGCGGCATTTCGAATTACTTTCTCGGAATTGAATCCTTCACTTGATTTTCTCATACTGCTGATATAAAATATAGATGAAAGAATTGTCTATACAAAGAATGAAAACAAGTCGTGGAGGGAAATTTAAGTGATAGAAAGAATATTAAAGATAGTATATGTTTTCACTATGTTCATTAATGTGGTATTGTATGGTGTTAGCTTTATTTTGAAATTAAATGTGATCCCAATTCAAGTGGACTTGAGTGGATTAAGTGCAGTTGAAAAAAGAGAAATGCTGTCGAATCTTGCAATCAATTATCCATTAGGGGAAAGTATGTATTATGTTGCAATTGGATTAAGTATTGTGCTAGCAATTGTATTGCTTACATATTTGAATGTCAAATTGGTTTCGTGGAGAAGACGGAAATAAGCTTGATTTATTTTTGGAATTTTTGGATTCTGTAAGTATCTGTTTGAAACTTACAGAATCTTTTTCTTTTATGTGGTGGTATTATGAACTTTATCGGCTCGAAATGTAAGAACGTAAAGTTAGCGCAGATTTTAAGCGTAACGTTGAAATTGGTCCGTTTGGTAGTATATGGAAATAGATAGGAGTATGTGAATTGTTGTAAGAAGAAAAGATTCTGTGAAGAAAAACAAAAACTGAAAGTGACAAAACTGTCACCGAAAAGTAAGGGAATTGTCACGTTACTAGTTTAAGATAAACACATCAAATAAAAAGTTATCAAACAACAAACGATCAAACAAACGGGAGGCGATAACGATTGAAAAGTAAGAAAAAAATGAAGCGAAAGAGAATGAAAAAAGGAATGTTGCTGGCGGAGCTATATCGATTGTTCACGGTGAGGCGATTGATGACGGGACTCTTTCTTGTTGCCATAATTGCAGTCATTTCCGTGTCGGATTTGATTTCAATTGATTCGATCAGTTGGCCCGCAGAGTTAAAGCAAAGTATTTGTGATCAGCTTCAGATGACATTGATATTTGATCGGTATAAGTCCTTGTATGTAATTGCGGCAAGTATTTGTACGGTGACAACCTTTCCATCCGACATTAAAAATCATGTTTTGCCTTATATTCGGCAGCGAACAGATTTTGACAGCATGATGAATGCAAGATTGCTTGCGATTGCAGCGTACATAATTGTTACCATGATCGGGGGGTTTTTATTAGCGGGTGTATTCCTGAATCCATTCATGACGATTGAGACGCGTGGCAGTTCACTTTATGGAATTTTTCAGCCACTTATGAACAGCAAAGCCGCATGGATTTACCTGGTTCTCATGAGCTTTAATCTTGCAATGTCTATTATTCCAGTGTGTTATCTTGCAGCGGCAGTCGCCATTTTGAAACCAGATGAGTATGTAGCAGTTGGAGCTGGATTTTTTGTATTTTATCTTTTGTTTTATTTTACAGGTTCACTGCCATGGATTCTTTCTTACAGTTCACTTACATCCGAACCGGGAAGAGCATCAGTTGGTGAAGTAATTTATCATGTCGTATTTTTTACGATTTGTTCGCTGGCGGCAGCAAAGTGTGTGAAAGCTGTGATGCAAAAGCGCTTTTTAAATGGAATGGATTAGAAGCATTGTATGATTGTATTGAACGTGAAATCGTAGGAATTGTAGTAAGGAGGCATGTATGAGAACGAAAAAACAGATTGAAAAAATGATGATAGGAATGTTTCTTGGCGGTGGATGTCTGCTTTCATCCTGCCATTCAGTTCATATGAGTGCAGAGGATCGTTTACAGGGTGATTATCAGGAGGCAGCTGTAGAGGTAGAACTGGAAACAGTGGAAGAATTAACTGCATTTGCGTACAATGATGTTTCGGTCATTCCATATACAGTAGAAAATATTGCGAGGGGATTTACTGATTTGAGCGATGAAGAAATTGAAAAATATAAGGTATGTGACGAACATGATCAAAAGTCTCTTATTATACCAGAAGAAAGTACGGAGATACAACTGAACTTTGGAGATATTAGTTTTTACTTTTATACTATTGATCCGGAAGATGCATTAAGATATTTGAATATCACACAACCAGAAGATCATAAACGACGATTTTTATTGTCGGAGCTGGCAGAGCGTTTCCCGAAAAAAGATCTCGATCAGTTATCGAGAGAAGAAGTAATAAAGATTTGTGATCAGGCGATGGCCGATGCAGAGATTCCTGCGGTGTTTGAAAATGCATTTGCGATGGATTATGAGACGCTGTGCAAGCTTCAGGAAGATGCCTCAAAACAATATGGAGAGGGCTTTTATTGTGCACCGGGATCGGAATATATCGAAGGGTCGGATCCGTGGAATGGCACATGGAATGTGAAGCAGTGGACAAAAGAGCAGGAAGCTTACTATGTTGTCTATAAGCAGCAACTGGATGAAAAACGTTTTTATTCGCCAACCTTTCCGTGGATAGAGTTGTTTGTCAATGCGGATGGTCAGATTTTTTATGCAAATAGTGGCATGCCAGCCCTTGATCTTTCACAGGCCAAAAAGGAAGAACAGAAAATCATTTCGGCACAGGAGGCATATTCGATGGGAGCAGCCATTTTGCAGAAACAGAAATTGAACCAATCGAAGATTCTCTCTGTAAAGCTGTGCTACAGTCATAAGAAGTATATAAATGTGGAGGAGGAAAATGAGAAAGTAGTAGGTGCTTCTGCCTCCATCATTCCGTGCTGGGAGATTTGCTTTGGCACAGATGTATCAGGGACAAATGTAAATGACTATTTGTATTTGGATGCGGTAACCGGATTGGAGGTGCAGAATGGTATATACTGAAAGAGGCATTTTGAAACGATCTGTTTCGATTATGATGACGAACTTTTTGAAGTGGAAACATGATTATCGTGTATGGTTTGTATTTTTGATGGAGGGCTTTTTGGTAGGTCAATCCATGAGTGGACTGATTCGATATGCACTTTTTATGAAGAAGACGGTAACTCCATTCTTGCTTCCATTTTTGTTTTTTGATGCCTCCATTGCAAATGGGCTGTTAAAGGTGATGGTTTATTTTGGCGTGATTGTGTTGTTTTGCAATGCACCATTTTGTGATACAACGCTTTACAGTGTGATTGCGCGAAGTAAAAAGAAAGCATGGTGGCTTGGAAATTGCTTTTATATCATGGTGGCATCTGCGGTGTATTTGCTTTATTTTTGTCTGATTTGCGCAGTGATATCGATACCAGTGATCACATTCAAACCATTTTGGGGAAGTGTGGTTCAAAGTATCTTGGTGGAAGATGTAGATGTTTTAAATTCGTATATGGGAAGCCTGACATTTTCAAAAGATGTGCTTCAGACTATATATCCAGATTCTGCCCAGTGGATGACCTTTGGGATTGCATGGCTGTCTTTTACGGGAATTGGCTTTTTGATATATGCGGTGAACCAACTGTCTGGAAAGTATAGATTGGGAAGTATTGTGGCGAGCTTTTTCGTTTTGTTGGATCCAGTGGTGCGCTGGATTGTACTTCAAGCTTATTGGATGTATTATGTTTCGCCAGTCAGTTGGAGCAGCATTGAACACTGGAAGATTCTGGGGATGGAACGGCCATTAAATCAGAACATTATTATTCCCGCAAATGTGATAATCTGTATCGTCTTATTCGTCATAGCCGGTATAGGAACGAGACGAAAGGATATTACCGTATAGCAGGAACGAGAAAAAAGATAGTATCGTGTAAAAAGAGGAAAACAAAAATCGGAGGAAACGGCAATGATTGAAATCGAAAATTTGACAAAAACATTTGGCACGCAGACCGTAATATCGGATGTGTCTGGCATATTTTATCCCGGAAAAATATATGGCTTTGTGGGAAGAAATGGTTCTGGAAAAACAGTGCTGATGAAGATGATACTTGGTTTTATTAAGCCTACGTCGGGAACGATAAAAGTAAATGGAGAACAGGTTGGAAAAGAGATTGACATTCCTGATGATATAGGCGCAATCATTGAGACACCGGGCTTTTTGCCAGAATATTCGGCATTTCAAAACTTGAAGCTGATGGCAATGATTCGCGGGAAAATCACGAGCAAACGAATCCGTGAGACAATCAAGCTAGTCGGATTGGATCCGGATAGCAAAAAGCATGTTGGAAAATATTCACTTGGAATGCGTCAACGCCTTGGCATTGCACAGGCTATCATGGAAGATCCTCAGATATTGCTTTTGGATGAGCCGTTAAACGGACTTGACAATGAAGGTGTGGAGGAGATGCGAAACGTGCTGCTAAAACAGAAAGATCAGGGAAAGTTGATCATTATTGCCAGTCACAGCAAAGAGGATATTGATATTTTGTGTGACGAGATTTTCCGATTCGATCATGGGAAGATTATTGGGCATGAGGTGCGTGGATGAGGTGCAGCAAAGAAAATTGAAACAAGTATGATTTGTAAGGGATTCTGTGAGTGGCTGAAAATGCACACAGAGTCTCTTATTTTTCTTTAAAATAAATTTTATTAACCAGTGGTTCCAATATTGACTGCGGAGGAATGATGTAATACTATAAAGGTACAATATTATATACAAGAAAGCGAGGGCAATAAAATATGTTAACAGTTAATTATTCTACAATGCGAAATAATTTAAACGAGTATTGTGATAAGGCAACAGACGAACATGAGATTGTTATTGCCATCCGTAAAGGGGAGAAAAATGTTGTACTGATGAGCTTGGAGCAATACAATCAGTTGGTAAAAGCTGTGAAAAATGCAGAATATCTTGCGATGATTGATCGGAGTATCGCACAGTTTGAGGCGGGAAAAGCACAAGAACATGAGTTGATTGAGGTAGAGTGATGAAGAAACTATGGAGTGACAGAGCATGGGATGATTATCTATATTGGCAAATGCAGGAATAGAAGAAATGCCGCCTGCACCGACAAAAAAGATCTGTGCAAGCGGCATTTTTGAAATTTTACGTTGTATAATATTGCGCCTGTGCATTCCACAGTTCATAATATTTTCCGTTGCTGTCGGCAAGGAGTTCTTCATGACTTCCGAGTTGAATGATTTCTCCTTCATGAAATACAGCAATTTTGTCGCAGAAGCGGCATGATGCAAGACGGTGACTGATATAGATAGCGGTTTTGGTTCCTGCGATTTCATTAAATTTACTATAGACTTCGTATTCTGAAATTGGATCGAGTGCAGCAGTCGGTTCGTCAAGGATGATGAACGGTGCATTTTTGTAGAGAGCACGGGCAAGAGCAAGCTTTTGTGCTTCTCCGCCGGATATCTCTACGCCATCAGCATCAATATCTTTGTAAAGAAACGTATTTAACTTATTTGGTAATGAGTTGAGACGTTCGGCAAATCCGGCCTTCTTCAAACATTCGATCACTTTATCTTCATCATAAGAAGCACTGGCAGAGACATTTTGCCCAAGAGAGAAGGAAAAAAGACGAAAATCCTGAAAAACGACCGAAAAAATGGAAGTGTATTCGTTGTAGTCATATTTCTTGATGTTCACACCGTTGAGCAGTATTTCTCCTTCGGTTGGATCATATAAGCGGCACATCAGCTTAATAAACGTGGTCTTGCCAGATCCATTCATTCCAACAACAGCCAATTTTTCACCAACTTTAAATTTTAAATTCACATGCTTAAGCGCATAGGCATCTGCATTTGGATACTGAAACGAAACATTTTTAAATTCCACATAGTATTCGTTGTCATCTCTTTTTTCAACAGTTAACGAACCTTGATACATATGATTTGGCAAATCCAGATACGCAAACAGGTTTTGCAGGTGGGTACAATATATTTCATTATCGGATAAGAGATACATCAATTCCTGTAAGCCTTCTCCGAGTCTTGATAAAACAGCAACATATTGTACAATATTGCCGACGCCAAAAGCACCAAACAAGGCTTTTGATGCCACAAACAGATAACAAACTGCATTTGCAAAAACAATGATGATTTGAGCAATAGCAGGATAGAGAGCCATTTTGACGATATCAGATTGGTTCTCTTTTTCGTGCGAGATGAGTTTATCCAGCATTTTTTCAGCAACCGTGTTTTGACTGTATATGCGAACGTCTTTGGCTTTTTCTGGATTCATATACAGTTCTTTGCCAAAAAACAGAAAGACGCGATTAAACCAAACTGTGTTTTTGCAATACTCCATGAAGATATCGTTTTCGCTGATAGTAGCTTTGGACTTGCTCAAACCACCAATCGCAATACAAACTAGGATAATGAGTATCCAGATAGGATGATCAATAAATCGGTTTCCAGATGAAGAAAGAAACAAAGAGATTGTCATTGCAAGAGAGAGTACGATATATACGAGTGTTCGTACAAGTGCGGATATCCCCCAAAAGAGCTGTGCCAGACCGTTACCGAACATGTAGAGGTTTTCTTGTGCTTCCTGTCGTTGATGCTGGATTGCGGCATTTTCCAGATCAACGAAATCAAGAGACATCTGCTTGTCTGAGAATATTTTTTCAAACCAGTTCCACATTTGTGCCTCTTTTTCGTTGCAGACGTGATTGAGTATGTTTTTAAGGAGAGAACAGATAAAGTTGAGTAACACTGCACCTAGAATAAAAAGCAAAATTGTATTGAATCTTCTTTGTGATGAAATTTCGTTTACAATCTGAGCAGTAAACCAAACGGAAATGAAGGGCTGGATGGAATTGATCAATTCATACGCAGCCTTTCCCTGTGCAAGCCCAGGACAGTACTGCTTTAAGATTGAAAATCCGCGCATGGTGATAGAAACTCTTTTGGTAAGCGCAATTTTGCTCATTCTGCCACCTCCGTTTTATCGAGATTATTTTTGTAATATTTTGCTTGTGTCTCAAAAAGCATACGATACGTTCCGTTCTGCTTAAGCAGTTCATTATGACTGCCTTCCTCACAGATTTTTCCGTTTTCAATCAGGATGATGCGGTCACAAAAGCTTGTGCTTGCCAGTCGGTGCGAAACAAATACAGTCGTTTTTTGAAAACTTATTTGATTGTAATTTCCATATAATGTGCTTTCTGCAATGGGATCAAGGGCAGCTGTAGGTTCATCAAGAAGCATAACAGGAGCATTTTTGTACATTGCACGCGCGAGCAACAATTTCTGAATTTCGCCGCCGGAAAATTCGACACCATCATCGTATATTGTTTTTCCAAATTGACTGTTTACACCATTGGTCAGTTGATCGATTTTATTCCATAACCCTGCGACAATTAAGCAGCGTTTCACTTTATTATAATCAATATTTTCTGGCGTAGTTTCGGAAACAATTTCCGCAATGGTCACAGGCAGAATACTGAATTGTTGAAATACAGCAGAAAAGAGTCTATAAAATGCGGTGCGATTGTATTTGCGGATATCAATGCCATCATAGAATATTTGTCCTTCTGTCGGATCAATCAAACCGCATAGCAGCTTAACAAGTGTCGTTTTGCCTGCACCATTTAATCCCACGATTGCGATATGTTCACCGGGATTTATTTTCAGGTTGATATTTTGTAATGTATTGTGATTTGCACCTTCGTATCGGTAACTCACATTTTTGAGTTCAATTTCTTTTGGACAATCTTCCGTCGGATTTGTTACGCCATTGTTTCGATTAAATGTTTCTGGGTATTCAAGGTAGGAACGAAAATAATTGATTTTCAAATTTATCTGGTTAAGCGAGGATAAATCTGAAAAAATATTGCTAAGCCATGACGAGAAGTTAGTAACAACACTTAAATACATGACAAATTCTGCAACCGTTATTTGACCATTCCAGATAAGATAGAGTAGATAGAAATAAACAATACTTTCACGAAGGAAAGCTAAGCTACTGTCATATACTGCAATACCCAAAAGTTTGCGTGTAAATCGTTTGTACCAGTCGGCAATTCCTTTCATATTGGTGTTGTAAATATCGGAAAACCATACAGCTATTTTGTATAGACGAATATCTTTTGCAGAACGAATATCACCAGAAATATCGTTAATATAGTGGAGTCGCTGCTGATAACCAATCCGCTCCTTATTATTTGCAGCTGTCCATGCAATGATTTTTTGATTTAAATAATAGCTGATTACAGTTATTATAATTAGAAAAATAATGATTCCCAAGTGAACCTGAATGAGCATAGAACCAAAAACAAATAATCCCAAAAAACTGGTACAGAGTTTTATCAAAATTTCATATATATTGGAAAGCGGAGAGTAATTTCCGTTACAGCACTCAAAACTTTCTGTTTGAAGCTTCCGAAAAATTCCATTTTCTTGGTTGATATAGTCAGTTGTCAATCCTTTCAGTGCCGCATGTTTGAGATAAAATGTGTTCATTCTGAATTTCTGATGATAAATCAACTTAGTCAGAAATTTGTCAGCACCAGATAGAATGGCAAGGCTGCCCATAAAGCTGAGAATGGCAGATGCCAATTTATATACGCTTTGTTTTGCAGTAATCATCTCGATTACTATTTTGGGCAGAATGGTTGTTAAAATTGGAATTAACGTGCCAATCAGTATTTTTAAAGAACACAAACACAAAAGCGGAGAATGACATTTGACTGTATTATTCAGGCAATATAGGATGTTTTTCATTGCCGAATAATTGGTGAGATTTAATTCATCGTGCGAACTTCTGTTAGTTTTTTTCATATTCGCGTACCTCCTATCTATACACATATGCTAACATACGAAGTTGCACGATTATAAATTTGTGCACCAAATGCTTTTGTCTGTGCATGAATTGCAAATTACTCGATGGCTGGCACCAAAAATTCCGAAGTAAAAGCACCGTCTTCACTGTTGTACTTGACCCAGCCGCCATGTTCTTCAAGGATTGCTTCGGCACGGCGCAAACCGAACCCGTGAACACCGTCCTTGTGGGTTGCAAACAAAGAACCTGTCTTTTTCTTCTTTGGACCTGCTGTGTTGAGCATAGAAAAATAAAGCATTGTTCCTTTCATCGAAATAAAAATACGAATAAATCGTTCTCCTGTGACGGTACGGCAGGATTCAATCGCATTGTCAAGCAGATTCCCAATGACAATACTCAATTCCAAATCTGAAATTGTCAGGATATCTGGCACATTGGCTTTCACGGTAACCGTAATAGCTTCTGCCTTTGCCTGTGCGATCTTTGCAGATAAAATGGCATCAAGAGATACATTACCAGTTTTCAACAGAGTATCCACCTGCATTAGTTGCGTGTCAAGTTGCTCGATATAAGCAAGCGCACGCTCAATTTCTCCAGCTTCAAGTTGACCTTTTAATGTTTGAAGATGATGGTGAAAATCATGCTTATTACCCGTCTTTCTGCGAAAGACACCAATGTGTCATGAAACATGT
>ENA-OPCN01001704-OPCN01001704.1-human-gut-metagenome-genome-assembly--contig:-NODE-1704-length-13941-cov-6.892698_pt1 | contig 13941 bp, 13 predicted proteins | sample MGYA00241567_ERZ501485 | MGnify/ENA primary metagenome ERZ501485 (study PRJEB25962, sample SAMEA2042579) | human gut metagenome | biome: human gut; feature: human-associated habitat; material: faeces...
GGTAGCCGAAACGCTCCATCGCACGGTGATGCGCCGCTTCCGGCTCCATGCCGGATGTGTCATCATGCCATAGTCTGCCCGAAGCTGAATCGGTGTCGTCGCGACACGGATTCAGCCGGGCAACAAAATCCCATCCGCTTGCAGAAGCCATTTCCATAGACCGCGCCACCTCAAAAAAGCGGGGCGTGAGCGACAAAGCCCACGCCTCGCCATTTGGCTTAAATTTTCATTCAAACCATTCGGGATTGCTCTCTTTGAGAATGTTTGTCAGTTCGCGGTCGGAGAGTTGCAGGTCGGCATCGGAGGTGTAGAAGAAGATTTCCTCGTCCACCTTTTCCGCTTCCTTATCGGCGAAGCCGCTGCATCCCTCCGTGATTGGATTAGGCATGAGTGCGTCCATGAGGGTCAACCCTCCGATTATAAGTTGCTCTCCCTCGTTGCTTTCAACGATACGGCAGGTATAGTCCTTGCCCTTGTAATTGATTTCAGTAGTAACCATAATGTTTGTATTTATGCCCCCGACAATCGGTCGGAAGTGTCGGGAGCGGTTGATAATTCAGTCTATGTCTGTGCCTATGAAATGCTCGTCGTCAATCAGCGAATAGTAGTATCCGTTGCCGCATCCACGGTATTCCTTGCTGAAGCCTGCCGCTATGTCGCCAGCCTTGTAATAGCCGTTGTCTTTTTGCACGACTTTCAGCCACAGCGAGCCGTCATAGCCTCGGAAGTCAAACCGATGTGAATTATAGTCGTGCCTTTCTCTGAGTGCTTTCCTGAACTCCTGCACCGCATAAGGGGCGTACCTCTCAATCGCTTTGAGCGATATTATCTCTCCGTCAATCCTCGTTCCCGTGGTGAGGCGGTTCTCGTAGCAACTTTTGGTCGGGTCGGCTTCAAGGCACTTGCGGATGAACTGTGAGGGGAAGGTGGCTCGTGATGCGTAGCGTCTGAACTTGGCTACAATATCAGTTTCGGAACGAACAACCCTTGTCATGTTGCTCCACCCCTCGATGATTTCGATGTCGATTGGGTAGCCTTTGGTCTTTGAGCGTCTGGCGAACTCGCAGATGTTGCCCTGTGCCGAGAGGAAAAGGCGTCTGCGTTCCCTGCCGTGGGGTGTGGTGATGTCGAACACTCCTGAATTGCGATTTAGTATCGCTTTTGCGTCTTGATAGTCCATGTTTGCAAATTATATGTTTGAGCGTTTTTGTTTTTATCCCTTTTGTTGAAGCTCCGAGAGCTTCTTCGGCAGGGAAGGCCGTTTTTCGTGCAGCCCTCACTGCGGCCATTAGGGAGGATAAGGCAAGTGTGTAGTCAGCGGCAAGGGAGGGATACCCAAATTGTTTGAGGCACGAGAAGAATTTGCGGAGGCTCACGAGCGCAGCCGCCGACCACAAGCACAGCGTCACTTGACGTTCCTCCCGGACGCAGTTTCTTTGCACGGAAAAAACGCTGTCCTGCCAAGAACTCCAGACACTTCAAGGGAAATAAATCATCCACAGCATCCCTGCCGGGTCAAATCGTCAGCCTTGATCCGGCAACAGTCATCTTTTTTCAACATGATTTCATAGACAGGCGATAACGCGAGAGTTAGGCGAAGGCTTGCCCTCGCTTTGCTCTGGCGTTATTGCCTGTTTCGGCTTTATGCCGGATATTCAATATTGAGACAGTCTGCCCGATGCTGAATCGGTGTCATTGAGACACGGAATCAGCCGGGCAGCCGGCTATCGACAAAAGCGATTAGCCGTGCCTGTGGGTCTTTGCCACTGACACGGTTTATCGCTGAGCTTCCAAAGGATATTAAGAGCTGGCGGAGAGGGTAAGGTTGTGTCGGTGGTCACGCTATTGCGCACCCGCCGACGCTCCGTCCATCACGGCCAGCGACTCCCAGTTTCCAAGAAAAGAATCAAAATACACTGTGCCGATGCGATTTATCGCCCTATAATAGCCTAAATCCCAAATATTATGATTAACTTTGCTATTGGATAAGCGCAAGCCTATCCATGACATTTTTGAAAAAAGAAGCGTTATGCTCATCTTGTAAACTGAAAACGTAGGAAATTTTCAACGATGCAAGAGATGGCATAGTGGTTCTCACGCATACCGCGTGGGCTGCTATTGTTACATCTGCATCAAAGGTTTCCTACGACCATCAGTTTAGACGTGGCATAGTTGGCCTGCGCTTTTTCTATTAATACTTGTCTGTTTAGGCCGGCGCAGATATTATGTTATGTCAGAAGATTTCAACACATACATCAATCATATCAACCCTGATTTCTGGCGCGACCTGTGTGTAAGCGAGGGTCAGCTCAGACACTATAAACGAGGAGAGGAGTTTCTGCGTATTGGAGAGGTGTCGAAATACATAGGTTATATAAAGTCAGGCACGCTTAAATATGTGGCTTTCTCTGCCGCTGGCAAGGAGCATGTAGTGGGACTGGAATTTGAAGGCGAGTTTGTGGCGGATTTCCCGCAATGCCTCTATGATGCCCCGTCAAGAGTCTCGATTGTGGCGGTAAGCCCATGCGACATATATTGTTTTCCGACAAAGGAAGTGGCGCGACGGATGCAGAGAGACTTAAAGCTGAAAGAGGTTGTCATGCACTCCACCGAGGCATTGTTTTCCACTGTTTACACACGTTATTTGTCTATGTACTGTAAAACGCCACAGGAGCGATTTGATGAACTGGTCGAGAAACACCCGGATATGTTCGCCATTTTCCCATTGAAGGACATAGCCTCATATCTCAACATCACACCCACGCATCTGAGTCGGTTGCGCAGGAATGTTAAAAACTGTGGCTGCGAATAGTTAAAAACCGGGATCCTCAACATATGTTGAGAATTATGTTGGAGATAATGACGAACTTTGCTCATTGAGACTGTAACAAATTCATTGTTGGGAAGTCTTATATATATATTATATAACACAATAAAACAGCAAGAAATGAAACTCGGACCAATCAAAATAGCGCTAACACTGATGCTCGTATGTGTGTTGTCTATGGCAATAACATCCTGCACGACATCCAAAAGCGTTGTGTCGCAAAATGCCAACCTCTCGAAATACATGTATGCGTCTGTCATCAACAACGACACATACCATATTCCGGCTGAACTCATGGAGTATGAGATTATGCTTTTTGATGCCGTTGAAGCCTCGCGGCTTCAGCTTGTCAGCGATATGCGTCTTTATGAACTCACCCCGGAGCAACAATCGAAACTTTTGATCGTGAAATATGGTGTCAACATACAGCCGGAGGAAACTGTGGTGACGGTTAACTTCATCGACTTTCTTTCCGGTCGCCCCGTCGCCTCATGTCGAGGTGCATACTCCACATTAGGCTTCAGTAGTTCCGCCGACATCAAAGGAGCAATAAAACGCGCCGCTGAGCAAATTTCACAGACTTTCCCCAAAAGGTAGATCATAAAATATCTTTCAAATTTTCTCTCAAAAATTTATGTACGCTTCTAAATTCTTCTCCATTCTTACCATCGCCGCTGCAATGACAGCGTGCAGTGATGACAATACGGTTTTCAATGAACCGTCGCAGATCAGAGCATACGAAACGGATGCTCAGATAATGGCTCAGTTCGTGGAAGTTGACAATGCCACAGGCAAGTTCGTCGTAAATCCCGACAAGAAGATAACGGCTTCCGACTATGTTCTCAACCGAAACAGGGAGGAACTGCTGGCTGTCAGTGCAGTCAACCGCGACCTTTTCATGCGTGAGATGGAGAGTGTGAACGGGCTGCTGTTCTCAATCAAGCAATCCGGGGTTGCTACTGCCATATTGTATTCCACTTATTCCTCAGATTATCTCATTAAGATTAATGGCGATAATAAGATTGAGATAAATAAGGCTTTCACACAATCAAGAAGCGGTGCCAACCTTGTTCAATTGCTTTTTGACGGCACACAGTTGGAGCCCCGGTATTTCTATGCTCCCGAATCGATGACAATGACTGTCTCTGCAAACAGTCTTTCCAAGTTTTATCTATACCAACTTTCATTCGGTATCTCTTCCGAGTCTGATGCCAGCACGGTCATTGTTGCCGGAGTGCAATCTCCCTGCCACGCTTCCTTTTATCGAATAAACACCGGGGATGGCAATCAGACCATGTCACTCAAAGGCAAAAATCTTGTCGGCGACGGAACGCTCTCCGTCACTATCTCAGAATGAAAGCGGTAGTATTTTCACTTCTTATCATATTACTTGTGTGCCTTTCGTCATGCGAAGGGCGCACGGGTTATCTTGACGAAGGTCAGGAAAACACCCTGTCAATGCTTACAGGGAAAGAGTGGGTTGAGGTATATGCTGATTACGGACTCGGAAACGAGCAAGTCATTGAAGATAAAACGGCCATATATTATTTCGATCTTAAAGGGAATGGCTGGTTTGCTGTCGGCTCTCTGAAAGATGAAACCGTGAAAGAGAATGTAAGATATTTTCAATGGACTTTCACGACCGAGAATTTCGCAGTCATTCAGACAGCCGGAAACTCAATGGATGGCTATTGGCTTATCAAAAAGCTCACTCCAACGGAATTGTGGGTGCAATGGTCAACTCACGACCCAGTGCTTATCCCCAATCAAACAACCACATTCTACAAATATAAGGCACGACTGACAAGCAAATGAAAACAAAACTTATCATATTCATATTTCTATTGACAGCCTTCATCAATGCGTCTGCGAAGAAGAAGGAGTATCCGCGTGCTGAAATAAAAGTGGGTTATATTTATAACGAAACTTTTGTGCGTGGATCTGACGGAATAATAAAACGAGATATTCCTTTTGTCTTGTTGGCTAACAATGAGCAATCTAAATTCTATAATCAGAAAACCGAGTTCTTGGACTCCCTTAAATCCACCCCACAGGGACGGGCGGCAGAGAAACAGATGTTTAATGCAGCAGTTACCAAATATACTGAATCACGGGACCGAAGTGCAATGGATGCAGTGGTATACAAAACATTACTTTATATCTTCCGTTCAATACCCGAAAACGAAATGACGGTATATGACAGAGCCGGTTCACTTGAATATGGCTACTATACAGAGCCTCTTGGTGAGATACAATGGGAAATCGGGGATTCCACCAAAACCGTGCTTGGATATGAGTGTACCATAGCAACGGCGGATTACCACGGCAGACATTGGACAGCATGGTTCACTCCTGAAATTCCGGTTCAGGAAGGTCCGTGGAAACTGACCGGATTACCCGGACTGATACTCGAAGCGTCAGAGTCAACAGGACAGCACAGTTTCGTGGCAACGGGCTTGGAGGCATCCAATCAAGAGATATATCCGATTTATCCATATCAGCAGTATGACAAGATGTCGCGTATAGAGATGCTTCGGCAGTACCGTAATTATCGGGATCACGGTAGCTCCATAAATTCTGCGGCAACAGGCATCAACTTCGGCAAAGACCATATCAAAAATGAGGAAGAAGCAAAAATAGATTTCCTTGAAACCGATTATCACTGATGAAACGTCTTTCGCTGATATTGATGCTTATTTTCGCTGCGCTGAATTGTGTGGCGCAGGTAAGTGTGTCAGGCTTAGTCGTGGAGGAAGGTACGAACGAGCCGCTGACCGGGGCTTCGGTGATTTTGCGTAATGCCGAGGGGAAGATAAAGAAATACGGCACGACCAATGCAAAGGGTGAGTTTGCAATATCCACACCTACCATCAAGGGCTTCACTCTCGATGTTTCTATGATGAGTTTCGCAAAGCAGACCGTGAAACTCGACAGTATTCAACTGCCAGTGACAATCATAATGAGGCCCTCGGCGACAATGCTCAAAGAGGTGGCCGTGAAAGCCGACCGCATCCGTGAGCAGGGCGACACCATAAGCTATAATGTCGGCAGTTTCGCTCAGGCACAGGATCGCAGCATCGGCGATGTGTTACGCCGTATGCCCGGTATCGACGTGAGCAACAGCGGCAAAATCCAGTATCAGGGTGAAGACATAAACAAATTCTATATCGAGGGTTCCGACCTGTTGGGCGGTAAATACGGAATCGCCACAAACGGCATTAACCACGACGATGTGGGGGCGGTGGAGGTGATGGAGAATCATCAGCCGATGCAGGTGCTGTCAGGCATCAGTTTCTCCGACAAGGCGGCGATAAACCTCAAACTGAAAAACAAGGCAAAGGCAACATGGAGTTTCCACGGCGATGCCGGAGGTGGCTACGCTTGGCAGCCGGGGGGCGCTATATGGGAAGGCGAATTGTTCGCTATGGCGGTGATGCCCGGATTTCAGAATATAACCACCTTCAAGACAAACAATATAGGTGAGGATTTGTCGGCAAATGCCACAGACTTCTTTGCCTCGCGCCGGGAAACAAGATTGAGCCGATATGTTGGTGTGTCGCTGCCCGGTGTGCCATCGTTGAGCAACAAGCGCACTCTTTTCAACCGCTCCGCGTTAGTATCGACCAACAACCTTTGGAAACTGAAAAACGGAGAGCTCAAAGCGCAGATTGACTATTCATTCAATCGCGTGACTGCACAGGCGGCGAACATCACGACCTACTTTCTCGAAAGCGGAGACAGGGTGGTGACTGAAAACCGTGACGGGCGCAACCGAAGCCACTCCCTTTCCGGTAAATTCATCTATGAGGTGAACCAAAAGACCACATTCATCAACAACACCTTGTCAACCAACATAGACTGGGATGATGTGCGCCTCGGAGTCACCGGCTCGTTGCCCAACGACCAATCAGCATCGCTGCCCGACTATTACGTTGCCAACAAATTCAAGATGATAAAACGCTTCAAGGGTAAGCACTTGGTGACATTCCAAAGTAACAATGAATGGGAGTCACTTCCGCAGACCCTCAATGTTTCAATCAACAACGGCAATCTGCGCCAGCATATCGCCGACCATGCTTTCTATACCCACGAAAGTGCGGCATATGCTTTCTCAATCAAGGGTATAACCGTAAGTCTTGAAGGGGGTGTGAAAGGTTACCTCCGCTCGCTCGATACTGAACTGCCGGAATTGCCCGAAGCTATCTCCGGCGAAACCGAGAACGTGTTGAACACAAACTATTTTACAGTTTATGCCACGCCGAAATTCGAGTATTGGATAAAGCGTGTTAATTTCTCCTTGGATGCACCTGTGAGTTTCGCACATTATACATTCGACAAGGCTCTCGCCAACCGCTCAGAAGTCTATTTCTCACCGTCGCTGTATATGAACTGGAAACCGAATAACCGGTTCTCATTCTCCCTGCGTGGCGGCACAGGCCGTTCGCCGATGAATCTCAACCTTATCCAACCCGGACTGATAATGACCAACTACCGCTCATTCCGGCAGGGAGTTGATAATTTCTATAACTCCACGTCGCAAAGAGTATCGGCCAATATCTCATACAAGCATACCCGAAAAGGAGTGTTTGCAAATGCGATGGTGTTGCAGTCGTGGTCGCATCTGCCATATACTATGGCACAACAGTTATACGGTGACTATGTGGTCTATTCCTACACCGATGCCAAAAACGACGTACAAATGCTTATGGCAAGCGGCAACATTGGCAAGACACTCGACTTTATGCGCGGGAGCATGAATGTCAACGGTTCTTTCAGCCGCAACGAATCGCACCTCATATCGGAGAACAATACCATCAACAATGTCGGCACATCATGGTCGATCGGCGGTAAAATCAATGGCTCACCCTTGCGTTGGCTCTCATTTGACTACAATATAGATTTCTCATCAAGCCGAATGACGATGAACGGGGTCAAGAACTCATGGCTCGGAAGCCTTGAAAATTCGTTGCTCATCAATGTGATGCCACACAGCAAATGGGAGTGGCGCATAAGCGGCGAGCATTACCGCAACGAACTGACTGCCGAAACGTACAAAAACGTGTTCATGCTTGACACAAAGATAGTGTTCAAGATGTCAAAACGCATCGAACTGTCGGCAATGCTCAACAATATCCTCAACGAGAAAACATATAACTACACCACATACAATCAGCTCACCTCCTTTGAATCACAGCGTTGGCTTCGCGGACGAGAGCTACTAATCTCAATATCCCTGAGAAAATGAAGAAGTTAATTGCCTTCATAATATCATTTGTTATGACAACAGCGGCAATGGCACAATCTGATATGATTAGACTAAGCTATGAATACAAATGGGTGTTCAAAGGTCAAGAGCGTGTGTCGGATTACAATCTGCATACATCTGCGGAAAAATCAATTTTTTATAATCCTACAACTGTGTGGATGGATTCTATATCCAAATCTGACGCAGCATGTCAAGCATATGGCGAAATGGCATCGGTGATGATGCAGAACGGACAAGGGGCAAATGTACCAAACCGTTCTGTCAGTATGTATGTGCTAAAATCTTTTACTGATGGAAGTTTGCGGATGTATGAAGATTTCAATGACGAATATGCTTTTTATGATGAAGCTTTTGATGAAATGGTTTGGGAAATCGGTGATTCCGTGAAAAGTGTGCTTGGATATGATTGTACGCTCGCAACTACTGATTATCACGGTCGGCATTGGGAGGCATGGTTTGCAACGGACATTCCATTACAAGATGGTCCATGGAAATTTCATGGGCTGCCTGGACTAATACTATCTGTTCACGATAGCAGCGGTAAACATGGATTTGAAGCGACCGGTATAGAGAAAGCCTGCAGCCCCATGCCTATAATGCATCGTCCGGATTATTATAGCAGAGAAAAACGTATCAATTTTTTGAAGGCAAAAAGGTCTTATGAGGACAACCCTCTCGCCTCCATGCTTGAGAATCTCCCTGCCGGCTGTAAAGTCTTGGATGCCGATGGAAACGAAATCAGCAGCGAGGCGTTAATTGACGAAGATTATGACTTCCTTGAAACCGACTACCGATAAGTGCTCCTGACAATTTGACTAATATATCGCTCAGAAAATGAAAAAGTTAATACTAATCATCACCTTGTGCGTGATGGCTATGGATGCCGCAGCACAGGATAAGGCCGACATTCTGGTCGGCTATGACTGCATAAATCCAAACAAGAATGGGAAGCCGATCAATTCCAAAATGACACTGTTGGCAAATCCATCTGAAGCCAAATATTTCAATGACCTCAGTCTTTGGGTTGACTCACTGAAATCGACTCCCGAAGGCAAGGCTAAATACATGGAGATCCTCAAAAAGACTTGTATGACCATCGACGCTGATGGTGTCATGAACTGGGACTTGTCAAAAGGACCTTCAAAGAAAGTATATACATACGTTTTCAGCAATCTTAGTGACGGCATTCTAACTCATTTTGGCAAATATGGAGAAGATCTGGGATATTACACAGAACCAATCAACGAAATGATTTGGACGGTGGTTGAAGATTCGACATCTACTGTTCTCGGCTATGATTGCATCTTAGCTGAAACTGATTATCATGGTCGGCACTGGAAAGCTTGGTTTGCACCGGAACTGCCAATGTCATTTGGTCCGTGGAAACTGCGCGGTCTTCCCGGACTGATTCTAAAAGCCGATGCCGATGGTGGATTTTCGTTCATGGCGAATGGCATTGAACGGAGCGAAAGATTCATGACACCCATGTACCTTCAGAGCGACTATACCAAAGTTGATCGCAAGAAAGCCCTTGCAGATGCCGAATATTACATTAACAATGAGGAAAATATTATGAACGCCCAAGGTCAAAGCGTAAAAATCTACATGCTTGACGACAATGGGAACAAAGTGGAAGTTCCTAAATTCGATGGCTTGAAGCATAGCATCGAACCCGACTACAAAATGAAATAACCTCACACTCATACTCATGAAAGTAATAATTACAGCATCTTTGATTATTCTATCGGCTATAGCTGCCATAGCACAGGAAAAGGCTGACATTGAAGTCAGCTACACCGCATCGCGTGTAAACCTTAGAGACGGGAGTATTCTTACACCGAATCAGTATATATTACTCGCTAATGCTAATGAATCTAAATTCTATTCTCCCATAACAGAATATATTGATTCATTGCAGTCAACTCCGGAAGGCAACGCTAAATATTCGGAAATTACGCGAAGTGCATATATGAGTGGAAAAATTGATGATATTCCACGTCGCGACGGTTCGTATTATATTTTCAAGACCCAGAGTGACAACAAGATTAGATATTATGATGTCAATGGAGTGGAGAAATACTGGTATGAAGAAGAAATCCCTCAAATAGACTGGGAACTGTCCGACAATACAAAGAACATCCTTGGCTACGAATGTCAGATGGCAACCGGCAATCTTCACGGACGCAAATGGACTGTTTGGTTCACAACCGATGTCCCGGTGATGAATGGTCCTTGGAAATTCATAGGACTTCCCGGTTTAATTTTAGAAGCGACAGATGAATCGGGGGTGTATAATTTCACTGCCACAGGTATTCAGCATACTCAGCGCCCGATGACACCAATGTATTCAGCCGATGACTACGAAAAAATAAGCCGAACAGAATTTCTGAAAGCAAAGCGACAGTTCACTGATAATCCTATGGGAACCATCAACACCCAACTCAGCAGTGCAGGCATATCCATCGGAGGAACTGGCAACGAAATTAAATTCAAATCCCGTGAAGAAATAGATTTCATTGAAACAGATTACTAATTTCAAAATGGTACATTTTGATAGTAGGAAACGGTAATTAAAAAATTACCGTCCAGCACATCCTCTTTGAGTCACAGCATTGGCTTCGCAGACGAGAGCTACCAATCTCAATATAGCTAAGAAAATGAAGAAGTTAATTTTCGTAGTAACACTAATTGCAGTTGCAGTCACATCGTTGGCTCAGAAAGCCCAATTGAAAGTGGGCTATAAATATGATTTCTTTGATCCGAAAGGTATAGAGAAACATCGGGATTTCATTCTTCTTGCCGGAAATGGAAAATCAAAATTTTTCAATGCTCAGACGCAGTGGTTGGATTCAATACGTTGTACAAAAGAGGGTGAGCAATGGTATGTACAGCAAGGTCTGGTTATGATGGCCGAACTGATGAACAAGTCGCGTGATGAAAGGGAGGCTATCTTGAATAGTTCGGGTATCGGTCGTCCTGTTTCATTATATATATTGAAAGAACGCGATAAATTCAAGATATGGGATGAGGTATATCATGAATTTCGCAAATATTCAGAACCGATTGAAACAAGGAACTGGAAGATAACTGAAGATTCCACCAAAACGATACTTGGTTATGAGTGCATAAAGGCTGAAACGGATTATCATGGTCGGCATTGGACAGCGTGGTTTTCTCCGGAAGTACCTGTTGATGCTGGACCATGGAAACTATTGGGTTTACCCGGTCTTATCTTTGAAGCTGTTGATTCAACCGGACAGCACCATTTTACGGCGGATGGTATTCAGGCGACAAACATAGAAATATCTGAAATATATGAACCTTTCGAATATGAAAAAACTACAAGAAACGAATTTTTGAAACTTTGCCGTTATCGTTATGATAATCCTGTAGGAATGAGAAACCTACATTTTGGCGGGGATGCTCCTGAAGTTTCTGCTGAATGGATTGAGCTGGAATCGGGAAAAGACGGATATGACTTTTTAGAAACTGATTATAGATAAAATATATTTACACTCAAAAAACTAAGTAATGAAAACCAAACTTATCATATCCTCAATAATCACGGGCATTGCTTTTTCGACAAATGCACAGGAAGCGATAGATACCATAAAACCGCAGTCGCTTGACGAGGTGATAGTCACGGCATCGTATCTTACCCGTGAGGATGATCACATTCTTGCTGTTCCTACAAAAGAACAGCGGAAACACGCTGTTACAGGATATGATCTGTTGAGAAACCTTATGATTCCGGGGATAGTGGTTGACCGTTCTACCGGCAGTGTGTCCACCCCGGCCGGAGAAGCAGCCATATACATAGACGGTCGAGAAGTTGATTTCCGCGAAGTGCAGTCACTGAGGCCTAAAGATATTGCAAGAGTGGAATATTTCGACATACCGACAGGCAAATACGCCAAGGACGCTGCGGCAATCAATTTCATTCTGAAAACACTTGATAACGGTGGATATACACAGCTTGATGCCACGCAGGGTGTAGGCTATCTTTATGGTGATTATAACCTGATTTCCAAATTCGTAACAGGAACAAAAAGCATAAACCTATGGGCCGGATACGCATTGGAAAATCCTAAATCATCATTACATGAAAAGGAAACATTCAACTTTCAAGATGGACTATTAAGCAGAAGCAACTCATACAGCAATGCTGGCAATCGAGAGTCGGAGGAATATGTGCAGGCCTCAATCAGCAATCGTGGCAATAAATATATCTGGATGCTTCGCGGTGGCATGGCATGGAATGACAGGAAAAATGATGTCGGCAACGGTATCGTAAATTATTGGCTGTCCGACGCCGCTTCAAATAGTAGCAGTAGTCTTAATCTTTACAGCAGGAATAAGACAATGCGCCCAAGCCTGTATTTCTATGGATTGCACACGTTTTCTGAAACAAGAACACTTGATTATGTTGTGGACGGATATTACTCACGGAATGATTATAACCGTAGGTATAACGAAGGCGATGCCTCTTACAAATCTCTGGTCAAGGAGGATTACTATTACACCAAACTGAACGCCAACTACTCGATGTCATTCAGCCACCGCAACAGGCTTGCCTTCATTCTCTACGAATTTTTGAGAATAAGTGATTCAGACTATTCCGGCAGTTCAACTTACAACCAGAATCTACGTTCCTCGGAAACGATCCTGTTTGTGGATTACTCCCAAAGACTTGGACGATTTTTCTATGACATCAATCCGGGTCTGTCATTTCTTACATACAGGCTGAAAGGAATGAAATCAATAAATCATCTTACCCCTCGCCTTCAGGCAAGTATGGCATATATGATAGACAGGACGCAGCAGCTCCAGTTTGCTTTCGCGTTAGGTAATACATATCCGAAGATAAACACTATCAACAACGTCGAACAGCAGATTGACCCGATAATAATACTGAAAGGTAATCCGGATATGGATAACTCAATCCTGTTGAGTCCTCGCTTCAGTTACAATTTGAATCTCAATAAGATCGCATTGCACGCAGGGGTGTCGTACTATTATCAGAACCATGCCATAGTTTCTGATTATTATATCCGTGGAGGAAACCTTATAAGTACATTCCGGGATGATTGTGCCTATCATCGACCGGGCGCGGATGTGTCATTGACCTACAAGCCGTCCAATGCTCTTAACATCAACGTATCCGGACAATGGAATGAACAGCTTATCCGTGGCGGATTGGAACATCAAAACCTGACATCATTCAGCGGTAGGGCGATGGTGAATTACTACGTCGGTGATTTTTCTTTCGGAGCCATGTTATCGACACCGACAAAAGATTTGGTTGATTGCCAGATACGCAGAAAAACATATTGGAGATACCAGTTGTCCGCAATGTGGAATCATGGCAATTGGGCGATTGAGGCAAATGCCAACAATTTGTTCCTTATGAAGAACAATATAGTAGATGAACTATCAACGCCGGCTTACTCATTCACACAGACAAATTGGAATCATCGATACAACCAATATGCAACCCTAAAGGTGGTATATAGTTTCGACTATGGCAAGAAAACCAACAAGTCACCAAAATATGAGCGAGTCGAAAGTGAAAGTGCAATATTGAAATAAAAATAAATAAATCACAATATTCTATGAATAAATTATTAAATCTTTTATGGATTAGCTTTGCTGCCATATTATTGGCAGCTTGCAGCGATGATGAGCCGAAAGACAAGTCGGAACTCATCACAATGTGGGTTTCGGCAGAAACTACCACCGTCTATGATGAGTGGTTGGATTCAGACCTTGAATGTATGCTTGTAAAATTCAGCCCTAATTCAGAATGGGAGCCTATGCCTATGGGCAAGATTCAAGGTTTCGCCTACGA
>ENA-OPCN01001707-OPCN01001707.1-human-gut-metagenome-genome-assembly--contig:-NODE-1707-length-13921-cov-2.588490_pt1 | contig 13921 bp, 8 predicted proteins | sample MGYA00241567_ERZ501485 | MGnify/ENA primary metagenome ERZ501485 (study PRJEB25962, sample SAMEA2042579) | human gut metagenome | biome: human gut; feature: human-associated habitat; material: faeces...
AATGTAATGGGGTTCTCGTCATCGCTGTAATCCAGGTTGATGTCCAGCGGATTGATATAGTTGGAGGAAGTGGGCGAAAGGTCAATGACCTGCCCCTGTTTCCCTGCGCGGACGTGCGGTTTGCGCCGCGGGATGCGGCGGCGGAGGTGCTGGAGAGGGCAGACCATGTGGTGGCTGCGGCGCGGGAGGGCGGCGTGGCGGACGCACTGGAGCTGCTGCTGAAAAACGCATAAAAAAATCCGCAGGCGCGGCGGCCTGCGGAGAAAAGACGGTCAATCGTCGGCGTAGATCACCCGAGCGCCCAGCGCCCGATATTGCTCGGCCTCCTGGGGGGGAAGACCGCGGTCGGTGATGATGGTGTCGATCTCTGACACCTTGGCCACGGCCGTGAAGGCGGTGTGGCCGAACTTGGAGGAGTCGATCATGCAGATGATCCGGTCGGCGGTGGACATCAGCGCCCGCTTTGTGGAGCGGTCGCCGTAATAGTAGATCATCAGTCCGTCCTTGGGCGTGATGGTGCTGATGCCCAAAAACAGCTTGTTCACCCGATACTTTTTCACAAACTGGATGCAGTCCTCACCGTAGATGACGCAGGAGTTGCCGTCCCGCTTCACGCAGCCGCCGGCCACGAACAGCGTCACATTGGGCTTATACATCAGCTCGTTGACGATCTGCAGGTCGTTGGTGAGCACGGTGATGGGGAAGCCCCCCAGCAGCTTGGCCAGCGCCAGGGAGGTGGAGCCGTCGTCCATGAAGATGACGTCGTGGGGCGCCAACATGGTCAGCGCCTTGGCGGCGATGCGGGCCTTTTCCGCCTGATTCTTCTCCCGACTCTGCTCCATGGGGAAGGAGGAGGGCTGCTGCTTGGAGATCACGGCGCCGCCGTGTACGCGCTGCAGCAGATTCATCCCCTCCAGCCGCTCCAGATCCAGCCGGATGGTTTTCGGCGTAACGTGCAGCTGCGCTGCCAGATGCTGCACATCTACATACTGCTTTTGCTGGATCAGCTCCATGATCTCTTCCATTCGCTTGGTCTGCATCATAAAAAATCCCTTTCCTTTCCGGAGGTAGTGTTTGAATTACTGGTTATAAAACGTCCGATTTTTTTGAAAGTTAAGCAAAAAAGTTCCACATCGAACGACGACGTACAATTTTGAGTTTATTTATACCCATTATAAACATTTGCTCTGCTGATTTCAAGAGCGTATTTCATTTTGCGGGGAGAACCTCGCCGCAAGAGCGCGGGGAAGCCGAGGAAATACGGATAAACACAATATCATCAATCAAAGGAGAGAAGAGCATGAATAGTTTCCTGCAGGAAGTCATCACTCAGGGCGATTATCTGAAGAAGACTGCGGCCTACTACCGCTCCGAGGGGGCGGAGGCTATGCGGCAGATCACGGATCTGTTTCATGAAAAGAAAATGAATCGTGTGGTTCTCACGGGTATGGGCAGCTCCCTGTATGCAATGGATACGGTGCTGAGCTATCTGACCGGTCATGGGATCCCCGCGCTTTCCTATAGCTCCTTCGAGCTGTCCCGCTTCCAGTTCGGGCAGCTGGACGGGAGGACGCTGGTCATTGCCGTGTCCCAGAGCGGCAATTCCGCCGAGGTCATCGAGCTGGTGGAGAAGGCCAAGGCTGTCACCACGGTGGTGGGGATCTTCAACAACGAGAGCAGCAAACTGGCGCAGTTGGCCGACATCCGCCTGCCCATCGGCGGGGACAAGGAACTGTCCATCACCAGCAAGACCTATGAGCTTACCATGCTGATCCTGAACATTCTGGCGCGGCATCTCACGGGCGAAGTCACCGAGGCGTTCTGGGAGCAGGTGGAGCAGGCCGCCCGGTGGTGCTGCGACTGGTGCGCCCGCTGGGAGGAGAACTCCAGACCCCTGTACGACTTCGCTCAGGGCGTGGAGCTGTTTGACCTGCTGGCAAACGACACGTCGCTGGCCACGGCGCGCCAGCTGTCGCTGGCCTATCGGGAGGGGCTGCACAACTGCGCCGCCGTGTGGGAATGCGCCGACTATGCACACGGCCAGTACCACAGCGCCAAGATGGCGGAGAAGTATCTGGCGCAGATGTTTTTCCCCGTTCTGGAGCCGGACACGAAGGAGATGAAGATGCTGAACTTCATCCTCGACCACGGCGGAAAGGTCATTGTGTATACCACCACCGACCTGCCTCTGCGGGAGCGCCTGATGACGGTGAAAATGCCCGATCTGCCCAAGACCCTTATACCGCTGGCGGAGAGCGTGGCCGCCGAAACCTTCCTGGCCATGCTGTTCGGCCCCACCTGGGTGAAGGATCACTGAACCGACCTATCAAAATTCTTTTAAGGAGGAGTATATCATGATCATTGATGTATCCAATACCATCGGCCGCCACAAGTTCAAGGCCGAGATCACCGCGGAGTCCCTGCTGCAGCAGATGGACGCGGCGGGCATCGACAAGGCTGTGATCAGCTGCTACGCAGAGAGCCTTGACAACGAATCCGTCTATCGCGCTATTACGACGTATCCTGATCGGTTCATCGGGCTTTACACCGTGAATCCGTGGGACAAAAACGCGGCGGCGGAGCTGGAGGATGCGCTGACCAACAAGGGCTTTAAGGGCTTATATATGAATCCCATCCGCCATGGCTACATGCTCTGCGAGCACGAGGTGTTCTACCCGCTGCTGGACGTGTGCCGCAAGCATAAGGCCGTTGTGTGGTGCTACGGCGCCGCCGAGACCTTCTGCCTGCCTGTGTTTTTCACCGCCATTGCCCAGGACTACCCCGATGTAAACATCATTCTGGGGCGGCAGGGGCTGAACTATGATAACGCCAGTGCCGTGGAGATCGCCAGGAAAAACCCCAACGTCTATCTGGATACCTCCGCTTCCATGGACTTCAATGCCCGCCGCGCCATGAAGACCTCCGGCGTTGACAAGGTGCTGCTGGGCACCGGCACCCCCGACGCCGGCTACTATGAGCTGGAGCTGCTGAAGGTGCGCAGCGCCGCCGCCGAGTACCCGGACGGCGAGGAGAAGGTGCTCTACAAGAACGCTGCGCGGATTTTCCGACTGGAGGAGGAATAAAAAATGATTATTGATCTGTTTTCTCACATCGGCCCCCGCAAGGGCGAGTTTTACAAGGTGGAATCCCTGCTGGAGCTGGAGGATCAGGCCGGCGTTGACAAGGTGATGATCTGCTCCCAGCTGGAAACCATTGACAACGGCTATATTTTCGACTGCACGCAGCGATACCCCGACCGCACGCTGGGCTTCGGCGTCATCAATCCATGGGACATGGACGGCGAGGAGGAGCTGGAGCGGTGCTTCCGCGACTACAATTTTTATGGCGTGAAGATGAATCCCATCCGCTTCGGCTACAGCGCCGACCGCAAGAGCCTGCTGGGGCCGTTCTTCGAGCTGTGCAGCAAGTATGGCAAGTGCATGGTGGTGCACGGCATGTCCGACATGTTCTCCGTACCCGACAAGTGGGGCGAAATGGCGCGGGCGTACCCCGATGTGCCGGTGGTGCTGTATCACATCGGCGTGCCGCTGATGGTGGAGCGCTGCTGTGAGCTGGCGAAGCCCCTGCCCAATTTCTATCGGAGCACCAGCGGCTCCTATGTGCCTGCCATCAAGGCTGCCTATGACGCCGTTGGCCCCGATAAGATCATCTTCTCCTCGGATGCCCCCTTCGGCAATCCGGCGCAGGAGATCGAAAAGGTAAAATTTGTGGTGAAAAACGAGGCGCATCTGGACAAGATCCTCTGCCAGAACGCCAAGGACATCCTGCACCTGTGAGGCACGCGAGAAGATGAGCAGTATTATGTGGAGCTATATTGCCCAGGAGCAGGAGACGCTGGGGAGGCTCATGGGCAGCGAGGCCGTGGGAGCTTTTGCCGCCCGCGCGGGCGGCGGGCTGGAGGCGGTTTATATCGCCGCTCACGGCAGCTCCTTTAACGCCGCCACGGCTGTGGCCGATTTTCTGGCGCGGGTCGCCGGCCTGCGGGTATACGCCGTGACGCCGGCCAACTTCTGCTGCAGCCATGCCGCGCTCTGCGCGGAAGACCGCGGCAAGACCCTCGTGGCGGCCATCAGCCAGACGGGGACAAGTGCGGGAGTGATCGAGGCGCTGGAGCTGGCACAGAAATGGGGCTTTGCCACGCTGGGGATAACCGACGTGGGCGATTCGCCCGTTGCCCGAAAGGCCGATCACATGCTGCCGCTTTTGTGTGGGGAGGAAGACAGCAACGCCAAGACCAAGGGCTACAGCGCCACGCTGCTGCTGCTGATGCGTCTGGCCGTGGAGCTGGGTCTGGCGCGCGGGACGATCTCCCGGGCGCAGGCGGAGGACATAAACGCCGAGCTTGCGGGCATGATCGAAAAAATTCCCGCTCTGCGGGATCGAACCGTCGCGTGGTGCGTCGAAAACGATTTCGGAGCGGCTATGAAGGATCTGTATGTGCTGGGCAGCGGCATGAATTTCGGAACGGCGCAGGAGGGGCAGCTGAAGCTGATGGAAACCATGTGCATTCCCACCATGTTCAACGACATCGGGGAGTTTTCCCACGGGATGCACCGCTCCATTACGCCGTTGAGCAGCGTGCTGCTTCTGCGCAGCGAAAACGAATACGCCGGATTGACCGCGCAGATCTACCGCTACCTGCGGGGAATAACGGAGCACGTCTGGATGATCGACGCCACCGGCGAGCCGGCTATGGACGGGCACTGCCTCTGCGTGGAGCGCTTTGCGCAGACCCAGTCGCTGCTTTTGACAACGCTGGCGGTGCAGGTTCTCAGCGTGTACGCCCCTGAGCGGCAGGGGCTGGATCCCAACCGCAACGCCCACGACGATTTCACGGAGGTGGTGGGCACCCGCGTTAAAGAAAAAGAAACGGAGGGACGGCCGTGTATCGGGTAGGCATTGACTTGGGCGGCACCAATATCGCCGTGGGTGTGGTGAACGAGGACTACAAAATTATCTCGTATACCACCGTGCCCACCGAGGCGCGGCGGCCTGCGGAGCAGGTGATCGCCACCATGGCGCAGGCGGTGAACACGGCGCTGGAGCAAGCGGGCATTCGGGTGGAAGACTGCGCCGGCATAGGCGTGGGCGCTCCAGGCACCTGCGACGTGAAAAACGGCGTGGTGTACCGCAGCTACAGTATGGACTGGACGGATCTGCCGCTGGCAGATATGCTGAAAGAATATTTTCCCGTTCCTGTGCTGGTGGACAACGACGCAAACTGCGCTGCGCTGGCAGAAGTGAAGGCCGGCGCGGCCAAGGGAAGGGAGAACATTGTGCTCGTGACTCTCGGCACGGGCATCGGCAGCGGCATTGTCCTCGGCGGCAGAATTTATTCCGGCCTGAAGGGTAACGGCGCCGAAATGGGGCACATGATGCTGCAGTTTGAGGGCGGCCGGCCGTGCTTCTGCGGGCGCAGAGGGTGCTGGGATGCGTATGCCTCCGCCACGGCGCTGGTTCATCAGGCAGAGGAGGCCGCGAGAGAGCATCCGGAGTCTTTGCTGAGCCGGCTGGATAAAATTGACGGCAAGAGCGTTTTTGACGCGGCGGATCGGGGCGACATGACGGCGCAGATCGTGCTGGAGCGGTACTGCCGCTATCTGGCGGTGGGCATATCCAATATCGTGAATGCCCTGGCGCCGGAGATGATCCTCGTGGGCGGCGGCATCAGCCGACAGGGTGACCGCATTCTGACGCCGGTGCGGGAGTATGTCGCGCAAAACTGCTTTGACAAGCGTCCGGAGGCGCTGCCCGTCATAGCCCCCGCGCAGATGGGCAACGAGGCCGGCATCGTGGGCGCGGCGGCGCTGGCAGAGTAGCGCATGATAAAACGGCAGGGGGCGATGGATTCGCCCCTTTTGCCTGCGCAGACAGCATAGAAAGGAGGGAACCTGAGATGCGCGTATTTGTAATGGAGGATTATGCGGCCATGAGCCGCAAGGCGGCGGAGCTGATGGCGGCGCAGATATTGCTGCAGCCGGACAGCGTGCTGGGGCTTGCCACCGGCTCCACGCCCGTGGGGCTGTACCGGTGCCTGGTGGAGAGATTCAAGGCGGGGGAGCTGGATTTCAGCGGCGTGAAGAGCGTGAATCTGGACGAATATCTGGGGCTGCCCGCCGAAAACAGCCAAAGCTACCGGTACTTTATGAATCGGAATCTTTTTCGCCATGTGAATATCAACATGGCCAACACCCATGTGCCGGACGGCCTCGCGGCGGATCCGGAAGCCGAGTGCGTGCGCTATGACGAGCTGATCCGGCGCATGGGCGGCATTGACATGCAGCTGCTGGGCATCGGCAGCAACGGCCACATCGGGTTCAATGAGCCGGCGGACAGCTTCCCTGTGGGGGCGCACTGCGTGGACTTGGCGGAGAGCACCATTCAGGCCAACGCCAGATTTTTTTCCGAATCCGGACAGGTGCCGAGGCAGGCGCTGACCATGGGGATCGGGCAGATCATGCAGGCGCGGCGGGTGCTGATCCTCGCCAGCGGGCGGGAAAAGAAGGCGGCGGTGCGCAGAGCCTTTTGGGGTCCCGTGACGCCGGAGGTGCCTGCCAGCATTCTGCAGCTGCATCCGGATCTGACGCTGGTGATGGATCGCGCGGCGGCGGGGTGATATGTTCCGTAATTTTTGTAATTTCCAAAAAATAAGAGGAGGGACTCCCGCAGGGGAGTCCCTCCTCTATTTTATTGCGTCTTTTGCTTTTACCTAAGCCTGAGCTGTCAGCTGCGGCGCTTTCTGGTGAGCACCATGGCTGCGCCGGCCAGAGCCGTGACGGTCATCATGGACACCCACAGCACCATGTGCGCGCCGTCGCCGGTCTTGGGCGTGTCGCCGCCGCTCTCACCGCAGGTGCAGGCGGTGCAGACCACGTCTGCCCGATTGCTGATGCGGATGCGGGGCGCTATGGCGGTGCCGTCGGCCAGGACGAAGGTGTTGTCGTAGGAGGCCAGGCCGGTGGCCGCGATCTCGCAGCCCACCTTGAGATCCTTCACCTCGGTGTCGGAGCAGATGTAGCCGTCGATGAACACGCGGGCTACCTTGCCGTCGGCATCCTTGACGAGGATGGTCTGCACCTTGCCCTCGGCCATCTCGATGGCGGTGACGTGTCCCTTCAGGGTGATGAGCTGACCCAGCACGGAGCCGTCATTCACCTGGGCGGCGGTGACCACCTTGGGCTGCACGGGGGTGCCCTCGCCGATCTTCTCGATCTTGGTCACGGCCAGCTGCCGCTCGCCCTGATAGGAGCTGGTGGTGCCGGACACGCGGACGCGGTCGCCGATCTTGAAGTTGCCGGCCACGGGGAAGCAGTTGATGCCGCCGGTCTCATCCTGGACATAGATGCAGTCAAAGAACGCGGTGCGCTGGTCATAGCCGGAGGCGTTGGAGGTGACGATGCCCTCGATGGTGTACTTCACGCCCTCGTCAGGCTGCTGGTGCACCTCGGAGATGGAAGTGATCTGCACGGGGTTGAGCATTTTCAGCAGGTTCTCCATGATGGTATAGTTGGAGTAAAGCAGATCGGCACCGGAATCAATGTTTTCCGGCTTGACCTGAAGCTGCCAGTTTGCCATCATTGTGCCGCCGGTCACAAGGATCATACCGTTGTTTCCGTTCTTTTCCGTGGCAAGCAGCAGGATATTACCATCATACTTGGGCGTGTTTGTGCCGCCGAGGCCGTCACTGTCGCCATCGATGGAGGAAGTGGTGGCATTGCCGTAAACGACCGGCGTTACCGTAGACGGAACTGCGCTGACCGGCGTACCGTTTCCATCCACAATATACACCGAGCAGCCGCCGTACTGGCTGAACACCTGAGAGTACTTGGTATCAAACGGCGCTTCTTCGCTATAAACCAAGCCCTCTAAAAGCTCGGATTTGCCATAGCTGGCGGTATAGATACCATAATCACGGCCGTCGTTATGAGCCGTATCCGCTGTCTGATCGTCGCCCAAGCGCAGCTTGGAGCCAAGCGCCGCAAGGAGCAGGTTCTGCTGTGCTGCCATGTGCTGTTCCGGCGTCAGAGTGACCTTGCACCCGCCGGCTGAGGTTTCGTAATAGTCGGAGTATCCCATGACGAGCACAATGCCGCCCTTTTCATTATAGGCCTTGATCGCCGTAAGCTCATCTTCCGCATAGCAGTCGATGCCGTTTCCGGTGGCCTTTTCACGGCGAGACGGAGCCGTGAGGACGATGGCCTTGAACTTGGGATCCTTGCAGGCGTTCATCAGCTCGTCCTTGGTCATCAGCTCCACAAGGCGGACGCTGTACTTGCTTGCAAGCATCTGGAAATTACCCATCGAGTTGTTGTAATTTCCGTTGATATACTCGTTGTGATGCGAGCCGTCCAGACCGATATACACCAGCGAGTCTGCATTCAGCACGTCCAGTTCAATGGTCTTGGTGAAGGTGTATTCCTTGTTGTTCTGCTCCACCACGGCGGTGACCTGAACGGTGAACACGCGGGCGATGGTGGGGGTGTACTTGAAGGGGATGTCCAGCGTGCTGCTCTTGGCCAGGGTGTAGCCCTTGCCGTCCGTGCCCTTGTCCACGCCGATGACCGTGTTGCCGATGGTGTAGGTCAGGGACTTGACGGTGGCGTCAGCGTCCTCGCTGTTGAAGAGGGTGGCGGTCAGGGTCAGCTCCTCGTTGGTGACGGGAGTGGCGGTGTCGGAGACCAGATTGGAAACACCCAGCTTCAGCGTGTCGCCCACCCACACGGGGGAGGTGACCGCCAGATCGCCGTCGCCCTGGGTGACGCGGATGAAGTAGTAGCTGTAGTCGGGATCCAGCGTCACGGACAGGATGCCCTTGGCCAGCTCGGCGGGATCGTTCCAGGTGTGGACGACCTTGCCGGAGTTGACCACCACTTCCACCTTGGAGATGGTGTCGGTCTTGTCGGGATCGGTGACGGTGACTTCAAGCAGCAGCTTGTCGGGCACTTCCTCGGTCTTGATGCTGGAGCCCATCATCAGGCCGTTGACGGTGTAGGTCAGCTCCAGATTCTTGTCCTCGGTGGAGTACATACGCATAGCGCGAATGGCCTCGTAGATGCCCGCCTCGGAGAAGTCGTCGGTGATGATAACGTCACGGGCGTCGTTGGCATTGCCCCAGCGACCCTTGTGGTTATCCTGGTTGTTGGTGGGAGCCAGGTGCCAGCCCTTATCCAGCGCCATGATGTACTGCTCATAGCTGGGATAGTAGCCGCCGGCGCCGATCTGACCCTCGCCGTTACCGACCTCCACCATATACATGCGGCTGTCGATGACGGGATCATAGTAGGAGAAGTCCACGAAGTTGCCGAAGGTCTTGCCGGGGTGGTTGAACTGGCTGATGGACTCGGCGCCCTCGGCCTGACTCAGCAGAGCGTAGTAGGCCTTCATACCGGCGTCGTCGGTCTTGTTGTTCAGAACGGTGTTGTTGCGGGAGACGATGCCGGCGGTGTTGAAGGTGTTGATGTGGCCGGGGCCGCCGGACCACGTCATCTCGAAGCCGCCCAGTGCCAGCAGGGAGCTGCCGTTGACGGCGTTGAAGTCGGCAATGGCGCCCTTATACTCGCTCCAGAGGCCGCGGCTGTAGTCGGTGGCCTTGCTCATGTCGTACAGAGCACCCTCCGGATTTGCGGCGCCGCTCTTATCGAAGTAGTTGGAGTGGTCGGTGAAGGCCACGAACTGGATATTGGCGCTGGCGTTCAGACCCTTGATATACTCCAGAGCGGAGGCCAGCGTGCCGGAGCCGTCGGAATACTGGGTGTGGCTGTGGAGCTGGCCGAAGTAGGCCTGATACTTGGTCTTGCCCACGGTGAAGAACCAGTTGAAGCTGGCCTCCTTGTTGTCGGCGCGCTTGACGTTCACGGTGACCTCGGTGCGGCCGTCGGCCAGATCAGCAGCGGGGGTATAGGTGATCTTGCCGTTTGCATAGGTGGCCGTCACGGGCTTACCGGCCACGGTCATGGTGATGGTGGGGTTCTCGCCGGCGTTGGTCAGCTCCACGCTGATGGTGGGGCGCTTGCCGTCGCCGGTCTGGAAGCCCCGAGCGGGGGAGGGATTGGCGAACATAGGCTCATCCTTCACACTGATGACCGCGTCGGCGGAGAAGGCGATGTTCTTGTTGTCCGTGCCGGAAACGGTCACGGTGATGGTGCCCTCGCCCTTCAGGGATGCGGCGGGCACGGTGACGGTGTATACGCCCTCCTCACCGAGCACCACGTCCAGCGCCTGCGTGCCCAGCTTGGCGGACACGTCACCCTTGACGCCGAAGGGGGCGTCCACGGTGAAGGTGAAGGTGTAGTTGGTGCTCACATAGGCATAGTCCAGCTTGCCCAGCACCACGGCGGGGGTGTTCACGATGCCGCCGATGGTGGCCACGGTATCCGCCACGGGATAGAAGTTGAAGGAGTAGATGGTGTAGTCGGTGACCTTGTTGGGATCCATGGAATACACCGTGAAGCCGTTGGCATAATACTCCATCCACTGGCTGTAGCCCTTAAATTTGGCGGTGCGGCTCTCCATCTCGTAGCCGCCCGCATTGCCGGAGCAGGTGCGGACGAGCCAGTCGGCGTTTTCATCGGCGGTCATGGAATAGTACGCCTTGTTGCCGGTTCCGGTGCCGCTGGCGCTGAGATAGCCGTAGGTGTCGTTATAGAAGCGGTAGTATTGGCCGCTCTGCCGCACCTCGAAGATGGCGGCGCCGTTGCCGGAGAGGAGCTTGCCGTCCTTGATCTCCACGGCACTGGACTCCTTGATGGAGCCGTTTCCGCCGTCGGCGGCCATAGCGGTCTTGGAATTGTTGTTATAAATGACCACCTTGCTGCCCACGGTCAGCGAGCCGCCGGGGGTGGGCGGCGTCACGCCGGAAACGTAGTCGGCGCTGGTGCCGTTGCGGAGCTGATAGGTGCCGTTGTGGGCAGAGCAGCAGCCGTACACGGCGGTGATGTCCGCCACGGTCACGCCGGTGGCCAGCGGCGCGCCCTTATAGAGGTTGGTCGTGCCGGAGGCGTCGGTGACGGTGGTGCTGCCGGTGGCGTTATAGGTGCCCAGCGTCACGTCCTTGATGTAAACATACTCGCTGAGGTAGTTAGCGCCCATCTGGGAAACGGTGATCTCCTGGGCGGGGATGGCCTCCACGCCGGACTTGACCACCTCCATGGTGGGTTGCTTCATCTGGGGCACGCCGCCATACGGATCCACGGTGCCGGTGATCTTCACGATGTCGCCGACCTTATAGCTGGCGTAATTCTTGTAGTCATACACCTGGAAACCGTAGATCTCGCCGTCGATAACATCCTCCAGAATGATGGAGTTGATGCTGGCCTTGTTGTTATAGGCGTTGTCATAGTGGTACACCACCTGACCGATCACGGTGACATTCTCCGTCTTCGCGGTGATGGCGCCGGCTTCCTTCACGGTGATGGCGCCGGCGGGGATCATGCCGTCGGAGATGGGGTCAAAGATGTCGCGGTGCGCGGTGATCTCGCTTGCCACCGTGGTGCGCAGCTGCAATTTGTTGAAATACCCAACAGCGGCGGTGACGTCCACCTTGTCGCCCACGGCGAAGGGATAGCTGCCGTCCACCTTCTTCATGGCCGCCTTGAAGATCTGAATGGTCTTGCCCTCGGCGTCCTTCACGGTGACGTTGGGAGCGGCGAAGCTGCCGTTTTTGTCGTAGATCTCGGTGATCTCCAGATCCGTCAGCTTCACATAGGTGCAGATGTCAGCGTTAGTGATGGCGCCGATGGTGGTGGGCTTGGCGGCCAGGGTGAGGCCGGAGGACTTCACATAGGTGCCCTTGGAGAGCTGGGGCTGGCCATTGTAATCGCCCCGCGTGCCGGTGCCCACGATGGTGTCGCCTAATTTAATATTGTCGTCAGCGGCAGACAGATACAGGCAGATGCCGCCGGTGGCGTCCTGCAGGTAGACGTTCGACCCGTCCGTAAAGGTCACAACGCCCTTCACGGTGAACTGCGTGCCCGTGTTACCGGCCAGCGCATCGCTGATGGGCACAGCCGTAGGCTCCGGCTCGGGGTCGGAGCCGCCCGCGTCGGTGACGAGGAACAGCTTCATGGCGCACAGAGCCTCATTGTCACCAATGCTGGGCAGAGTGCTGAAGTTGTTCTTGTCGGCAAACCACTCCAGATAATTGTCCCGCACGGCGTTCTTGATATAGAAGCAGCCCTCAGTGGCAGCGGACTCGATGTTCCACTCGGTGTTCACATCGTTCAGCGGGATGCTGGCGTAGCTGTCGCCCATGGACAGCTTCTTGCCGTCGGCGGAGGTAAAGGTATACTTGCCGTCCTTGATGTCCACTGTCCAAAGCTCGGTGCTTTCGTAGCCGGTGAGGTGATTGGTGTTTTCCAAAGTCACGGCCACGCCCGCGCGGTAGAACTCCTTGCCTGCGCTGTTGACAGACAAAGCCATGTTCGCCGAGGGGTTAAAGATTACGACCTTGTCGCCGTCCTCCAGCATGGTGAGGTCGCTGATGACGCCGCTGGGACGGGCGAGAGCTTCCTCCAGCTTATAGAGGGTGAAATTGCAGGGATAGCCGTTGGGATTGCCGGAAATAGTTGTGTTTTTATAAGCCTTGTATTTGTTTTCAGAACTGGTATTTCCGGCTAGCTTCACAGTGTCGGCGCCCTGCCCCGAGAAGGTGAAGGTGCCGTTGGCAAAAGCAGCGAGCCACTTGTAGCTGGCGCTCTTGATGCCGTTGGTGTTGCCGCCCGAAGGGGCAATGGACTTGCCGTTGGCATCGGTGAGGACAACGCCGTCTGCACTCACGGTAATAGTCCATATGCCCTCAGATGCTGTGGCTGTGTCACCATCGACCGTGACGGCCTTTGTGGTGATGACCCAACCGCCGCTTAGCTCCTTGGGCGAGACGCCCTTTTCGTCCACCAGCACATATTGTCCGGTGACAAGCTCTTTGGCGGACGTGACCTTTTTGAAGGTCTTTGCCTTCGGATCCGCTGCAAATACCACCTGCGGCAGCATGCTCAGCAGCATCACCAACGTCAGCAGGACGGACAGAAGCCGCCTGCTAAGTCCTTTCCTCTTCAAAATATGATCCCTCCTGTTCATTTTGCACATTCGTTTCCGCCGGATCTGCCGCAAAGACAACAAAAGCCGCCCACCCCGCGCAGCGGGCAGGCGACCCTTCACAACCGTTTCGGGAATGCTGAGATACAATCCGAGTGACCAGGACAGGGAGGCTGTGAAGGATTTCGGAGATCCGGAGCAAACTTTCTGTGTTGATATTGGTATTATACCATACATAATACGGGATTGCCACCCCTCTTTTTTCGCAAAGACGAAAATTATCCGCCGTTTTTTTGCCGAATTCGACAAAAATGGAACCGATTTTCCTGCGGCGTATGCTCTTGACATCAGAACCGGAACTTGATATGCTGAATGAAACCAAGATGCGGAGGAATCTCTCCATGAAAAAATCCAAGAACCCCCCCACCCTGTCCGGCTTCGGCGCGTGGTGGCGCAAAAACCGCCTGAGCTGCATCGTGCTGCTGGCGTGCGTGGTGCTGTTTTTCATTCTGCGCGCGGCGGCCGCCACCATCGACCAGCCGCTGCCGCGGGGCGACGACTACGCCGAGTATGAGACCGCCGTCGTCACCGACGTTCTGGCGGACAACACCGAGGTGGACGAAGTGTCCGATGGCGCCAAGCGGGGCGAGCAGCTCCTGCTGGCGGAGGTGAAGACCGGCCAGTACAAGGGCGAGGTCATGCAGGTGTATAACTACGTCGGCCCCCTCTACGGCCAGACGCTGAAAGCGGGGCAGAGGGCGGTGCTGGTCATCTCCACCTATGCCGACGGCACCCACACCGCCACGGTGTATGAGTACGACCGCACCGTGGGGCTGGCGGTGATCGTGGGCCTGTTTCTGCTGACCAC
>ENA-OPCN01001720-OPCN01001720.1-human-gut-metagenome-genome-assembly--contig:-NODE-1720-length-13842-cov-2.082324_pt1 | contig 13842 bp, 11 predicted proteins | sample MGYA00241567_ERZ501485 | MGnify/ENA primary metagenome ERZ501485 (study PRJEB25962, sample SAMEA2042579) | human gut metagenome | biome: human gut; feature: human-associated habitat; material: faeces...
CTTTTTGTCCGTTGGAAGAAATGCCTCAAATGCGAACCTTCTCGTTCCAAGTCCGGATATCGTAAGCGCCGTGACACATGCACAGGCTCCCGGAACAGCTGTAACCGTGATCCCTGCTTCCTGACACATCTTCACCAGTTCTTCGCCCGGATCAGAGATTCCTGGCATCCCGGCATCCGTGATCACTGCAATGTCCTCACCGCCTTGCAGACGTTCTACAAGTTTGTGTCCTTTTTCTATCTTATTATATTCATGATAGCTGGTCATCGGTGTCTTAATCTCAAAATGATTCAGAAGCTTGATACTGTTTCTGGTATCTTCTGCTGCGATCAGATCCACTTCTTTTAATATCCTCACCGCCCGGAATGTCATATCTTCCAGATTCCCTATCGGTGTTGCACATAAGTACAATGTTCCTGCCATCTCATACTCCTCCATCTTATGTTTGGTGCCTGCTCTGTATCTATCTGCCCGGTCCATCTGCTGCCATGGCTTTTGCGCCGTGATATTTTCCTTACTTACGACGGACTCATTCCGTAGAGTGCAAGCAGTTCCTCCGTATAACTTCCATCTTTCTGATATACAACCAACGGCGGTTCTACCTGCATCCTCGGATTGCCGCCCTTCATTCCCTCGATCAGAACCATATTCGGTTCTTTATCTATATACGGATATACCAGCCGCATACGCTTCGGCTCAATTCCATACGCACACATCTTTGTCATGATCTCCGGAAGCCTGAACGGTCTGTGGACCATATAGAATCTTCCTTTGACTTTCAGTATCTTCGCACTCTCTCTTAAGATATCATCCAGTGTACAAAGTGCCTCATGTCTTGCAATATACAATGCTTCATTCTGATTCTTCAGTCCGTGGTCTCCGATCATATACGGGGGATTGGTTGTAATAACCCCAAAAGAGGCGGCTCCGAATATGGATGCTGCCTCCTTGATATCTCCCGTTACAATGTCGATCCGTTCTTCCAGCCCGTTATAACTGACACTGCGCCTTGCCATATCTGCACTCTCTTCCTGGATCTCCAGTCCCGTATAATGCAGTCCCGGATATTTTGCCTCCAGAAGTATCGGAAGAATTCCTGTTCCCGTTCCGAGATCCAGTGCTTTTTCATTCTTCTTTACTCTGGCAAATGCTGATAAAAGCACTGCATCCATTCCAAAACAGAAACGGCCCGGACTTTGAATGATCTCATATCCTTTGATCTGCAGATCATCCAGTCTTTCATTCGGAAGTAATTTAGTTATCATCTAATTTTGACGCTCCGTTCTTTTCTTCTAACGCCTTCAGTTCCTTCATCTCTTCTTTCGAAAGTCTTACGTCTTTCTTCTTACGTCTTGGTTTGAACTTCAGTTCTGCTGCCGGATATTCACGGATCTCTTTCTCGTCATTATCCAGCGTCACAACAACCTTAACCAGCTGGCGGAGCACGTTAACTGACTGTACATCTCCTCTTAATCCTTCCGGTGTCGTCACATGATCTCCGTTCGCCGGAAGATGGCTGTTCAGTTCTTCATATGTCTCTTCTTCATTCGTCAAACAGCACATCAGTCTTCCGCAGACTCCGGATATCTTTGTCGGGTTCAGTGAAAGATTCTGTTCTTTCGCCATCTTGATCGATACCGGTGCGAACTCGGATAAATACGTGTGGCAGCAAAGTGGTCTTCCACAGATACCGATCCCGCCGCGGATCTTCGTCTCATCACGCACTCCGATCTGTCTTAACTCGATTCTGGTACGGAACACACTCGCCAGATCCTTTACAAGCTCACGGAAATCAATTCGTCCGTCTGCCGTAAAGTAAAACAGCACTTTATTATTATCAAATGTATATTCCGCATCGATCAGTTTCATCTCAAGGCCGTGTTTGTGGATCTTGTCTAAACAAATCTTGAACGCTTCTTTTTCTTTTTCTTTATTCTTCTCTTCTTTTTTCTTATCGTCCTCTGTCGCAAGACGGATCACGGATTTTAGTGGCTGTGTGATCTTGTCATCTTCCACTTCTTTCGGTCCGGTTACTACGGAACCAAATTCCACACCTCTTGCAGTCTCAACGATTACCTTATCACCGGTCTTGATCTCAAGTTTTCCCGGTGAAAAGAAATATATTTTTCCGGCAGTTCTGAATCTAACGCCTATTACCTTCGTCATATGATTAGTTCTCCTTTATGGTCAGGAACAAAAGCTCCATAACCAGATCGAAGTTAACATTCGCTTTCAGTCTGGCTTTCGCTTTCTCAAGGCTCTCCAGGATCAGTTCGATTCCTTCATAAGAGCTCTTTCTCGCCTGTTCTTTTATACTCTGTAACTGGTCTTTGAATACGACCTTATCAATCTCTTTTGTTGCTTTATATAATAAGACATCCCTGTACCAGATCATGATAATGTCCAGGTAGTCTGTGATCTCTAATTTATATACGGATATATTCTTAACCGCAGCAACGATTTCATTTAATTCCATCTCACTGATATGCTTCAGAAGCTGTACCGCTTCTTCTCTGATCTCGTTAAAATGATCGGAATTGGCCAGCATGATCGCACGTCCCATATTACCCTGTGCAAATGCCGTGCACATATCTGCTTTATAATCCGGGATCTCCAGATTCTCCATCAGATACTTTTTGATCAGTGTATCTTTGATATTACGCAGCTTTAACATTACACATCTGGAATTGATCGTCGGAAGTAATGTCTCCGCATTCTCCGTCAGCAGCAAGAAAACTGCATATGACGGCGGTTCCTCGATCGTCTTCAGGATCGCATTCTGTGCCTGCGGTGTCATCATATCTGCCTGTGGGATAATGTAGACTTTGTACGGTCCCTGATATGGTTTGATATCCACAGTGTTATTCACCTGTGTACGGATATCATCTACGCTGATGCTGTTCGGCTTTTCATGCGTTACCCAGATAATATCCGGATGATTGCCGCTGACTGCCTGCTTGCACGAATGGCACTCATAGCACGGTTCTGCTCCGCCCTTTTCGCACTGCAGAGTCTGTGCAAAAAGACCTGCAAGCATCTTCTTTCCAGATCCCTTCTCGCCGTTCAGAATATAAGCATGTGATACTTTATCTTCTGTAACTGCGTTCTGTATATACTGAATGATCTCGCTATGTCCTACGACATCTTTAAATCCTGACATATTATCACCCTCTTCTTTCTTACTATTCCATTAGTATAACATAAATTTATGCAGATACCTAGAGCAAATTCCTGTGGTCTTTCTGAATTATTTCTGAAAATTCTGCGAATTTCGCTTTGTAGGTATGTTGAAATCATATCTTCTGCACACAAACTATCTTCTCAATAATAAAAGATGACAACTTTTCCGATATGTTTTATAATAAGCATGAATATATAAAGCTTCTGTATCCAATGATGTAATCGGATTGCTCCATTTCCACGCAATTTATTCTTTTGATACTTACATCATACAAGATGTTGGGGTCAAAAGGTATTTTGGCCAGACAAACTTTATATAAGTTTCTTACACAGAAAGGGGATGAACTCATGCTGGAGGTAAAAAATCTTACATTCCAGGTGAATGAAAACGGAATAGAACGAAGTATCGTAGAAAATATCAGTTTTAACGTAGAAGACGGGGAAATGCTGGTGATCACCGGTCCGAACGGAGGTGGCAAATCCACACTTGCAAAAGTGCTGATGGGGATTGACCAGGCAAGTGCCGGACAGATCATCTTAGACGGAACCGATATCAGTGATTATGATATCAACCACAGGGCAGAAGCCGGAATCGGTTACGCATTCCAGCAGCCACCACGCTTCAAAGGAATGACGGTAAGCAAGCTTTTATCACTTGCGGCTGGAGAAGATCTGACAAGAGATGTCTGTTGCAGACTTTTAAGTACCGTTGGACTTTGTGCCAACGAATACATTGAACGTGAAGTAGACGGAACCTTATCCGGCGGTGAAATGAAGCGGCTGGAAATTGCAACCGTTCTCGCAAAGCCGCACAAACTCTGTATTTTCGATGAACCGGAGGCCGGAATCGATCTCTGGAGTTTTTCTATGTTGATCGAACAGTTTGAAAAAATGCACAAAGAGAAAAAGCAGAGTCTTATTCTTATTTCCCATCAGGAAAGAATCATCCAAATGGCTGACCGGATCATGGTAATCGAAGGCGGAAAGATTGCTTCGATCGGACAGACCGCGGATATCCTTCCACAATTATTAGGGAAGACAGCAGATTCTTACAGCTGTCTGAAATGTAGATAACAGGGGAGGAAGATACAATGACTTTATTGGATAAAATTACAGAAAAAGTATTAGCTCAGATCGATGATACCGGTTTTACACAGTCCGGTGCATTCAATTTACGACATAATGGGATCGCGCTCTGCCACGGTGACAGTGAGCATATTAAAATCAAGAAAAAACAGGACAAGCCGGGAATCGATATTTTCATCGATGGAAAAACAGACGGCGAAGAAGTTCATATTCCGGTTGTTGTTGACGCAAGCGGAATGACGGACGTTGTTTACAATGATTTTTATGTAGCAGAAGGTGCAAATGTAACTATCGTTGCCGGATGTGGTATCCACAACAGCGGATGTAACGAAAGCCGCCATGATGGTATTCATACTTTCCATGTGGAAAAAAATGCAAATGTACGCTATGTAGAAAAGCATTACGGAGAGGGTGAAGGCACCGGAGCCCGTGTACTCAATCCCGTTACCGAAGTTTATCTTGGTGAAAATTCTGTATTTACGCTGGATACTGCTCAGATCAAAGGAGTCGATTCTACGGTTCGTGAAAATAATGTACATCTGGAAGCCGGTTCCAAGCTTTATGTCATTGAAAAACTGATGACACATGGAAAACAGGAAGCTACTTCAAATATGATGGTGGAACTGCTCGGAGAAGGCAGCTCTGCGCAGATCGTATCCCGTTCGGTCGCAAAAGGCGAATCCAGACAGGTCTTCCATCCGAGGGCTGTCGGAAAGAACCGTTGCCATGCACATGTTCAGTGTGATTCTATTATCATGGATCATGCAGAAGTAAGTTCAATTCCTGAGATCAATGCGAAGCATGTGGATGCGGCTATTATCCACGAAGCTGCGATCGGAAGGATCAATGATGAGCAGTTGATCAAGCTGCGGACTCTTGGAATGACGGAAGAGGAAGCAGAAGGGGTGATTATTGAGAACTTCTTGAATTAGAGTCATACGTAGCGTGGAAATATGACGAAAAAACGAAATCCATCTTCGGTTCCATAGTGCAAAGGCGCTGATACCGAAGATGGATTCCTTTTTTTCTGGATATTGACTCCACTACATTATAAAATCTTATTTAATAAACTTCATGAATTTCTCAATGAGAAGTTCATATGGACAGGCGGAGCCTGTCTCGCTTGGGTGTTGAAATCTCTACTGTTCAAGTATCTTTTTACAGATTTTTTCAAGGATGTCTTCAAGGTCTGTGTTTTCGTAGCGTTCTGTGATTCCGGCGTGGGCGAGGTTTTCTTCGGAGAAATCTTTGGAATCGGCGAGGAAACGGCGGCACATTTCGGCGTATTTGGGTTCTTTCTGGGTTTTCTCACGGGCGAGGGCGCGGGTTAAGCGCTCTCCGTCTTCTACCTCGATGTAAAGTGGAACTACTTTTTCGTTTCCAAAATAGGTTTTCAATTTTTCATAGGATTCAAGAGTTCCGATCATGAGATAATCCTGATTTTTTTGTTCAAAATTGAACTGTCCGTCATCAGCGGTGAAATAGTGCCAGATACCATAAACTGTATTGTAAGCACGTTCTTCGATCAATCGGCCTTCTTTTTTGAACTTTTCAAGTTCAGTTTCGTCTGTAAAGAAATATTCTTCGCCTTCTTTTTCTCCCTCACGCCGTGGACGGGTTGTATAGATCGTTACATTTTTTAACTGTGGCATTCTTTTTCTCAGTTCTTTGTAGATTGTGTCTTTCCCTGTTGAACTTTTTCCCATCAGATAATATATTTTACTCATGTTTCCACACCTTTATCTTGCCTTCCGTCTGTATTCCTTCTATTTGGAGATTCTGTGTTTCATAATAACAAAGAAGTTCTACTGCTTCCCGGCTGATCCGCTCTCCGGGTACGATAACCGGGCTTCCCGGTGGGTAGAGATATGCGTATTCCAGAGAAATGTGTCCTTCACTTTCTTTCCACGGAATCTCTTCTGCTTCTCCGTCTTCTTCCCGTTCTGCTGCCTCCTGCGGTGTAAAATACTGCTCCAGTCTAGGAAGCTCTCCGGAAATCTCTATGCTTCCGGAAACGGCTGTTTTTGCTTCCAGCTGATCGTCTATTTCCAGTAACGCAGATTTTAACCTGTCCAGTCCTTCCTGCGTATCTGCCACAGTCGTCATCGCAAGTACATAGGTTCCTCCGGTCATTTCCATTTCCAGATGATATTCTTTTCGCAGCCGGTCCGCAAGCTCCGGACTTGTAATATTTGCATTTGCTGTGGAAATCACAACTTTGGAAATATCATAATGTTCTATACGGAGAATCTGTAAATGCTGTAATGGCTTCAGTTCTTCTCTGAACTTTTGCAGCCTCTCTACATAAAGTTCAAATGCTTCCTCACATTTTCCATCCAGGAAATCCACGCAGGCATCCAGGCTTGCCATGAAAATATACGACGGACTGCTGCTCTGCAACATATCCAGATATTTCTTAATTCTTCTTCGATTGGCAAGCTTTCCGTTGATATGCAGGATTGCAGTCTGTGTAAGAGAAGGCAGTGTCTTGTGCAGACTGTTGATCACCACATCTGCTCCCAGATCATTTGCGCGCCCCGGAAATGCCGGATGAAATCCGAAATGCGGTCCATGTGCTTCATCTACGATCAGTGGAATCCTATACGAATGTGCCACTTCTGCAATTCCTTTCACATCCGATACCACGCCATCATAATTTGGAGATACGATCACAACGGCTTTGATATCCGGCTCTGCAGCAAGTGCTTTTGCCACATCTTCTTTGCTGATCTCCCCGTTCATATGCATGGAAATATCAAATTCCGGATACACATAGCGCGGTACAAGACCATTCATATAAATTGCATGGTAAATGGATTTGTGACAATGGCGTGCCACCAGAATCTTATCTCCCCGGTGCGTACATCCCATCACTGCACTTAAAATTCCGGCAGTACTTCCATTTACCAGAAAATGACTTTCCTCTGCCCCAAATACCCTTGCGGCTCTTTCCTGCTCTTCTTTTAAAATACCATCTGCGTGATGCAGATCATCGAAACCATCGATTTCCGTGATATCCAGATCGTATGGGAGTTCAATTCCAAGAAGTGTCTTGTTTCTCTTATGTCCTGGCATGTGAAATGCGTAAAAATCGCTCTCGGAATATGCTTTTAATTTATCGTATAGTCGTTCCATTTTAAACCTCTTTAAGTCTTTTAGAAACATCATATAATTTTTCTTCCAAAAACGCAAGAGGACGAAACGGTTCTCCCATTTCGTCCTTTCCATATATTCCGGCTTACACAGCTACAATCTCAAACACTTCCGCCTGGAAATCTCCCTTATCATTCACGCCCTTCTTCCATACACCGGACGCAGAATCGGACAGGATCATTCCGACTTGCATCAGCTCATCGCCATAGCAGTCATAAGCATATCCGCTGACCTTATAACAGGTATCTTCTTTCAGCCCTTTCAGCTTCAGTCTCTTAAATCCAACATTGACCGGCTGCATTACCCGGTAATAACCAACCAGCGCCTTCTTCTGATCCTCCGATACGATCATCCATGCGGTCTCATTTCCCTCAAACGGACTCTTCAGTCGATAGAAAGTTCCTTTCTGGATCAGATCTCTCTTCTCCTTCATAAATGCGATCTGACGGCGGATTTCTGCCTTATCTTCCTCGCCAAGCTTTAAAAGGTCAAGCTCATATCCAAAAGTTCCAAAGTAAGCCACATCTGCTCTTGTCTCGATCGGTGTCACACGGTTTGTCTGGTGGTTCGGTGATGCGGATACATGGCTTCCCATGCAGCTTACCGGATAAACCATCGAAGTTCCATACTGGATTTTCAGACGTTCGATTGCGTCAGTATCATCCGAAGTCCATCCCTGCGGTGCGTAGTAAAGCATTCCCGGATCAAATCTTGCCCCACCACTTGCACAGGATTCAAACAATACATGCGGAAAACGGCTGGTCAGGCGCTCATACAGTTCATACACACCAAGGATATATTTGTGGCAGACCTTTCCCTGATACTCTCTGTCATTTCCATTGGAGAACACCTCTGAAAATGTACGGTTCATATCCCATTTGATATAAGATACCGGCACTTCTGCAAGAAGATTTTCCAGCATGTCCCCGATATATTCACGTACCTCTTTCTTAGAAAAATCCAGTACATACTGTGTCCGGCTGTGGCAGATCCGCTTGCCCTGTTCTGCAAGAAGCCAGTCCGGATGCGCCCTGTACAGATCACTGTCTTTGTTTGTCATCTCCGGTTCAATCCAGAGCCCGAATTTTAAACCTTTGGCATTGATCTTTTCTGCCAGCTCCTTTAACGTTCCTTTCAGCTTTTCCTCATTCGGATACCAGTCGCCAAGGGAAGAAGTACTGTCATCTCTCTTTCCAAACCATCCGTCATCCAATACAAAAAGCTCCATTCCAAGATCTGTTGCCGCATCCGCAAGTCCCAGAAGCTTTGGCGCATCAAAATCAAAATAAAATGCTTCCCAGCTGTTGATCAGGATCGGGGGAACCTTATCTCTCCAGGTTCCCCTTGCCAGACGAGAACGAGCTTCGCCGTATATATGCCACGGGACGAGGCAGTGTAAAGGTACGCAGTAAGTATATCTATGATCTCCGGTGTCTGGAAGGATTCGCCTTTTCCAAGTGTCCACTTAAATCCATTTGGATGGATTCCCATCAGCACACGGGCGGTATCATAATTGTCTACCTCTGTCTGTGCAAGGAAATTTCCGCTGTAAACCAGACTGAAACCGTAGACCTGCCCCTGGAACTCGTCTGCATTTTCACGCGCAAGTGCAAGGAACGGATTGAACTGGTAGCTGCTGCATCCGCGCATACTGTAAATACTCTGGATACCGTAATCCAGCTTATGTCTTCTCACATGGCGCTCTCTCGCCCACACACCGGCAAGATCGATCATCTCATAATCCTTGTCCGGCAGATCCACACAGGCGCTCATTGCAGAAAGAAGTGTGATCTTTTCGTCAGAATCACATTCAAAACGTACACTTCTCGCGATCACCGGAAATGCTTCATAGATCGTATATAAAAGGACAATTCTTGTATTGATACTTGTATCCTCCAAAACCAGTTCCAGAGTCTGCGCCTCATCATCACTTTCTACATAAGTCGCCGGAAGTCCTTCAAGCTTTGGTTTGCCATTATAAATTTTATGCTCTTTATATACAAACTCGACTACATGGCTTCCATTCTCCCGCTCGATCTCATATGCCGGAAAACGCATATCTCCGCAGCCGAAAGTCGGATACTCCTGCTTGATATTCTCCAGTGAGAATGTAGAATTTCCCTCGAAAGCATACGGTGACATATCACGCATCGCATATTCAAAAAGATGGCTGAAATCTTCTCTGTGTGTCAGGCGTTTTCCATAGTAGAGCTGTCCCGGCTGGTCGTTGTCAAGGATCTTGATGATATAGCTGATCTCCTGGTTGTAGAGATGAAACTCTCTTGTTTTTTCATTGTATATGATTGGCATATCGTTTCTCCTCATTCCGTATTGTATAACGTTCATTTTTCCGTATTATCTGTATAGTATCACTGTTGGTTTTTCAGCGTCAATGATTCCTGCGGATAAATTTGTAAAAACGTACACTCAAAAAAGGGACTCTGTCCTTTCCTGAAAGACATCATCCCTTTTCCTTTCTTAGCAGATTTATTTAATTTTCTCTTTGTATTCTTTTACTCTGCACTACTGTCCACTTTCCATCCAAGCGCTTTCTCTACCGTATCGATCAGTACCCGGCTTACTCTTTGTGAACCGTCCATCTGTACATAATAGTAGGTCGCACTGTCGTCCTTGCTTCCCACATAGAATGTAACTGTCTTTTCCTTGTCATCATCCGACGTATCCTTGTAAGTCAGCTCCACCTTCGTCCGCTGATCTTCCGCAAGCCCGTAATTGCCAAGCGTCGCGTCCGTCACATGATAATCTGCACAATCTGTAAAATAGAATCCGGAAAGTGCTGTCATAATACTTGTGACAGTATCTTCCTGATCCTCATTGTCCGCTTCGTAGGTTTTTACCTCGTCACCCGGTTTTGTCACAGTCTCTTTTACAAAGTTATCGGATGTAACTGTTACAAAGCTGTCCTTTTCAGCAACATCTGCAAGCTGCCATACCATTTCCGAAATCAGATCTGCCGATACCGTGTACACTTTTTCTGTTCCATCTTCCATGAAATAATAATTTTCTCCAGAAGCATTCCCGATTAGAAATTTATGTGCCTCGCCATCCTTTCCGGTCAGCGTAAGATTATATTCCGGTGAATCAAATCCATAGTCCGAAAGGTCATCCGGATTCTTGATCTCTTTTACCGCCCGAATATCCGAAAATGCATCTTCCATATTTTGCATACTGCTCTCCGTCAGTGCGATCGTGGTGTCCGGCGCATACTCCCAAGTATCATCCTCTTTTACAAAGGACATTTCTTCCCCAGATGCTTCTTTATACTCGATCGACTCCAGTGAATCTGTCTCAAAAATATGCACCACTGCGTTTTCTTTTTTCTTCTCTTCTGCCTCTGACTTAGATGTATTCCATTTTTTCAGCCCGAAAAATGTAATGAGCAGAACAAGCAGTACGAGCAGAAGGATTCCTATTGTCCTTGTTTTTTTCTCCATCTTTTTTCCTCCTGCCTCTTACGCTTTCCGTCTTCTCATCCAGATCACAAATCCAAGGATCAGAATTGCAAGCGGAATAATAAAGATCACAAGGATGCTGAATGCACCTGCATGCATCGGTGTGTTGGTCTCAGTCGAAAGACTCTTCGCTTCAATCGCAACATTGTTTACATTATCAAAATTCTCTGTCACTGAATTTACAAACAAAGTCAGGTTATCCAGTGTCGTCAGCTGATCTGTGATATCCGAGCTGATCATAGATGCAGAAGCAAGCACCGTAAGTCTTGCTGTCTTTGTGTCTGTATCCGTTGCATCACTCTCATCGTCTTCATCCTCGCTGTCCGAATCTGAAGAATCCGCAGAAATCGCATTGATAGAAACGGCTCCCAGGATATACTGTCCCTGTGTCTGGTCATTTTCTGTCACTGCATATCCACTGTCTGATGTCTGCATAAATGAAGTAACCGTCAGATTATCATTATCCGTATCTGTTTTCTCCATACCAAGTGAATTCAGCAGAAGTACCATTTGATTGCTGATGCCGCTTCCCAGGTCACCACTCAGAGAAAGCTGTGGGAAGATTGCATAATAATTTCCCTGGTAGCATCTCTGGGTATCTGCAATATAACCGCTGACTTTTTTCAATCCATAATCCGACATAATTCCGTCCAGATTTGGTGTGTCTGAAGTCGTATCTCCAAGGATCAGATAAACCTTTCCGCCGTCACTCAGATATTTCTCAATAATTGTCTTTTCATCATCTGTAATATCCGATGTCGGTGCATAGAGGAACAACAGGTCACAGTCATCCGGGATTTCCGGATTCATGCTCAGGTTGATTTCTTCCGTCTCCAGATTATTCTTAGTAAGCAGATCACTTACCGAACTTGAAAATGTCGATTCTCCGTGACCACTGGTCCGGTAAATCTTGCTTGTTTCCTCGCTGGTTACATAATTGATCGCACTGGTAAGCTGTCCTTCTCCGTCGAAAGAACTTTCACTGGCACTTCCGGTCGTATAATAAGAGTAATAATCGGACTGGATAATATCTGAAAATGAAATCGTTGTAGACTTTCCGGTTGCATCACAGGACACAAGGATTACATTCCCATCGGTATTATATTTCTGAAGAACGGACGGATGCAGTACGCTGTCCACCCATTCCACTTTTACTTTGCCGGAAAGCGCCGCATATTTTTTCACAAAAGTCTTGATCCTGGTATCCACAGAATCCTGTTCTGCGATCACTTTCAAATCTACTTTTTTATCCAGCTTCTTCAGCATTTTTGTGGACACGCTGCTGATATCGTACAGATTGTTGCTGCTGATATCAATATTTCTTACTTTTTCCGGAAGCTGTCCTGCCACCAGATTGATCACGATCGCGATTGCAATCACGATCACTGCAAGCCCTACGCTGTAAGTTCCGTTCCGGGAAGACTTGCTGCTGAACATTTTTTTGATTTTTTCCATGTCTTCTCCCTCCTAACTCCAACGTCTTTTCTGAATGGACTGCATGGTCAGGAAGATAAATACACCTGCCACACTCAGATACAGGATCAGCCCACTCACATCGAAAAGCTTGTTATATGCTACGTTGTCAAATACATCTGCAAGATACAGCTTCTTCATGATGTTGACCAAAATATTTTCAAATAATGAAGATTTTACAAAGCTTACGATCACAACCGCAACAACTCCGATCGCTTCGATAATTCCTGCGATCATCCAGTTTCCCGTCATCCGGTAAATGATCAGCGCCGCAATGGTAACGAATACCACAATACCGATCATGCCGCTTGTAGCTGATGTCGGGAGGAAATCGATCAGTCCTCCCCAGAGATAGATCAGAAGCAAAACGCCAAAGGTTGTTACTGCCGCAATGATCTGACTTTCTGTGAGTGACGAAAGAAACATTCCGATTGCCAGATACACGCATCCTAGCAGGAAGAACATCAGGATCGACAGATAATCCACCTTCAGATACGCCGTTCCAAAGCTCTTAATGATAATTGGGAAAATGCAAAAAATCAGGCACGGTACCGCAAATACCGTCACCATCGCAAGGTATTTCCCCATCACGATATCAAATAATTTTACCGGTGCGACAAGTAGAAGCTGGTCTGTCTTGTTCTTCCGTTCCTCCGCAAAGGAACGCATGGTGAGCATCGGGATAATGATGATCAACACGTAGTTGATATTCATCAGAACATATGAAAAATAGGGATATCCAGAATTTAAGTTGTACGCCATAAAATAGATTCCCGTGAAGATCACAAGGAAGGCGATCAGGACATAGCCTGTCATTGATTGAAAATAGGATTTTAATTCTCGTTTATAAATTGCTGTCATTTTCGAGATCCTCCTTTTCATCCTTACTTGTCGGAACGGCATTTTCTTCCGGCTCTTCATCCATCTCAGTCAGCTCGTTCTCTTCTGCCTCTTCCTGCGCATTTTTCTTGCGCCGCTTTACCATCCGGCCTTTCTTTTCGCCGTCCTTCATCGCTTTTGCTGCTGCAGGTGTGCTTCCCTGCGTCAGCTCCAGGAAGACATCCTCCAACGTCGTGCGGCTGTGATACAACATAAGTAACGGGCAGCCCTCCTGTGCAAATGCCATAAATACTGTTTCCCTGATATCTTTTCCATCCTTCGGGAACAGACTCGCTTTTACCGTTCCTTCTTCTTTTCCGTGTTCCACGGATGCCTTCTGCACATTACCAATTGTGCCGATGACTTTCCGTACCGTATCTTCATTTCCCTTTGCCAGGATTTCCACAGTCTGCTGATTCGTCAGAAGCTTTTCCAGATTCTCCGGTGTATCACTTGCCACCAGTTTCCCTTTGGAAATAATCATAATATAATCACAGACTTCCTGGATCTCTGCCAGAATGTGCGAGCTCAGGATCACGGTATGCTCTTTTGCCAGCTCACGGATCAGTTCACGGATTTCAATGATCTGCTTCGGATC
>ENA-OPCN01001725-OPCN01001725.1-human-gut-metagenome-genome-assembly--contig:-NODE-1725-length-13814-cov-3.614580_pt1 | contig 13814 bp, 10 predicted proteins | sample MGYA00241567_ERZ501485 | MGnify/ENA primary metagenome ERZ501485 (study PRJEB25962, sample SAMEA2042579) | human gut metagenome | biome: human gut; feature: human-associated habitat; material: faeces...
CTTCGATCTTTTCGGGAACGACCTCGATATCGCCGGTGGGGAGCTTGGGGTTTTTGCTCGCGCGCTCGCGAACTGTGCCCTCGACGGAGATGGTGCTCTCCTTGTTTATGCCCTTTATGACCTTCATCATATCCTCGGTCTCGACGACGACCTGCGTCGTGCCGTAAAAATCGCGGACGATGACAAACGCAAAGTTCTGGCCTACCTCGCGGACGTTCTCCATCCATCCGACGATCTTGACCTTTTCTCCGACATTTTCAATACGGAGCTGATTGCAGGTGTGAGTTCTTGACTGTGTCATTTTCTTCTGCCTCCATTATTCTTTGATAACCGCGGCATGGGCGCGATCATCCATGTCTTTCTTTATGAGCGACGCAGCGTCGGCAAAGCCGAGCTTTGTCTGCTCGCCGGTGGTCATATTCTTAACGGCAACGACGTTTTCCGCGATCTCGTCCTCGCCGATGAGGATCACATAGGGAATGCCGAGCTTATCTGCATAGCTCCCGGAGCGTAAGGAAACGGGCTCCTTGCCTATCATCATATCTCCTTTTGATCACTTCATAAAAAGAAGGAGCAAAGTCCCCCCGACTTTGCTCCTTACAATCTTTTTACCGTAATAACTAATACAAAGAAAACGTCATTAATCAAAGAATATACCTTTGTATCATTTAGAAGTTATTCCCTCCGGCATCCCACCAAAGGCGCGTGCCACCGTTGTCTGCACCGCCCAGCTTGCTGACTAAGGCGTCATATAGAGCTTTGTTGTCCGTCTTGTAGTCTTGGTTGAAAAAGACACGGCGAATCATATCGTCGGTGCTGATGGTGTTGCCGCTGTTGTTCACTGCGACCTTGATGAGCCGGGGATAACCGGTGCGGCGTTGTTCCGCCCATGCTTCACAACCTTCCGGATAGATAGCCAGCCACTTTTGGGTGATGATTCTTTCCAGTTTCAGTTCCAGTGGGGCGCTTTCATCCCATTTCGGAGTGATGCTTGTCGGTGCGTCCGCATCGAATTTCTTATCGAATGCGTCTACATAAGCCGCCGGAGTTTCTTCGCTTTCCAGATATTCACTGACGCCGCTGGCATCCCATTGTGCGAAAGAGACGGTGATGCCCTGCTTATAGCAGTTCTCTACATTCTCGGACGTGTAATTCCTCAGGGCTGCTTCTGCACGCAGGAACCATACTTCGGCAGCACTCATGACGATGATTTTACTGCCGGTTGTAATGGCGGTCTGAGAGTGGGTGGAGTAGCGGTTGTCGGCTACGCCTGTTCCCTGGCGGACGCCTTTGTATTCACCTTCGATGCTGTTTAGCTGTTTCACACCGGCAACTTCCTTAATAATGTTTCCCTCTTTGTCCCTGCCGTCTTGTGCGAGGTTGAAGTAGGATTTGATGCGAGGGTCGTTATAGCCTTTCAGGTACGACTCTAAACTTGCATTCATATATACTTCGCTCCAGCCGGCAACACCACCCAGCGGGTTGCGGATGCCGTATTGCCCCACTGTTTCGTTAGCAGTTTCCAGTACGCCGCCGTTCTTGGAGTCCAAAGCTGCCTTGGCTTGTTCTTCTGCCAGCGCGGGAGCCACATTGGATACACGCATGGCAAGACGCAAGCGCAGGGAGTTGGCAAATTTCAGCCATTGTGCGGGAGTGCGTTTGCCTTCAGGCATCATGAAGTCGGCGCTTTCAAAAGACACGCCGCCCTTATAGTCTTTCAATATATTCACCGCTGTGGCGAGGTCTTCAAAGAAACGTTTGTAAACTTCTTCTTGTGACTGTGGCTTTTGGTCGGCGGTTCCGAATCCGTCGTAAAGGATTGGACCGTAATAGTCGCTTACCCGGTGAAGGGTTGCCACTTTAAGGATTTTGGTGATGGCGTGGTACAGAGGCCATTCCTTTTCTGTGTTCAGTTTCTCGGCATCGGCGATGGAAGGCATGACATATCCGTAGGTGTACACCCACATGGCACTTGTCCAACCGTTATTCAGGTTGTAGGTGGAGTTGTTTGCATTGAACGCGCCGTTCATGTCGTGGAAATATCCGCAGAACATATCGGCAGCCAGGTTCTGTATGATTTGATATTGCCAGTCGGTTCCGTTTACACCGGTCTGGTAGATGATGCCTTTCTGAATGGTGGAGAAGGGTACGAGGTTGGTTTGATTGTCGTACTTCTGTAATTCGTCTGTATAGGCTCCGTCGGTGCTGTTGAAGTCGGTAAAGTTATCGGTACAGGATGAGAAACTCAGGAGTCCGCCGAGGAGTAATGCGGTTGTATATTTTATCTTATTCATATCGTTCGGGTATTTAGAAAGTGAATTTAATGTTGAATCCGATGTTTCTTGTTGAAGGCATGCCGAAGGTGTCCAGACCTTGGTTGTCATTGCCCACTGACATTGTTGCATCCGGATCGAATGGGGCGTCTTTGTAAATGAAGAACAGGTTGCGTGCCACCAACGAAAGGTCTACGCCTTTGATGAATCCGGTCTTTTCGAGCATCCGTTGCGGGAAGGAATAACCCAATGAGACTTCACGCAGGCGGATGTTCGTTCCGTCGTAGCGGTAAAATTCGGTTGTGCCGTTGCCGCGGTCGCCCACCATTTGATAGAACTTCTGCACATCGCTGATCTTGTGTCCTTCCAGCATATAATGACCTGCGTTGCGGGCGTCACCGGTTGCTTTGCTTACCCCTGCATAGTCCAGTCCGGCTTGTGTCAGTGAAATAACGTCGCCGCCCACGCGTGTGTCAATCAGGAAGTAAAGGGAGAAGCCTTTGTAGGTCAGAGTGTTGCTCCACCCCAGCGTCCAGTCGGGATTGAAATTACCGATCTTGGCGGCCTTGTCCGTAGTGACCTGTGGCAGTCCGGCCTTTGCATTGGGTTTGCCGTCTTTGTCTGTTTCGGGTTCCAGCAGGATTTTGCCGCTTTCGTCGCGTACAAATACGTTGCCGTAAATATCGCCCAGTGAACCGCCTTCTACGACCATCATCTTATAAGGCATGCTTACGTTGCCCGATGCGTATTGGAAGTTGGGTGTGCCACCCAGGGAAACAATCTTATTCTTGTTGGTGGCGAAGTTGAACTGTGTTTTCCAACGGAAGTCATCGTTCATCAACGGAGTTGCGCCTAAAGTGATTTCAACGCCTGTGTTGCGGATTTTACCTGCATTTATCCAGCGGTAAGGACGTTGCTCGGCTGTGGTGTTGACGCGAATCAACTGGTTCTTGGTATCGGTGCGGTAGAACGTGAAATCAAAGTCCAAACGGCTGTTGAAGAATTTCCATTCGGTACCTACTTCGATGGAGTTACTGATTTCCGGTTTCAGGTCTTCCGCAAAGTAATAGTCGATAGGCTGCACCACACCGCCTGCCGTAATTGTCTGTGCCGGACTGGTGATGCCGATAGGAAGGTCGTTACCTACTTGTGCCCAGGAAGCGCGCACTTTGCCGAAGCTGATCCATTCCGGCAGGTTGAGAGTCTTGTTGATAATCCATGAAAGACCGACTGACGGATAGAAGAATCCGGAATTTTCACTCTTGGTATTGGCAAGCGTGGAGGACCAGTCGTTGCGTGCGGTAACATCCAGGTAGATACTCTCTTTCCAACCGATCTGAGCCGTTGCGAATAAGGATTGGATGGTACGCCTTTGGTTGGCTGTCTCATCAATGAATGAAGTGCCTGCACCGCTCAGGTTCATGTTGGGGACTGTGAATACATTGGCTTTGTATAAACCGGACTTACCGGAATCAAGGCTTAAGGAATTCACTTTTGTGGTATTGATGCTGCTGCCTATGGCTGCATTCAAAGTCCAGTCATTCCATGTCTTGTTGAACATAGCCATAACGTCACCGTAAATCATGAAATCCTGACGGTTCATTTTGATGTAACGTCCGTTTTGATGTGCCACATCGGCTGCTGTGCCGGCATACATCTTCTGTTCGTAATTGTCATTGATATAGTCCACGTTGCCACGAGCCTGAATGCTGAACCAGTCGTTTATTTTCAGGTTGGCGCTTAATGCGGCCAATGTGCGGAAACGCTTGTCATTGCTGGTAACCCTGTTGGTCAGCCAATAAGGGTTCTGGTTGAACCCGTTGATGTCCGTATACCAGTTTTGCAAGGGCATGGCTCTGTTTTCATCATATTTTTCGAATCCGTTGTTGTCACGATAGGCGCTGAGGTCTTCGCCGCGCGGGAAAGTGTACAACCCTACCAATGGGTTCATGTAGTAACCACCGGAAGTGGGGCGGTTCTTGATTTTCTGAGTCATCAGGTTTACGTTGGCGTCCAAGGTCAGGCGGTCATTGAACAGAGAAGCCGTTTCGCGGAAAGTGATATTGTGCTTTTGCAGCTTATTCACATCGACTATGCCTTTGGCGGTTGTGTTGGCGTAAGAGAAGTAGGTTTGCATTTTCTCTTTGCCTGTCATGATAGATAATGAGTTGGTTGCAGTAACTCCATTGCTGAAATAGTCGTCTACATTATTGTAGGCCTTCAAATTCTTATCTTCGGTTCCCCAACTGGTTGCACCGCTTGCACCGTATCTGTCTTGGAATTCGGGCAGGCAGATGGCATGGTCTACGGTGAGGTTGGAGTTGAATACGATGCGCTGCATACCGGCTTTTCCTTTTTTGGTAGTAATCAGGATTACACCGTTGGCGGCTTGAGACCCGTAGAGGGCTGCTGCGGAAGCGCCTTTCAGGATGCTCATGCTTTCAATATCGTCCGGGTTTAAGTTGGAAATACCGTCGCCGGAGTCGCGGTTGCCGGCGTCGTTGTTGCCACCCATGGCGGAGTACGCCTGTTCGGCCACGCTGTTCAGCATGGGTACACCGTCGATGACGTATAGCGGTTGGTTGTTTCCGTCGGCGTTGGCAGAACGGATACCGCGGATGGAAACTTTGGCAGAGCCGCCTAAACCGGAGGCGTTGCGGGTGATAGACACACCTGCTGTTTTGCCTGCCAGTGCGTTAATCATGTTGGGATCTTTGGCGCGGGTCAGCTCATCACCGCCTACCTGCTGGGTGGAATAAGTAAGGGAGGCTTCCTTTTTCTTGATACCCATAGCTGTTACAACAACGGTCTCCAATGCCAGAGCTTCCTCTTTCATTTGTACTTTCAGCGATGTCCGGCCGTTAAGTGCAATGCTTATGGGCTCATAGCCGATATAGGAAATGACTAAAGTGGCATTGGCTGGTGCATTGAGGGTGAATTCACCGTCCAGATTGGTAATGATGCCGTTGGTTGTTCCTTTCTCCAGAATGTTTGCGCCGATGATCGGTTCGCCTTTAGAGTCTGTGACGACACCTTTTACGGTGACTCTCTCTTGTTGCACTCCGTCAGTGTTTTCGGTGTTTTCGCTTTTCTTGGTCAGAACGATGTTTTTGCCTTCCATTACATATTTGATGCTTGTTCCTGCAAAGACTTCATCCAGAAGTTCGGCTACCGACTTGCCTTCTGCTTCTACATTGACAGTGCGGCGTACATCTACGCTTTTTTTGTTGTACACAAATAAATACTCTGTTTGAGATTCAATTTGGGAAAGCACCTGTCCCACTCTCAACTGGGAGCTGGGGATATTTACTTTGGCATTTTGAGAGTAACTATTCCCGCAGTATGCTTGGAATGTTACAAACAGAAGAAGGAATAGTGTGATCTTCATAGCGCGCAATAATTGCTTAATTTCAAAACTTTTTGGACAAAAAAGCCCATTCAAAGAAATTTTTCTCATATCTTTGTCACTGTGTTAAGTTAATAAATTGATTAAGGTCGATTTTTGACTGTTTCGGATCGGAAAGTATGGGGGTACTTTCCGATCTTTTTTATCAAAAAAAGGGGAAGTAATTCTCAGACTGTTTCTGCTATGGTTTCATAATCTTTATTTTTAAGGGGTTAGTACTAAATTTAAAGGTTCTTTATCTATTCATATATGATTATCGAGTCTTTGTTTTCATTAATGCGGAATTTGAACGGGTGCTCTTTGGAGATGGTCCGTAAGATGTGCTCAATGCCGTCTTGTTCCCTGAATTTGCCGGTCAGACCTTCGTGGGTCAGCAGTCTGGGGCTGGTAACGGCTATTTTTACATTGTAGTATTTTTCAAGTTTGTCTAAGATGACGCTGAACGGGACATCGTCGAAACAGTACAGGCCTTCTTTCCAACGGAGGTATTGGTATGAGGGGAGTATCGTTTTCTTGCAATGACCGTCATAATTGGCAAAGAACTCATCTTTTTGCAGGCGGGTAATCACTTGGTCGTTACAGCTTGGATAGATATCTACAATGCCTTCTACCAGAGTCGTCTCAAATTCCTTACTGCCCTTGTATGCGCAGACATTGAAGCTGGTTCCGACTACCCGCACCTTATTCATCTCCGTATGTACGTAAAATGGTAACTTTTTGTTCTTGGCAACTTCAAAGTAGGCTTCACCGTCTAATTCCACATTACGTTCGCTGCGACCGAAGTTGGAAGCGTATGTCAATGTCGACTTGGCGTTCAGCCATACGCGTGTACCGTCAGCAAGCGTAATCTGGGCGCGTTGTCCGGCAGGGACGGTAATGGTTTGGGGCTGTGCGCCTTTGTTGTATATATAGTCTGCGGTCATGTAGTAGGCGGATACGGCTATGATGATAGCAGCTGCGATACGCGCCGTCCAGCGGAAGAGGGGAATGAGATGCGCTGCTCTTTTCTTGCCGTCTTGTTTGGTGGAGAATAGGGATACGTCGAACAGCATACGCTCTTTCAGGAAGGTTTCCCGGTTTTCTTCGGAGGCTTCAACCCAGTTCAATATCTGCTTCTCTTCTTCAATGGAAGCTGTTCCTCTAAAATATCTGTATAGTAATTCCTGGTTCATCATAAACGAATTGCTTGGTTATAAGGAGGTCCTCTGTGGCCCCTCTGCATATATAACCGACGAGACGGCGGCAACCCTATCGGAAAATGGAACTTTTTTTGAATAAAAGTGATTTTAACATTTACAGGAGTATGGAAGCCAGGTAATCCTTTAGCTCCAGACGTAGTATGCGCAAGGCTTTGGTGATATGTGCCTCTACGGTTTTCAGGGAGATGTGCAGTTGCTCTGCTATCTGCCTGTTGGGAAGGTTTTGATAACGGCTCAGCATGAAGATAGTCCGGCTTTGCTGAGGCATGTGTTCTAACGCCTTGTGGACAATGTGCTGTATCTCATTGTCGAATATTTGTTCGGGTTCACAGGCCTTCAGGGTTGATATGCGCAAACTCAATTCCCGTTGGCTATGGCTGTTGATATCTTCTTCTGCCCGCAGGCGTATTTGTTTGTGCTCTAAAATATTCAGGGATTTGTTTTTGATGATTGTCAGCAACAGGGCGTGAAGGTTGCTGTCTTCTTCCCAACGGTCGCGATTTTCCCATAAAGTAATCATGGATTCCATTAACACATCTTCGGCTTCAGCTCTGTCTCTGAGGTAGGAGTAGGCAAAAGTCAGGAACTTTTCTCGATTCTCTTGGAAAAAGCGGGAGAAAAGATCCATTGTATGTAATCTGGTAAGATCGGACATTCAGTTTGATGTTTTTCGGACAATTTAAGGTTTTGCATGACAAAACAACGCAATCTTTTTGTAATATGCAAATATATCTGTTGTTTTTATAACTGCCGTCGGTGCATTGGGACAAAAAGAAAGCCCGACAGTAATCTGCTGTCGGGCCTACTATATCCTAATTGTATTTAATGAGGATTATTTTTCTTTCTTTTCCGGTCTTTCTTGTCTTTCCGGTCTTGGAAGCAATACTTTACGGGACAGTTTGAACTTACCGGTTTTAGGATCGATATCGAGTAGTTTCACGTCGATTTCATCACCTTCCTTGATTCCGGCTTCTTCTACTGTTTCCAGACGTTTCCAATCAATTTCGGAAATATGAAGCAAACCGTCCTTGCCCGGAAGGAACTCAACGAATGCACCGTAAGGCATGATGGAACGTACTTTTCCTTTGTAGACTTCACCTACTTCCGGTACGGCTACGATACCTTTGATGATACGCATTGCGTCTTCAATGCACTTCTTGTTGGTTCCGGCAATTTCAATTCTGCCGATGTTGTCTATTTCTTCAATAGTGATTGTTGCACCGGTCTCTTCCTGCATACCCTGGATGATCTTTCCGCCCGGGCCGATTACGGCGCCGATGAATTCTTTAGGAATAGTCATGGTTTCGATGCGGGGAGCATGAGGCTTCAGGTCATCATGCGGCTCTGCAATACATTCGGTGATTTTGCTCAGGATGTATTCGCGGCCTTCTTTAGCCTGCAGCAATGCTTTCTCCAAAATCTCGTAAGACAGACCGTCTACCTTGATGTCCATTTGGGTAGCAGTGATACCGTCTTTTGTACCGGTTACTTTGAAGTCCATATCGCCGAGGTGGTCTTCATCGCCGAGGATGTCCGACAATACGGCATATTTTTCTTCACCAGCGTTCTTAATCAATCCCATTGCGATACCTGATACCGGTTTTTTGATTTTTACACCGGCATCCATCAGGGCCAATGTTCCGGCACATACGGTAGCCATAGAAGAAGAACCGTTTGATTCGAGGATATCGGATACTACGCGTACTACATAAGGATAGTCTGCCGGAATTTGTCCTTTCAATGCACGCCATGCCAAATGACCATGACCGATTTCGCGACGGCCTACACCGCGCTGTGCTTTGGCTTCACCCGTAGAGAACGGAGGGAAGTTGTAGTGCAGTAAGAAACGTTCTTTTCCATGTTCCAGAACATCGTCGATAATCTTCTCATCCAGTTTTGTACCTAAAGTAACGGTGGACAAAGACTGGGTCTCACCACGTGTGAAGATGGCAGAGCCATGAGGTCCGGGCAAATAACCGATCTCACACCAAATAGGACGGATTTCGGTAGTCTTACGTCCGTCAAGGCGTTTGCCTTCGTCCAAGATGGAACGGCGCATGGCTTCTTTCTCAACGTCGTGATAGTAACGGTCGATAAGCGGAGCCTTTTCTTCCAACTCCTCTTCGCTGAACTGTGCTTTGAATTCTTCACGAATAGCATCGAAAGCATCCATGCGTTCGTGTTTGTTTTTGTTACCGGAAGCGGCGATAGCGTAAGCCTTGTCATAGCAAGCGTCGTGAACAGCCTTGCGGAGCTCTTCGTCGTTTACTTCATGGCAATATTCGCGTTTTACGGTAGAGCCAACCTCTTCGGCCAGTTCCATTTGGGCTTTACATTGTATCTTGATTGCTTCATGGGCGGCTTTCATGGCTTCCAGCAAGTCTTTTTCGGAAACCTCGTTCATTTCACCTTCCACCATCATGATATTCTCATAAGTAGCGCCTACCATGAGATCCATGTCTGCCTTTTCCAACTGGTCGAAAGTCGGGTTGATGACGAACTCGCCATTGATACGTGCTACGCGCACTTCGGAAATCGGTCCGTTGAAAGGAATATCTGATACGGCAAGCGCTGCTGATGCTGCAAGTCCTGCCAGCGCATCCGGCATATCAACGCCGTCTGCAGAAAAGAGGATGATATTTACATATACCTCTGCATGGAAATTATCGGGGAATAGGGGGCGGAGAGCGCGGTCTACAAGTCGGCAAGTAAGGATCTCGTAATCAGAGGCACGACCTTCACGTTTTGTGAAACCTCCGGGGAAACGTCCGAATGCAGAAAATTTTTCTTTGTACTCTACCTGTAACGGCATGAAATCTGTTCCGGGAACTGCGTCCTTGGCGGCACAAACAGTAGCTAAAAGCATGGTGTTGCCCATACGAAGCATTACAGAACCGTCTGCCTGTTTTGCCAGCTTTCCCGTTTCGAGCGTGATGGTTCTGCCATCAGGAAGCTCGATCGTCTTAACAATTGGGTTAATCATAAAAAATGTTTTATATCTATTTTCTTTCAAAATTCTCGCAAAGATACATATTTTATTCATGTAATGCGGTGGGAATGAGATAAAAAGTTTGTATTTAGTTGTTTTTTGCACTTTTATAAGTGTAAGAAGCGGGAAAATGCTTTGACTAAACATGAAAAGAAGTATATTTGCACGTTCTTTTAGAAAAATACACGAAATATGAAAAAGATTCTTTTTGTTGCGTTGGCTGCTTTGGGGTTAAGCGCATGTAATTCCGAACCGAAATTTAAAGTGGAAGGTGAAATCTCCGGTGCAGACGGTAAGATGCTTTATCTGGAAGCTTCGGCTTTGGAAGGTATTGTTCCTTTAGACTCTGTCAAGTTGAAGGGTAACGGTACGTTTGCTTTCAAACAGGTACGCCCGGTTTCTCCGGAGTTTTACCGTTTACGGGTAGATGATAAGGTTATCAACTTTTCCATAGATTCTACGGAAACGGTTCGACTGGATGCACCATATGCGGATTTTTCTACGGCTTATACAGTAGAGGGGTCGGCAAATAGTGTTAAGATAAAAGAACTTACATTGAAGCAAATGCAACTTCAGAATAATGTGAATGCATTGATTCAATGTATGCAGGCCCGTCAGATTGGAGCGGATGTGTTTGAAGATAGTCTTGCTGCATTAATGAAGAACTACAAGGACGAAGTGAAAATAAATTATATTTTTGCAGCTCCAAATACGGCATCCGCTTATTTTGCTTTGTTCCAGAAATTGAATAATTACTTGATATTTGATCCGTTGAACAATAAAGATGATGTCAAGTGTTTTGCTGCTGTGGCAACGAGCCTGAATAACTATTATCCGCATGCCGACCGTTCGAAAAATCTTTATAATATCGTAATAAAGGGAATGAAGAATACTCGTGCCCCGCAGCAGAAAGTTATGGAACTCCCGACAGAGGCCGTTTCAGAAATCGGTATCATCGATATTAACTTGCGCGACATGAAAGGCAATATGCATAAGCTGAGCGACCTGAAAGGTAAAGTTGTCATTCTGGATTTCACTATTTATCAGAGTGCGGTTTCTCCTACACATAATTATATGTTGCGCGATCTGTACGATAAGTATGCCGCTCAGGGATTGGAAATTTATCAGGTTTCTTTGGATGCGGACGAACATTATTGGAAAACAACAGCTGATAACTTGCCTTGGGTATGTGTGCGCGATGCCAATGGGGTATATTCCAGTGTAGCTGCTGCCTATAATGTGCAGTCGCTTCCTGCTGTCTTCCTCATTAATAGAAGAAGCGAATTGAGCGCTCGCGGTGAGACTATAAAAGACTTGGATGCAGCGGTGAAGGCTTTGCTGTAACGTGTTATAAATAAGAAGATTTCATTTAAATATGTTACAAAGCAGTACTTTTTGCTTGACACGCATTATTTAAAAGTCTATCTTTGCAAAGGAAATAGGAAAGAGGGTTCCAGCATGCTGACCATGTTGGAATTCTTTTTTGTTTATAGCACCATTAAAAACAATATAAAAATAAGGAGGAAAAAAGTATGGCTTATATGTCAGAAGAAGGCTACAATAAGTTGTTAGCCGATTTGAAACAGCTGGAAACGGTAGAACGCCCCAAAATTGTGGCTGCTATCGCCGAAGCACGCGACAAGGGCGACTTGTCTGAAAATGCAGAATATGATGCTGCAAAAGAAGCGCAAGGGTTGCTTGAGATGAAAATCAATAAATTGAAGCAAGTGATTGCCGATGCCAAGATTATTGATGAGTCCAAGTTAAAGACTGACAGCGTACAGATATTGAATAAAGTGGAACTAAAGAACGTGAAGAATGGAATGAAAATGACATATACCATCGTTTCTGAAAGTGAAGCTAACCTGAAAGAGGGAAAAATTTCTGTAAATACTCCGATTGCACAAGGTTTGCTTGGCAAGAAGGTAGGTGATGTAGCTGAAATTAAAGTACCGCAGGGTATCATCAATTTGGAAGTAGTGAACATATCATTTTAAAGAAAAGGCAGGTCCGTTATACGGGCTTGCCTTATTTTATACATAATATTACAGTTATGGCAACAATATTCAGCAGAATTATCGCAGGTGAGATACCTTGCTACAAGGTGGCGGAGAATGATAAATTCTTTGCTTTCCTTGATATTAACCCATTGGTGAAAGGTCATACGTTGGTCATTCCAAAGCAGGAGGTGGATTATATTTTTGATTTAAACGATGAGGATTTGGCTGCAATGCATGTCTTTGCGAAGAAAGTGGCATTGGCTATTGGCAAAGCTTTTCCTTGTAAGAAAGTGGGCGAAGCGGTTCTGGGTTTGGAAGTGCCTCATGCACACATCCATCTGATTCCTATGCAGAATGAAAAGGATATGCTTTTTTCTAATCCGAAACTGAAATTGACAGATGAAGAATTTAAGGCAGTAGCCGAGTCTATTCGTATGGCTCTCTAAAAGATTTGATTTCCTCCCCGATATAAAAATGAAAGCGGTAGTTGCTATTTCCAACTACCGCTTTTTTATTTGCTCTTTATGAAGTTAACTTTATTCGGCAGATGATGTTAACTTTGTGTTTTTATGAAGTTAACATCCTGTATACCCGAAGTTAACTTCTTTTTGGGGAAGAATATACAGCTTGCGGATGTTTGGCCCGATGCTGTTAAATGTAATCTTCACCCAGTTTGATTTGTGCATCATTTACATACTTACGGATAGAATGTTCTTCATCTTTCTTGCAGATCAGCAACACATTATCCGATTCGGCAATTAGGTAGCCTTCCAGACCGTCAATGACAGCAAGTTTGTTTTGAGGAAGAACAACGATATTGTCTTTGCTGTTGTATAATAATGACTGGCACTTCAGCGTAACATTGCCTGTTTCATCCTTTTGAGAAAGATCATATAGAGATCCCCATGTTCCTAAATCAGACCAGCCGAAATCGCCTAATGATACATATACGTTGTCCGCTTTTTCCATAATGCCGAAGTCGATAGATACGTTAGGGCATGCAGGGAAGTTTTCGTCTATGAATTTCTTTTCTTCCGGGGTTCCGTATACGTCCTTCCCGGTTGCCAGCTTAGAGGCTAATTCGGGTAAAAGCTGTTCTCCGGCTTTAATGATGCTGTTTACGTTCCACATAAAAAGACCGGAATTCCAATAAAATTCTCCGCTTTCTACGAATACCTTAGCCAGTTCCAGTTCCGGTTTTTCTGTAAAAGTTTTTACTTTATAGAAGTTGTCTTCAGTCTGTTCGGCAATTTGTATATAGCCATAACCTGTTTCGGGGCGGTTGGGCTTAATGCCGAGAGTCAGTAATTTGTCTGATTTCGCAACAAAGGCCAGACCTTTCTCAATGGCTGTGAGGAATTCGCTTTCTTTCAGGATGAGGTGGTCCGAGGGTGCTACTACGATATTGGCATTGGGATTCAGCGCGCGAATATGATAGGCTGCCCATGCAATGCAGGGAGCTGTGTTTCTACGTGTAGGCTCTAATAAAATCTGTTTGGGCTGCAACTCAGGGAGCTGTTCTTTTACCAAGTCTGCATATAGGTCATTGGTTACGACCAGTATGTTCTCTGTGGGGATTACTTTACTGAACCGGTCGAATGTCTGTTGCAATAATGAACGCCCTGTGCCGAAAAAATCCAAAAACTGTTTCGGAAGAGTTTTGCGGCTGAAAGGCCAGAAACGACTACCGATTCCGCCACCCATGATTACACAGAAATTATCCTTATTGGTCATCATATTAAATGTTTTAAAAGTTTCTGCTAAAGTACTGCATATTTTACAAATGAGGAATGGTTCGTAGATATTTTATTACTTTTTTCGCCTTTTTTTGTAGAAAGTATTGCAGGTTTCAAAAAAAGCCGTATCTTTGCACCGCATTTGAGAAATCAAATATGCCCAGATGGCGGAATCGGTAGACGCGCTGGTCTCAAACACCAGTGGATTCAC
>ENA-OPCN01001733-OPCN01001733.1-human-gut-metagenome-genome-assembly--contig:-NODE-1733-length-13743-cov-1.926432_pt1 | contig 13743 bp, 7 predicted proteins | sample MGYA00241567_ERZ501485 | MGnify/ENA primary metagenome ERZ501485 (study PRJEB25962, sample SAMEA2042579) | human gut metagenome | biome: human gut; feature: human-associated habitat; material: faeces...
TTCGCGGCTTCCCTCTTGTTCCAGTCGTGTTCGCTCGACGAGGACACGTCGGGAATTTCGAGTCCCGACAATTTCTTCCGCAAATACTCGGAGTGCCAGTCGGTCGTGAACAGCTGCTACATCCCCATCAAATCGATTTACACCTACACCTACATGCTCGCCACCGAATGCGTCACCGACATCGCATACTGCCCGTCGGGTACGCGCGACGCCAGTCTGGACATCTCGCCCGCCGTGCCGCGTTTCGGCTCGACCGTCTGGACGCAGGGCTATCTCGGCGTACAGCGCTGCAATTTCGCCGTCAACGGCATCGAACGCGCCTATCAGAACGAAGTACTCTCCGAAGAGCAATACCTGCAACTGCTCTGCGAGGCCAAGACTCTGCGCGCGTTCTACTACTGGACGCTGACCTGCTTCTTCGGCAACGTTCCCTTCTACTTCGACGACGTCACCGACAACGAGGTGCTCAACCGCATTCAGGTGCTGCCGCGCATGGATGCCGACGAAACGCGCGCGACAGTAATCAAAGACTTGCAGTCGATCGCGCCACTCGTCGACCAGACTCGCACCTACGACAACGAGGCCAACCGGCTGGGAGCCTCCTGCGCCTACATGCTCATCGCCAAAATGGCCATGTGGAACAAGGAGTGGGACACGGCCCTCGAAGCGCTGCAACAGATCGAGACCATCTACGGCCCCCTGTCGCAGTACGACTACGCCCAGAACATCCTCTTCCGCAACAAGAACACTCCCGAATCCATCATGGAGATTCAGCACACCTACACGCAGGGCGGTCTCACCTATACCTCCAACGTGGCCTGCATCTGCCAGCCCTATCCGCGTTCGGCCAACTCGTCCATCTACGACGGCGTCGACATTCCCGAACTCGGCGATCAGGCGACCGTATGGACGGCCATGCGGCCGAACGTCTACTTCTGTCAGGGACTCCAATCCAAGATGGGCAAGGATATCCGCGCCAAATACAACATGGCGTGGGGCTATGAAGACAAGACCTTCAACAGCACCAACACCCGTCCCTGGTGCGGTCCGAAATTCTGGTGCCCGAACATGCAGGCATCGGCCGACGGCAACAATTACAAGGTATTCCGCTACGCCGACGCGCTGCTGATGATGGCCGAGTGCTACTTCTACAAGGAAAACTACGAGAAGTCGATCGAGTACCTCGACATGACCCGCACGCGCGCCGGACTGGGCAACTACATCTACCGTACGCCCGCACGCCTGGAAGAGGAGATTCGCAACGAACGGGCGCGGGAGCTCTTCGGCGAATTCCAGCGCAAGTACGATCTGGTGCGCTGGGGCATCTGGTACGATGCGGTGACGAGCAACAGCGACTATGGCCCTCTGCAACTCAATACGACGTCCAGCCTCATCAAACCGTGCCACCGCTACTACCCCATTCCCGACACGGAGGTAACCTACTCGAAGAATAACCTCGACAACAACGAATACAAGGCCTACGGGTTGTAACGACCAGAAACTCTCAGACTATGAAAACATCACTCAATAAACACAAAAGATCGGCCGCCGGCCTGCTGATCGCCGTTGCGGCATTCGCGGCCGCCCTGACCGGCTGTCAGAAGGATTTCGAGATGGACCTGCCGCTGGCGGTGGCGGCACGGGAACTGTCGCTGAGCAAAGAGGCCGGCTCGACACACGTGCTGGTCTATTCGAACGGAGAGTGGACGGCACGCTTCACGCGCAACGTGAAGTGGGCGTCGCTCAACAAGCTCGAAGGTTACGGCAACCACGAAATCGTCTTCACCTACGCGGCCAACTACGGTATTTCGCGCAAAGTCGGGGTCGTCTTCCAGAAAGGCGAACTGGCCGACACCGTGACGTTCACCCAAGCGGGCACCGTCACCGAACCGTCGCTCGCGTTCGCCAAACCCGCCGTAGCGCTGTTGAAGGCGCCATCGCGAATCTTCGCACCCATCGACACCAACCTGCGGTACTGCATCGACGACGTGGAGGCTTCCGTCACCTACTACGATGCGGACGGAGTGCCCGGTGAACCCGTACCCGTCGTGACGCGCGCCGAAAGCGAAGAGGGCGACGACAAACCGCAGGCGCAACCCGTTACGCCCTGGATTTCCGAGGTCGCCATCACGCACGAGGGCGTGTCGTTCGCCGTCGAGGACAACGAGGCCGGCTCCACGCGCCTGGCCGACCTGACCCTCTTCATCGAAGACGCCGAGGGCACAGCCACCACCTCGGTGCTGAGCATCTCGCAGGGAATCGCCGAGCCTTCGCTCAAACTGGACAGCTCCGTCGAGACCTACGAGGGTTATGCACAACAGTGCACGATTCCGGCCACGACAAATAACCTCGTACCCTACGCCGACCAAATCGTCTACGATATCACCTACGATACCCCCGTCGAGGAGGGCAACGAGTGGCTGTCGGAACCCATGCTCACGGACGAGGGGCTGACCTTCTCGCTGACCCAGAACGACAGCTCGGAAGCCCGTTCCGCCACGCTCAACCTCAGTTACGCCGACGCACTGGGCGCCTCCGTTTCGGCAGTCTGCAAAATCACCCAAAAAGCCTATCCCACCGCCGTCGACTTCGCGACCGTACGCGGAATGACCCCGGGAGAAATCTCGCTGGCGGGCTATATCGAGGGATTCGTGGTCAGCGACCCGGCCAGCAAGAACATCGTTTCGAGCCCCCAGACCGGACAGTATGCGTTCGACCGTACCGAGAACGACCGCACGGTCTACCTCGAATCGACGGACGGCCGCTACGGTTTCTGCCTGAAATTCGCAACCGAAGACGACAACACGCTGGAACGTTTCTCGAAGGTGCGGCTCTCGCTCGACGGCGCCATCCTCGAAAAGAAGGCCGTCCCCGAATGCTACACCATCACGGGACTGACGGCGGCCAACATTCTGGATACATCGACACCCGACGAATTCAAGATTCCCGTCAAGACCAAACGCATCGCCGAACTCACCGACGACGACATCTTCACGCTGGTCTCGGTACCCGACCTGGAAATCATGTGCAAGGACGGCGCCTACACCAACTGCACCGACGGTTACTCGCTCAAAGACGACGTGAACCCAATCGGCGCCACCGCGCCGCGCTGGGACGTCGCACCGCTGATGTGCTACGACAAGACGGGCGAAGTAATCCACATGCTGACCAATGCAGCCGTACCCTGGCGCCGTTTCAGCTCGGGACGCGATCTGGAATTCTATTCGGTCGTAGCCCAAGGTTCGGGCACGTTCCGGGGTATCGTCGTGGCCGACGACGTGGCGCCCGTCCGTTTCGGCGACCTCGGCCGCTACCAGCTGCGCGCCATGACGCAGGGAGAAATCGCCCTGACCGAAGAGCCGTTCTCGAAGACCATCGTCGAGTGGAACTGGAACGACCGCCAGAACGACCTCACACCGGAAATCGGAGAGGGCGAGATCGACAAGTACGACGCCACGCAGGCCGGGTCACCGGACTTCAACAATGTCGTCTGCTCGGGCAACGGCGGAACTTCCGGACAGAAGGGACTGGTGCCCAATGGCAGCGTCGTGCTCTCGCGCCAGTGGTGGGATTTCGACAAGGACGAAGGCAAATATTTCGACATCTCGTTCTCGACGCAGAGCATCACCGGATCGAACCTGATTTTCGGCATCGTTTGGGGACACGGAAACATGAACAACACCTCGTTGACCGGCCCTGCGCACTGGAATCTGCTCTACTCCGTCGACGGAGGCACGACGTTCCGGCCCGTTCCCGACTGCCCGATCGTCAAGAAGCGTTCGATCGTATGGTGGAGCGGGACATCGCAGGACTCGACGCCGGGCTACACCGAGCATCTGCGCCGGCTGCCGGCCGATTGCTTCGGCAAGGAGAAGGTGGTGTTGCGCCTGCAAGTAGCCGACAAGGTGACCGACATCGCCCCGAGCAGCAGCGCTTCGACCTATCCGACGAATCTGGGCATCGAAAAAGGCACGCTCACGCCGGAGATCACGGCCGCCAACTGTCAGGTTCGAATCGGTACGCTCACGATACGTTACAACTAAACGCATTTCGGTCGGGCGGCGGACGACAGCCGGCCGCCTGACCGGAAAAACAACAACGACAAAACCGAAACAACATGAACTTTCGCAAATCGATATTCAAGTTTTGGAGCATCGCCGCTGCGGTCGGAATCGCAGCTGCCTGCACCAATGTCGACGCCGAGGACATCGACCTCGTCAAACTGGGTGCATTGGAAAAAGAGTTCATCGTCGAGGCCGATGCGAACTCGTTCGACATCGACATCTACACCAACGGCGCATACCATATCGAACGGATAAACGAATCCGACTGGCTGAACCTCGCGTGCGGCGAGACGACGGACGGCAAGGCCACAATCACGGCCGAATGCGAATTCAACGAGGATTTCAAACGCAAGGCGGGCATCGTCCTCTGCTCCGACGTGGATTCGCGGCGCGACACGCTCTACATCAAGCAGAAGGCGCTCATCGACGCGCGCATCGCATTCGCAAATTCGTCGATCATCGTCCCCGGGGCCGGCGGCGAGAACAAGTCGGTCATCGAGACCAACGTTCCCTTCTCCGACATTACGGTGGAGACCGAATACTCCGATCCCGAGAATACGGACTGGATCCAGGAGATCGAGATCGTCGACGCCGAGAGCGAGGAGCGCGAGCTGGTCATCACGCTCGACGCCAACCCCGCCGAAGAGGTTCCGCGCTCGGCCGCCGTGTCGCTCTCATTCACCGACGGGTGGGACGAGACCGTCTCCGTCGAGTTCAATCTGCTGCAACGCACGGCCAAAGAGACGCTCGGCCGCAACATCACTTTCGAGGAGTTCCGCCAAAACTACGCCCTCAACAAGAAGATCGAAGACTACGTCATTATCGAAGGCATCGTCGTGAGCAACCCCGACAACCGCAATGCGGGCGAGAACACCCAACTTACCACCTCGACAATCGACTACACCGTTTCGGAACGGACCCTCTACCTCGAATCGAAGGACGGCCGCTACGGCATCGCGATTCTCACCAACGAGGTCGAGGACAACATCTTCGACCAGTACGACCACGTGCAGCTCCTCATTCAAGGCGCCACCGGCAACCTGGTCGAGAATCCTGACCGCTACGAATTGGAGGGTGTCACCAAGTCGATGGTCATTTCGCGCACCGCCGGTTCGGCCTCCGACGTTCCCATCAAGGAGAAACACATGAACGAGCTGACCGACGACGACATCTACACCTACGTGACACTCAAAGAGGTCGAGTTCCCCGTACGCAAAGGTTCGATCACGCCGGTCAACGAAGGGTACGCAATCGGCACGAACGCACACCGTATCAGCAAATACCCGCTGCTCGTGCGCGACATCAACGGCGACGCCATGTACATGATGACCAATACCAACTGCGCATACCGCAGCGACGGCACACGGCTGCCCTACGGTTCGGGCGACATTTCGGGCGTAATCGTCCACGAACGTTTCTCGCGTTTCGAATGGCGCAACGGAGCCGACCCTGCCGAAATGACGGATGACCCGACGCTCGGCTACATCGGCCGCTATCAGATCCGCCACCAGAACAAGGAGGACATCTGGGGCAAGATGCAGAACAGCGTGGAAGACAGCTTCTCGGCACTGCTGACCGAATATCGTTATTGGAACCCCGACACGGAGAACGAGGTGCAGAAACCCACCTACGGCACGAACGGCTGGCTGACGCACACCTATCAGGAAAAGTATTCGGGTTCGGCCTCCAAGGAGTACCTGCAAGCCACCTACAAGCAGCACATGGTGGGCGGCGGCACGTACGAATACTTAGGACCCGTCGGCAACAGCGCGAACAACCTCTTCGGCGCCAACTACGGCAACAAGAACGGTATCGGCATCGTAATCGACCCCTCGAAGGAGAGCTGGAATCCGAAGATGGACGCCTTCATCAGCCGCAATCCCGACGGAACGATCGAGTGGTGCGGCCCGTACGCCTCCGACCAATACGCAGCCAGCGGTTCGGGAGGCTGGCCCGGAAACGACGCAATACCGACGAGCTCCCAGCAAATCAACTACAACGGCAGTACGTCGATGCGCGGCAAGGCCAACGTAAGCGGCAACTGTTACACCGCCTTCTCCAACCACTACTGGTGGGACGACGACACGGGACGTTTCTACGCATGGCTGATCAACTTCTCGACCGAGGGCATTTCGACCTCGCACATCTCGATGCAAATCTCCGTGATGAACACGCAGCAGACCTTCTATTCGCCCCGCTACTGGTGCGCCGAGTGGGCGCTCACCGATTCGCAGGCGCCCGAAGACGACTCGCAATGGAATCTCATCGGCGAATACACGGTGCCCGACGTCTCCGTCTGGTCGAATACGCTCTACTCGTCGATCGTGGCCTACAAGTACATCGACTTCGAACTGCCGCAGGAAATCCTCGGCCACCCGGACGTCTACATCCGTCTGCGTCCGACGAGCGACCTTTGCAGCGACGGCAGCGATTATGCCAACGCCCGCCTGAACGGAAGCGCTGCCGGAGCGGCTTTGGCCTCCCAGCATGCAAGCAGCCTCGAGTATTTCGCGATTCGTTACAATAAATAACCGCTGTATCCGATAACCGGCCGAGGGCCGGCAAGCAACGGAACGTCCGGGCTTGTCGGCCCTCTTTTCGAATACATCCGAAACAATGAAGCTGAAAATCACGCTATTTCTGACAGCATTGCCGTATCTCGCCGTCGCGCGCGCCGACATCGGTATCGTGCCTCGCCCGCTTTCGGCCGCGGAAGGCAGGGGGACGTTTGCGATCACGGAGCGCACGGTCGTCGCATCGCCCGAAACGCTGCGGCAGGAAAAATAAGGTCTCGGAATCGCGCAGTCACGTATCGCAATCCCTGTTTCGTTCCGGCGGACCGGGAGGAGGCACCGCGAGCCGTCAGAGACAGTCCCGCTTCACAAGCGGGACAAATTGCGACACGGGAAGACCTGAATCCGCACCTTCTGACGAAAACCGCCAGCCGAACCCTCCGGCGCGAACTCTCCGCACGAACCGCTCCCGTTCTCGTTTTTATTTCCTATCTTTGGCGGTGAAAACGACCTCGCTTTCGGCGGCCGGACAGGAACGACCGGTTCCGCACCATGCGGCCGCCCTCAAAACTGTGACCCGGCATGGACAATCTGAACCAAGACCTGACATCGCTGCTCCGCCGCGCGGGGCTGGACAACTCCGGCGGAGAGTGGGGCTCGCGCATCCTGCTCGTCGCAGGCATCGTCCTCGTCTGCTACCTCGCGGTGAAATTGTTCCGGCATCTGGTGACACCTGCCCTGCAACGCATCAGCGCCCAGACCCGGACGATGTGGGACGACCATCTGTTCGACGACAAAGTCCTGCACGCCGCCTGCCGCCTGATTCCGCCCGTCCTCCTATATCTGCTGCTGCCGCTGGCCTTCGGCGACGACCCCTCGCTGCTGAAACTGCTGCACAAAGGCTGCTCAATTTACCTCATCGTCGTGACGGTCGCCCTGCTAAACACCTTTCTCAGCGCGCTCTACGACATTTCGAACAAACACGAAACGCTGCGCGACCGGCCGTTGAAAGGCATCTACCAGATGCTCAAACTCGTGACCGTCAGCGTCGGCATCGTGTTGATCATCGGGATTCTCATCGACCGGAACGCCACGAGCATTCTGGCCGGACTGGGTGCATCGGCCGCCGTGCTGATGCTGATTTTCAAGGACAGCATACTGGGGCTCGTCGCCGGCGTTCAACTCTCGGCCAACGACATGCTGAGACCGGGAGACTGGATAACGATGAGTAAATACGGTGCCGACGGGTATGTAATCGAGGTGACGCTGACGACGGTCAAGGTGCAGAATTTCGACAAGACGATTACGACGATTCCGCCCTATGCGCTGGTCAGCGACTCGTTCCAGAACTGGCGGGGCATGCGCGAATGCGGCGGACGACGCATCAAGCGCTCGGTCTTCATCGACGCCCGCACGATTCACCGGTGCACGCCGGAAGAGACGGCGCGGCTCCGCGAAAAGGGGTATCTTGCGGCCGATACATCGCAGGAAATCGTCAACCTGCAAGCGCTGCGGGAGTATCTCGCGAATTACCTGCGCAACTGCCCCGACGTGCGCAGCGACCTGATGTTGATGGTACGCACGCTCCAACCCACGTCCGAAGGCGTGCCTTTGGAGTTCTACTGCTTCACGCGCCACTTCGAATGGATTCCCTACGAAGCGTTCCAGAGCGCACTTACCGACCGCGTGCTCACCCTTCTGCCGGAGTTCGGCTTGCAGGCGTTCCAGCGGCCTGCGGGCACCGATCTGCATGAACGGCACTGACGGCATTCGGACACAGGAGGAATGTCTGTTTTCCGACGCAAAACGCGCGCTTTCTCCCCGAAGGAGCGTATCCCTGCAACGGTTTTTCCGGAAAAGGTGCGCGAAATACCACGAAATACGCTTTGCCTGCGTGCGTTCCTGCCGTCGCACGGCGCGAACGTCCGCGAAAGACGGCCCGACGAAGGACGGCGAGGGCAGAACGCCGTCTCCACCCTATCGGATATTATGCCTCCGCACTGAGACACATGCTGACATAGCGCACGACGACGGGATAAAAGCGCATGTATGCCGATGCATGCGCCGAATCGGGATTGCGACGGCAAGGCGCCCCCTGCTCCGAATACACCGCCGCAAGGGAACGAAAAGGGGCAGAGTTGTGAAAACTCTGCCCCGAATCGTCCTCCGTCGCGACGGAGGAGAGACGATCCCCGCTATTTGAGAATCTTGTAGGTCACCTTACCGCTCTTCACGGCCCAGGGATAAGCCACCTCGACGTTGACCGTCACGTCGACATCCTTCTGCAACGAGAGGTTATTGAGATTCGAGAAGGTGATCCGACCGGTCGTCTCGTCGACAGTTACACGGTCGCCGAGTGCCGCCGAAGCGTCGAATCCGTTGTCGGCATAGGTCACCGAGAAGCTGACGATGCGGATCGCTTCCAGCCCGAAGACTTCGTCGCTGTTGGGACGGACACCCGTAGCGAAACCGTTGGTGTCGTCGCCCGTGATCCACGGATCGGCCAGCGTCGCATCGTGATCGATCAGCTCGAAGCCCTTCATATCGTCGGCGTCGCGCATATCGCGCAGCGAAAGTACCTCGCAGATATTCTTCGTATAGGTCGCCTCGGCCGTGCGGGTCGGGATTTCGACGGTCTCCGACTGCGTGAACGAGCGGATCGGGTCGAACTTGTTGACCTCATACGACGTATAGTCGTTCACGGCCGTGAAGGCGTTGCCGATGACGATGCCGTCGATCGAAAGCGTACCGACGACGGGCACGGATTCGTTGCGGCCGTAATACGAGAGTTTGTTACCGGCGATCTCGATGCCGTCGTGAGCGGGAGCCGTCGCGGGAATCTCGTAAGCGAAGACGAGTTTCTGTGCAGCGATCTCATCGTCCGATACCGGTACCCATACGCCCTGCGCATCCTTCTTGACGATCGTGAAGGCGGATTCCAGATCGATGTCGGCTACCGAGAAGCCCGTGAGCGCACTCGATCCGAAACTCGGCGACCAGAGACCCTTCACATCCGACTGCCACTTGCCGTCCGCGTTGTAGACCCATGCGTCGACGTGCTGCGCGGCATAGGCGGGAATCTCGACCCTGGCCTCGCCCTTGACATAGATCGGCAGGCCGTAGTTGGGAACGAGCTTCGTCTCGAAGGCGAATACGTCGGCGTCGGTCTCCACATCGGCACGATTGACCTGCATGTGGGAGGTCATCTTGCCGTCGTTGGCCACGGCGATGCGGGTGATCGTCGCAGGATTCGAACCGTCGAGGAACCAGTAGTTCTTCTCCAGCGTCCGGTCGCCGCAGACAGCCTTATAGAATGCGTTCGCACTGTTGGGCGAGCCTCCATAGTAAGGACGGGTAAGCGACGTAGCCAGTTCGGCGGCATCCGTGAAGTGATCCTTCACCTGCTCGAAGAGTTCGCCGACAATGGAGGTATCCTCGGCCACGAACAGCTCCTCGGTGGCATCGTATGCGAGCGTAGCGTCGGGAAGCGTAACCTCGATCTTCTCGGGCAGTGCGACGAACTCGGCCTCGAAGGCGATCGTCACCTGTACGTTCTCGAACTCGCTCGACGCTTCGACGGCATAACGCTTGCCGAAGGTGTATCCCGAAACGCGCAGCGTATAGCCCTCGTCGGCATCGTAAGCCACGGGAACCACCTTCACATTGTCGTCGACGGTCTCGGTCGGCTTGCCCTCCGCGTCGAGCTCGACGGCCTTCACCACGGCGCTGCCGCCCTGGTTCCAGTAGGTCACGATGTTCTCGGGCGTGATGTCCTGAGGAAGCGTCGACTCGGTTACTTTGAGCGTGAATTCGCGCTCGGAACCTTCGTACTCACCGCCGGCTTCGTAGACCGTCCGGAAATCGGAGTAGTTCCAGACGTACTTCAACAGGTCGAGCGTTACGCCGCGCTTGGTCTTGACGATCGTCACACGGCTGTTGAAGGTCGGGTTCAGCGCATCGTAGGCGGCAGCGACCGTATAGGCGTGCTCGGTGAGCAGGTAGTTGTTGCGCGTCGACTTGTCGGCGGCGATCAGCTTGACCGTCTCGTCGCAGACTTCCTCCCCGCCGTTCGCAACCTCGAAGTTGCCCTTGTCAGCCGACTCCAACTCCGTGCCGTCGGCTTTGAAAGCCTTGCTCGTGCAGGCCACGACGGGCGCTTCGAGCGAATAACCCATGTCGGCGAGCTGAGCCAGATCGTAGTAGGCTTCGCCGTCGGTAGCCCAGAGTTTGTAGCCCTTCATCAGTTCGACGACCATGTCGGTATCGTCGTAGGGAATCTCGTAGGCCACTTCGCCGTCCGCAGCGACGATCCGGTCGGCGTCGATCGAACCGTCCTCCTTGGCGGGAGCCAGCACGACGGCCTTCACGTCGGCGCGCGCCGGCACGAGGTTCACGTAATCCGAAACCACATTGGCCGAATAGTCGTTCCCGGCCTCCGCGTCGTAGGCTTTCTGTACGCGCAGCGCAATGCTGTACGAAACCTTACCCGTGAAGAAGTCGGGGGTGAAATCGGCGGGAAGCGCCGTCACGATGAAGCGGCCGTTGCCCGTCTCGTCGGCCTCGACCTTCTGAATATTCAGCGCAGGCACCGTAGCGCGCGTCTTCACCTGCTCCATTTCCAGCGAGAACATCTCGGGTTCGGCGGCATAGGCGGCCACGAGCTGTCCGGCAGCCTCGACGGGCGTAACGCGGAAGGTCATCTCCACCGTACCGTTCGCCAGCAGGACGGGCTCCTCGCCTTCGGGGGCATAGTAGAGCGCGTTGACCGACGCCTTGTGATCGTCGTAAGCCGGAACATAGACGAGGCTCTGGATACGGCTCAGGAGCTGATCCACGTCCATGCGCAGGCCGTCGATGAGGTTTTTCAGATCCTGCATCGTCCCCTCGTACTCACCGGCGACACCGTTAATCGCATTGGCAATAGCCTCATTGATCTTGCCGTCGTTGGCGAGCGCCTTGCCGATGCAGTCCTCCACGCCCTTCGTGAAGGCGGCGTTCGACTCGTCGTATTTGATCTCGGCATTTTCGAGCGCTTCGAGCCGGCTCTTGATGTTGGCCAGCGAACCGTCGGCGTCGGGCTTGCCGTTGAGGGCATCGATCTGCTTCTGCAAATCCTGGATTTCGAGATCGAGCACATCCTTTTGGACGAAGTTATATTTCGCCAGGATCGGCTTCATCGCGTCGCCCAGCGAGTTCTTCATCGCCTCCTCGCTCTGGCGGATCGCCTCCTGTAAGTCGGTCAGCGTCGGATAATCGGCCAGTTCGGCGTCGGTCACGTAACCTTCGAGCGTCGAAGCCAGCCCTTCGGCCGAAACGTAGTTGGCCTTGATCTGGTTGAGCAGCTGCGACAGACTCTCGACCGTCGTCTTGGTGGCGTAGGTCGCCTCGGCGTCGCTCTTGGTCAGGTAGTTCGCCAGCGAACCCTTCACGGCGTCGATTTCATCCTGCAAACTCGTGCGGGCGCTTTCGAGCGCCTCGATCCGCTTCTCCAGCTTGCTCTTATCGCTTTCGAGCGTCTCGATCTGTTTTTTCAGCGCTTCGACTTCCGATGCGGAGGCCGCCTTTCCCAACTCCTCCTGCAACTTTCCGATCTCTCCGGCCTGCGTCTCGGCTTTGCCCTGCAACGCCTCGATTTCGTCCTTCAAGCCCGAATCAACCCCGTCCAACCGGTCGACCGCATTTTGCAGAGACTGCATCTGCTTCTCCACGGAAGCGATCTGCCCCGTCGTCAGCTCGTCGATCCGGTTGTTCAGACTCGTGATGTCGTCATCGTAGTCCTTGCAACCGACTCCGGCTACCACCGTTCCGACAAGGAACAGCGATAGGAGTCTACCTAAGAATTGTCTTTTCATAATGAAGAAATTAAAGATGTTTTGAAATGGTTTGAACTTCGTGTCTTTTCGGTATTTACTTACTGATTCCTACATAGTTGTCATCCCTTATCGACAGGATTTCATACCACCCGCCGCCGGACTGTTGGTATCATATATGATACGCATGATGCAAAGATATATGAAAATCTTTGCAATACAAAACTTTTCGTAAAATTTTTCGGGATGCCAATCGACTATACAGAACAGATAAAACTTATCGCTCTAAAAATCAGAACACTAAGAAAGGCTCGAAAGCTCACGGTACAGGAATTGGCCTACCGCTGCGACATCGAACGTTCGAACCTGAGCCGTATCGAAACGGGCCGTTCAAATCCCACGGTCAAAACACTTTGCATCATCTGCAACGCACTCGACGTACCGCTTCGGGCACTGATCGAATAAACGCCGCCCGCCGCCCCGTCTCCATTGCGTCGTTCCGTCCCTTCCGCTTCGTCCGGAAGGGACGAATCCCAAACTTATCCTGTACTTCGAGGGCCGGAAAAGCCTCCGATCCGCCGGACTATATAAATAATAAGTAGTATCCTTCCGGATTCCGTCCTTCACGGGAGCGTCGGCGGCGTCACTGTCGGCGGGCCGCTCCCGTCGGCTGCGGTTATGTCCGCGCATTGTCCGCAGCGCCGATCCCGCCACGGAGCGCCTTTTCGGACAATCCGTGCGGCGATCCGAAACGGCAACTTCCTGCAAACAAGATCGTACAATTTATTATTTACTTATACAATATTATATTTCATCCACCAACAAACGTTGCTTTGCTTGTTTCGGCCGGCCGGTTTTCGGAACTTTATATTGATTAACCCGCTAACGAATCATCGTATGAAAGTGACCAAAGAACGACTCAGCTATCTCAAACAGGCGCAATACGTCCAACGCCTCGCCGAACCCTACATCCGCAAAGGGAAGCTCCCGCTATGGAAAATCCACACCAAATTCGTGATCGAAGAGGCTCCCGTCAGTCTGAACACGTTCCGCAAAATGCTGAAAGAAGACGTTTCACATCTCAATGAGAAGATCGAAATCTATCGCAAACAGATGGAGGAACAGCACGACCGGGAGGTGGAGAAGAAACGGCGCAAACGTATCAGAAGCAAATAACCGGCCCGCAGCCCCGCCACACCGGCCGGCGCCGGTGCGGGCCGTTCCGGCCGCCGTGCCTCCCGTGCTGCGGCACGGAAACTCATTCCCCCGAAGCCGAAAACGCCGCCGCACAGGCACCTGCAAACGGGTCGGGAGACCCGCAAACGGAATACCCCCGCCGGAAACATTTCCGGCGGG
>ENA-OPCN01001745-OPCN01001745.1-human-gut-metagenome-genome-assembly--contig:-NODE-1745-length-13655-cov-2.131176_pt1 | contig 13655 bp, 13 predicted proteins | sample MGYA00241567_ERZ501485 | MGnify/ENA primary metagenome ERZ501485 (study PRJEB25962, sample SAMEA2042579) | human gut metagenome | biome: human gut; feature: human-associated habitat; material: faeces...
ATAAGAATAAATCGTCTGAAACGGCGTATATGTAAAAGCCCAGTCTCTTACAACAATGGCTGCTTCTTTTGCATATCCTTTTCTCTGACATGTTTTTTGAATATGGTAACCAATTTCCGGCTTAATCGTATTTCCAATCGATTGCAGTGTGAGCCCGCAGTCACCAATCATTTTTCCATTTTCTTTTAGGCACACAGCCCACAATCCGAAACCAAAAATCTGGTACCGTTCCTGATTTTTTCAATCCATCCACGGACTCTTTTTTCATCAAAAGTATACGGATAATGCTGCATAATACACCCTCCATTATTTCAGCTCATATTTCCAGACACCATCTTCTCTGCGGTAATGAAATTCATTGATATCTTCTTCCAAAAATACGCGAAGCATATCGTCCATTCCGTTTGCAAGCTTTCCCTTTTTCATCTCTTCTAACGGCATCCACTTTACTTCCCCTTCATGCGATGATTTAAGTTCACCGCTAAATTGATTCGTCTTGTAAAAAACAACAAGATACCTTGAACCATCATCCCGCAGCCAGTCTTTTGCACCGCAGATTCTCGGCTTTTCTATCGTGAGTCCGGTCTCTTCATATACCTCACGAATAACTGAATCTACAAAAGATTCGCCCTTCTCAATATGTCCGCCCGGAAATGTAAGTCCTGACCACTTTTTATCCACTTTGTCCTGAACCAAAACATTTCCCGCATCATCGTAAACCATACACATATTCGTTAATGTTACTGTCTCCGTTCTCATCACTTTCTCCTCTCCTTTATTGTGCTAATCGTAAAATCCATTTCTATGGCAGACTTCATGAATTGTTTCCGCAAATATCGATCTAGATTTCTTGTTACTGTCCGTATTATAATTCTTCTTATCCAAATATACCTCTCTAACTTCCTGCCATAATTGATTATCTTTACAAAATTCTATCTTTTCAGGGAGGCAACAAAATCCTTTTGTTTGTTCTTCCCACGTATAATTTTTTCTTTTCTTATTGTAACGTATGTACTCCTGCTGATTGTTGCCATAATCATTCACAATTGCAAAGTCACAACTATAACGAATCCTAGAATTTTTTCTATCTTTCACTTTAATTGTAAAAACTCTAGTACTATCCTCGCAGGAATCATATCCGTACTTTCTAGCATACTTGTTGAATGCACACGTAAGTATCTTTTTAATGTTTTTTGCATCGAAATCACCGTCATAGTCATTTACAATGATATTTACATCAAAATCAAAACCAACATTACTCTTTACATCCCACGTTACCATATTTCTTTGTACACTCCCAACAAATTTATACTGAAAGGTAAAACTATCTCGAACTTCATCCTGCACCTTGTGTATTAGTTCCATAAGCTGTTTTTTTTCCGGTTCAAGCTCTCTTTTTGCTACATACTGAAAATGATACATATTTTTTCCTCCTTTTATCCCCATACCTTCCCATTTAACATCTTTGCTAAATCATTACAACATATCAGAAAGATTTTTGTTTGTCAAGTCCTCTTTGTTTTATCTAGCTTTGAAAAGTATCTTATTTTACCGGTGCCGTATATCTGCATTTCGGGTAATTACTGCATCCATAAAACTTGCCATATTTGCCCTTGCGTAAAACTAACGCGCCCGCACATTTCGGGCACATTCCTGATTTCTCTTTCTGCTTCTTAACATATTTTGCTTCTTTTATTTCATTCACATGTTTACACGTATCTGTCCTGGTACTCATATAATTTGTAAGTATTGCCAGAATCTTATCCATATCCTCTCTCGAAAGAACCGATTGGACAGAAAATTTTTGACCGTCTTTGTAACTGCGCCCCACTTCACAACCTGCGATTTTGTTGTCTTTATTTTTAGCACAGCATCTCCAGGAAAAGTCACAATTGAGAAAACCGGAATATTTTCATAACCATGACTTTGAAGTAGGGCATTTAACGCCTTTACATGCGCATAATTCTGATATATGGGATTCATAAATGAATGTTTGTGACCGTAAATGTTTTGTGTCCACTTTGCCGAAGACTCCAAACCATAAATCTGTCCTTTATAATTCTTGGTTTCAATTGAAAATATACCGTAAATTGAAACAACCACATGATCAATCTGCGTTGTACGTGTATTTCCACACTCTGCACTCAACAAAACATCATTAACTACCTGATACTTATTTTTGTCCAACTTTTTCAACAACATACTTACCGTTGCTTCAACCATTTTTCCTTTTATCCTCGGCTTAATAATGGTTACTAACGCAGAAAGCACCATTAATGCAATTATCCATATATATATTTTCTCCATATACTATTCCCCCCCATTATATTCTCATTTCAATTTTTCACTCCACTCATTTTCCTTAAAACCAACAAGAATTGCTTCATCCCCAATAACCAGCGGACGTTTGACAAGCATTCCATTGGTTGCCAGCAATTGAAGCTGCTCGTCTTCGCTCATTGTCGGAAGTTTATCCTTCAACTTCATCTCCTTGTACAACAATCCGCTTGTGTTAAAGAATTTTTTTAGAGGAAGCCCACTTTTAGAAACCCATTCTTTTAGTTCATCATACGATGGATTTTCCTCTACAATATGACGCTCCGTGTAATTTAAATGATGCTCGTCTAACCACTTTTTTGCCCTTTTGCAGGTTGAACATTTGGGATAACATATGAATAACATAGATTCACCTTCCTTGTATTATTTTGTCCGTACCCATAAGTATCTAGCACTTTAACAGCGCTTAGCCAACATTTTATCACAACACTGCAATAATCATATCACCAAAATATGGTTTTCGCAATATCCTGCGTCGAGCTTTGCACCAAAACCGTCTGCCCTTCTTTTCAATTTCAACGTACAAAAATTTCCGGCACACATATATTCATGTACCGGAAATCTTTTCATCGTCTGTTTTTAATTCTATTATTTACCTACATGAAATGCATCCATACCCGGGTACACTGCACTGGCACCTAATTCTTCTTCAATGCGGAGAAGCTGGTTGTATTTTGCTACACGCTCGGATCTCGAAGGAGCACCTGTCTTAATCTGACATGTATTCAGTGCTACCGCAAGGTCTGCAATAGTTGTGTCCGCCGTCTCACCGGAGCGGTGGGAAGAAATGGCTGTATATCCTGCATTGTGCGCCATCTTAATAGCCTCCAATGTTTCTGACACCGAACCAATCTGGTTTAATTTGATCAAAATGGAGTTACCTGCTCCCATTTTAATACCCTTGGAAAGTCTCTCTGTATTTGTAACAAAAAGGTCATCTCCTACAAGCTGAACCTTATGACCAATCTTTTCAGTCATCTTCTTCCAGCCTTCCCAATCTTCCTCATCCAAACCATCTTCGATAGAAATAATCGGATACTTGTCAATGAGAGATTCCCAATGTGCAATCAGCTCATCCGAAGTAAATTCTTTGCCGGATTTTGGCTGCTTATAATAACCAATTCCTTTTTCCGATTTCCATTCAGAAGAAGCTGCATCCATAGCAATCATAAAATCTTTTCCCGGTTCAAATCCGGCAGCCTTAACAGCCTCCAGAATTTTCTCAATAGCTTCTTCATCGGAAGTAAGTTTGTTTGGTGCAAATCCACCTTCATCACCAACCGCTGTTACATCTCCCATATCTTTAATCAGAGATTTCAACTTATGGAAAACCTCTGCACACCAGCGGAGCGCTTCTTTAAACGATGGTGCGCCAACCGGCATAATCATAAATTCCTGCGTATCAACAGCTGAATCTGCGTGAGCGCCACCATTTAAAATATTCATCATAGGTACCGGAAGACGGTTGCCTGAAATGCCACCTAAAAAGCGGTACAACGGAATATCTAGCGCAATCGATGCCGCTCTTGCTGTTGCAATTGACACAGCCAAAATCGCATTGGCACCAAGTTTTGATTTGTCTTTCGTACCATCTGCATCAATCATCGCCTTGTCAATGGCATAAATATCAGACGCATCTAAACCAGTAAGGACCCCATTAATCACAGTATTGATGTTGTTGACAGCTTTTTCAACTCCCTTGCCAAGATAACGGTCCTTGTCTCCGTCTCTCAGTTCCAGTGCCTCAAACTCACCTGTAGACGCACCACTTGGAGCAGTACCTCTTCCCACGGTTCCGTCTACCAAAGTTACCTCTGCTTCCACCGTCGGATTGCCTCTCGAATCCAAAATCTCACGTCCAACTACTTTTTCAATTTCCAAAAAATTCATCGTAACACTATCTCCTTTTCCACAAAATAATAGTACTCCCCGCAAGAATTTCATTCAATTCTGCATAGGATGCGTTCAGGATTCACAACCTAATACGAGGAGTCCACATGATTTATTCACTTTTTGGTTAGTCTTGTCTAACCTCTTTTATATTACTGAATTTTGGGGTAAAAATCAATAGGTAAAGGTGAGAGTTTTTCTCAAGTTTGCGAGGGGGGTAATATTAAAAATAATTTCTTTAGAATCATGTTTCGCAGTATATTGGTGCGATTTATCGCATTAAAAAAAGAGCCACTTAGCGACATTAGTGACTCCTTTATAACGATGCCATTGTATCAAATCTACTTATTCTTTTCCTGCAATTTCAGCAGATATTCCTCTTCCGCCTGTTCCAAACGTTTCTGAATTGCTTCCTCCGATGGCAGCTGAGACTTAATCTCATTCATCCGAATGTTATCATAGGTTGCAACTCCCATAGGTGTTTCAATCCCCTGAAACGCCCATTGTACCTCCGTTTGATCCTTATCCTTGCATATAAGCAACCCTATCGTCGGATTGTCATCATCCGTTTTCATTAACTGATTTACTGCATTCACATAAAAATTCAGTTTTCCGGCAAATTCCGGTTCAAACGATACCGCTTTTAACTCAACGACAACATAGCATCGAAGTTTTATATGATAAAAAAGCATATCAATCTTTCTGGTTTTTCCTGCTACAATAATCTCTTTCTGACGTCCTATAAAGGCAAAACCAGATCCAAGTTCCAGCAAAAATCTTGTTATGTTCTGTTCCAAAGCATCCTCTAATTCTTTTTCATCATATCCTGCCGGTAATGAAACAAACCCAAAATCATAAGTATCCTTGACAATCTCCTGTGCCAGTTTTCCCTGTATTGTCGGAAGCTTTTCAGCAAAATTCGTCAAGGCATTACCTGAAGATTGATATAAATGAGCCTTTATATTATCAATCAGGACACTTCTGCTCCAACTCTCTTCTACCGTTTTCCTAACATAGAACAAAGCCTCTTCTATCGTTTTGCACTTTGTAACTATTTCTACATGATGTCTCCACGGCACAAATCCAAAAACAGAAGGAAATTCCATTTCTGCACCAAGTTGGTGCAGTTTTTCATTTTGATCTAGTTCCTCACCAACCTGCTGCAGTTTTAGGCTTTTCATATCGAGACTTTCCTCTATACGATGTGCAAGTTCTGAAAAGTTCTCATTTCCGGAATAGAATAGATACCATTTTTTCATATTCCAAAGATTTCTTGCTGAAAATCCTTTCGCTTTGGGGAATTCATTCTGCAGATCAAGACTAAGCTGCTCCACAATTCCTTTTCCCCATTTCTCCTCTGCTTTTCTCTCAACCAAATCCCGCCCCAACTGCCAGTTAAAGAAAAGCTGCTCTGTATTTACTTTGACCGCTGATTTTATCTGTGCAGACACATAACGCTGCTTCACATCATGAACCCAACTCACATAATCGGAATCCAATCCGATGTCATGTGACTTCACAACATGCGGTTTTGATTCTTCAGACATATTGTTCCTCATTTCTTCAAAATATTTTCATGTTTTAATCGCTTTGATACATTTATACTTTAGTATACCATAAATGGCACAATCCTACTACAAATATCACCTGCAATTCTTATGTGCTTAATCCCCTCCGTTATCTATGCAAAAGGTAATTCACATATTCTTTAGTCAAACGCTCCATATATGCTTCATGCCATCCGCCAAGCTATGTTTCAACTTGCATATAATTTATTGACATAACAAAATTACGCACCTAAACGAACCAATATGGACCTTGACAAAAAATATCGCTACTTCTTCGCATTCTCTTCCAGTTCTAACATATACTTATCAAAGTCCGACATAAATATTCTGTCCTGAATGACGCGGTATTTTTCAAATTCGGTCTCAGCTTTTGCCCTTGCAATCTCTGCTGTGATTTTGCCTGCATCCTGAAGAACTTCTCTGTCATCTGCCATCAGAAATAAATCCAGACGCTTTGACCAGTCCTCCATCGTCATTGGAATATGACGCTCTGCACGATCCTCTGCCAAATCCAGATAAGCAGATACAATACGCTCAAGCGAACGCATTTCCTGTTCTGAAAGATAATTTTTTCCAATATTTACATCACTTTTTACTACTTTACCTTCCGATGCTGCTGCCCAAGTGGTTAATCCCATATGTGACTTTTCTGCATCGGCTCGCTCGTAAATCAACTCCGCTGCTGTATGTCCGTGAACTGCATAATGCATTTTATTTTGTACCTTGGCAAAGAACTGCTTAGTTGTTTTGGCGGTTCGGTCATAATCAAGTGCTGTTGCATAAATGTCGGTTATCTTCTGGTAAAACCTACGCACGGACAGACGGATTTCTCGAATATGCTCAAGCAAACGGTCGAAGTATTCTACTGTAAGCACGGAGCCACCATTTTTCAGACGCTCATCATCCATGGCCCAGCCTTTGATGGTGTAGTCCTTCGCAATTTGATTCACCCATTTACGGAACTGTACCACACGCTCAGAATTGACCTAAAAACCTACGGCAATAATCATCTCCAAGGAATAGTGATTTGTATTGTAACTTTTTCCGTCTGGAGCAGTTATTCGAAATTTTCGAATAACTGAATCCTCCTGTAGTTCACTATCCTCGAATATCTTTTTAATATGATAATTGATTGTATTTGTTCCCACATCGTACAATGTAGCCATCATCTTCTGCGTCAGCCATGTATTCTCATCTTCATAGCGCATCTCAATGCTGTCCTGTTCGTTACCAACAGAGGCAAATAGGTTAAGTATTCCGCTGCGCTAGAACGGATGGTAATTTCGTCTTTTTTCTTTTTCAAATAAAAAACCTCCTTCAACGTCTAAAAGTAACTATTCCACCTGAGCATCAAAAGATTGCTTGACTATTTCCATAATTCGGTCTAATTCATCTTGATGCTCCATAAACAATTCGACGTCGCCATTTCCCCAGCGTCCTAAACCAGTAATATCTTTGCAGATACCATTAGGATCATTAATCTCTGAAAACTTCATATTAATCGAAATTCGCAACCTTTGTTTCTGGAATACGATATCAACAAAATTTGTATCTAGCTTATAGGCTACGTACAACTTTTTATATTCTTTCTTTACAGCCGGAGACAAGTTCATAATACGCTTATCTAAAGACTCGAACAATATTCTTGTAAAAGCATTTACATCATATGTTTCCAAGGAATACTTCTGCACAGGTTTTTCTTCAACTTGATACGGCGCAAGTTCTGCATCTGTTAAGAATGGATATGGCCAAATGGAATCTGCTTTCTTTGCAAGTTCATTTGCTCTCTCTTGAATATGTTTTTTATTCCACTCATTTTGCAAAACCACATATTTATTAAGCCTAAGTGCGCTTTCTTTGAATCCACCTGACATGTCCATCTTTTCCAAAAACGGTCTATCACTCATCTCAGAATTATATGCCGTCAAAGTAAGATTGCCAATTGTATGTAAATACTTCTTTTGAATCTCTTGCCATTCAGCACCAAGAGCAGCTTGCCACTCTAAAGAAAGATTTTTATTCTGTGGCAAAATATGCTCAATGGTGTAATTTTCTATAATAATTGGAGCCTTATTTTCAAAATTTTCTAATCGACTCAGGATATAATTTCTAGCACGCATATTATAAATATCACGACTTACAAATGCTGCTTCAAATTTATCGTTATCCGGGAACTCTTTATAAGTATCCTGCATTACAAAGAATGCCTTAACCGAATTCAAGTAATCATCTGGTCTAATATAATTCTTCAACGTTACAAAGGTTTTGTTCATTGAATTAGTCGGGATCTCACAAATTGCACGTCTCAATACATAGCTAATACAAAACTTCAAAATTTTCTTCAACTCATCTAATGTTATTAGTCCTTCCGTGCAATCACGGTGAATTTTCAATAAGAGTGGGTAAGATACTTCCATTCTCAAATCAATAATATCCTCATATAACTTCTTTAAACCTGCGTCAGGATTTCGTTTGAATACAATGTTTGTATAGTATTTTGCGTACTCCAATAAATCTTGACATAATTCTCTAATTGTTCCAAATTCACAATTCAAATGATACAACTTGAACTCCTCATATACTCGTCCCTGCTTTGGAATACGAGAAAGCTTCATCGTCAAGTAATGGCGAAAGAAAGCATCCATTACTGTTCCTTGAGTTTCATAGGCAAATAGCTGTTCCATAGGTCGCCAAAGATGTTCATACACATAGGTTTGTTCTGACGGCTTTAGTCCCATCAGTACGTAGTTACGAATCAAATCAGATTCTGAAAGTTCTTTGCCGGTAGAATTCAAACTTTCAAAAATTGCTTGTGCATCGTCAACAGCACGATCTAATGTGATATTAACAATCTGTAATTTCCCTATTGACTCATATACCTCAGCAGGCTGAATTTCTTTATCAGCCAACTTATTGGTAAAAAACTTATAATTTTCAATCAATCTTGAACGAGTACCTTCTGCAATTGGCTTTTTCTCAACAATGCTTATGAGAATATCCCGATCTGTCTCAGTTAACAATAACTTATATCGTTCATCACCACTTTCATACTCATTTTTTAGAAGCATATTATCTATACGACGAGCATTAATTGTTGTGTCGCTCGAATTTTTTATTGCATAATCACGCAAAGCCAGAAGAAGCAAGGTTAACGTAGTCATTCGCTGTTGCCCATCAATAATCATATACTTCTGAACACCTGTCGGCATTGCTTGCTCAGCAATATTAACAATTGATCCAACAAAATGACCAACTTTGCCTTTTCTCTGCATTTCTACAATATCATTCCAAATCCTTTTGCACTGATCAATATCCCAACTATAAAATCGCTGATAAACCGGAATCAAAAATTGTTTATTTCCATTCAATATTTCATAAATATTTCCTTTACGAGCATCCATATTGCACCTCCATTACTTATTATTCCCATAGGAAAATGTATTCTCTGCCACTTTGCTCAATTCAATTTCAGACACATATTTATAGAGCCTTTCCTCTGTTCGTGGTTCCACATTATCCGTCCAAAGCTCACATTGATTGATTACCGTGCTGATGGCAAAATCATAATCTTCCGGCGGATATTTATATTTCTTAAGAAGTCGCTTGACCATCTTGCGCATCTGCGCTCTAGCAGTTTCTTTCTTCTGCCAGTCAATAGTACGATTCTTACGAAGCATTTCTGTAAGTTCTCTTGTTAAAGCAATCAATTCATCATTCTTATAAAAATCTTTGATATGCTCAGGTTTTGTAAGGGCATCATAGAATGCAAGCTCTTCTTGTGAAAGTCCAAGTTTCTCACCATTCTTATAAAGATTTGCAATCTCCTCTGCAGTTTTCAACAGTTCTTTAATAACCTCTTCATTGGTAATAAGTCCATTATAATAAGAGTTCATTAATTGCGCTATCTTCTCCGAAAATTTCTGTGACTGAACCACATTTGTTCTCTTGTAGAGAGCCACCTGCTCAGCCATGAGCTTCTTCAAAATCTCAACAGCTATGTTCTTTTCCTTCATTCTAGAAATTTCATCCAAAATCGCTGGCTCAAATAAGCTGAAGTTTTCACCACCACTCTTACTGCCGTCAAACAGGTTAATAACACCTTCGCTCTGTATTGCCGCCTTCAGAAGTTCGTTGATCTGGTTATTAATCTCCGTAAGCGACAAACTTTTTCCACCAGCGCCACCATAAGTAATTTTGGTCACCGTAGAACGCAACACCTCCATATATGCTGCTTCGTGACGCTCCTGCTCTGTTGTCATACTGGAACAAAGCGAGTGTGACTGTTTCAAAAGCATGGCTTCCTTCAAGAACAAATCTTTTCTTTCTGGTACACTTGCATCGAGGATAAAGTTTACGCCACCTGTAATAAGTTTTGCCATCGTAAGAGGAGAGCCACCAATAAATCCGCTAAAATCAAATCCATGTAGCAAATCTTTGCAAACCTGTAGCTTTTCCTGAAATTTAGGATATGCCATCTTAGCAATATTCATATCGCCGTATTTTGACTGATCACGCTTAGTATATTCTTTCATCGCATTCTTTAAGGCTGATGCAATTCCAACATAGTCTACAATCAATCCTCCCTCTTTATCCTTGAATACTCGGTTAACACGAGCGATTGCCTGCATCAAGTTATAACCATGCATCGGCTTATACACATACATAGTAGCCAAAGAAGGTACATCAAAACCAGTGAGCCACATATCAACTACAATGGCAATCTTCATCGGGTCATTGTTATCCTTGAACTTTCTAGCCAGTTCTTCCTTGTGTGCTTTCGTTCCGATGATCTCTTTCCAGTCCTTTGGATCACTATTTCCACTGGTCATAACAACGCCTATTTTTTCTTTCCAGTTCGGGCGAATTGCCAAGATGCGCCGGTATATTTTCATTGCAATTGGACGGGAATATGCTACGATCATAGCCTTTCCAGTCAGAAGATTTGCTCTGTATTTTTCGTAATGTTCAACGATATCATCGCAAAGAGATTCTATTGTTGAATCAGCTCCCAGTACACTTTCCATCTGACCAAGCATTTTTTTACTCTTCTCGATTGTTTGTGCGTCGGACTGCTGCTCTAAGACATCATAAGTAGAATCAATTAACGCCAATGTGTTCTCATCCAACTTCAAATGAACAACTCGGCTTTCATAATAAACCGGGCGAGTAGCACCATCTTCCACCGCCTGTGTCATATCATAAACATCGATATAATCGCCAAAAACTTCACGAGTATTTCTGTCTTTAGCTGAAATCGGTGTACCGGTAAATCCGATAAATGTAGCATTCGGCAATGCGTCATGGATAATACGAGCATTACCAATTACAGTATGCGCTTCCTTTTCACCGTTTTCATTCTCTGACATAACGATTTTTTCATCAAAACCATACTGACCACGATGCGCTTCATCGGCCATAACAACAATGTTTCTGCGTTCTGACAAAGCTTTCTCTCCACGCTCAAACTTAAACATCGTAGTAAATATAATTCCATTCGCACTTCTGCCATCAAGAAGTGACTTCAAATGTTCCTTGCTCTCTGCCTGTACCGGTGTCTGACGCAAGAAATCTGCGCATTGTGAGAACTGTGCATAAAGCTGATCATCCAAATCAATACGGTCTGTCATAACTACGATAGTTGGACTATCTAATGCATCTTGCAATAAATGTGCATAGAATACCATCGACAATGACTTACCAGAGCCCTGTGTATGCCAGAACACACCACCCTTACCATCAGTCTTCGTTGCTACCTTTGCTTTCTCTATCGCTTTGCGAACAGCAAAATACTGATGGTATCCGGCTAACACTTTGAAACGACTATTGCTGACTCCTGAAAAAAGAATAAAATTCTTCAAGATATCCAACAGACGTTCCTTTTGGAACATTCCCTCATAGAAGGTTTCAAAGGACGCGTACGCAGTATCTTCGTATTTACCATCTTTTGTTTTCCATTCCATAAAACGGTCTAATCCGGAGGTAATGGTTCCAGCCCTATTCGTAGACAAATCACTAATTACACATATTGCATTGTAATAAAAAATAGATGGAATATCCTGCATATAATTACGAATCTGATTGTATGCATTCTCTGCCCCAACCTCTTCCTTAGCCGGACTCTTCAATTCCATCAAAACAAGAGGCAATCCATTAATAAATAGAATAATGTCTGGGCGACGATTATTCCCATTTTCAAGGAACGTAAACTGATTTACCACATAGAAAGAATTGTTTTTTTCATTTTGGTAATCAATCAATCGCACAATAGATGATTGCTCCTCGCCCTTTACAAAGAACTTAACCGTAATACCATTTTGCAGATTATCCATAAAGATGATGTTCTTCTGCAACAGGCTACCAGTATCAAAATTCTTCAATTTTGCCAGCGCCTCATCAACGGCCTCTGCAGGCAGACCACGGTTGATACGCACCAAACTATCTCTTAGAATTGTATCCAGAAACGGACTGGTATAATCTCTATCAAAATCCGGAGCGTAGAGGTGGTCATAGCCCATGTTTTCAAACAATTCAATGATTGCTCGTTCGTATGTATCTTCTGTAAATAAACTCGGCATATTCAACCTCCTGTAATTTTCGTTATATTTCTATAATAAACAATAATTTAGTGGCTTATAAGTTGATGTTGGATACATCAAGTTTCCCAGACATCAGTTTTGGCAAAAGAGCATCCCGCATATTCGTGAGTTTGTGTGATTCACGAGTAAGATTCTTCATTTGCAGGAATATCGGATGTACAATGTCATCAAAACGTCGTAGTGTCTCCGTGTCAGGCAATATTGTTGGATATGCCTTGAGAATATCAGTTTTTAGATTGTTGAAAACACTACCATTGCTGAGATTAATCAGTTGCTGACGAATGTACTTAAAATACAAATACAAGTATTCCTTGGAAAACTTTGACTCTGGAAAATAGAGCCACCCATCATGAATACAACTATCGACATCAAGAATCTTGGGTACGCCTGGCGTTGCACTATTAGAAAGCACAAGAGAACCAGCTTTGAGAAAAACTGTTTTTTTCAGTCCTGCTTCAATTATGTGATCTTTGATATCAATAACGAATGGAGTTTGAAGACTTGTCACATCCGAAATCTTAAGCCATCGTAAACCTGAGTCGGACAAGTATTCTTGAATCGGTCTGGGGGAGCCTCCACGCTTAATTACAGTGAAATCACCCAATTTGCCGCAATTCCAGGAATCTGGCGCAGATCCACTCCAAGGTTGATAATCAAGAAACCATGATTTAAAAAGTGCTTGTGCTTGCTGCTCTAAATTATTGTTTATTCTCTGATTGTTCTCAACTTTATCATCAATAACAGCTAACATTTTTGCTATACGATGTTGCGTTTCAATATCAGGTATATCAACCTCAATATTGGCAAAAGTATCCTTGGTAATCGTATCGAATACTGAACCGTGAGTCATTACTTTAAGTTTTCTCACACTGTTTTTTATCAAGTAATACAAGAAGGTACTATCAATGTCTTCTTTAGCTCTTATACCATAACATGACTGATTAAAAGCCATCGGAAACGGTATCATAGCCAGTTCTCCAACAGTTCCTCTAGCTGAAATAATGATGTCATCTTTTTTGAGTAATTTTGTTGAACTATTATTAAGTCCTTCTTCTGTAATACTTTTTTCCGTGGAATAAACATATCGATTCTCATTGTTAAAATCTTTAACTGATAGCCAGTTAATATTTCCGCCCCAATACTCTGATTTAGACGTTTTTGGAGTACCACCGCCGATAAGTTCCACTATATCTATCAGTGAAGTTTTCTTCCATGCAGCCATAACAAAAATCCTTTCTATCCAATATATTTTCGATGAGCAATC
>ENA-OPCN01001770-OPCN01001770.1-human-gut-metagenome-genome-assembly--contig:-NODE-1770-length-13525-cov-2.055531_pt1 | contig 13525 bp, 13 predicted proteins | sample MGYA00241567_ERZ501485 | MGnify/ENA primary metagenome ERZ501485 (study PRJEB25962, sample SAMEA2042579) | human gut metagenome | biome: human gut; feature: human-associated habitat; material: faeces...
TCGTGATCAATTTATCCGTATAATATTTTCCGAAAAACTTCTCGATCGGATAAAACACTAGCCATGCAGCCCAAGAAGCACCATGATAAAAGTGAAAACCGTGAGCAGCATAGATAATTTCTGTGCCTTCCTTCCGAGCCCAGCGAGCAGCTAACCGAGTCACTATGCCACCCATGGGGGTGTTACAATGGATGTAATCGTAATGTTCATTAGTCAATATCTTTTTTATTTGTTGATAGGCTTTAATATTATCAAGACTTTTGGGCGAACGAGAAAATGAAACATCAAAAACCTTGTCTACAAAATCAAGTTTTAAACCATTTTTTAAGTATAAATTATTATATGCAGCCACATGTACTTCATACCCGGCTTCATGAAGCATCTTTACAAGAGGTCTATGAAATTGGCATATATGGCTCTGCACTGTAGCGGTCAACAAGACTTTCTTCATATTATTGTTTTTCAATAAAATTCTTCAGATTGTTATACATCATATCGAACATCCTTGCATTATTGCCATCACCTACAAATGAGTTATGTGGACTTACCGCCACATTCTCGAGTGTCCACAATTTACTATTATCAGGAAGCGGTTCATTTTCAAATACATCTAGGGCTGCAAATAAATCCTTTCGTTCAATCAAAATCTCACAAAGAGCCTGTTCATCAATAAGTCCACCTCTGGCAATATTCACTAAAATAGCTCCATGCTTCATCGCCATCAGGACCTGTCTATTTATTAGATTCCTAGTGGAAGGTAATAATGGAGCAGTCACTACCACCACATCAAATTCCCCCACACGGTCGTGTAGCGTTTCAGTCAATGCCATATGATCAAACCCTACCGTTTTATTGGTATGTATGTCAAAGCCTGTGGTTTCAGCGGCAAAGGCCTGGAAACGCATTGCCACTTCCTGTCCAACATTACCTGCACCGACTACCGCTACTTTGGTTCCTGCAACTTCTCGAAGGCCTCTATGTTTTATCCAACTGGTATCATCCTGCGCATTGCGAAAAAACCATCCTTTTTTGTAATGCTCCAACACTCGAAACATTACCCATTCTGCCATCGGTGTACTATACACGCCTCGAGCATTGTAGAGTTCTATTCCCCGGACTTTAATTTTGTTAATCGGTACACGATCAAAACCAGCACTTGTTAATTGTATCAGTTTTAGATCGAGGAAATCTTCAATATTATGGCTCAAGAAAAGGCCATTGCATACTGTTGCATCTATATTTTCAGCCGCTAATGGCAACTCTTCGTTTTCCCGCTGCATGAAATATATTGTATATCCCAAGGAGTGCAATGCTTGCTTCTGCTCCTCAGAATAGTTGAAACATCCTGTCAATAATAAATTCATATCTATTGATTACGAATTAACGATTGCATTTACCGCCACACATACGGCCTTACGATTGTTCTCTAAATCCTCAGCACTCATAGACTTTATCTTCGTCTCTAAAGCCCGAATATCAGCAATACCGGTGTTAAATATCCTGCGAACCTCACTGAGATCAGTCACAAGATCCGTATTACAGAATGCGCGACTCACTATCACCATCTGACTACCAACTCTATAGTGCTCCTTCAGAATCATACGGCCAGGCACTGCGCCTCCATCCAACGAAGCCAATCCGCCAAATCCGTATATAATACCTTTCTGTCTAATGATCGTAGTCCATTTGTCCACAGAGCCATCAGTTAGCAATTGGAACATAAACTTCATTTTAAGTGCCAAGTGCATATCATTCAAGCCTATATGAATCATATCTATTCCTGGAACTTTGACTATCTGCTCCAATAAAGCCGCAGCCTCTGGGGTTTCTACTAACAGACATGTTTTTGCTCGATTATCAATGTCCCCAATAAACTCCCGAACCTCCTCTATTGTTTTAAAGAAAGGCAACATCACAATATCTGCTCCTGCCTTCAACACAGATTCTATCTCATCTCTGCTGGAAGGATAATCAATGGCAGCACCCCTTGCAGTATTGAGTTCTGGATGTATAGGGTTCACACGCACCAATACCTCTGCGTTCTTGATACTAGCTTTGATATTGGCTACGTCCTCCACCGTATGGTGATTCTGTACCGTATCAAGTCCCCCTTGTCTGCTGTCTTTGCCAATAAATTCCATATCCACAAAGATCATATCAATTCCCGATTCCTCTGCGATACGTGCTATTTCTGGCCGTTTTGTAATGTACATCAATTTTAGCATATTCTATTGACTTATTTTTACCCTATTAGTCCAGCTAAACTTCAATATCCCCAATAATCTAATATTCTATATCTTCAACATTTTCTTCAGATATGTAAATATTATTGTCACCGCCACAGTAGCAAGAGCCCAACTCCAAAATGGGATAAAACCCCAGATTGCAATCATCAATACAAGGACCTTCATATGCACCAAATACACAACATAATTTGCTGATAAAAACACACCTGAAAGTATGAGGGGGGGGGAATTTTTAAGAACATATATACCGGCTAATATAACAGAGACCACTATACAGTTCAATGCACCATGAGCGATGATATTTGATCTATTTAGAATAAAAATAATAGCGCATATTATGGCCATCATTCCTAACATCCAAATGCTTGATGGTATACCCAACAGAGCTTTCTCTTTCAGCAATGAGGAGTAAAGTCCAATTGTAAACAAGGGAATAGAAATAAAAGGGAAGCTACATTCTATTGCACACCAAACTGTCATAACCGTTCCCAAAATCATATATATATGAGCAAGCAAATCTTGGCCTTTAGTCTTAAGCCAGCTGAATCCCCAAAAAAGGCCATACAAAATGAACAGTATCTTCACAAACCAAAGTACGGGATCTTGAAACTCCCAGAAAACATCATAAATCAGTTTTCTCAAGGTCAGCAAACTGAGATCATGCATCACAATCCCATAGTACAACGGTATCCAAACTACAGATACCATTACTACAGGCAGATATACCTTCAAAAACGTTTTGTAAAGAAATCTTTCAATCCAAGATGACGTTTTTTATCGCTTTCCATCAGTCCATATCCCGATAAGAAAAAGAAGAGTGCCACGCCTATGTATGCTCCTTGACACCAAAAACGCATGAATGCGCTATCAGACCATTGATGATTAATAACTATCACTGTTGAGTAATGGGACACAGCAACCAAAACGGCTGCTCCCAATTTTACCCAGTCACTCCATCCTTTGTCAAGTTCGTACGTTCTCATCACGCCTTATCTACTAAGAAATGAAATACTTTTTTCATAAACGTATGAAATGATGTTGGCACATAATATTTCACCCAGAAACTCATGGGGGCCGTTGCCTTACAGGCTACAGCCAACCCTTTCTCTTGATCAATAAAGATCCGAGCAAAATGCTCTCGTCTTTTCAAAAGATCTTCATTAGGATGTCCCATGAATCCTGCATTGTTTATAGTACCTTTCTTATGATCTATCTCGTACAACAAAAAATTAGACAACGTTTCTAATGCCTCTATACCCTTGTGTGTCTTTGCAAGAATAACAGATACTCCCTTAGGATTCCAATACGGATCGGAGTCCTTGATACCCCAGAAGTCTCCTACCTTGATATCGCACATTGTAGTGTTCTGTTTATATTGGCAATGATAACACGATGGTCTTCTGAAATTAAGAAAGCCGTAACCTAGATAGGTTCCAAAATGGTTTTTATAATATATTTTGCCATTTTGGTATTCTTCTTTAATATGTTGGATAAACCATCCTTTCTCCTTGTTGCGCACATTCAAGGCCATCAGATTTGAACCAACCTTCTTCTCTCGCAATATACGATACTCGTCAAGGATTTTATTCGATGTAACACCGGCACAGAACAATTCGCAAACCAGAAGATTGTCATACTCTTTGCGTAGAAACCGCTTCAATCCCGCCACATCACATGGACAACCAACAAAAAGGACCTTAGTTCTTTTGTTCAAATCACTTCTGACTTTATCATAAATGCCAGACTTAGATGGTTGCACATATTTAGAACTGCATAGTCTCCACAAATCCTCTGCTTTATCTATTCGTACATAAACAGCACCATTATACACATTATTAAAACGTACGCCATACACCACACCTCCTTGGTCAATGATCTCCAAAGAGAGAGCGGTAGCTACGCCTCCAGATGCGCACGAATTGATGATACGTTCATCTTTTGAATAGCCTCCATACGATTTTAGATATGGGGCCTTATTTTCACATACGTTAATTACAGGACAGACCTTCATGCATAATCCGCAGTCAACACAGATTTCTTCGTTAACCTCTGGATACATGAAACCTTCTTTATCAGGCTTCATAATAATTGCCTTCTTGCCGCATACATTTTCACACGCAGCACATCCACAGCAAAGAAACCTATTATCTTTGTTCGTCAAGATACTATTAGTCCAAAAATTTTGTATATGGCCCATAATCATTTGTCTAATGAGAATTTCAAGTAATTCATCGAGAATGCCACAAAATCTTCTATTTTTGTCTTCACGACATCGTAATCAATAACCGCATCGGTAAAATTAAAATTAGATCTGACATAACGATCCTCCAATCCGAGTCGAGACAATACAGTCAATTGTCGTGAAGATTGATCATACTGAGAGTACGCACGTTCCACAGACCAAAATTTCTTATTGTAATTAATGGAGAAAAGCATCCCATGATATGAATCTGTTATTACCATCTGTGCAGTACTAATAATGCTCAAGAACTCACAAGGGCCAGCTATGGGGCGATGAATGCGCTTATCAGTATAGTCCAATTCACTCAATTTTCCAAGAACAACTATATCCAGATTCTTTTCTTTAGCAAACTTACATATGCCAGCCTTAACATTATCTGATGGTTCATCCAGAAAGTAACATAACACGTACTTCCCGGGCAATTCGACATTTGTTTTCAGTCTATCCCATTCATTACTACGCATTAACAATGTAGGGTCTGCCACTACTATTGCTTCCCGGTCTGTCAGTTCCTTAATCAGTCTATAACCTTCATCCTCACGAACAGACAAACATGGCACATCGTTAATATACTTTCTTAGAATGCGCCTATTGTACCCAGGAATAAAGTTCCTGCCAAGGCTCGGTGCATACGCCACACGCTTTTCTTTAGGAGCAAAACGCAAGTACATCATAGGATCAGGATAGAGGGTTGTTGTCACCCATATTTGATCACTACCACATATAAATTTACAATATTTATCCGATGCAGCAACCTTCTCTATTTCATCTGGTGCATAGATCGACTGCACGAAATTTTTGGCAACAAAGTCATCAAACATTCTAGCCTTCTCCTCGTCTATCACTACTGCTTTTACATTGCATACTGTTTTATAGGCAGACCATAATAACGAGGGATGACGTAATAATTTCAATCCTATTTTAAGTATCTTATTAGGGCGGATATCAAAGTTCTTAGACATATTTCCACTCTGCCATACAACTTCTGCATGATATCCGAGTTTTTCTACGGCGTTACAAAGAGCATACACTTGAAGTACCGAACCGTAGTTCTTCAAGTTTGTACGATTCACTACTGCTACTTTCTTCATACCACTTATGCCTTATTGTACCTCCGAATTTTCCCATCACGCTTAAGATTCCTTATAGCTTCTGACAAATTGGACCAGACCATAGGCATTGCCATAAACGCACGAAAATAAATTAAAGTTTTCAGTTTGAACTGCGAATACCCACATAGTTCCTTAAAATTCTTTCTGAACTGCTGTATCATCACCGTTCTTTGTTCGTTGCTGGCTCCCTCATTTCGATACTTCAAAATAATAGCTCGGTTCCACTTTGCCAGATTCCAAACAGCACAAGCATCATCATTATGCTCTTTGAAGAAGTTATTTTTCTCTTCAAATGCGCCGAAAAAGCTCAAGTCGAGTACTCGTGAGGTAGTAGCACATATACCCTGCTGATTGAAAGTATAGTAATATAATTTGTTCTGTGATGCGACAAATCTTTTAGCTTGATAACATATCTTCCACGAGGTCCAATCATCCTCATTAATCAAACCAACTGGCATCTTTATGCTATCAAGCATGTCCTTTTTATATATTTTACCCCACATCATTACATCAAATAAGCCGTTGGCCATTATCTTTGGGCCACTCATGCATACGGCTTCATGGGTGATTGCAATTTTAGGAAAAACAGCCTGATTACCTCTTGTCCATTTGCACTGAACAATGTCTGCATCATATTGCGACTGCAGTTCCATCATTATTTTCAAATAATCAGGATGCCAAAAGTCGTCGCTGTCCAGGAACGCAATAAAATCACCCGTCATTGCTTCCAACCCAGCATTACGAGCATCTGACAATCCTCCGTTGGGTTTATGGATTACCTTGATACGGCTATCGGTCTTAGCAAATTCATCACATATTTCACCACTTCGATCCGGGCTTCCATCATCTACAAGAATGAGTTCCCAATCAGAATAGCTTTGATTTACAACACTTCCTATGCACGTTGAAAGCTAAGTCTCTACTTTATAACAGGGTACAATTATGCTAATTTTCATATATAATAGTATTGATTGTAATATCTATCCAATGCCTTTATTTTCACAAATAACTCTTTCAAACATCTGTTTTATCTGTGTTTGTATTGCCTCTCGGCTATGATTTTGATTTCCGCAGTCATATGCTTTCCTAGCATACTCTTGAATAAGTGATGGATTATTCACTATTCTCTGTAGTAACGGTAGTATATCCTCATATTTATCTATACAAAAAGCAGCATCATGTTCCTTTAGATATTGATATCCGGCGTGTCGACTCCAACATACAGCAAGAATGGCGCATCCGGTAGTCATGAGATCAATAATTTTAGTAGAGAAAGATACTCTAGTAGCAAGACGGTATTTTTTATCAAAACTTTCTACATGAAGTGCAATGTCTGCATGCTGGTATTCTTGTGCCAACTGTACAGGAGAAATGGCCCCCTTCATATTGATGAAACGATCAGTGGAAAGAGCTTTGGACTGCTTCTTGGTCAGTTCATCGATTGTATATACATCAAGCACCATTTTCAGTCCATTGCGATTAATTATCTTCAATGCATCACCAATAGCGGCCAATGACTTCCAACGATTACAGTAGATATGACCAGCAAATATCAACCGGATAGGACTATGAATCTTGCGAGCAGAAAATATCTCCGGGAAGTTTCCACATTTATAAAGAGTAGATGCCGGCACACCATACAAACGAGAATAGTCTGTCGCTTGCTCCTCCGAGAAAGTCCAATAATGTTTATAAAAACCCGGAACGTGGTTCTCAAATTGCCGATGCAGACACCATCGGCGTATCCAGTATAGAGGAGACCACTCATATTGCTGATATGATGCCTCATCATCAGCCGTAAAGGCCACAAATGGTGCTCCTGTCATGGTACTCACCAATTGTTCCAAGCGAATCAGTTTTGGCGTAATCTTACGAGGACAATAAACCACATCTGGATTGAAATCTTTCACAAACTTCTCCATCGCGTTCCTATCATATTTACCCAAGGCCCAGATGGCGTCCTGCAGAACTACCACGGGTGTACGACACCACAGCGTAAGTTTTTTCATGAACCCATACACCCCCTTACGCCTTGCGTTAGACTTAGTAGCTTCTAACTGTTTCACATCTGTTTGCATGCGAATCTCTTTACCTGCTTTAGGTCCACCCAAAATAGAGCGTACCATTTGTGCATCAGTAATCTGAAAATACTTCATGCATATGTGATTGTTCGGCAATCCAGGACTAACATAGATTTGTGCAAATTCAGCAGGAAAGTCTGTGAACCAGTTTGTTAATACACCATTACAATAGACATAATCATTCCATTCCTCTGAGGTAATCAATAGAATTTTCATTTGTTGAGAATTGATTTGCATTCCAGTATTACGACAAAAGACGGATCGCTACGTCAATGTACTTTTCAATTTGAACTGTGGATAAGAAGTTAGTCTTAGCTCGTTCGATGCATTTCTCTGAATAATATTCTTTACCCACCTCTCGAATCTTCTTTACAGCAGCAAGGATTTCCGTATCATCATTATTGTGCGTAACAATACCACACTCTGCTCCTGCAACTTCTGGATTAGCCGTTCGGTCATTGGAGATGACAGGAGTCCCACATGCAAGCGCTTCAGCAGATACTTTGCCAAAAGTTTCCTGTGGAGAACATACCAAGAGCGTATCGGCCAAAGAATAATATTCTGCAAGTTCATCCACGTTGGCTGTACGTCCGACACATATAAGATTATTCATTTTAGTAATCTCTTCGGACATCTTGCCTACTAGAATAACTTTGACATCTGACAACGCATTTGCCAGCTTGACAAAATGAGAAAGTCCCTTAGACTCATTCCAGCTCGTAGCAACGCCTAATACAATAAATTCATCTTTAATATTAAGCTTTTCTTTAAGCTTTGTAGTATCTCTTGGATAGAATTTTTTAAGATCAATCCAATTATATACTCTCTGATAGATTTTAGCATTAGACAGAATTGCGGATCTTTTGGCTTCATTAGTTATCCAGTCAGAGACGCCTATAACTCCTAGACGAGGAATAGCATCAAATAATACTTTCTTCTTTCGGAACATAGATGTGCTCGTATCAAAGAAAAGACTCGCGTTATCTTCTCTTATTAGAGCACAATTCTTACATTCTGTCTGCCATCGGTCACACTGAATTGAAAAATAATGAGTACAATGACCCGTAAAAAACCAGCAATCATGCATTACGGCAATAGTAGCAATATTATTTCCTGCCAAATACCTCAGAAGCATTGGTAAATTGATATAATTACCATGAAGATTACGGAGAATCACAACATCGGGCTGTATTTCGTTCATTTTATCCAGCATTTTCTTCGTAGCACCATACGAAAAAAATGCTTGTTTGCCCAATATGCGGGATCCAAGCGCATGTATTTTATGATCCAAATCTGAGCCAATCCGATAAATATTGTGTTCTTCATCACTCATATTAGGGCAAAATACATAAGATTCAATACCGTTATACTGAAGATACTCATGCATCTCCATGGTAGTACGACCGGTACTGGCCAGCTTATATACAGCATTTACTTGGACTATTCTCATTGTTATATTATTTAACTCTTAATATTCTTTTTAAAGGGGCAACAATTATATCCTTCTCTGAATCATTCATAGCTAAAAAGAAACTAATCATGCCATAGGATATACAGAATAAAACACCTTTTGTAAGAAATCCTAACCACCCCGAAGTTTGAATAATCGAACTTATTGAGAACCCTAAAGCCAAACACAGTAACATTGGTATACACAAGGGTATGTATGTTTCTTTAAAAAAACGGAAAATATCAATCTGCATCTCCTTATAAAAAATTATATCCATTCCTATAGTACGAACTATATATGCAATAAAAATAGATATGCAGACTCCAATTGCTCCAAGTAATGGGGCTAACGCGGCCGCAAATAACAAATTAACTATAGCCATTACTATATATGCAATGGATAAATATTTAACCTTATCTGCCGCAAATATGGCTTCATTGCCTATCATCTGAGGTAAATGAAAAAGCGAAGGTGTAATAATTAATATGGCGCAAATGTAACTATCTGCAAAACTATCACCTACCCAAAGATGAATAAATTCTCGTCCCAAACATATCACCCCAAATACAATCAAACCAACAATAAATATCTGAATGCGTCCCATTTTAATCATCAAAGGCATTATATCACCATTTTTACCTGCCAATACTCGAGATACTGTTGGAAGAAACATCCCATTTAATGCATTCGAGAAAGTATAGGTATAACCTTCAAGTGTGATAGCAATTCCTAATATAGCTATAGCCGTAGACCCCGAAAGAGCCCCCAAAATACTAGGAGCTAAATTAAATATACATCGCTGAGCAAGAGCAATGAGAGTAATCCATCCAGAATAACCGGCTATTTTTTTCAGTTCTGATATATTGAAATATTTCCAGGTAATCTTTTGTGGGGTATAATGTTGGATACACCATAACTTGAATATGATAGTAAATATTCCAGACAGGGCATTAACCATCACAAGTGCATACAAACCATATCCCTTTAACAAGCATAGCGTCATTGCTCCTACAATGATTAACTTATGCAGTACATCGCAAACCTTTAATTGTACAAAACACTCATGAGCGGTAAGAATTCCATTCACAGGAATAAAAGGGAATGAGAATACCGCATACAAGGCGGCCATAGAATACACGATCTTAAACTTATCTACCTCGACAGGTGTCAGCTCTTTATATATATAAGGTATAAAAAAGAATATAGCTAATAACAGAATAAAGAGTATAATATCAATCAAAAGATATAACCGATATACTAACCCTATAAAATCATTCGCCTTATCTTGCCTTCCTTCTGCCAAATATTTTGCTATGAAGCGAGTAACTGCATTACTTAGTCCAAAATCAAAAACGAAAAGAGTAATAACAGACAAAGCTAGCGTATATAATCCATAATTTTCTCTCCCTATGGAATTTATCATCCATGGAGTATAAACAAGACCTGATATTATATTAATAATTATGGCTGCATAAGATATCAAAGCCCCCAATTTAATTTGACGATACGACGACATTTTCATCTGAAAATTTTTGATACAATTTTTTTAAAGTCGCCATGACACATCCTCCATATCAAGGATTTAGACCTAACTACTACTCTGGATAATATAGAGTTTCTTCCAAGAATATGAAGCCTTTTTTGCAAATACTCAACATCCTCTATAACATACCTTGGATGTTTTAGCGGAAACACTAACTCGTAGGATGGCTGATATGTTAGTTGTCGTAGTTGCGGTAAAACTTGCTCTAATGTAAGGTTACTATGAGTACTTTCTTTAACACCTATTCCATTGTTATGTACTAAATTTCGTGTCGGAATAATGACCAACTGACTATTTAGCTGACATGCATACGAGTAAATTGTTTCCCAATGAGCAATTCCTTCGGCTTTATGTTCTTTGCAAGTTGCATGATATCTCTTGTCATCTAAGGTGTTATATTTTGCTAGAAATTTGTGCATATTATACTCGTCATCCAAGAATGAATATGCATCATCCCATAAGTTCGCAACACGTTTCCATGTTGCGAACCCTGGGCCAGATCCAACAGATGAGAACAAATAGTCGTATGTTGTATCATAATTCTCCAAATTACACATACCACAAATTCTATTTATGCGGGTATCATTCTCGTACTTATCAAGGAGCTCTTTACAATAAAGGAAAAATGACTGAGAGGGGACACAATCATCTTCAAGAATAATACATTTGCTCACAATAGAGAATGCCCACTTATGACTAAAGAATGTAGAAGGATCACACCCCCAGTTTTTCGGTTGATAATTTTTATACACCTTGCAGTCCCAATCTATATTTTCTACAATCTTGCGGCAACGTTCTAGGCCTTCAAGATCATCTGCGCGACCTTCTCGTGCGCCATCCTGCCACAGAAGCAGGCAGCGGGGACGAGCTTGCCGAACAGCCTCAAACGTTTCTTTTAAAACATCATCTCTGACAAAAAATATGATGAGTACAGAAATATCAATCTTCCAAGGTTTTAATGTAGAATTCATACTATGAGTTTATTGAGTATTTTATTCCATTCATTGATCTGATACGACCATGAATAAACTATAAGATATTTCATCAATCGATTATTAATTAAACTCTCTGGCGAATTTACGATATCTACGATATCTTCTGATAGAGTCTCGAATTTAGATGGCTTATATGGGACACCCCATGTTTCAAGTTCCTTATATGAGAGCCATTCTGCATTGATTACCTTTGTCTTTGAATACAAATATTCATGTAAACTTGAACTATATGCATCAGTTTGTTGCATATGGATAAACAGATCTGTACTCTTTCTGAGCCAAACCATTTCTTGATCAGAAAGATAAGTCGTGAGAAGTCTGTAGTTAATTCCTATCGATTTTACTTTCTTCTCCAATTCTGCAAGATAGTTATTTTGCTTGGCATAAGTTAACGGAAACACTAACAATGTATTTTGAGGCAACCTACTTTTTGCTTGAGCAAGAGCATCCACAATCCGGAAATGATTTGCAGGAATTCCGGGCGATAGATCACAGATACATCCAGCCAGCCGTTGTAAGGAACGGCACTCGGTGTCTGTCCCCAGCCCCAGGCACTTCCCACACATACCGTCATGATGCGTCCACGGATATGTTCGTCGTTGATGCGGAGGTGCATTCTGTACAACTTACGTTCGAATATCAGAGAGAACAAGGCGGCAACATACGACAGGAATTTTACGCCCCAGAAACGCTTTGTCTGGTCGGTAATCTTGACGATTCGTGCGCCTAGTCCAATATTAACAGCGTTGAGGAAGTAACGGCGTTGATGTTCTTTTCCATCGTAGAAGTTGCAATAGCCTACGTCTATTTTCTTGAGTCGATGATTAATGATACAGTCGACAGCTGGCTTGTATTCAGTACTGAGTCCCCAATATTTGGCAAAGTCATTCCCGATGCCGTTCGGAATCATGCCAAGTGCGATATTGTCTTTATCCTCTGCATCGGATAGCATAATGCCGTTGATAGCGTCATTCAACGCACCGTCACCACCCACAACGACAATCGTACGATAACCATTGTTGGCTAAAATCTTAGCGAGACGTTCTACTGAACCGAAACCTTCGGATTGCACATAGTCATAGTCGACGCCTTTGCTGTCCATGTATTCCTTGATCTCTTTCCAGCGTTTTTTTACCTTTCGGGTACCAGCTTTCGGGTTGTAAATCACACCCCATTTCTTCGGTTCTACACTCATATCCGTATTTCTATCCTACAATATTAAAAATCTCACTATATTTCACTGCCAAAGATACTAATTCCCCTGCAGTTTTTCTTTCACAAACGCTATCTTTTCTTCCATTGGCAGTTTCGAGCTTATCCAATGAATAGTAAATCCTCGTCTTTCCATGCCGCGAAACCAAGTCATCTGCCGTTTGGCGAATTGATGAATCGCAGTTTCTAATCCGTTAAACATCTCTTCGTATGTCATTTGTCCTGTGACATATAACGTCAGGTATTTGTATTCCAGACCATAATATATTAAATCTTCCGGTGAAATTCCTTCTCTGATCAGTTGTCGTACCTCATCAACCATACCTTCATCCAACCGCTGTTTTAATCGTAGCGTAATCTTCTCGCGGCGTAGTTCTCGTTCGATGTCTACGCCAATGATGAGGCTGTTCAGCTTCGGAAATTCCCGTTCGGGGACTGGGTGGGCGGCATAATATTCTTCAATCTCTATTGCACGAATGGCACGTTTCACTGTGTCTACGTCCGTAGAGTTATGCAACGTTTTGTATTGGCTTAAAATTTCCGTCAGTTCTTCAAGAGAATAACTTGCCAAACGGGTACGCAACTCCGGATTTTCCGGTACGGGCATTAGTTTATAACCTTTTAAGACTGATTCCAAATACATC
>ENA-OPCN01001773-OPCN01001773.1-human-gut-metagenome-genome-assembly--contig:-NODE-1773-length-13488-cov-2.454776_pt1 | contig 13488 bp, 10 predicted proteins | sample MGYA00241567_ERZ501485 | MGnify/ENA primary metagenome ERZ501485 (study PRJEB25962, sample SAMEA2042579) | human gut metagenome | biome: human gut; feature: human-associated habitat; material: faeces...
GGCGTCAGCCGGCGGCGGGCCATACAGTTGCAGAACCTGGCCATCCACTGCGGCTATGCCACCTTCTGCCTGGACGGCGCCGATGCCGACCTGTGCCTCCTGACGCGCGACCTGCCGCGTCCGGAGACCCTCGCGCTGGTGCGCACGGCCTCCGCTGCGGGGCATACCGTAGCCGTGCTTTCACCCTATGAAGGGCGCGAGCGGCAGGCTCTTTGCATGCAGCTGGTTGCCTCGCATCGCTCCACGACGGTCGATAACCGGGGCTATCTGCTGCTGTTCAACAACTATTTACCGAAACAACATTTCCGGATATGAAAGTATATACGAAGACGGGTGACAAGGGCATGACCTCGCTCATCGGCGGCGAACGCGTGTTCAAGACCGACGAACGGGTCGAGGCTTACGGTACGGTGGACGAACTGGGCGCCTTCGTGGCGCTGTTGTCCGACAAGTTGCGGGGCGATGCCTCGCTTGGGGAGACGGTTGCGGACCTGAACCGCATCCTCTCGCGGCTGATGACCGTCGAGGCGCTGCTGGCTACCGGCGATTCGGGTCGCGACAAGGTGGCACCTCTGGATCCTGCGAACATCGAGTGGCTCGAGAGTCGGATCGACGCCATGCAGGCGGCGCTGCCCCCGATCGACAAGTTTACGATCCCGGGCGGTCACGAGGCGGTCTCGATGTGCCATGTCTGCCGCACGGTGTGCCGGCGTGCCGAGCGTGCGGCGCTGCGCGCCGACGCGCTGCATGCTGTCGATTCTTCGGTGCTCGTGTGGCTCAACCGCCTTTCGGACTACTTCTACGTGCTGGGACGCAGCCTGACGGCGCATTTCGACGTGCAGGAGACGCTCTGGATTCCCTGACGGGAATGCATGTCGTTCCGCCGGCAGCAAGAAAAATCCCGGTCCGAAACTCTCGGACCGGGATTTTCCCTTTCCTTTGGCGCTGTCGCACCACAACGGTCATTCGTTGTGGAAGCGCGACATCGGATAGATGTTCACCGGATAGCTTGCCTTGTTCTCGATGTTCATTACCAGAGCGGGCTCCTCGCCGCTGCAATCGTATACGAGCACGTTGCCGTTGGCGATGATCGCCTCTCCCAGGTCGTCCGATACGGAGACGTAGAGGAGGTTCTTTTTCGGGTCAGCCACGACGTTGCAGGTGATGTACTGTGCGTTCGGAACGTCGTTCTTCACCTGGATGTACTCCTCGACTTTCCACGTCTTGAGCGACACGCGGCTGACGGTCAGCGTGCCGGCCGAGAAGTAGAGGTAGTCTCCGGCCAGGGTGACGCCCGACGTGTTCATGAACTCGGCCGATATGTCGGCCTTGATCTGTTTCTCGAGGGTGACGGTCCAGGAGTCGGTATCGACGAACGTCAGGAAACTCTTCGTCTCGCCAGAACGTCCGCAGGTGGCTACGACGATTTCGTGGTCACCCGTGCGGCAGATTCCGCTGATGAACTCGCCCGAGAGATCGAGCGTCCGCGTTACTTCACTCTTCCCTTTGGTAAATTCAAAGAGTTTCGTGGAGGACCAGAATCCGCCTCCGCCGCAATAGAACTTGTCGCCGATGACAACCATGCTGCGTGTGGCGACGACCGATTCGATCGTGGCTCCGCTGTTGCCGAAATGGTACGATCCCTCGACGATGGTCATCTCTCCCGTCGTGGCGTCGAGCCGGAACATGGCCTTGGAGTCGGACAGGTAGATGTTGTGCTCGTCGAGAACCGTGATGTTCTCCAGTGGGGTAATCAGCGACAGCATCTCGTTTTCGTCCGTCGAACCTTCGGGGCGGGGATACTTCAGATCCTCGAACTTGAACGTTTTCTCCTTCTGGAATGTCTCGGCATCGACGATCACCAGCGTACCGTCGCCGGCTTCGCCCGAACCCATGTCGGGGACTGTGGCGTTATCGCTCAATATGTAGATCTTGCCTCCGTACATGTTGAGATCCTGCGACGAGTTGCCCACGGCCGAACCGTTCACCTTGCCGTAGACGTCCTCCTCGACCGTACCGTCCGGGGCGATCCAGGTAACCGTACCGTTTTCCATGCGCGGAGCCCCCTGGTTGAGAAGCAACACGCCGTCGGGATCGGCATATCCGCCGACTGCCTCAATGGGCGGGTTCGAACCCCCGTTTCCTCCGCCGTTGCCGTTCCCTCCGTTGTCATCGTCGCTTTCCGACGAGCATCCGGCCGCTGCCACTGCCGCACACAGGGTAAAAAGAAGATTGATCCATTTGTAGTTCATTTCCGTGCTTTGTTTTCAGGGTTTTGAAATCAGTTTTTCTCCGGGAAAAAGAATCCGGCCGGGAAGTTGGTGTAGTTCTCGTACTTGACAGCCGGAGCCTCCGTCGAGGTGCTGAAATCAAAGCCCCAGATCTGGTTTTGTCCGTAGTTTGCGAACGACTTGAGTGTATTGATGTAGACGCGGCCCGTTACGGGATGTACTCCCAGTCCGTTGTATTGGAGGCCTGCATTCTTGTCCAGGGCGGATACATCGACCATCCACTCTTCGGCGCTTACCGGATCACCCTCCTCGTTCGTATCGTCCTCCTTGTCGTCGTCGAAGGCCAGGTGGTAGATCGTCATGTTGTCGGCATAGTAGATGTCGTTGCCGCGGGCCGCGAAAGCCACACCGCTCGATCCAGTGCTGACCTTGACTCCAAGCAGGTGCTGTTTGATCTCCTTGGTCGTCGGGTCGAACTTGCCGATTGCGGGTTTTCCGAACCCGAACGTCATGATCCAGATCTTGCCGTCGTCCGACTTCTGGATGCCCAGTACCTCGTTGATGTCGTAGGTTACGCTCCACGGCAGCGAAATGGAATTCACTGCATCGCTTTCGGTCGAAATCTCGAGGATCTTGCTCATGAGACCGGATTTATAGGTGTATACCTTTCCGTTCATCGTTACGAACTGACTTTTCGGGGCTCCGTCAGATCCTTCGACGAAGGTCAGCGTCCCGGTCGTGCTGTCGAGGCGGTAGACACCGGCGTTGTCGCGGATGTAGATGTGCTGCTCGTCGAGTACAGCCACATGCGACGGCCAGTTGAGTCCGGAAAGCTCCTCCCGGGTGAAAGCGGCGGTTTTTTTGAGCGTTTTGGCATCCATCACTACGAGCATGCCGTCGTTCTCGAACGTTGCACCTACGGCATTTCCTTCACCGTTCTGCGAGATGACATAGATCATGCCGTCGCAGAAGGCCATGTCCTGAGCTACGTTGCCCAACTCCGTCCCGTTCACCGTCTTGTATGCGTCGTCGATGACATAGCCTTCGGGCGAGATCCAGGTCAGCGAACCGTTCTCGGTGGTCATGTTGCCTTCGTTGAGTACGAACGTGCCGTTCGGGTCGTCGAAGGCGTTCAGGCAGTAGAGCTCCACGTCCTGCGAGATTTTCTGTGTCCCGCTTCCCGTGGCGGTAACCGTCAGCGTCGCCTTCGTCGCGGCGTCGTCCGTTGCGGAGAGGACGATCCGGCTGTCGGCTTCGCGCACCTCGGCGCTCCAGCCCTCGGGCAGTGATTCCACGGTGATCGAGGTTGTATTCTCTGCAACATATGTCAGTTCGACCGTCTTGCCGGGAACAACGAATACCGGTGTTTCGGATTCTGTTCCGTTATCCGTTGCGAGTTCGAATTTCAGTGAGGGGACCTCTTCGTTTTCCTTGCTGCAGCTGCCGGTCGTCAGGGTTGCGGCCAACAGCACCAGGCTCCAGATGGATCTTGTGTTCATGAAAAAATAGTGCTAATTAGGGAATTTTACTGCTTGATGGTGTTGCTTTCGATCTGTACGTCGATCAGATGGAGGTCCACGACGCCCATGATCTCCGTCGAGCACTCTCCGAGCCATCCGTTTTCCTGGTTCACGCCCGTGTGGATGCGGATGAAGTCCACGCCGGAGAGGTTTGCCGGCTGACCGTCGGCATCCACGGCCCAGTCGATGTCGATGGCCGAGCGGTCGCTGGTATTGGGCTCGTTGTCGGCATATCCGTATGCGAACTTGTAGAGGGCGAAGTTGTTTCCGACGCCGCTCAGATCGATCCCGTTCTGGGGCAGCCGTGTGCCGCTGAACGTGATCTGGTCTTCCTTGACCCACTTCGGATAGTAGGACTGGAGGTGGGTCGGGTTCATGGACCGGAAGCCGCTCCCGCCCTGGTTGTCTTCCCAGCGGATATATTCCTCGGTAGGAGTTCCGGGTTCGGCGGCGGGACGGTGGTAGGTGATCTCGTAGTTACGTATGGTCCGCACGTCGTTGCCGGCTTCCCGGGCCTGCTCGATCCACGATTCGCTGCCTTCGTTGTAGGAACTTCCGGCGATTTCATACCACTCGTCGTCGGGCAAACCGTTTCCGTTGGCATCGATGGAAACCTCGATGACTCCCGGCTCGCTGCTCCCGTACCCCGACTGCCCGTTGGCGTAGAATGCGTTGCCCTGTACACGGAAGTCGCACAGACCGGCCTTGTTCTCGATCGTGTGGTCGAATCCGACGACGATATACCCGCCGAATCCTCCGAGGGATACCATCCCCAGATTGTTGTTGCCGATCGCTTCGAGCGCCTTGCGGTTCATTGTCTCCTGTGTGTCACCCTCCTTGTATTCAGGCAGTTCATTGATGAACTGGCCTACTGCGGGACGGTAGTCGAATACCTGGGTGACGTAAGGGGAGGCATTGCCTCCCGGAGGCGTGTCGGGACCGTCGTTGCTCTCGCTGCAGGCAACGGAGCCTCCGGCGGCGAGAAGAGTCGCCAGGGCGGCGGACATCCAGTCGATTCGTGCGAAATGTTTCATGACAATAGTAGCAATTGTTTGTTTATAAATTATTTTTCAACGTGTCAATAGTAGTAGGGTTCGGACGAGAAGGCAATGTGTGCGGGAATATCGCCCGTGCGGACCTTCCATTTGAGTTTGCCTTCGGGGGTGAAGCAGTAGAGGTATCCGGGCGTCACGTAGTTTGTGGCGTCGCACACAAAGATCTCCTTGGTCTCCGGATTGACGGCCAGGCCGTAGGGCAGCGAGATCTCTTTTTCGGTGCCGTCGGTGATGAAGTTGTGCGAGACGATGCGCTGTTCGGCCGTATCGTATACGGCATAGGAGACTTCGTTGCTGCTCGACGTGTAGCTCCATTCGGTACTGATCGTGTAGAGCCGGTCGTCGTCGATGCACATCTCGCTGGCCGCGATGCCGAGGTTGCCGATGACCTTTTCCGTGGCCGTGTCGATCACGTAGATGTCCGACCCCGTACCGTAGTAGTCTCCGCGTGAGCTGACGTAGATGCGGCCGTGTCGGTCCAGCTCCATGCGGTGGAGGTTGATCGCCACGTCGATCGTATTGACGACCTCCAGCGATTCGAGGTCCACCACCGACACCGTGCGGTCGTAGTTCGGGAAGCGGTATCCTCCCGAGTTGGCCACATAGAGTCGTCCTCCGGTGATGACCATCTCTTCGGGTTGGTAACCTACAACTACTTCGCGCTTGATCGTGAGGCTTTCGGTGTCGATCTCGACGACCTTGCCCGGCCGCGCTTCGGGGTCGATCTGCACGGGGCCGGCATAGGAGCTGACGTAGGCCCGGTCGCCTTCGAAGACGATGTATCGGCAGTTTGGTATCGAGATGCTGCCGATGTGCTCGGCCGTATGTACGTCCATGACCTCCACGAGGTTCGAGCAGTTCACCACCACATAGAGCCGGTCTTTGTGGATGGCGATGTCGTTCCCCACGTCGCCCAGCTCCTTCACCACGTCGGGGTTGCGCTCCGGGTAGATGTTGCGCTGGTAACCGCCCGTGCGGGCATTGAAGTGGTCGATCGTGCACTTGTTGCTGCCCATGTTGCCCTCGTTCACGAGAAAGAAACCCTCGATCCGATCGGGCGAGGTCGGCGAGGTGACGTATTCGGCTTCGGAGCGGATCATCGGTATCTCCTTGCGGCATCCGGCCATCGGCAGCAGGGCGGCCAGGGCCGTCGCGGCGACCGCCCGGTGCAGGTATCTGCGGAGTTGGTGGATCGACATCTTCTTTTTATTTAAAAGGTATATTGTATGATCAGTTTGAAGTTGGTTCCGGGCATGGGGTAGCATGCGACGACCTCATACTGCTGGTTGAGCAGGTTGTTCACCTCGAGAGTCGTCTTCAGATCGCCTTTCCCCACATGCCACCCTTTGGCCAGCGAGAAGTCGCTCGTGTACCACGGCAGCTGGTAGTTGTAGGGGATGTTGGCCTGCGACGAATAGCGCTCGCCGGTGTATATGAAGCTGTAGCTCACCTCCCAGCTCCGCCATGCGGCGTTGAGCACGGCCGAGCCGCTGTGCCAGGGGATGTAGGGGATCTGTCCGCCGTAGAATTCGCTCGAGGGGTCGGTGAAGTCCTGCGCCTGCTGGTAGGTGTAGTTCAGCCGCGTGGTCAGCGAGAAGTCGCGCCCGACGGCCCATCCGGTCTGCACGGCGGCATCCACGCCGCGGATCTCGACGTTGCCCAGATTGACCATCGTCCAGCGGAAGAAGTTCGACGTCGGGGTTGCCACGATCTTGTTGTCCACCTGGTTGTAGTAGACGTCGGCCTGCAGTTCGAGCGACCGCAGCCACGTATGCTCGAAGGTCCGTGAGTAGGTGATGCCCACGTCGTACTGCGTGGTGAACTCCGGGTCGAGATCGACATTCCCGACAAACGTGTAGTAGAGGTCGTTGAGCGTCGGCATGCGGAAGATCCGTTTGTAGAAGGCGCGGATGTTGATCCCGGCCCGTTCGAAAGGTTTCCACGAGAGGAAGACGGCCGGTGTGAGTTTCCGCTTGTCCGACATTCGGTCGCCCTTCGTGCGGTCGTGCACGAGGGTTCCGAGCAGGCTGGCCTGGATCTCCACGCGATCGAAGCGCATGGCCGTGGCCGCGGCTGCGAGCAGGGTGTGGCGCCGCGGGTATACGAAGTCGCGCAGGTCGGCGTTGAGCAGGTTGAACTGCCAGTCGGCCGAGAGGTTCACCTCCCACCACGGGAAGATCGTGAATCGGTTGGCCGCCGAGAGATAGGTCTCCTGCTGGTAGTAGTGGTTGTTGGTGTACATCAGCGACTCGTCCTTGTTCGGGTCGGCCAGGTAGTGGAGGTAGTCGTAGGCGTACTTGGCATTCACCAGCAGGCTGTACCACGGCTTGAAGTCCTTCTTGAAGGATCCCTGCGCGAAGAAGTTGGTGTCCCACTGGCGGTCTTCGTGCGAGAACTTGTTGCGCACGATGGCCCCCGGGTACCCGCGCTCGGAGTTGTAGAAGTAGACCTTTGCGCGCCAGTATCCCTGTTCCACACGCCCGAAGAGCCCTCCCTCGACACGCAGCGCATTGAGGTCGCCGTTGCGGCGCACGGCCGTGGTGTCATACCCCTCCTGCATGCGGTAGGTGAACTTGTAGCGCCCCGTCGAGTAGAGGTATTCGGCGCTGAGCGAACTGCTGACGCGCTCGGAGAGTTTTTGTTCCCAGAGCAGGGCGGGATTGGCCAGCCCGAACGACCCGGTCTTCATGGTGGCCTTCACGTGGTGGGTCTCTCCCTCGTCGAAACGGGGTGTGCGGGTCTGCAGGTAGATCGAGCCCGACGATCCGAAGTCCTTTGCCGGCTGGAATACGGCGCTCTTCTGCCCGTTGTAGAGCGTTACGGCCTCCATGTTGTCGAGCGAGAAGCGCCCCAGATCGACCGTTCCGTTCTGGGCGTTCCCCAGTTCGATGCCGTCGTAGAAGACCCCGACGTGGTTCGTGCCCATGCTCCGGATATTGACCGTCTTCAGTCCGCCGACTCCGCCGTAGTCCTTGATCTGGATTCCGGAGAAGTAGCGCAGGGCGTCGGCCACGTTGTGCGACGAGAGTTTGTGGAGCTGTTCGCCCGAGAGTTCCTGTACGGGGATGATCTCCTTGCGGACGACATGTCCCGTCACGACGACCTCCTCGACCTGCTGGAGGCTGTCAAGCCGGCTCTGTCCCGCTGCCGGACATGCGAGAACCACGCATGCAGCAAGGGCGGCAAATAGCGATGAAATATGGTTTTTGTCAAACATTCTCTTCATTCGGCCGTCCTGTCCACGGGCTCGGCCAAAAGCATAATTTGATGGCAGGTCTTCTGACTGACTCCCCGTCCGGAACCTTCCCGATCCTTAGATCAGTGGTACAGAATTCCGAATGGTTGGCGGAGCTTCACAGCAGCGGGACTGTCCGGGACTCTCACCCGGTTCCCTTTTAATCCATGGGGTCGGAACGGCCCTCCTGGAACCAATCGGCCGCAAAGATACGCTTTTTTTTCGGGAAACAGCCATATTCCCCGTTTAATTTCTTTCCTGTACCCGTACGGCCTTTGTTCCGGCCGCTCTTCACCGCCCGTTCCGGGCCTCCGTATGGGGACCTGTTCGGCGCCTTGCGGGCGGTTCGCGGCAAAAGCGTCGCCTGAATGATTGATTATTCGCTGAAAATCGCTAAATTTGCACGCTAAACTTATTTGATCGGACATGAATATCGAAACCTTTATTTCGGAAGCGGTCCGCCGTTCGGTGGAGGCGCTTTACGGCCCGCTCGGCGACGAGCAGTTGCAGATTCAGAAGACCCGCCGGGAGTTCGAGGGCGATTATACGCTCGTGACCTTTCCGCTGCTGCGACGAAGCCGCAAGTCGCCCGAGGCCACTGCGACCGAGATAGGCGAATACATGCGGGCGAACATCCCGCAGATCGCATCGTTCAACGTCATCAAGGGCTTTCTGAACCTTTCGCTCGACAGTTCGTTCTGGGGCGAGCGCTTCGCCGAGATCGCTGCCGATGCCAGCTACGGCGAGGCTCCGGCCACCGGGCGCACGATCATGATCGAGTATTCGTCTCCCAATACGAACAAGCCGTTGCACCTGGGTCACATCCGCAACAACCTGCTGGGTTATTCCGTGGCGCAGATCCTCAAGGCCAACGGCCACACGGTCATCAAGGCCAACCTGGTCAATGACCGTGGCATCCACATCTGCAAATCGATGCTGGCATGGAAGCTCTACGGCGGCGGCGAGACGCCCGCCTCGTCGGGCATGAAGGGCGACCACCTGGTGGGCAAGTACTACGTCGAGTTCGACAAGCACTACAAGGCCCAGATCAAGGAACTCATGGCCCAGGGCCAGAGCGAGGAGGAGGCCAAGAAGCATGCGCCGATCATGCTCCAGGCGCAGGAGATGCTGCGCAAGTGGGAGGCGAAGGACCCGGAGGTCTACGCGCTCTGGGAGACGATGAACGGCTGGGTCTACGAGGGCTTCGACGTCACGTACAAGGCGCTGGGCGTCGATTTCGACAAGGTCTACTACGAGTCGCAGACCTACCTGCTGGGCAAGGACATCGTGCAGAAGGGGCTGGACATGGGGATTTTCTACCGCCGTGAGGACGGTTCGGTCTGGATCGATCTTACGGCCGACGGCCTGGATCAGAAATTGTTGCTGCGCGGCGACGGAACGTCGGTCTACATGACGCAGGATCTGGGGACGGCCTACCGCCGTTTCGAGGAGAACGATCTCGACGACATGATCTACGTGGTGGGCAACGAACAGAACTACCATTTCCAGGTATTGAAACTGGTGCTCAAAAAGCTGGGATACGATTGGAGCGACCATATCACCCACCTCTCCTACGGGATGGTGGAGCTGCCCAACGGCAAGATGAAGTCGCGCGAGGGGACGGTCGTCGACGCCGACGACCTGATCGACGACATGGTGCGCACGGCACGCGAAATGTCGGACGAACTGGGCAAGCTGGACGACTGCACGGAGGACGAGGCGGCTGCGATTTCGCGGATGGTCGGTCTGGGTGCACTCAAATATTTCATTCTCAAAGTCGATCCTAAAAAGACAATGCTCTTCGATCCGCGCGAATCGATCGATTTCAACGGCAATACCGGTCCCTTCATCCAGTATACGCACGCCCGCATCCGTTCGGTGCTGCGCAAGGCGCAGGAGGCGGGGATTGCCTGCGGCGAAGCGTCGGCCGCGGCCTATCTGCCCGAAGAGGTGGCGCTCGTCAAGCAGTTGGCGGACTATCCCAACGTGGTGAAGGCCGCTGCCGAGAATTTCGCTCCTTCGATCGTCGCGGCATACGCCTATGAGTTGGCCAAACAATACAACGCCTACTACCACGATCACTCGATCCTGCGCGAGGAAGACGCTGCGGTGCGTGCCATGCGGCTGCGTTTGTCGGAGCAGGTGGCGCGCGTGATCCGGCTGGCGATGCGCCTGCTGGGGATCGACGTTCCCGAACGGATGTAGCCTGCGGCGGACAGCCTGCCTGTGCAGCCGGTAAAGAACGTATCGACGGCCCTCGACTCTGCTCAGGGGCCGTTTTTCGTCGTTTCGGCGCGATTGTTGAATGGATTGGTGCGAAATCATACTATCCACTCATAAATCGTTAATGACGTGAAAAGGATCTTTACCACTTTCGTATGTGCCTTTGCGGTATGCGCTGCGGCCGATGCCCAGCAGCGAAGCGGGGCTCCGGCATCGTGTCCGCAGGCCGATACCGTTTTGCTGTCGGCCGATGTCGACGGTACCTATCTGGTGCGCAAGTATCTGGTGAAACAGCACGCCGACCGCAACTCCGACTATGCGGTGCGTTATCAGGTCGATGTGGCGCAGCTCTCGTCGACTCTGGCCGGAAATGCGCGGCAGCTGGACGATTTGCAGGCTTTTATCGACAAGGTTTCGCAGGATAAGTCGTTGCGGGTGACGGGCGTGACGATCACCGGCTACGCTTCGCCCGACGGACCCTATGCTCCCAACGAGCGGCTGGCGCGCAAACGCGCGACCGATTTCCGGAACTACGTCGATTCCCGCTACCGCCTTTCGGCCAGCTATCCGGTCACCGTATCGGCCGTAGTCGACGAGTGGCGGGCGGCGGTTCCGGCCGTGGAGGCTTCGTCGATACCCTCCAAGCAGGAGGTGCTGCGAATCCTGAACGGCAGCGACAAGGCGACGGTCAAGGAGATGCGGCTCAAACGGCTCCCTGCGGCGTGGAATTACATGCGCCGGCATATCCTGCCGCCGATGCGCCATGTAGAGATGGCCTTCACCTACGACAAGAGCAGCGTCGTCACCGAGCGCACGCCCATTCCGCTGCCCGAAGTGGAGCCGGTCATCCATGCGACCTACATCCTTGTCGACGATCAGCCCGACGGTCTGATTATCGATATGGACGAGTTCGATTGCACCTGCACGATGTAGCCCGTCCGTTTCAGGCGGGCGTTTTCCGCCCTTGCTCGTCGACGCCGAGCTCCGATCGGACGGAGTCGCCGGATCGCCTGCGGGCGGATCCGGCGGTTTCGTGCGGAAAAATCATCGGGCGAAGTGGCGATTGTCGGAGGTTTTTATTATCTTTACGCCAAATATCAAACTATCAGGATTATTATGGCAAATTTAAGAGAGCTGAAGAAGGAGATCGACTATCGTCTGGAAGAGGTGGTTTTCGACTGCGATATGGCCATTGTCTTCCAGCCGTCGAAGGAGCAGGAAATTTTCGAGCTGATGCAGAAGGCCGTCGCCCTTCGCAACGAGTTGATCGCAAAGGTCAGCAATCCCACCGAACCGCACAACAAATCGCTGGTCCGCAAATACTATGCTGCGCTGCGTGCCGATATCGTCCGGTCGTTCGAGGCATTGTTCGAGGAGCTGAGCAAGATCAACGAGGCGAAGAAGTAGGGGAGTGCCCTTTTTCGGTAAATTTTGCGGGAGGCGACAGGCGACTGTCTCCTCCCGTTCGTATCCCTGCCGATCCCTCCGCGGTGCGCCGGGGCGTGCCGCTTGCAATCGAGGGGGCGTATTTTCGTGTATCGCCGGCCTCGGCATCGAGTCGGTTGAAAATCGATAATCCCACACTGTTATGGATATTCCGAAGTTGATAGCCGCCCAGCGGGCCTATTTCGAGACGGGCGCCACGCGCGACATCGCGGTGCGGCGTCGGGCGCTGCAAGCGTTGCAGGCGTCGGTGCGGCGGCACGAAGAGGTGCTGTGCAGTGCGTTGCGCGCCGATCTGGGCAAATCGGTTGTCGAGAGTTACATGACCGAAATCGGCATCGTCGCGGGCGAAATCCGTTTCGCATTGCGTAACCTGAAACGCTGGATGCGGCCTCGCCGCGTCCCGACGCCGCTCTTCGCCTGGCCGGCGCGAAGCCGTGTGCGCTACGAACCGCTGGGCGTGGTGCTCGTCGTCGCGCCGTGGAATTACCCGCTGCAACTGACGCTGCTGCCGCTCGTCGGGGCATTGGCCGCAGGGAACTGCGTGGTGCTGAAACCTTCGCCGGGCGCTCCGGCCACGGCAGCCGTTCTGTCGGAGATCGTCGGCGAGTGCTTTCCGGAGGAGCTGGTCGCTCTGGTGCCGCACGCACCGCAGGCTGTGGAAGAGTTGCTGACGCAGCGGTTCGACCATATCTTCTACACGGGCGGAGGGACTTTCGGCCGCGAGATCATGGTGCGTGCGGCCGAACGCCTGACGCCCGTCACGCTCGAACTGGGCGGGAAAAGTCCTTGCGTCGTGGGGGCGGAGGCCGATTTGAAGCTGGCTGCGCGGCGCATCGTGTGGGGGAAGACCCTCAATGCCGGTCAGACCTGCGTGGCCCCCGATTTCCTGCTGGTGCACGAATCGGTTTGCGACCGGCTGCTGGTGGAGTTGCAGCGGGCCGTCGAGCGGCAATGGGGGAGTGATCCGCGCTTTGCGGTCGACTATCCCCGAATGGTCGACGGCGCCCATGCGCGTCGTGTGGCGGAGTTGCTCTCCACGGCGGGAGGCGAGACGGTCTGCGGCGGCGAGGTGCTCGAAGAGGAGCGCTATGTCGCACCCACGATCGTTCTGAATCCCGACCCGCAGAGCCGTCTTATGCGCGAAGAGATTTTTGCGCCGGTGCTGCCCGTGCTGACCTTCGCGGAGTTGTCGGAGGCGGCCGATGCGCTGCTCGCCGCCGACCGGCCGCTGGCACTCTATTATTTCGGCGACGAACGCGAAGGCCGCCGTCTGTGCGAGCGGGTGCCGTCGGGCGGGGTGGCGTTCAACGATGTGGTGATGCAGGTGTCGAGTCGTCGCCTGCCCTTCGGCGGGGTCGGTGCGAGCGGAATGGGACGCTATCACGGCGAGGCGTCGTTCGAGTGCTTCTCCAACTGCCGCTCCTATTTTCTGGGGTCGAAACGCTTCGACCTGCCGCTGCGTTATGCGCCTTATCCCACTCGGCTGGCTGCGGCGGCTGATGGATTAGTGGCGGCTCAACACGGTGTGCGGTACGTCGCCGTGCGAGATGAGCTGGATCGGGCAGCCGTAGTTGCGCAGTTGCTCCTCGTCGATGATGTTCGAATCGTGCCGGTGAACATGACGGTTGACGCAGACGATGCTCTTCACCACCGAGGAGATCGTCCCCACGTCGTGCGACACCATGACGATGGCCATGCGGCGGTTCAACTCCTGGAGAATGCGGTATAGTTCGTTTTCGAACTGGTTGTCGACGAAGTTGGCCGGTTCGTCGAGGATC
>ENA-OPCN01001775-OPCN01001775.1-human-gut-metagenome-genome-assembly--contig:-NODE-1775-length-13482-cov-4.112311_pt1 | contig 13482 bp, 18 predicted proteins | sample MGYA00241567_ERZ501485 | MGnify/ENA primary metagenome ERZ501485 (study PRJEB25962, sample SAMEA2042579) | human gut metagenome | biome: human gut; feature: human-associated habitat; material: faeces...
ATAAAATGTGATTAACAAGGAGGGAAAACTATATGTACAGAATTAACAAGTCTTACATAGAAAAATGTTTAAGAATTATAGAAAAAAGTTATAAGGACAACTATTTTGACTTATATGTTAATGGAGTATTGTATAAACGTGCACTAAATAATTTTGAAGTTAGAGATGCATTACTTTTATTTAAAAATTATAAGGGCATAATAACACAAGATCTCGTATACAAGAGTGATGTGTTTTTATGGTTAGAGGTGTAAGAATGAAACGTGTAAAATATACAAACACAGAAATAGATGCTTTAAATATATTTAGGTTGGACATTGGGCCAATAATCATAACAGATGATTCACTATTAAGAATTGAAATTGTAAAGGTACGTAATTCATCAAAACATCATAAAGCTATATGTCATGTAAAATTTTTAGACAAATTATTTGTTGTTGAAAAAACATCATCTCAAATAATAAAAGACATAAGCAATCTTTACTTGTACCGCTCACTTAGCTATGTGAACATAAATTTGCGTAACAGCTTATTTTATTATGAACCAATGGTAGAAATTTTATGTTTAAGTTTTTATATTTGGGACTGTGCTTTATATAAGTATGGAAAGGAGGTGTGACTTTGAAGCGTGTAAAATATACAAATACAGGTGTTACCCCGTTGAGTGTAATTCGTACATCTGATAAGGGTCATTATATATTTGACGACACAAAAAATGGTACTTTATCAATCTATGTAATTAGAGTAAGAAATCACAGCAAGAATGAATCAGCAAAATGTAAGCTGTGTTTTGACAATAAAACAATTATCATAGAAAGCAGCAAAGAGGCTATACTTACACAAATAAGCAACACATATCTCTCAGATATGTTACTTTTTACAAACAGGAAAGATTTGTTTGATAAATTGTTTGCAGGAAAATCAACGAAAAAATTTATGTCCGGTTCTTTATTATTGGATGGTTATATAGGAAAATGTGTTTTGATTAAATTAAGAAAGGACGGTGTCTTAAAATGAAAATTAGTTTGAATGATTGTGTAGTTATTGGGGAAAGCAATAAAATTTTTGATATTATGTTAGCATATAACACGTACTTAGATAATCAGATTGAATGCTCATGTTATAATGATGCAGACAATCATGCAAAAGGACTTTATAAGGCTTTTGCATCATATATAAGTGAATATCCGCAAGCATTATTAACGTTGCAATTTATGAAAACAAATATCATAAAGTCTTATGACGGATTAGAAAAGATAGTGTTATATCGTAATGAATACTATTGTTTATATAATATTACATTAGATTGTACAAAAATATTTATCCGTGATCTTAAAATAGTTGGCAATGTATTAATTATATTTTGTGATTGAGGAATAGCAAAATGAAAAGACAATCTAAAATCCCACTTGCAACAAGCGGACAAAACGTAAATGTAAAGACATTGACAACGTCTGAGCTGTTGCAGTTAAGACGAAAATTAGCAAAGAGGATTAATCAGCGGATGGTGCGTTTAGAAGCAAAAGGTCTTACACAAGGCGGAGCTTATGCAGATTATCAGAATATTCTTAATAGATTTTTTGGAGGAGCAAAACGAATACCGGAAAACTTGAACATTTACAAGCATCTCCCAAGAACAGAAGTTTCTGCTATGCAAAAACTTTTAAAAGAGAAAACTTCTACTGTACAGGGTTGGAATGAAGTTATGGCTGCAAGAGTTCAAACTATGTATGATCGTTATGGTGTTAAATTCAAAAATAATTTTGAATTAGCGGATTTTATTAATTCCTTAGAGTTTGAAGCCATGAAAAAAAGTTATGGCTCAAAACAGTTATTAAGAATGATAGAAAATTCTGGTATGACACCAGACGAAGTAAAAGAAGCCTATCATAGTTTTGTGAGAAAACAAGACAGAAATACAGCTACAGAGATAGCTAAAATGTTAGGTTTTAAAAATGAATCGGAAGCTTTAAAGTATAAAGGAAAGTAGGTAAAAAAAAAAAAAATGATAGTCGCTGATTATCCAGTTATATATTTTAAAAAATATGATTATATGCGACTATTTGATGGAGATTTTATAAAGAAAAGCAATGCAGGTCATTTTCAGTCGGTTTATGAAAAAATCATCACAGTAGATACTGAGACTTTTGTTTTTGATAAAAAGGACATTGGCTTTATAACTGATTGGAGTATTACAATCGAAGATGATTGCTGCATATATGGAAATCATGTTTCTGATCTTATTAAAACTATTGATAGAATCTGTGATACTTTACATGCAGATAAAGAGCATATAGTCAGATTTTACATTCACAACTTCCCTTATGACTACATGTTCATAAGGAATCATATGTTTGCAAAGTGGGGTGAGCCTGATCGTTGTCTTGCTTCAAAAACGCATAGGTACATCTTCATGGATTGGACTAATTATGGAATAGAGTTTCGTGACAGTCAAATTTTAACACAGCGATCACTTGAACGCTTATGTCAAGACATGGGTACTACTGCAAAAGCAGTAGGGACATGGGATTATAAAAAATTTCGTACCCCTGATTCTGGTAGGACTTCAAAAGAAATAGCTTACGTCTGTACTGATACTATAGCCTTATGTAAGGCTTTGCGTAAATACATTGCAGATAGAGGATATACAGTAGCAAATGTACCATTAACAAATACAGGTTTTATCCGGAATAAGGCAAGAGCAGAAAGCAGAAAAGATAAGAAATGGAGAAAAAAATTTCTGCAAATGCAGCTATTTTTGGAACAGTATAAACAGCTATTAGATTGTTACCACGGTGGCTATACTCACGCAAATCGTTTTTATGTTAATCGTATAGTTACGAAAAAAATGCAGTGCTATGATTTTGCGAGTAGCTATCCAGCAGTCATTTGTTACAGAAAATATCCAATGACACAATTCGTCTATACAGATGGTTTGTCATTAAAAGATATTTTGGAGTTAAAAGAAGATTATGCTTTTTCGGGGTATATTCGTCTTACAAATGTAAGGTTAAAAAAGGAATGTCCTATGCCACCTATGGCATTTCATAAAGCAAAAGCATGTGTGTTTCCTGATGCTGATGGGCGAACACAAAAAAGTATTTTTGCTGAAAATTTAGATAATGGAAAAATTGTAAATGCAGACATAGTAATTTATCCATTTACTGACCCAGATTTACAAATTATTCTTGATTCATATGATTATGATAGTGCTGACGTTGCAAGCGTTATGCGGGCAGAAAAAGACTACTTACCAAAATGGTTAATAAACTATGTAATGAGTTTGTATTTTAACAAATCAACGTTAAAACATAGTGATCCTGTACTTTACATGATTTCAAAAGGTGAACTTAATGGAATATACGGTATGATGGTACAGAGAATTATTCAGCAAATTTGTGAGGAAGATTTTCAGACAGCAGAATGGTCAAGTGGAATACCTGAGGAAAAAGAGCAGGAATTACTTGAGAAATTTTACAAAAGCAGAAATAGCTTTCTCCCTTTTCAATGGGGGTGCTGGGTTACTGCATATGCACAGGAAAATCTATATAAGCTAGGAACATGCTGTGGTAAATGGATATATTCTGACACAGACAGCGTAAAAGGGTATGAATGGGATATGGAAAAATTAAAATCATACAATGATGAAATAATCAGAATAAGTACAGAAAGAAATGTAGGACTTGTAAAATATAATGGTGAGGAATTTAGGCTTGGAATCGCTGATTTTGATGGTGAGTACACAGAATTTATCACTCACGGCAGCAAACGTTATTGTTATCGAGAAAAAGGCAATCTGCATATTACAGTGGCAGGAGTTCCGAAAGATGGAGTATATTGTCTTAATGATGATATTACAAACTTTCAAAAAGGATTTATTTTCAGAAATTCAAAAATATTCCGGGATAACTTTAAAAAAGCCAACCCAGATAAAGTACCAAAATGGAAAATGAAAACAGAATACATTAACATTCCAGAAATTAGAAAAATAGAACTGGATGGAAGTAAAATAGAGTATGGTTGTGCAATCAGATTAACTGATACTGAATACGAATTGGATCATACTATTCCATATGATGAAGAAACAGGCTTACCACTTAAGTTTGAAATGGATATACCTATTTTTGATTAGAAAGGAGAAAGAATGGCAGAATGGATTAGCAGATCAGGAGCATTAATAGAAGCTGAAACGCAAAATAATGGTAGTATTTTTGGCTCTGTATTTACTGGACTTGGTTACAATATAAGTACAATTTCTGCATTGGCAGGCAATGCAAATGCAGAATCAGGAATCAATCCCGGACGTGTTGAAGAAGGAGGTGGAGGTGGATATGGAATTTTCCAATGGACACCAAAAAGTGATTTGATTGACGCTTGCCAACAGCTTGGTTTAAGTCCTTACACAAATGGCACAGTTCAATGTCGTTGCTTAGATGGGGAGTTGTTTACGCTTAGAAATCAATGGTATACGACAAGAGCTTTTATTACACCTTATTTATCATCCGGTGCAACATATGACATGATCGGGATTACACCGGAGCAGTTCAGATCAAATAGCATGGGTTGGAATCCTGACAAATTAGCAGTATTATTCATGGTAGCATATGAGCGTCCAAGTCGTGATCCTACAGTAAATCATGTTGATAGGAGAAAAGAGTATGCAAATAAATGGTATCAAATTTATACTGGAAACCCACCTGGACCTACCCCACCGGAACCGGGTAATCCTGATAAACATTTGATTGCAATTCTGTCACAAAATAAGCGTGGTCTTCACAAGTTATTTTAGAGGTAAAAAAATGAGAAATAAAGATTTTTTTAAGTTACTTTTTTCAGCCATCGGGTTAGCTGCCTTTGAGGTTGGATTAATGTATATAAGCTTTCAAATTATATTACTTTAAAAAGGAGAGAAAAAAACATGAACGTAAAAATCACAGTAAGAAAGTATGAATCATCAAACAGCAAAACAAAGGCATTTGTCGAATTAAAATTAGATGAAGTGCTGATTGTAAAAGGTTTGTCATTGGTTGAGGGAAAAAACGGTTTGTTTTTATCTTTTCCCTCATCTAAGGGAAAAGATAATAAATATTACAATTCAGTTTACAGTTTGAATAAAGATTGGAGATCAGACTTAGAAAAAGCTTGCATCAAAAAATATAATGAGCAGGGTTCCAACTCAAACAACACAAGTGGAGAATTTCAGTAAACAATTTAATTAGGGGGGTATTGTACCCCCCTTTTTTTATAAAAAAGGAGAAAAATTATGAACATATATCAAAATGATGGATGGTTGGATGTTCCAAAGCTTGTACGGATTGCAGATAAAAATAAGATCAATTTTATTTTTATCATTGGTGCAAGACGAACCGGAAAAACATATGGAATATTTACCCATTTTATCAATGATGTTTTTTCAAAAAATGAGAGCATAGTTTACATGCGTAGAACTGTCACGCAACTTGAATCAGTCATGGCAGAAAAGAAAAATCCTTGGATTGATGTGAACATTGATTCTGGTCATTGCTTTTATTTTCGTTCTGTAAAAGGTGAAAAAAATCGTATCATTTTAGAGGAAGAATTACCGGATGGAAATACGGAATATCGTGGTGAAGCTTTTGCCTTAACAACAATGCAAAATAATAGAGGTTTTTCAGGTTCAGAATTTACGGAAGGGTTTTATGATGAATTTATCCCCGAAGAAATGGCAAAAAGAATGAATGGAGAGGAAGAAGCTTTTCTCAATGCTGTAGAAACAATCAGTTCCAATCGTGAATTAAAAGGAAAAAAACCTTTCCGTTGGTGGTTAGCCTCAAATAGCAATACATTAGATAATCCGATTATAAATGCTTTTAACTTGCTGCCTTACTTAGAAAGAATGAAAAAGAAAGGTCAGGAGTTTGCACTGCTTCCAGATGCAGGTATAATGATAATTCTGATTAACAGATCACCGATCAGTGAGAAAAAAGAAACTACTGCACTTTATAAGGCAATCAACCGAAAAAGCAAATTTGCGAGTATGGCATTAGACAATGAATTTGCTTATGATGACACAAGTGCAGTTAATTCAGAAGATTTGCGTCAATATAAATTGATTTGCACGATTGGAAATTATGGAATTTATGAGCATAAATCAGAAGCAAAGCTTTATGTTTGTGAACATATTTCTGGCTCATGTAAAGACAATTACGAAGATACAGAACATGGAAGAAATCAGCTCAGGACATTTCACAATTATATTTATAATTTCATCATAACAAATAGAATAAGTTACCAGAATATGAACTGCAAATTTTTTATTGACAGAATATTCAAATAATTGTAGAATCATAAATAGGAAAGCAAGGCTGAACCAACTGCCGGAAGCAGAAGCCACGGGATGGTAACCCATAAGTGCTTTCCTATTTTTTTAAAAACCGTGGCAGAAAGGAAAGAAAAAATGAAAATTAAAGATGTAATTGCATTGACACAGGCAGGTTTTACAAAATCAGAAATTCTTGGCATGACACAGCCAGCACAGTCAGCACAGCAGGCACAGTCAGCACAGCAGACACAGTCAGCACAGCAGACACAGTCAGCACAGCAGACACAGTCAGCACAGCACAATGAAGCCTTATTAAATGCTATCACAAATCTTACAAATGCTATTCAGGCAGGGAACGTGGCAGCAACAGGTTTGCAGATGAAACAGAATCAGCCGGAGACAGCAGAACAGATTGCTCAAAGAATGATGGAGATTATGAACTAGGAAACAGGAGGTAATAAAAAATGGCAGTAAATGACTTTACTCCACAGGATGCCTATACTCTTATTAATGCAGTAGCTAAACAGGCAACCGGGCGGGAGAATCTTACCGCAACAGATACAAGTTCTTTTGTCTCAGTAGGTGAGACTCTTTTACGAACTGGTGTTGAAAATACTTTGAAAGCATTAAGCACAGTGTTTGCTTATACTTACTTTTCAAATGAAAAGTATACTGGCAAACTGGCAGCTGTTGAGCAGACTAGTGGACAGTGGGGTGCTATCACACGGGAGATCACAGCATTGACACAGGATGCGGAATCTTCACAGGATTGGAACACTGATCTTAATCCAAATCAGTTAAATGACGGTAAATCTGTTGACATGTACAAAATCAACAAACCAAAAGCTATTGAATTAAAATTTTATGGAACAAAGGTTTTGCAACGTCACATTACACGTTTCAGAGACCAGATTGCACAGGCTTTTACAAGTGAAGATGAATTTATGCGATTCTATGAGGCTGTGATGATTGAATTTAGAAATGATATTGAAACAGATCGTGAATCCGGAAGACGTGCAACTATGCTGAATTACATGGCAGGTCTTTCCTGTATGGGAGAGGAAGTTGATCTTACAGCTGAATTCAACACAAAAAACGGTACAAAATACACAAGAAATCAGTTGCTTACTACTTACAAAAAAGACTTCATGGCTTTTGTAATTGCCAGAATCAAATTGGATTCAGAAAAAATGACAGAACGATCTGCAAAATTTCATGCAAACATAATAGGTTACAATCCGATTATGCGTTTCACGCGGAAAGAAAATCAGCGGTTGTTGATGCTTTCCGAATTTTGGATTGATTCAACAACACAGGTGTTGCCGTGGGTGTTTGATGACAAAGAGCTTAAAATTAAGAATAAAGAACTGGTAAACTGGTGGCAATCAGCTGATAACCCAAGTGCAATTCAGATTACACCATCAATTCTTGATGTTTCAACAGGTCATGCAAAACAGGCAGAAACGGAAGTCAATATTCCTTATGCGCTTGGTGTTCTTTATGATCGTAGGGCGATGGGTGTTCAACATCAATTTGATTATGCGGACACAACGCCTTTTAACAGTGCAGGTGGTTATTGGAACATGTATGTACATTCCAGAAAAAACTACTGGAATAATTATACACACAATGGTATCCTTTATGTCATGGGAGAGGGGAAATAAGCAATGACTGACACTTTACTTACCATTTTAGGAAACTATGTTTTTCCAATCGTTGCCTGTTGTGTAATGGCATATTTTGTTAAGTACATGTACGATCAGACAAATTCAAGAGTTGATAAGCTGAATGAGCAGCATAAAAATGAAGTTGATACTCTCAGTGAAGTTATCAAAAATAACACAGTTGCTCTTGAAAAAATGAATACATTGATTGAGAGGCTGGAAAAATGAAACCTAATGAATTGATTGACAGTTTTAAAAAATTGTTAGGATCCCCTTATGTCTGGGGTGGAGAAAGCATGATGGAGGGCGGCTATGATTGCTCCGGAGCTTTATATGTGGCATCAAATAATGCAGGTTACAAAGTACCAAGATTGACAGCACAGGGTTTTTCTAAAATAGGTAAAAACATTCCTATTGGAATGCAGGAACCGGGTGACTGCCTTTTCTTTGGTTCTTCAACAAATAAAATCACTCATTGCGCTGTTTACGTTGGCAATGGATTAATGATTGAATCCAGAGGTGGAAAAAATAATACAAAAAACAATCCCGGTAAAGGTGTTGTAATTTCAAAGGTTACACGAAGATCTGATCTTAAACTTGTAAGACGGTGGTGGGATGAAACACAGGAAGCTGTATACAAAGTCGGACACATGTATACAGTTCAGGTAAATCATTTGCATGTAAGATGGTCAGCAGGAGGAAACATAAAATCACGAAATGAACTCACGCTTGACGGAATGCGACATGCTTTTGCAGATGGGTGTTTGAAAAAAGGAACTGTGGTTACTTGTAAAGATGTAATTGAAAAAGATGATTGTATCTGGATTAAAATTCCATCTGGCTGGTGTTGTGCTGTTAAAAGAAAGGAAACTTATATAAAATGATTAATGTAGAATTTTATAATTTTTCAAAGAAATCAAACAGTACAGCAAGACCATCTGAGGGAACCAGTGTTCCTGTTGATCTTAAAAGGGGGACTACATTTCAGTCCCCTACATTTGTTTTGCATTATGGACTAAATGAATTTTTAAATTTCAACTATGCAAAATGGAATGACCATTATTATTTCATTAATAGTGTAACTTCGATTAATGCAGCACAAATTGAGGTGTCATGCACAGAGGATGTACTTGCCACTTATAAGGAAGAGATCGGAAATTATACATGTGTGATTGAACGCTCAAGCCATCAATCATTGCTATATCCGGATGCCTTATATTTGCCTGACGATAGCTGGAAAAAAGATGCAACAATCATTGCTGATCCAGTTGGTTTATTTCCAAAAGGCTATAGCGGCAATTTTATTGTACGAACAACTTCATCCGAGGGTATTACACTCTATTACATGACACAGGAAGAACTTGATGATCTTTTATCATTTATGTGGTCAGACGGAAGTTGGGGTGATGCATTGAATGATGCATTCACAAAACTTTTTTTTGATCCGTTTAAATATATTTTGAGTATAGACTGGTGCCCTATTCGTATTGATAATTTTATACATCTTTCATCTACAGTAAAACTTGGATTTTGGGATTCAAAAGTTAGTGGTGCGATAATAGGCGGTATTAATGCTCCATCAGTTAATTTTTCTTATGACATAGGGATCACAAATTCGAGATACAATAAATATCAGTTTCAGTATTGGAACAGCAATTTTAGCCGATATTTTGTCAAGCTTCCATTTGTGGGGGTGATACAAATTGACATTACAAAAACAGCTAATGACCAATTAACTGCCGATTACTATTACGATGCAGTTACCGGATTGTGTGACGTATGGTTAAGATCAGGACAAAATGATTTAGCTCATTTTCAGACTAGATTATCAATTCCAATACAGATTGGTTTTGCAACCAATAATCCCTCAAACATTTTAAACGGAGCAACTAATACAGGGATTCAGTTAGTTACTGGTAATGCGATGGGTACTATTTCTAGTGGTTTAGAAAGCATTAAAGGTGTTTTTTCACCTGATTCATCTGTAATAGGATCAAACGGTTCTATTAATGGTATACTTAATAGTAAAAGTGCTGCACAATATACGTACACATGTTCTTCCATTGTTCCTTATCCAAATACGGAGGGTTATGCAGACGGAAACAGAAGAAAAATAAACAGTTTATCAGGATATGTAAAATGTAGAAATGCTTCTGTACCTATCAATGGTTATTCCGGAGATCAAGATGCAGTGAATAATTTTTTAAATAATGGCTTTTATTATGAATAGGAGGTAAAAAAAAAAAATGTGGACACCAAATGGAATGGAAAAAATTAATTTAGTCCAAAATTACTGGCAACCCGCTGGAATCAAAGCAGATAGCAGATATACAGACATGTTTGATCGCATGCTATATGAGCGTGTAGCATCGGTATTTGATATAAAGTACAATGCTACTTTTGACATCGACTATTTCAAGTACGTTTTACTTGGTGCCGGATTTATTTGTATTACTAACACGGATTTATATGGACTAGTAGCTCAAGTTTGCTCTTTATACGGTTACAACATTTATTGCAAGCCTACTATGGCAGAAATACATTCGTCTGCCGATAATGGTTCACTTGAAAAAGACGGTATGCAAATTGGAAAAGATTGTGCAATATTGTATTTAAAGCCTACCAGATGCGGAATTTTTGATATTATCGGTTACTATTCTTATAAGCTTGCATTGGTTTCAAGTGCATTTGATATGAACATTTTCAACTCTAAACTTGCTTTTCTCATGGCGGCAAAAAATAAAGCAGGAGCACAGACGTTAAAAAAAATCTATGATGATGTACAGGCAGGAAAGCCAGCTGTTGCCTATAATGCAAGTATAAAATCAGATGACCTTAGGACTGGAAAAAGTGATTTATGGGATTCTTTTAATAAAGATTTAAAAAACAACTTTATTGCACCAGAACTGATTGAAGTTTTTGAAAAACTTTTGGATCAATTTGATACAGAAGTAGGCATCCCATCGGTAGGTTCTGACAAAAAAGAACGGCTAAATGTACTTGAAACAGAAAAAAATGACGTTGAGAGCGTGACAAGACTTACCACTTGGTTGGAAACATTGCAGCAGGGTGTAGATGAAGCAAATCGTTTATACCCAACATTAAACTTGTCAATTAAATTAAAAAATTACAGCACAGTTAAGGTGGTGAATGAAAATGGCTAATTATACCATGACCATTGCAGGGTTGTACAACTGGGATGATACCTTGTTTGATACTATGGATTTTCCAAAAAATGCAGACAAACAGAATTTCATTGATTCACTAATTTTGTCTTATGGTTCTTGTGAACCTCTATACCCGGATTGGGATTTTATGAAAAACACTGCAATCCCTGCATGGAGTAGAAAATGGAAAAACAGCATAGAAAAGGTGTATGATCTTCTGGAAAAATTAGAGTACAACCCAGTTGAAAATTATGATCGACAGGAAAACTGGACTGACTCACCAAACATTACAAGAGAAACACAACTCTCGGGAACTGACACCAATAAACAAACGGCAGGACAGGGAAGCACAACAAAACAGACAGGTACAGACACAAATGAACAGAAAGTAAGTGCATTCAATTCTACAGGATATGACCCTAGTCAGCAGGACACAATGACATATGGGAATCAAACACAAGTATCTACTTCCGGAACAAATACAAACGATTTTTCATATGGGCGAAAAGATAAGACCACAGAAAAAGGCAGCACGGAACATTCTGGACGTATTCATGGAAACATCGGTGTGACTACCACTCAGCAAATGATGGAAAGCGAAATGAGCTTGAGAAAGCAATCATTTATTGACTATTGCACAGGATTATTTGCAAATGATTTGTTGCTTTTAGTTTATTAAAAAGGAGGTACAATTATGTTTAACAATTACCCGCAAACAAGTATGCAGGATATGAATCTGGATTGGCTAATTAAAATTGCAGGAGAAAGCAAAGACATTCTGGAGAGATCAGAAAAAGAATTGAGAGAGTGGTTTAATGCATGGATTGATTTGAATTATTCAAATTTAATGCTTGGTGCATTATATGATGAAAAAAATAAATCTATTTTAGTAAAGACTGATATGAGAGGGTAAAAAAGATGGCAAAAAAATATTTTGACAATTTACATTTCAGAGATGCAAATGAAACAATCTATGTACAAGACAGTGAAGCAAGGGAAGAAATTAGCAATTTAAGCAAACAGACAGATGATTTAAATAATTTCAAAAAAATTACCGAAAGCAATGACACAATCCTAATTGGTGACTCATATGCTGTAAGCTCAGTAGTGGGTTCCGGGTATAGCTGGCAGGATTTATTTGAAAATTACACAGGAATCACATGTCACAAATATTCTCAAGGCTCTATTGGTTTTGTTGGAATTACTACGAATACATTTTTGACTTATTTGAACAAAGCTATTGAAGATATAAGCAACAAAAATGCAATTAAAAACATAATCGTTTGCGGGGGGTGCAATGACAAGGGGGTAGATACTTCAACTCTTGAAACTGCAATTTCTACTTTTATTAGAAAAGCAAAAGAAAATTTTCCAAATGCCACGATTTATGTTGGCTGTATTGGAAATTTTAAAAATAGTTTTTCAAATCACGAATTAATGTTCATTACGAAAAACATCTACAAAAAGTGTGTAAAATACAAAGCTGTTTTTCTGAATGGTGTAGATTTTGTAATGAAAAACAATGGCAATTTCCAAAGTGATAACGTTCATCCAAACACAAATGGCTGCCTAGAACTTGCAGACGCGATTGTAAACGCTTTTAAAACTGGTTTCTATCAGGGAAATGCTTATAAAAGAATTATACCAACCGCATCCGGTATTGTCAGTAATTTCTCTCATAATCCTTTTAACGTTTATCAGTTTGCTACTAATGATGGTTGCTTAACAGCAATAGCAGGAGGCTATAATGCAGGTGATGGTATTCACTGTAATCTCAGCAACAATATAAACATAAACGGTTCGAATCAGTATCTGATTGCACAGCTCAATGATTCTCTTGATCTTGGCGAAGAAGCAGGTCAGAATTGCTGCATGATGCAGTGTCGACTGATGGACACAAATCCTTATCCGATAGGAACCTATCCTTGTGTTGTGTCGCTAGTTGATAACAAAATATATGCAAAAGTAATTCTACAATCGGATGGAAGTAATTTTCAAAAGCCTGTGAACGGTGTAAGCCGAATTGATTTGCTTTACAATGGCTCAATCTATACTTCCAGAGTATAGATATGAGACTACCAGATAGTTATCTGGTAGTCTTTTATTACTCCTACATAAAATTAATAACTTATCTGCTTATAAAAGCATATAAGGTTGCCCCATATCTTGTTTCTGTTTTATTTGTTAATCACATTTTATCTTCAATTGACATAAAATGTCAAGTCTGACTATTTAACATATTGTCAGACAATTTAATAGAATACTTGCTAACAAAACTCATGCCAATAATGACAGTTTTAGACGCTTGGGGAAAATGTTAACAAATTGTTTACAATCATGCCTTGCCTAG
>ENA-OPCN01001777-OPCN01001777.1-human-gut-metagenome-genome-assembly--contig:-NODE-1777-length-13479-cov-9.306987_pt1 | contig 13479 bp, 16 predicted proteins | sample MGYA00241567_ERZ501485 | MGnify/ENA primary metagenome ERZ501485 (study PRJEB25962, sample SAMEA2042579) | human gut metagenome | biome: human gut; feature: human-associated habitat; material: faeces...
ACAATATGTTAACAGTAATACAGTATTATATAAGATAAAGAAAACAAAGACCTCAAGGAAAGACTTGAAGAAAGAAGGAATTATGAGAATCAATAGTTACAACAAGTTTTTTGCAAAAGTAGCAGAGATTATGAATACATCAATAAAAGATGTAAAGCAGCTTGAAGGCAGATATAAGGTTGAATTAGCAAATCACGTATATTTAAATGTGTATAGAGGTGTTGATGGAAGTCTGTTTATACATGACCATAGAGGGATAGCACATATTACAAGTTGTTATGACTTTGAAGATTTTAAAACAATGAAAGATTTATATGAAAGACTTGTATCAGACTATAGTGAATCAGCCAAAAAAGACATTATGGAAGTAAGGCAAGAATCGAATAGCCGTTTAGGAATTGAAAAAACGTCTTTACCATGTTTAACGTGTAAACGTTTCTGTGTTAGATTTGATAATGAGCGAATTAAAATGATGCATTGCGTTAGAAAGAATACAGAAAATTATTTAAAAGCTGCAAAGAATCCAAATTGGCATAATGTATCTCTTGAAACTTTAGCCAACATTGATTTTGACATGCTTGACGAAAAGAGACAGGTGTATTTTTCCTTATATAGAAAGTGGAAAGAAACACTTAAATATTTAAGAAAGTGCAGTTGCCGTCATAGCTATGAAAGATGTTACTCAAATTTTAGGAGATTATATATAACAGCATTTAAGAATAGAAAAATATCAAGTGCATTGGTTATGTATTTTGATAAGAAAATATCAATGGCAAATGTTGAATGTGGTTTATGGTCTTCAGCTGTTGAAGTCGCAACCGGGCAGCATGAATCACGCAAATTTAACAGTCAAACATTAAGATATTAACAATCATAGCTGTTCTAACGGCTACACGGGAAGAAATGGAGAAATAAATCATGGATAATTTGGCAGATATTAGAAAAGTAAATTTAATTAGTGAAACATTAAAGTTAGAGCGCCTGGTACCAAAAAAGCATAAAGATATTAAAAAGATGTACATGACTATAGCGGATTTGGCTTGCAATGTGGAAACATCAGCAGAGATAACAAATCTCATCACAGTAAAAGAGTCACTTGATTTTCTTGTAAAGGTGGTATTAAAATGATTTATTCAATTAGTGTGAGTGGCTTCGACAATGATAATACCTATCAGCACGACCGTGACCTTATTAAAGCTAAAAGTTTTAAGGAAGTGTTTGAATATACTATTGATTATATGTGGGCGGGGTGGACTTTTACAAAAATAGAAATTGAGATAGTAGAAGAAAATCAGTATATTATACAATATCATGATAACTATACTAATGAAAATGACCTTTTTAGTTGCAAGGCAGAAAGTGAACTTGATGCAAAGATAAAGTTTAGACTTTGTAATGACTTTTCAGATACTAAACGGTATGATATAATCAGTGTAAAAGGAGCGTAGAAAAATAAAGAGGGCTTTGCCCTCTTTATTTAATGCAATGGGATATTGAATTCTACTCCGTACAATTGGATTTGGTCAACAGAGTCAAAAGTTTTATAACCATCCCCACTTACGTCAACCAATTGCAAATAGATTGCACCTGTATCAATTTGAGTATCATCATACGGATTAATTGTTAGCACAGCAAAACATTGATGCCACCCGGTACTATCATGTAAAATAGCATTGCAATTGCATATTGACTGTTCATTTACAAAAGTAATGTTGTGGTGCATAACAATGACAGATTTATTTGTGAATTGTTTAGCAGGATTGAAAGTCAGGCCTAGTATTCTACTAATATTTGCTACACTACAATGCGCATTATCATTAGTAATATCTAAATGCATAGTACCTATGCTAAGAGAGCAGTTGACACCAGTAATATAAGCGTCCATTGATCTATTCCATGTTGCATAACCATTCATAGCTTTGTAAACCATGTCAGCGATTGAATTTTGGCCAGTTGCGTTAGGGTGGATATTATCGGATGATAATACACTACCCCATCTTAATGCACTGTCAGCGCCACTCAAATATTTGTATCTGCTCCATGATGTAACATAAACAGCTTTGGCAGCTTCATACGCTTTTTGGGCGGTTAATTTAGGATATTTGCTTACAATAGGTGTTGCGATCCATCCAATGTATAAAGTTGCATTTGGTAGTGAATGCATAATAGTTTCAACTTCTGTTATACCTTTTATAATAGCGCTTGTTTGTGCAAATTGGTCATTCCAACCGCCAGCAATAACAACATACTTTACAAGTTTTTTCTGTTGATCTGTTAAGGAAGCAACAGCGGCTGTAAGTAATTCTGAAAATGGAGTGTTTGCCGCAAAACCGCTACCGCCCTTACTTTTATTAACGTAAAAGCTAGCGTTTGAAAAGTAACGTTCATGTAGGATATCACACCATGACTTAACATTTCCGTCAGGGGTGTACCCTTCCCCATAAGAGTCGCCTATTGTTATTAGTCCGTATTCAGTAAGCCAGGTGTCTATAATGTTAGACAATTCGCCGCTGTTTTTCAGATCATCAAGATATTTGTCAATAGCCGCAATATAATCTAAATTATCAATGTAATTTTGAACGTCCTTTTGCCACTTATCCCACTCTGCATTATAGTGTTCCCAAGTTGCATCAAGGTTTTTAACAGTGTCTAATAGCCAATCAAGGTTCAAATTATGAAAATCAGTATACGGAAAATTAGAAAATGCCATATTATCACCACCTTACTTAAATTGTTCACTAGGAATAACATTGTATTCTTTGCCGTCAGCACCAGTAACTAAAATAGGTTCAAAAGCATTGTCAAAATAGTTGGGGTCGGGAATTTGTCCGAAAGCAAAAATATCTATATAAATATGTGCATCTGTAGTAGGGTCTGGTATATATAGTAATAGTTTCGACGGACTACGTGAGTTTACAACCGGAAATGTTATAACATCACCAGTACTACAGGAAGTCCACGGAGATACATATGAAATGTTTATAGCGCTAGAAATTCTAATTGTTTGCAATGAATAACCATCTGGCAACGTGTATTCATAAGTTTTATTAGGCACTTCATTTGAAACAAAGAAGAGAGAAAAACAAGACCCATTAAATGTCTCAATCATAATAACATACCCCCTTTTTCCCAACCATAACCATCAATGACACCAATTGAAATTGTTTCAAGTTCCTTTCCACAGTGCATAAAGAAACCATGACCAATATCAAGCGATATATGGCGTCCCCTGCCGCCAAAAGTTGTATAAAGTAAATCTCCGTCTTTTGTCTTGTCAGGAGTCGTTATATTTGTACAACTGTTTATATAGGAAGTCGAATACATAAATTTACCAGTTACAAGGTTGATAAAGCCGCTACAATCAATCACTGTCTTTCCTAAACAGAAAGCCTTGATTTGTGCTTTCTGTGCAGCCGTATACTTCTTAAAATAATTTGGTTCTGCATTCCATAATGCCTCAAAAACCTCAGGAGTACACTTTTGCCCCTTCGCTCCGTAAAGGTATGCGTATTGATCACGGTTTTTGTAAAGCTCTCTAGCTTTTGCAATGTAAGCAACATTCTTATCAGGAATATCATAGATCATAGTTTAATTCTCCTTTTCTTTTACGATTGTTAACAACTCTGTTATAACTTGAGTGTTATTGTTTAGTGCATCAACCCACTTTGAGCTTTCTGAATCATGCTTGTCATACCATGCTTTACGTTCTTCTCGCTGTCGGGTATCGAGTGCATTAACATACCACATTACAGCACCCAGGCACACGCACGGTACTCCAAACATTTGTGCAATTTGCGCAATTGCGTTCAAGATTTCCATTTTACCACACTCCTATTAAAAGTCTATCTGCATAAAGCTTACATACATCATCAAGAAAATTGTAAGCTTTAGACAAATCGATTTCTGCTTGCATCATTTGTTGCGAAGTAGTAACACCAATGTTTCCATGAATTCTTCCTTCGTGAGTGCCGTTTGTTGTTGACTCATCTTTTCCATTAGTAACACTACCATGTGAGCTATCAGCCCCAAACGTTTGTGAATCACTTCCGCTATCAGTCATGTTGTCAGTGTTAGCAACCTCAGGAGTTGAAGAATTAAAAGCTGCAACCTTGTGAGTACTGTCAGAAACTTTTCCAAAAGTCGTTGTAACACTACCCTTATTAAATGTTTCTTCTGTATCAACTTTTCCCTTTTGGAAAGTGCCGCCGCCAGTATCAGTCCAGCTTTCTATTCTATCATAATTTTCTATTGGATTATACTCTAATTGAGTAATTTCCCACAAGTGATCAATAGTCCATTGTAAAGACTTTGATACACTTGTAACATGCCGTCTTAAATATGTTGGATTTTGGTAAACAGGTGTCAGATCTCCATATGATAGCAAAAAGTGTTCAATAAGTTGCTCTTTTGAAACACCTTTAACATAGAAATCCGTAAAGATACTATTATCATAGTCATACAGAGTCGCTATTGGAATAATTGTTCTCACGTTGTTCACCCCCTCTATTGTTAGGATATCTCAAACGTGCTTTAATGTCAAGCCCAAAATGAGCGTTTACAGCTTTAAAGCATTCGTTTAGTGTTTCCACCCACAACTCACATTTTGACATTACAGCGTTTTTGGTTTCTTCCACTTCATCCGTTATCATACGTTCTTTCTTGTCAGGGGCGGTATAAATACCAATTTCCATATCAAAAGCATGTTTAAGATTTTCAACGCTTTCTAGTGCCGACTTGACAACGTTGTAACATTTTTCAATGTCATTGTTAAAGTATTCGTAGAGAGGCTTTCCTGTTTCCTTATCATACAAAGCTTGATTTATCACAGCGGCTAGTTTTCCTGACATAATATCATCAAAAGCCGCCTTGAAAGTTTCAGCTGTGCTCTTGTTTTTGGCTGTAAAAATAAAACCAAATTTTGCAAGAGCACACGCAACGTCATGGTTAGATAACGTCATGGCGACTCTTTGCGCGTATGAATTTATAAGATCACCAATGCCGAGCCAATCGGGAGTCAAGCGCACCACTTCACATGTATCACCGATAACCAAATCTCCATCAAAAGTTGCGTCAAAAGCAGGGTTAGCAACTACATAGTTAGTTGGTTGATATTGCACATCAAATCCATAAGGGTTTCCATGTTGTGGAATGATTCCAAATTTTCCCGTTTCCATAACGCAAAAGTTACCTTTTAAAAACAAAAGAGGATAGATATAATTTTTTGACCAATTTGACGGCATACCATCAAAAATGATAAGACTTTCTGCACGTTGCAAAAAATAACGAAAGTATGTTGCATAGTCCCACGTATTGTTAATGTGAATCATGTTTGGATTTTGTCTGGACTCATATTCGTTAATAATCGGACTTGAAACACCTTCGCCCACATAGTACCCACTATATACAACCGGTTTCATTCTATAAACATACCCCCATTCAAATAGTTGATAATTGCCGCTGTTCCGTCAGCGGTTGCATTGCATTTTATATTAGCATTTTTGCATTTTACAAAACCACTAATACTACTTAATGTTTTAAATTTACAACACGGATACCCTTGATAAAAAAGATTTGTTTCAATCAATGGATAATATTCACATACCAAATATACCAAATTGTTAACATATATTGAACCACTACCGCCGCTATTAGTAACACGTGGTACAGATGCTTGTAAACCAGACATTATTCCACTACCTATAGCCGCTGTCGCATTTATAAAATTGCTTGCTGCCCCTATTGCATCCACTTCCATTGCAGATGAAAAACTTTTCTGTATACTATCAGAAAATTGCATAGCGCTTGCAAGCTCTACTTGTGACGTGCCAATGATATTCGTTTGACGTGCTGAATATCCAACAGGAACTCCACAATTTCCATTTAAACTCGCCACAAGTGTTGCTCCACTAAAAATAGAAATATCGCACCCCCCTGATATATCAATAGTGTAATTTATAAGTAACGTAGCACCTATTAAATTTGGATTAAGTGGAATTGTGCCATAAAATGGCACTTGTAACATATAATGTGCATATGGCGAAAATCTTAAAAAAGGATATTTGGCATCCGCCATTTGTTCTGTTCGTGGAACTGTTATAGAAGCACTTTTTGAGAAAGTGTTATTTGTAGCAAGTTGCCATCCAGGAATGCCAGTGTTTACATATCCCAACACAACATTAACAGGTGTACCGCCTGGGGGTGAAAATGGCAACCATGTTGCTGATAGCAAGTAGTCTTGTGGGTGCGCTACCTCTTTAGCAACTCCGTCTGGATTCTGTAAAAAATCGTTTAAGCCAGTTGTGTATTCTGCTGTATACAAATATGAGCATAAACGATTAAAATTAGCAACTGTTAAAACAATAAAACCATTTCCTGATTTTCCCGCTGTGCAAATTATAATGCATCCCGTTTGGTCTGTTGCAAGCGCTGCACTAGCTGTCATAATTTCTGGCTTGCATGATGATGGTAAAATCGTATCAATGATAAACGGATTTCTTTCTGAAAAAGTACCGATTCTTTCCACATATGCAGTATTACTTAGAATCTCATCTTTGTAGCTTGCCAAATAATCACAAGTGCAAGAAATTTCATATGTAGATTCTACATATGTAACATCATTAACAAAATAATACCTACCAAAAGTTGCACAGTATGCAACATTCCACTCGAATGGTGATACTGACTGTAAAATAAAAGTAGGTTTTTCTACACTAGTACCACTTTTAAGCACACAGGCAGCACTTTCTGAAAATGACGGTATCTTTGTACTGTTAATTCTTTTGTCGGATTTTCCAAAATTAACTGTAATTGACATTGCTACCCCCTTATTCAAGAAAAGGGGCTTGCGCCCCTTTACGTTAATCAAGTAAAATCAAAATTGCATTCTCTGTAAAGTCAACAGGTGTCTTGAATGTGTAATGATTCCAACCGTTTCTAAAGCCAAAACGTGCGTTTAATGGTTCTAGTGCGCTCCATTGATCAATCGGAACGATTCCTAGCGTGTCAATATCCATCATAATTCCAAGAACGTTCTCAACCGTTTGATTTGTTAAAGTAAACTTTGTTACTCCATCTGGTTGTACTCCCTCAGCACTTCCTTTGATTTGCATTGGATTGCTAGGGTCTGTCCAGAAAGTTACTTTCTCATAATCTCCCAACTCAGCTTTCTCAGGGTGGAAAAACTCGCTGCCATTAGCCTCAAAATAATTTCCAAATTTTGAAACCAGATAAAAACGCAAGTCAGCAGCATCTGTATGCCTATTTACAACTTTGCCAGTGAAATCACCATGAAAACGTGTACCACGAACGGCAAGGTTTTCTTTGAGCGTTTTCATTTCTGCACTTAACCAAATCATAAATGGGCGGAAATCAGCCGGATTCATGATTGTTTTTGCAGTCATTGCAAGCCCTGTCTCAGTGTTGTACTTTTTTAATGCGTGAAAAACTTGCTCTTTTTTGCAGATATTTCCGCTTGTAGGTGTTGCTTTACCCGCATCTGCAAGGATAATTGCAAGGTTTGCAAGTTGTGCACGTGAGCGATTCTCTAAATCAATTTCATAAACATTGGAAAATTCAGTCATAAGCATAGAGAAATAAGCCGCAACTCCAGCCTCTGAATCAAATGCCGCATTGATCTGATTTTTATAAATAGTATACTTCCTGGCATAAGTTTGACCGCCACTTGCAATTGTAAGAAGCACATCATACTTTACTGGTTTTGTTCCAGCTTTCCAGTCTTGACTTGCCGCTTCTTTAGCAAGCTCAACGTTAATATTCCACTCATCATTGTCAACCTCAGATTCATTTACAATAGGTGTAAACTTTCTAATATAATTACCATAGCGCTGCGCATCCCAAACCATACCAGAAAGTTTTCGTGAATATGGTCGAATAGAATAAATTGATTTTGCAAGTACAGTAGGAATGATTTGATACAAGTTATCATCTTCTCGATCAAAGCCCATTTTAAATGTATTTTGCATCTGCCCAAAAGTTAAATTTTGTGCAGACGTTCTACCAGTATACTGGTTATACATTTCTGTAAGTAATGGCGCAATTTGTGTATATGTAAGATTTGCCATTGTTTAACCCCCTTTAGAAAAATTTACTAATATCTGGCTTGTCGTTTGACCCGCCAAAATTAGTCTTGCCGTTAGCAAGCTGCTGTGCTTTTACAAGTGCGCTCGCAAACTTATCATAGTCAAAAGAATTTGTTTTTTCTTCTGGTTTTACTTCTGGTTTTACTTCTGGTTTTACTTCTGGTTCATCAAAAGCAGAAATTTCCTCTTTACTATATCCTGCATTTACAAGCTTTAAGATTTCATCAATTTTCATATTTTCACCTCTTTTCTATTTTGTTGACAGCGGTAAACAGAATCGAACTGTTACGTTATGAGTCAAAATCATATGTGCTAACCATCTACACTATACCGCGTTAATAGGCGGTCTGTTTGTTGTCCCCAACATGCACACACTGACTGGTGTTTGGATAGTGCAACCGCCTATATTTTATATAACACTTATGTAATTGTTTGTCAATATAAACCTTATATAATATCACTCCATGATACACAGTCAAATGATGCTAAAAAGTCGCACTGTGTTTCATAGTCGGAAAAAGTAATGTCACCGCTTATAAACATAGGTTTTAGATACTTTTTGCAGCGTGTCTGCCAGCGCTCTAAAGATGTAGCGTTATTCTCGAAAACATCTTCGCAACGTGCCTTCATAGGTTTAGTTATATAAAACTTAAATTCAGACTTATGAAGCCAAACGGAAAACAGAGGCGTTTTCATGTCGTGCGTATATTCTTTTAAATTTTGATGTCTGATTTTGTCATCTTCCAAATCTGCAAAGTTGTTTTCAATTTCCATTCTAGCTCTGCTTTTTGGAAGATTTCTGTAAAAAGCATTTTTCTTTTTCCGTTCTGAGACAGGTGAATGGAATGGCATTATTATAGTAGTTTCGCAACGTTCTACTTGTTTAATCTCAATCTTATTTGTTGCCATTTGGTAACATTCAGGGATAAGTCTGTATCCAATAAGGATATTTGACATAATAGCGTTTGAATTTCCAAAAAACCATGTACGTATCTTTTCAGTTTCTTTTTCGTTTCTATTTCTAAAAAGAACTTCCATAATATTTTTATAAGCTTGAAATTCGTGCTTAATCGGTCTATCACCTTTTTGAGGGATAAATTCATCAAAAATTACATCATAAAAGCGAGTAAAGTCAATACCAGTTTTGTTTTGAAAAGTAGACAAAGAAACACCTACTATAAAAGGTGTATCGTTTTGCAAATCATCGTCTGTCAAGTATGCTTTTCCATAGCCTTTTTTGTCATTGTATTTCAGTCTAATATCTTTTCCGAACCAGTCACTTTTTACAAAGTCGCCAATAGTTGAAAATGAATTTTCAAGTGCTACATTTGTTCTTCTCACGTATAAAATAGGCGACTTCCTATCATTCCAAATATCTACAATCAAGTGCGATTTTCCGATTCCTCTACCACCTATTATATCAATATAATGTTGTGCAATACTACTAATATAATTATAATCGAGAAAACCGTTTGCATTATATAAACTCATATTATCACCTCTTTAACTTAAAAGAGAGAAGTCGTTTTGACTTCCCTTCCTGCCTTAAACAAGCTCAAAATTCATATAAGTTCTGCCTGCTTTACTTTGTGAGCGTGTCAGCTTAAACTGTAAATTGTAAGTCTCCATAAAATCATAGGCGCTTTCTGCCGTCTTAATCACTGTCGGGCTTGAGGTAGCAATTGTTACAACCTCACCTGTCTCAATGTTTGTATGATAGAAAACTGCAACTTCCTTATCGTCATCGGTAGTATAACGCACATAATCAGTTACGTTTACAATGGTGTCATCTGGCAAGTTCTTCATAAGCAGATGATTGTCATTTGCCATCTTAAACATTTCTTTCTTGTCAAATTCTCTTGATTGTCTTTCAATTCTCATTTTCATTATCCTCTTTTCTTTTAGTAGGGACTTTATCCCTTACAATTATATAATAGCTTATTTACAAAAGTTTTGCAAATAAAACGTTATTTACTCAACTATTTCATCAACTATAGTATAGTTCTTGATTTGATCATCTGATAGACCTATTTCGTAGTCTCGTGCTATCATACAACTATATCCAGTATACTCTGTTATTGCTTCTTTGCCTTGATAATCTTTAACTTTTACTTTTGTAACGTTATCGCTATCATTGTACCAAATCTGGAAACCGCCGCTATTTTTGATCTTAAAGCCCTCTCTAAAGTTATCAAGGTTTTTAATTACTTCTACACCCCTTGCCTTTTTAACTCCTGATATAGTACAACCAAAATACGTTTTATCTTTTGTTTCTTTATACGCGTTAAAACAATACTTCTTTGCGCCTAGCGTTTTAAAATCTTTGTATTCGGGTTCATACCTATTTTCAGATTTTACATCGCTTTCACAGTCAAAATATCCGATATAATATTTTTTGCCGTCAATATCAACAAAAGTATTAGTTTCTTCACACAGCTCATATATCCAATTATTTAATTCTGTCAATTTCTCAAAATTAAAGTTAGTTGCTTTACAGCTGTCTGTATCACAATAAATATAAGAGCTTTCCGCACATGCTAAAATCCTACGCAAGTGTTTTCTTGCATGTGCCGTTGTATATACCCCCCAAACATAAGGCAGTACACTTTTTTCACTTTGCTCTGTAATGCTCTTTTCATCTGGAATTTTAAAGCCGCTTGCATCAACTTTTTCTTTATATGCAATGTCATTTGCATACATTGAATATGAAAATTCTTGCCATTCATTTTCCAAATATATCATTATAGGGTGAATAGGATCTGTTGCCGCCATTCCATAAATACCGTTTAATTTATTTTTAGCTTTCATTAGATCGTACTCCGCTTCTTCCCTCTCTTTTGAATTTGGCGCTGTTTTCTTTACGGCTATTTTCAGTTTTGTTTTCGCCGTGAAATATTCCATAATAACACTTCTTACATCATCTGGAATGTATCCATAACGTGCTGTATAGAGGGTATCTTCTATAATTTCAATGCTGTCAAAATCATAACATTCATCTATTATGGAAAAGTCTATATCTGTCACAGTTGTTTCAAGCTCTGCCGCTTTCCACACTCTGCCATTGTCGGGGTCGACACCTTGCAAATTACGGCATTTGCTTATAGACAGATATGGATTGTATTGATCTTCTTTAAGTCTTACATTTGTAAGCTTTATTTGTGCTATCCATGCAAGATTTTTACTTTTTATATACTTTAAACATTTTGATGTTACTGGCATTTTTTCAAATGCCGTCATTGGAAACTGCATCAAAAGAAGCATAGCTGGATACATGCTGCTAGCATCAAAGCTATAAACGTCATGATAGATTTTAGCACATTTTATCATGTTGGCGTGAGTATCACCACCACGAAAAGCTTCTTTTAAAAGCTTATATGTTTTATCTGTTAAAGCTAACTTTTTCTTTAACAGCCTGGTAGTAGTGCCTTTTCTTATAGCTCTTTTCATATCACGTCTAACATAAGATGTACTTGTTAGAGGCACAGTTGCGATTTTATCGCCATCTTTTGTAAGCATGTAAGATATTGCTTCCCATAGTCCTAATGTATCATTTATGATATATCCCCACTCTATAGGATTGATATAGCTTTCGTTATGTCTTATAAGTGAGTAATCCAAATCGCCTTTTGCTTTTATGTGTGTGCATCCCGCCATTTTTTTTGTGAAGTTATCGAGTGACATATTAGTAAGCTTATAACTACACCTCAGTTCAATACCACGCTTCTTTAAGCGCCACACAAGCGGTTTACGTTTACCAGTTGCGAACACTTCGCTATAATCGTTTAAATAGCCAATCATAAAAGAAAATTCAAAAGGCAGATTGTGAACGTAAATCACAAAATACCGTGACTCACTTGTTTTATAGTAAGCTTGTATTTTATCAAGTAAAACAATAAAATCTTTCCAGTATCTGCCTTGCACTTCTTCGCCATCAATGCAAGCAGACCAAACATACATAAAAGCATCAATAGGCTTTGTGACTTCTTCGCCTTGATCATCTTTTTCAATCCGTGTCCGTGATGTTGTTTCAATGTCAAATGTTCCAAATTGATCAATATAATAGGGACTGTCTTTCTTTTTGCCTAAAGGTTTATGCAAGGAAAAACCATGTGACGGCACATAGTCCGTCACTGACTTAACCTCTATATTATCATATTCGTTTAATCTATTTAAACATTGAACTATCATGATTTACAACTCCTGTTTTATAGACTTTGGTTTTGGCTTCGCTCGCTTGCTCTTGTATAGTTTGTTTGCTGCTTTAAATTCTCTCGCTTTATCTTTCCATGAAAGAGAACTATTTTGTATAATTGCAACTCGAAACTCTGCCTGGTCTTTTAAATTTGGGTATAATTCTTCAGATGCTTTAAAAAGTTCTTGCAATCCCTCTCTATTGTCTGTATTTATTGCCTCTGTTAACAGTGTAACAATTTGATCACTTGATAGCTGCGCATACTTTTTATCTGATAGATAATGCAACGTGTTAAAAAGTTTATCACGGATATTTTTAGAAAGATTAGAAATGTCAACCCCGTAACGTTCTTTAAACGTTGCTACTCTTTTATTTTCTACTTCAATGCTACCACGTGCAGTAGAAGACTTCGCCTCAAGATAATGAAGAAGCTTGTTTTCAAGTGCTCTCAACTCACGAATTGAAAAATCCTTATATACTGCTTTACCAGTTGAAACATAAGAAGCGTTATAAGAAACGTGCTTGTTGAAGTAGTCAACAGCATCCTGATATCTGAAAAGTGCTGTTCTATCCTCTGTGATTCGACCTTTACTAATTGCTGTCGTTAGCGTTTTCGCTCTTTTGTTTGCAACGTTGGCAAGTTTGCCGACACGTGCGATATACTCAGACTTACTTGAAGTGGACTCAATAGAATCATAGTGCCAACGAGTGAAATATTTTGCTTGTTTTTCTGTCTGCTTCATAATTCAATACCTCTCTTTTCTAATTCTTCTTTTACAATTTCATATTTATAGTTATGTGGTGTAATTTCTCTGAAAATGTTGCCAATTTCCTTTTCAGTGTAGCCGTGCTGTTTCAATACTAAAACAACGTATTGAACCGCTTCTCTACCTTCTTTATAACTACAGTTAGAATTACGTTGTACTATACTCCATGTTGTTATCTTAATATCATCAACCGCTTGAACTAACATTGTGTGTTTCAACATTTCATATGGTGTTAGCTTACTATTTATAATGCCGTCTATAGGTCTTTTCATTTCTTTATATCTCCTTGATTTTTTCTTTTATTGTATCATGGAGTTGTTAACAAATAAAGGATAAATTATGAACAAAGTGTTAACAAATTATTGTTATAGTTGGTATAGAACAAGGAGACGAACAAATGTGCTAACAGAGGAGGCGACAG
>ENA-OPCN01001779-OPCN01001779.1-human-gut-metagenome-genome-assembly--contig:-NODE-1779-length-13459-cov-1.770815_pt1 | contig 13459 bp, 8 predicted proteins | sample MGYA00241567_ERZ501485 | MGnify/ENA primary metagenome ERZ501485 (study PRJEB25962, sample SAMEA2042579) | human gut metagenome | biome: human gut; feature: human-associated habitat; material: faeces...
TTATACAAAGATTCCCGTTACTACAGAAGCTTTATTCTTAAGGATGAAGAAACAAACGAAACTTACAGACAAAATTTTAAGATTGCATTTTTTGAGTTACGCAAAGCAGTCAATGAATTATCTCAAACAAAAGAAGTTGAAACTCTTAATCTTTCTGGCTTAACTGCACGAGATCAGTGGGCACTATTTATCAACTCTGATCAAAAGGAGGTGTATGAAAAATTGATTGAAGAAAACAAAACATTTGAGGAAGCATATGAACGTCTGAAAAAAGCCAGCAGCGATGAAACATTAATGGCTATGTATCGAAATCGTGAAAAAGCAATCCGTGACTGGAATGATTCCATAAATTCAGCTAGAAAAGACGGTGAACAGCGTGTTAATGCGCTTTATGAGAAATTATTACAAGAAAATAGAGGATCTGAAATTCCAAAAGCGATTGCAGATCCAACATTTCGAGCTAAACTATTTAATGAATACGGAATTTAAATAGATTCTGCAAAAAAGACTGGATCTTGCTTCAAAGCAAAATCCAGTCTTTTTATATTCTAAAAATTTATTTTTCTAAATGCAAATACACATTATATCGCTCTCGTATACTCCTTCAGCCACTCATTCTCCTCTGATGTCATGTATGGAGAAATCTTCTCATAAACCATCTTATGATAGTCGTTTAGCTGCTTTACATCCTCTGCATTTAAATACTGCTTGTCAATACCATCGAGGTCAATCGGAACATATGTAATGTTCTCAAAGCCCATAAACTGACCGTACTGGTTCTTCTCACCCTTAACGCAGATAAGCTCATTCTCAGTGCGGATTCCGTACTGATCCTGTAAATAGATACCTGGCTCATCTGTTGTTATCATGCCTGCCTCAAATGGATTGTCAAAGCCTGGACGATACTGCCAGCGGAAGCTGTTTGGTCCCTCATGAACGTTTAACAGATAGCCTACGCCATGACCTGTTCCACACTGATAGTCAAGATTCTCCTTCCAGATTGGCTCACGGCAGATTACGTCAAGACTGATGCCGTTGCAGCCGTAAAGAAATTTCACATTTGCCAGATTCAGGTTACTCTTAACTACCATGGTGAAGTGCTTTTTCTGGATATCAGAAATTGGTCCTAAAACGAATGTTCTTGTAATATCTGTTGTTCCAGTGTCGTAATGACCGCCTGAATCAACTAAAAGCATACCCTGTGGCTCTAGCTTTGCTGCCGTATCCGGCTCTGCCTTATAATGCATCATTGCTGCATTTGCATTATAACCTGCAATTGTATCAAAGCTGATATCACGATATCCTTCCATCTGCTCACGAAGACTTTGCAGATAGTCTGATACACTAACCTCATCCATCGGAATCTTTCCGACATTCTTCTTTAACCAATACATAAACTTAGTTACGGCAATACCGTCAAGAAGATGAGCCTTTCTTGTATTTTCAAGCTCAATCTCGTTCTTGATAGCTTTCATCAGCTGAGATGGATTTGCCTTGCTTACAATATGAACAGTCTCAGACAGTGCATTTGTGATGCGATAATTTACCTTTCTCTTATCAAGAAGAACGGTGCTGTGCTCAGGAATAGTCGCTGCATATGCATAGACGTCATCATATGGGCGAATGGTAATGCCGCACTCTGCTGCCATCTCTTTAACTGCATCACTTAATGCATTCTCCTCAACAAACCACATTGCATCTTCTTTTCCGATTACAAGGAAAGAAAGCACAACAGGAACGTGTGGAATGTCATTTCCTCTGACATTTAAGATCCATGCGATATCATCAAGTGTACTGATGATGTGATACTGTGCCTCTTCCTTTTCCATCTGCTCACGGACACGTGCAAGCTTAGAAGCAGTTGCTTCACCATTAAATTCGTCCTTTAAAACATCGGCTGGCTGATGAACAAGTGCCGGGCGATCTGTCCACACCTCATCTAAAAGATCCTTGTCAATCTTAAGACTTCCATGCTTCTTTGCTGCGATCTTTGCAAACTCCTTTGCATCATTTGTGTTGACTACTCTTGCGTCAAAACCGATGCACTGTCCTTCCTGCAGCTTTTCACCTAAATACTGCATAACAGTCGGAACACCTTCCTGTCCCATCTTCATAAGGCCAAAGCCTGATCCTTCAATCTGGGCTGCCGCCTGAATAAAGTAGCGTCCGTCTGTCCAAAGCCATGCTTCTTCCTGTCCAATAACTGCTACACCTGCAGAGCCGGTAAAGCCAGTTATAAACTTTCTTGCCTTGAAGTACTCTACCACATATTCAGACTCATGAAAATCTGCTGTTGGAATGTAGTAATAATCAATTCCCTCTCTCTTCATGATTGCCCGCAACGCGGTAATTCGTTTGCTGTCCATTTTTTCTCCTTTTTCCTTTGCGTCTGTCCGTTCTCATTATTACAATCGGTCAATTTAGCCGATTCTTACTTATTATTTTTGTCTTCAGCCTCTGCATGAAGCCGTGTTAGATGCTGCACAATCGTTCTTTCATATCCATTCTCAGATGGGCGATAAAAATGCTCATTTTCCATGGTATCAGGCAGATACTGCTGTTTCACATAATGGTTTTTATAATCGTGCGCATACTTATATCCGTCTCCATGACCAAGCTTTCCTGCACTCTTATAGTGTGTATCCTGCAAATGTGACGGCACTGGCGGTGGCTTATGATTCTGTACATAATTCATCGCCTCTGAAATTGCCATATACGCAGCATTGCTCTTTGGTGCACATGCCACATAAGTAGCAGCATGTGACAATATAATCTGCGCTTCTGGCATACCAATACGCTCAATGGCCTGAGAAGCCGCAACTGCTACGACAAGTGCCTGAGGATCAGCATTTCCCACATCCTCCGATGCACAAATCATGATACGACGTGCTATAAAGCGGATATCTTCACCTGCATACAGCATACGCGCCAGATAATAAACTGCAGCATCAGGATCAGAGCCACGCATACTTTTAATAAATGCACTGATCGTATCATAATGATTATCGCCGCTCTTATCGTAACGCACAGCACGCTTTTGAATACATTCCTGCGCCGTATCAAGCGTGATATGAATCATTCCATCGTCAGAGCGGTCCGTCGTCAGCACAGCAAGCTCAATGCCATTTAATGCGGCGCGTGCATCACCGTTTGCAGCATCACTTAAAAATTCAGCGGCATCATCATCAAGCATAGCATGATAGCTTCCCATACCACGCACAGGATCGCTCACGGCACGCTTAATCAGCTCTTTGATGTCTTCCTTTTCCAAATTGTGCAGCTCAAAAATAATGGATCTGGAAATCAGAGCTGGATTTACCTCAAAATATGGGTTTTCTGTCGTTGCGCCAATCAAAATGATTGTTCCATCCTCTACAAATGGCAGCAGATAATCCTGCTGTCCTTTATTAAAACGATGAATCTCATCAATAAAAAGAATAGTCCTGCGTCCGTACATTCCCTGAAGGTCTTTTGCACGCTTTACTACGTCCTCCATATCTTTTTTTCCGGCTACAGTTGCATTAAGCTGTGTAAACTCAGAGCTTGTCGTATTGGCGATCACCATCGCAAGCGTTGTCTTTCCTGTTCCTGGCGGACCATAAAAAATAACGGAGCTAAGCTTATCTGCCTTAATTGCGCGGTACAGCATCGTATTCTTCCCGATGATATGCTTTTGACCAACAACTTCATCAAGTGTTTTTGGACGCATACGCGACGCAAGCGGTGATTCCTTTTGCTGAGTTTCTCTCATATAATCAAATAAATCCATACTCATTGTCCTGTCCATCTCTTACTATTCACGGTGGAGACTGGCAAATCACTTTGCAAGTTTCTTTGTGAACTGTATCCAATCTTAGCACGTTTAGCAGCAAAAAACAACTATGCAAACAGCAATTCCTCAACAGTAACAAATTCATATCCCTGACGCTGCAATTCATCAATCACAATAAAGGCAGCCTGCACACTTGTCTTATAAATATCATGCAATAAAATAATATCCCCCGGCTTAACCTGACGCAAAATATCTGCTGCGATCTGTTTCGTATCTGTGCGCTTCCAGTCAAGCGGATCAACATCCCAGTAAACTGCAATCATATTTTGCGGACAATCTTTTTTATGATCCCATTCTCCATACGGTGGTCTTAAGTAAATAACTTCCTGCCCTGTAATCTCCTTAATTACATCATTTGCTGCCTTTACCTGTGAACATGCCTGACTGCTGCTTAACATATTCAGCTGAACATGACTATATGTATGATTTCCAATTAAGTGACCTTCATCACTCATACGGCAAATCAACTCTGGATTTTGCTCTGCCTTCTCACCAATCACAAAAAAGGTGGCACGCACTTTTCTTGCCTTAAGCCCATCAAGCAGTAACGCTGTTGTCTTAGCATCCGGACCATCATCAAATGTAATAGCAACCTTTTTTTCGTCCCTCTGCCAGACGATTTGCTCAGACTCTCCTGCTGCCAATACATAAAAGCAACAGGAAATAAGTACTGCTACGGACAAGAGCATTACTATACTCCGCATTTTATTTACTTGTGTTCCGTATATTTTTGACTGTTTGGACATACCAGACTCTTTCTTTATGTCTTACCTATTTTTATGTCACATTCAAGTTTCTAATGCATTGCACTCGAACCATTTGCCTAGATATTGGTACACATACAAAAAGGCACACCAGCCTTCTAAGCTGATGTGCCAATTTAAAAGCAAAATTACTGTGCCTTCTGCATCTGAACCTGAGGTTCTTGAGTCTCTGCTTCGGAAGAACCCTCCTCTGTATCTGCCTCAGTCGTATCAGTAATAGTTGAACGATCTGCCAGTGTTACAGTAATCTGAGTCTCTGTATACTGGTTGCCGTTTGGTCTTTGGACTGTGATTGTAACACTCTCACCTGCTGCGTAGTAAGAAAGTGCAGATCTAAGTGTTTCAAAACTAGATACCTTCTGTCCATCAACTGCGGTAATGATATCATTCAGCTGCAGTCCCGCATCAGATGCCGGGCTTCCCTCTGTGATCTTCGTTACCATTGCGCCTTCTGGCATACCAAATCTCTGTACATACTCAGTCGGTACGTCAACGCCCTGAATGCCAAGATAACCTCTCTGATCCTCATCTATCTGAACCTTTGTCTTCTGATTCATCATGTTGTTGATCAGATCCTCTACGGAAGAAATCGGAATTGCATATCCCATGCCCTCTACGCCTTCACCTGAGCTCTTTGCAGAGTTAATTCCAATCAAATGACCATTTGCATCAAACAGTCCGCCGCCGCTGTTACCAGCATTGATAGCCGCATCAATCTGCATCATACTTCTTGTTACATTATCATCAGATGTAGTTACGTCCTTGTTAAGTGCACTTACATGACCAAATGTAGTAGTCTGACCAAGACCAAGGGCATTTCCGATTGCCATTACACCCTGACCAACCTTAACACCATCAGAATTGTCAATAGTAGCAACAGAAATTGCATTTAAGGTATCCTCTGGAATGTCCGACAGCTTTACTGCCAAAACTGCGATATCTGCATCAGAATCAGCACCCTTTAAGTTTGCCTCAACCTCAGTTCCATCAACAAATGTGACTTTTCTTTCCTTGGTGGAAGCTGTATAGCTGTAATACATTGTGTTGCCTGATTTGTCATATACAGCAACATGGTTATTTGTGACAATCAGAAGCTCATCCTCTGTCTTTCCGATAATTACACCTGAACCATATGCCTCAGACTCCTGTGTTGATGTCTGATTCTGATTCTGACCATTTCCATAGAAGAAATTAAAGAGATCCGAACCACCGTTTGATGTACTGGTAACTTCAATTACATTTGTTACAGAAACAACCTGCGGCAGGCACTGTGCGGCCAGATCTGAATAATCAGTAAGGGAAGATGCCACAATATCAGGTGTTGTCTCATCCTTTGAAAGATTCATTGTGGATGCTGCCTGAACGGTATTTTCCGTGTTCTGAGTCAAAAGTGATCCGCCCCAGAAGCTTCCGCCAATAACTGCAACACCTGCAAGAACTGCTGCTGCTTTGTGCAGATTTCTTCTTGACTTATTTTGTCTTCTCTGCTTTCTATTTCCTTTATTTTCATTATTGCTGTCATAATTAAAATTGGTTTCTGGATACATCATAATAGAACCTCCTATATAATAAGCCTTACATTTAGCTTGGCTTTGTTTCTTTGTTATGTCTATATACTATCAATGATCTGTGTTTAAATTGTGTACTTTTCTTTAAGCATTCGTGAAAAAAGCCCTGCATACCACATATTTGTGATATACAAGGCTTTTTAACTTTATATCGTTTCTGTATTTACTGTCCGACTCCAAATGCTTTCTGAATGGTATAGCTAATGTCTTTTACTGTCTGAGATGGTTCATATCCATCATCGCCAAACAAATATGTGTGAAGCTTCTTTACATCTCCTGCCAAATCAGTGCAGACTAATGAATCCTTTACGCCAAAGACACCAAGCGTTCCAAGTGTCAGATCATAAGTATATGGAAATCCCTCTGTATCAATAATACTATAGCTGTTTACATCTGCTGCCAGAGCAAATAATTCATCATTTGACAGCGTTGTATTGATATTTGGACACGCATAGCGCACTGCTGTAAGAAGCGCTGACGGTGATGCTACCTTTGCCTGCTGAAGCATCTTATCGATTACTTCACGCTGACGGCTTGTTCTTCCCATATCCATACCTGTCGTATAACGGTTACGACAATATGCAACTGCATATACACCATTACAAAGCTGATAACCTGCCTGTGCCAGCTGAGGCTGCCAGATACCTGTTGCCTCCTCGATCTCCGTGATGTAACCTGTAATATATCCCTTTTCAACTTCTTCCGGAGTGATATCAAGATAAATGCCGCCGATCGCATCAATAACACGAATAAGTGCTGCCCAGTTAACTACAACAACATCCTGAATCTGAAGATCAAGATTCATATTGATCATACTGATCATATCAGTGTCGCTTCCCTTTGCAAACTCAGAATTTGCAAGGTCAAATTCATCTCTTGAATACATCTTAAGAAGTGTATCACGATAAATAGACACCAGCTTAACTTCCTTTGTTTTTACATTGATGCTGCAGATCATCATAACGTCAGACTGAACACCATTTCCACCGCCAAGATTAGCCTGATCTCTTGCATCAACACCAACTAATAAAATATTCCAGTAACCATTTACTGTTTCCTGATGACTTAAAATATCATCGACTGTCGTAGCCTGTGTAACCTCACTTACATTAATCACACTTCCAGGCTTTGCAGATGAAGACTCTGGCACACTTTCCTGCTCACCAGATTTTTCAGACTCTTTTTCCTGTTCCTTGCTTTGCGGCTCCGTCGTGGCTGTCTGCGCCTCCTCCTGCTGATCATTATCTCCATTATTTGCAAACGTTGCTACGTAAATTTCTTTCTGATTAATTGTTGAACGCTGCATCGTGTTGAGAATACTAACTGCATAACAGCAAATAGAAAGTGCACAGACAAGAAGGAACTCTGTAATTACTAAAAGAGTTCGTCTGACTCTTCTTGCCTTAGCAGCCTTTTTTCTCTGCTGCTCTCTTTTGTTTTTCATTGAGGAACGTTTTTCAGCCATTTTCTTATTATGCCTTTCTGTAGCCTGCCATCTATACAGGTACTATTTTTTTAATATGCATTCTTATTGACAAAGCCTTTAAATACAGTCAAGAATAAAATCCGGATATCAAAGCTGACACTCCAGTTTTCAATGTAGAAAAGATCAAGTTCAATACGCTTACGAATGGATGTATCTCCTCGAAGACCATTCACCTGTGCCCATCCAGTCATACCTGGACGAACCTGATGCTTAATCATGTAACGTGGAATCTCTTCCTTAAACTTATCGACAAAAAACGGTCGTTCCGGACGCGGACCAATCAGGCTCATATCGCCCTTTAAAACATTAAAGAGCTGTGGAAGCTCATCAATACTTGTTTTCCTTATAAAGCGGCCAACCGGAGTCACTCTCACATCGTTCTTTGTCGTCCATTTGCTTACCTCCTCGGAAGCCTTCTGAACAGTCATTGAACGAAACTTATACATTTTGAATGTACGATTGTGAAGCCCGACACGCTCCTGCTTAAAAATGAGCGGTCCCGGTGAGCTTAACTTTACTGCAATAGCAGCTGCCAGCATAATTGGTGAAAACAAGACTATACAAAGCAGCGCTCCTACAATATCCATCGCACGCTTTATAAATGCATTTCCTGCCTCCATAAGCGGTACATGGCGTATATGGATAAGCGGAAGGCCAAGAAAATCAACCGTATATGGCTTCGTGGAGATGATATCGTTATAATCTGGAACAAACTCGGTGTGAACACCTGATTTCTCACAAACATGAACGATCTCCTCGAGACGGTCGTATTCCTTTAGCTTCAATGTAATGATGATGCTCTCTGCAATATTTTTTGAAAGATATTCCTCCAAAGACTCTATTGGACCAAGAACTGAAATGCCCCTCACTGACTCATTTGTGTGTAAATGATCATCTAAGATACCTAGAATATCATATCCCCACTGCTTATGCGTCAGAACACGTTCAATATAAGCCTCTGCTGCCTGACTGTAACCGACAATCAATACTGGTTTTCGGTTGAAGCGGCTGTTTCCAAGCTTCATCAGGATGAATCGGAATATATTTCTCCAGACAACCATAAATATTGTATTTAAAATGGTCATCCATAAAATCATCATTCGCGAAAAGCCAACAATCCAGTTGTAGCCATCTGTGTTTGAGATTACAAAGAATACGGCAAATAAAATCAATGCACCAATAATATTTACTTTGCCGATTAAAACTGCCTCTTTTCTTCTTCCTGTCATGCGAAACGAACCATATATATGGAAGAACGCATACAGCATCAGATAACTTATAACAATAATCACAAGCGGCGGCCAGTAATTACGACTGTCAAATGGCGCCAGATTATTTTGAAGTGCAAACTGGATCAGATAACTGATCACGTAAGATACGGTCAGCACAATTGCATCAATCACAACACTTACTGCCGTATAGGTTTGTTGTTTTCCTGTATTCATAAAAACCCTTTCAGGAACTGCTTTTTAAGCAGCATGTAAGCCTTTGATAAAGAAAAACTGCCAAAAGCCGTACCTATCATACTTGAAAATTGCCAAAAGTACAACCCCAAATTTCCTGTATTTTGAAATTGTAAGAAAAACGTAACTATTCTGCTTATAGCTTTCGCTTTGCCAGCTCTATAATATACGTAATTGTATTTTCCCACAGTTCCTTTTGTATCTGCCAATAGTTTCGTATATCTCTTCCTCTAAAAAATACCTTTTTACATTTTTTTCTAGTTGAGATTCCTTCCTTTAATCCATCGACATAATCCTTTCCAAAGCCGATCTTCATAAAGAAACACCATTTTACAAAATATCCTGCTGCCAATGCCGGTGCATTTAAAATAAGCTGTGGCAGCGGCATATTCTTATAGTTGACATACACTGAATTTCGTGCAGAAAGCTTTACCTTGAAACTATTATATTTAGAACCGCTTGTTCCACTGCCCACATGGTATACCTTTGCTGTCGGACAATATACATTTCGATATCCCTGAATCTTCGCCCTATAGCCAAGATCCAGATCCTCTAAATACGCAAAATGCAGTTCATCAAATAATCCTACCTTTGCAAACAGTTCTCTTCTGTACATAGCAGCACCTGCACAAGCTGAAAAAACTTCAGCCGGCTCACGATAGTCACCAACTGGCTGACCCACACCTCGCTGAAATGCCCAGCCAAGACAAGTGTAAAGATCACCAGCATCATCCATCTTTTCATGGTCATGAAACTGAATCATCTTGCAGCTTACAGAAAAAATATCATCAGCTGATTCCATTGTCTTTATCAGTTCCTCTACCATCTTCGGGAAGGAACGTGTATCGTTATTTAACAACAGTACATATGGTGTCGTGCACATGCCAATTCCCACATTGACACCTCCGGAAAAGCCAAGATTGTGTCTCATTACTGCAATCTTTACCCACGGATAATGTTCTCTTATATAAGAAACACTGTCATCCTGCGATGCATTGTCAATCACAAGCGTCTCAAAATCCTTGCTTGTCTGACGCTCCAATGAAGAAAGGCAATCATCTAAAAAACGCTTTCCATTATAGTTCGGAATGACAATCGTTACTTTCTTTTCCATTCTGCTACCCATGCCTTTCCACAATTATTTTTTTGGTGCTGAATATTCTCCTCGCGCAATCAGCTGCTGCTTACGCGCTTCTTTTATAGTATGGTTAATTTTGTAATACTCCAGATAAGAAAAATTCGGGTTGTAATATGGATCAACAAAAGTTGACAAAATATCCCACTTTGAATTTAAAAGCATCATCTCGTTTCCAAAACGAATGAAACGCTCTGTCGTATCTTCCATACCTCTTGATTTTGACTCATAGTGGAAAAGTTTTACATCGGCATCATATACAATAAGATAACCAGCTTTTCTTACCTTCAGACAAAAATCAACATCATTAAACGCAACCTGGAACTCATCTTCAAGTCCGCCTACTTCCTCATATACTGATCTTTTTACAAGAAGACATGCTGCTGTAACTGCTGACACATCCTGTGAAGAAATAGCTCTTCCCATGTAACCTGGATCATCCTCATGAATCCCCTTAAAGACATGATCTGCCAGTCCGCCAGCGCCTACCAAAACACCGGCATGCTGAACGGTATGATCATTGTATAACAGTTTTGCACCAACAATACCAACCTCAGGACGCATGCAAAAGCCTAACATACTCTGGAAAATATCAGGTGTTATAAGCTCAACATCATTATTCAGCAGCATGATATAATCACCCTTTGCAAACTTAAAGCCAAAGTTGTTGATTGCAGAGTAATTAAAGCCAGCTTCCCAATACACAACCTTTACGTTGTCATGCTCCTTTTCAATCTTTTCATAGTAAGCAAAAGTTTCCGGCAATACACTATTATTTTCAATGATAATAAACTCATAATTTTGATAGTCAGCACGCTCAAAAAATGAATTCAGGCAGACATCTAAATCATCTGTGTGATCCTTATTAGGAATCAGAATCGACACAAGCGGCTCTTCTTTTAATGTAAACTTTGTCTGATACCAGCCATCAACAGCACCTTCCTGCGCACGTGCATTCCATCCAAGACGCTTATAATGTGCATTTAATGCTGCCTTTCCTGCATGAATCGCATACATCTTGTTTCCCTGGCTTGCTGCGGTTGACTGATTTGAGCAGCGCCAATGATACAAAATGCGCGGACAGTGATAGATTTTTTTAGTGTTCTCCGTCAGGCGAAGCACAAAATCATAATCCTGTGCACCGTCAAATTTCTCGTTCAGTCCTCCAACAGTGTCTACAAGTGATTTTCTCACTGCAAGAAAATGGCACATATAATTATTTGCATGGAGCAAATCAATATTAAAATCAGACTTAAAGTGCGGATAAAAATAATGGGCTGCATACTCATCTGTCTTATCCTCATCACTGTAGAATACATCAATTGTCTTGTCTTTATTTAGTGCATCTACGTAGCAAAAGAGTGCATCTGGCTCCAAAAAGTCATCATGATCCAAGAAAGCAATAAACTCACCTGTTGATGCCTCAATACCTGCATTTGTGTTTTGTGCAATTCCCAGATTTTTTTCAAGACGAATCACCCTGATACGCTTATCTCTCATTGCCCAGTTTTCTAATAGTGATGTCAGATGTACATCCTCGGGAGATGCATTTACAAGACACAGCTCCCAGTTTGCATAGCTTTGGTACATCATAGAGCGCACCAAATCCTTTAAAAATTTTGCCGGTGTGTGATAAAGCGGAACAACAACAGAGAACTTCGGTGCATACGAAAATTTTGTTTTACGCTGTGCAAAAAGCTCCTGTCTGCTGACGCGCATAATACGAAGCCATGTATCGTAATCAGCATACTCATTTCTTGTCAGCTTCTTTTTCAGCCAAACAAGACTTTTCTTCGTATTTACATACTGTGCCTTGCTTTCCTTAAAAAACTTTCTTGCTGCAATCAATGCCGGATTTAATGGAAGACTCTGCTCAGATATGACACTCCCCTGTGCATCCTTTTCCTTAAAGTGAACTGTTACAAGATGCTGGCCGCGAGATGGAATCTCAAGAAAGATTCCAACATGACCCGCCTTTGGATCTCCATATTTAGCAAGACCAACATCTGGTCTTGCTGCCCATGTAACGATTGCATCAACTGGTTCCTTTTTCTCATCGGTAACTGTAATTTCTATCTCATTCTCTGCAACAGATGACACAGCCCAACCAGTTGCAAATATTTTTCCGTTTTTTACAAATATCGAATCAAAACAATATTCCATTGCTTTTCCTTTCGCGTTTGATACCATCCTGCCTTATGGCAGCTTGTAATAACCGTTTTTCAGTGAAAGATTTCTATTGTAATATGGATCACTGCCCATTACATGCTTCCACTTATTTTTCATATATTCTGCTTCTTTTGCCAGTCTTGCCTGCTTCTGTGGTGAATCTTCATAACCTCTTGAACGTGACTCATAATGATACAGATGTGCAAACGCATCATACACAACAAGATATCCTGCCTCGCGAAGCTTCAGACACAGATCCACATCATTGTAGGATACTGCAAGATGCTCGTCCATACCGCCAACTTCCTCATACACCTTCTTACGAATAAGAAGACATGCTCCAGTTACTGCAGAAAGATCCTGTGAAAATGAAGCTCGTCCCATATAGCCAGGATCATGCTCTGGATATTCCAAAAACTGATGAAATGCCACTCCTTCAACACCAACGATTACGCCAGCATGTTGAACTGTATCATCCTCATATAACAGCTTTGCACCTACAGCGCCTACATCTGATCTTCTTGCATAGCCAACCATGCTTACAAGAAAATCTGGATCAATTACCTGTGTATCGTTATTTAATAAAAGAAGATACTCTCCATTTGCTTTTTTCGCTGCAAAATTTTGAATTGCTGCATAATTAAAGCCATGCTTCTCAGAATGACGTGCGTCATCCATCTTCCAAGTCTCTACACGTATGCGCTCATCCTGCTTTTTTAGCTTTTCATAATAATCAAAGGTTGCCTGATCCTCACTATTATTTTCAATAATAAGAATCTCAAAATTTGTATATTCTTTTGTGGCAAGAAGTGATTTCACACAGCGATCAAGATCTTCTGTATGATCTTTATTAGGAATCACAATTGTCACAAGAGGACGCTCTGTATACAGATACGTTGTCTTATAATACCCTGGTAAAAATGTATTGTCAACCTTCGCCTCAATTCCATGACGATCATAATATTCCTGCAGTGCACGCTTTCCAGCTTCAAATGCATATGATTTGCTGTCTGTATTAGCAGAAGTGGAACCCTTATGGCAG
>ENA-OPCN01001787-OPCN01001787.1-human-gut-metagenome-genome-assembly--contig:-NODE-1787-length-13422-cov-1.878282_pt1 | contig 13422 bp, 29 predicted proteins | sample MGYA00241567_ERZ501485 | MGnify/ENA primary metagenome ERZ501485 (study PRJEB25962, sample SAMEA2042579) | human gut metagenome | biome: human gut; feature: human-associated habitat; material: faeces...
CAAACGCTTTTCTAAAAGAATCACCATTGTCGTAAGAAATATAATTTCGCAAGGAATGGACATTCTCGAAATTATAAATATCCTTATGCTCTGTTCCTGGTGGACAAATGACTTTGATATTTGTCTGTTTTCCGGGATTAGTAGCTTGCGGGACGCCTCCGCCATAAACCGGATAACCCTCTAATTCCAGAATATAAAGAGCCTGGTTAAGTTTCTCTTTGGAAACCCCCAATTCTCTTTCTACACCAGTGCCGACGTCTATCATTCCTTTTTCTTTAATTTCTTTTCGGATAATATCAGCTGTCGCTTTAGCCTGGTTCATTCTCCTTTCAGAATTCTCATTTAAAAGTGATCGAACAGATGAGTCATTGGAAAAACCCATCTTATCCGCAATTTCGTTAAGACTATAGCCTTTTTCACGAAGTCCTTTCGCCGTTGCAACCTGAAGAGAACGACGTTCATCTTTTGCGAGGCTTATCTGAGTACGAAGCTGGGTAGTTGTCAAACCCATATTTTTAGCAATATCAGTCTCACTCGTTCCAGTCTTCTTCAGTTCCTGCACTCTGCTAAGAAAATCACCACTGTGCTGATATGGGTCATCACCAGATCCCCAAGGATAACGTCCGGAACGTCTTGGCATTCCGTAATGCATTAAAATATCTTCCAGAATCGAGTTCACGGTTTATCCCTCCTGATCTTTCAATCTCTTAATTACCTTATCAAAAGTAATAATCTTATCCATAATTGGAACGATGTCTTCAGCTGTTGGATTATGATATAGAATCTCATTATTCTGATATAGTCTTAACTCCATCTCAATGTCGCCTGGTTTTACTTTATATTCCAAACAAAAAAGAGCAGCATATATTTCAAGCTGCTCCATGTGCGCTGGAATTTGTCCGGTTTTCAGATCATGAATTCTTAGTAATCCATTTCTAAATAAGATTGCATCAGCTGTTCCAAAGCAATTATCAGAATAATATAACACCTGCTCTGGTGTCATTTTGAAACCGATAGCGTCATTCACATACATGTTTAATGTTTTTTGAGACTTCGGTAGCTTCTGTCCCAATGATATACACTGGGCTGCAAAAGCATGTAACACGGTTCCTTTCTGTGTTGCAAGAAACTTTGAATAAGCCTCAGCAACTTTATCCTCACTATAATTTATCCAATGATATTTACTGGCACCAAGAAAGGCGTGCTGTCCTTCAAGATTGGAATGTTTGTTGAAGTTCATCAAGTACCTCCTCTTTATTCTCGGGATACACAAATCTTGAAAATGACATTTGATTCATGCAATCCACATAGTATTCTTGATTTGGTTGTCTCTTTGCGCCCGCTGATTTCTTGCATTCCAGAGCCGCCCATTTGTCTTTGTGAAGAACAATTAAATCTGGAATCCCTTGAATATATGTGGGATCGTTTTTCATAACAATGCAACTAGGAAATCTTTTTTTCAGTTCCTTTATCAGATTCGCCTGGAACTTATTCTCTAGCATGAGCTAACTCCTTTCTAATTTTTACAACATAAAAAGAGAAGAAGTTTTATAAAAATACTTATTTTACCTCTTCTCTTCATAAAAGGGAATGTTTTTTTCGCGTACCAAAAGAAGACAAAAAAAAATAGACAGTGACACATTAAGCATCTCTGTCTACAAATATAATTTAAATTTTTTTCAAATACACATCTCCACTTTGGGAAATATAGAATTCTTTTACCTCGGAAACGGCACGCAATGTTTTACGAAGCGTTTTTCTCATTGCAGATTCCTCACCGTTATTCAACGAATCGATCAATTCACAAACATCTTTTTCGTATTGCGATTTATCAATCTTTTCAAGCCATCGACCTTTATAATCAGCTATATGTTTTTTCAAAATGCTAAAACCGCTAAGCATTCTTTTTTCACACTTATCGATATACGCTGTCATTTCCCGATCAATATACTTGATAAATTCAGTATCATAATTTTGAGAAAAATATGTTTCCAAAATAGTGCTCATTCCATATAACTGAATTGATAATTCTAAGCTCTCTTTTATCTGGAATGCATTGCCAACTAACTTCTCTATACCATCTTTTCCATTCACGGTTAAATCCAAATCGTTCATGTAAAATTCAGCATCTTTAATGGCAACTTTTTTTGCCTCTTGAAGACTTGCTATTGTAGCTACTCGTTGTTCGTCATGTGCCATAATGGATGAAAAGTTTTCATAAGCATACTTAACAAAACTCACTTCCGACAGCAGCTCAGCCTTCTTATCCCCATATAAGAATTCCAGAATTTTATCAATGTTCTGATTTATCTTCTGTAGTTCAGAATTAACCTGTGTGATAAAGTACTGTCCAGATGCAAATGCCATTGCTGAAAATGCACTAAGAAGCAACGCTTCACTTTTTAAAGAATACAAAGATGCAGTTCCACCAAATTGACCATTTTCTTTTTTCCAGAAACTCATGAATCCGCCTTGCTTTAATGACGCAAGTGTATGATTAATACCATCTGGAAATTTTGCAATATACGCATTAGCCATTGAACTAGTAGCAAACATTTCTGGTAAATGCTGAATGACATTGCTCATTTGGCACTTTTGATCATTAGTCAAACCAATCTTAATGTATCCATTGGCGAGATCATATGACGTGTTGACTGCCTCCAACTTAAAATCATTCTCCAATTCCATCAGTTGCATTATTGAATTATTCTCCGATTCGCTCATACTCTTCCTCCATCCAATGGTAAATTAAGAGCATTAAAAAAGTGCGCCCCATAGAGAGACGCACCGAAAAAATGCTTCTCCCATTGTTGCCACACAATCTCGTACCGTTCAAGGGTATAAGTAAAAGAGAGAATACACTTTTTACCGAAGCTATTCCCTTGAACGTTTTATGCGATATACGATTGTGTGGCTTATTTAGTATATCACGAATCAAAAAGAAAAGAAAGAGTAATTTAGGCAACAATAAGTTTTCCTCGTTTTCTAACATCATCATAGATCATCTGGCTTCCATCTCTGAAATAAACGATAATGCTCATATAATCATGTGGTCTAAAATCTCTTGCATTTTTCGACAAGGTTTGATATATAACTTTGAAATTGTCAAATATATCTCGCCAGCTCACTTTTCTTTTTGCACTCATAAAAATCACTCCTTTTTCGGTTTTGGTCAAATACCCACTTTTATTGGTCATATTTATATATTATATTAATTTTTTTATCATAATAGTTTAAAGAAAAAAGTGGGAAAGTGGGCAAAAAGCCCGCAAACCCGCATAAATACTGGGTTTTTCGTGGTCAAAGTGGGGGTTTAAAAGTGGGCAGAAACCGGGCAAATGGCCAGAAATTTGACCAAAATTCCGATTTTCTGCTCCATTTTTCTTCAAATTTTTCGCTCTGGTCAAAAATAAGTGGGCTTTGGTCAAATCCTAAAACCCAAAAGTGGGCAGAAAAATGACCTGTTACTACCAGGATTTTTAACCTAGATTAGACGAAATTCTATCCTAGATTAGAAATATTCGTCACTTTTTACCTCCAAATTCTACCAGTTTTCTTGTCTTTCACAATGATTCTTTCTTCGATATGGAACCGGAAAGCTCACAAATAGTGAAGATCGCATCGAGAAGTTTATGAAATCTTTCATCCCCATCCTTCTCAATATTCTTCAAAGCATTGTAAACAGTTGGATCAGAATACCCTTCACTGTTCTTTCTCATATCGTCATTTACCATTGATCTGTCCCTCCCTGAATTTTACTCCCCCATATTTCCAGAGGTCTTCTTTTAACTCATCCAAATCCAGTTCGCCGTCCTGCCATTTCTCATAATACTCAATCAAAAGATCGGCAAACTTAGGAATCTTTTGCGGGTATGATTTTTTCCAAAAATGGTCCATGAGAACCTCTAAGGGTAAGGTCAGCAACAGAGTAAGCGCTGTATTTACAGCTTCATCGGTAGCTTCTTTCTTGACACGTACAAGTTCATTCCCGATTTTCTCACGAACCATTGCATCTAATTGCTCTTTTGTGAGATTGTATGTAACTGTTTTGGATTTTTGTTCTGACTTCTGTTCTCTTCTTCGTTCGGCTCTTCCCATAACCGTTACCTCACAAAACGATCCAGTTTCGTTTAGCAAAGAACAGATATCCGCCGACAATTAAAGTAAATAAAAAGAACGTTGCATCCCACTCGACCGGGACTAACAACGCTCCAATAAGAATCATAATGATTGCAAATATCTTATTCAAAATTAACTCTTCTCTCCACATGTTATTTTTCTCCTCTCACAGCTAAATTATTTATTCAATTTTGTTTTGATGAATCGGTAAATAAATGTGCATGTTTTCGGATCTTCTGATTCTAACTCTTTTAATTGTTCATTCAGATCGTCGGGTTCCATGCTGAAGACAAGTAAATCATATAATTTACGAACGATTTTGATTTCCTCCTCCGTTTCTTCAACAAAGCAGTCATAGCCGAAAATATTTCGAACGTCCAATACAAAACTTAATATTCCGTCAACACTTTTCTGCAATATCTCCAACTCTTCGTGTGTTGCGACTTTTACCCTTTTCATTTCCATATATTATTTTTCTCCTTTTCTGACGAACCAAATTCACTTAATTCCACGCCCATATGAATGCCAGCAATGTGGCAATAATATGCCCAATAATCCAAAACTTGTACATAAGATATACGAAATTCCATCCGTTATTATCTGGATGTTTTTTATAATAATTGACTCCCGATGGCATTGCCCACCATATAGAAACATATAAGACGACGCCAATCATGATCGAGATAATTTTTAAACACCACTTTAAATCGTTCATAATAGTTCCTTTCTATTAAAATATCTTCGCCAATATGTAAATAACGAATATTATTAAAATACATAAAATCTCATCCATTTTCTACCTCATTTCCGCCATAACGACTCCAATATAATAAAAACACCACATGCCGAGTAAGCACATGGTTAGATAATAGAATATGATGCACAATGTATCGTTCAAACCTGGTAAAATAAATTGCAGCAGCATCCAGAAGATTGTCATAATTAATACTATAAACACCGTTACCGTCATTCCAATTCCTCTTTGTCTTTCTCGCATGCGAACGCACCACCATACACAGTCATTAGTACTAAAATTACCCAATACTGCCAGGTCTCACCACCATATCCCATTTTAATTAAAATTATAGCAACCGCACAAATCGCTGCAAATTCAATTATTTTTGCAATAATATATTTCATATATCAGTCCTCCTTACTTCCAGTCTTAATCTTATCAGCTGGTATCGCTCGTCTTGCGTCAGCCTCCATCTCCGCTATTGTTATTAACTGATCTGGACACATTTTAGCGTATTCAGCAGTGCCATGTACTTCCCAAGGATCTGGAATTTCACGGACTTTTATGATTTCCTTCCAGACTTCTTCTTTTATCGCCTCACGAGAGTCTACGGTAATCAACTCACTATACGGAAGGCTCTCGATCCACTTACAAATCTCTCGCCATTCATCCAACTTGTGATTTTTTCGCTGTCTGTAAATATTAGCCAGCACCTCATAATTCAACATAACATTGCGAGTCTGGTTATAGCTACTCGGAAGAAGCTGGATCATCTGCCACCAATATGTTTTGTCTCTGGTTTTTAAATATAACTCACGAAACATATTTAGGTTTTTGATCGTGGTTTCCATCATATCCTTAGCAGAATATATGCGGGTTGGAATAGATTCATCAGAAATAAGATGCTCTGTAGAGAAATCCTCCAAAGTAAACTCTTTCTCAGCAATCTTATGCATCGTACTACAGGAGTTCGCAACAGTACCAACCTTATATGTATCAAATTCTTTCCCATTAATGGACTAGCTATCATGGCACACATCATAGCTATGGCTGTTTCCAAAAGAGGTCTGTCATTTACAAGCACTTTTATTTTGTCAGTAGAAAGAGCATACAAGCAAAATATCGCGCCAACAAGAACCAATAAAAATATAAAAATCTTAAAGCCGTACATCATAATCTCCTTTCAAAAGAACATACATTATAAATATTTGTGTCTTGCATCACAAAGCATCCGCTGCCGTTTGTACGGATCAGATTCGTCCTCAATATTCCGAACAACTTCTTTGGGATAACAAAGCTCTTTAGCAGCCGTTACATCATTTCTCCATCTCGCTACTGCACTCTCTGGTCTTTCTCCCCAGTTTCCTACAAACTCGACCATAGGCTTCTCCTTCCTCTATGAATAGTCAGACTCATAAAAACATTTTTAGATACAGGAGTAAGTCCACAATTAAAAGAAGGCTGCACCGCCATTTTTTCATTACAACCGTCTATTAACCTGGATCTATTTACTCCCTCAGATTTCCAAATAGGTGCACCATAAACCGCATTTTCATCTAACGCATTATGTTTTGTTTTTCTCATAATATTTGACCCATTTCCGCCACTTTCATACGACCTTCAATTATGGTGGTACCACAATTAGGATTATCAATATGTTCGAATTTGATATACGGCAATAAATTACCTGCAAATTCCCGGGCAATATATTCCATTAGGTCTTTCTCCGGAATCTCATGTCTCATAAAAATAGGAATTTCCCTTCGAACCACTATAGTTGTCAATTTACACCCCACTTCTTTATATACAACATGAACGGTTCTCGTTTTTAATCGTTCGTTTTCTTGCTTCAGCTTTTTACATTTCTGTCTAAGATTCATACCATTTTTCTCCTTTCAAATAATGCGGGCGGTGGACTATGCCGCGTCGTCCGGGGTGCTAACTCTCGTGTTACATTCATTCCGCTTAGGTAGTTTTTCGTACCTGGAAGTCGTCACTGTGACCTAAACCGCATTATTAAATATCATTCTTTTGTTTCTTCTTTAAATATTGGCTTCACAAAATATCCTCCACCAAAATCGCTAAAACGAATATCAAATCCCTTCAGACCTTCGTTTCTGGCATATGCAGCAATTAAGCCCATGCACAATTCAAAAGTCTTATTGTCAATAACTAATCCAGCATGAATTTTGACCTCTATGCAATCCTTAACGTTATCAATCTCCATCTGAATCTTCCTCATAAGGAATCTGCTCAACGTCTCCGCCCTGCACAGTTACTGACTGCATGAGTTTTCCAGTTTCTTCATCAAAGTAGATATTATCCAGAGCATGGTCCCATTCTTCAAATTGCTCTGCGATATTTCGCCCTTTGGTTCTTCTCATGTTAATGAGTTCGTCATGCACAATTCGTCTCCAAGCTCTCGCGATTTCCATACGACTCTGGGAAAGAATATTGTACAACCCATTCTCAGTTACAAAGTTGACGGATCGCCGCTGACCTGCTACTACCATTGGTAGTTTCAGCTTTTCGTCGTCTTCACACATCTCAAGCATTTTCCATTCGTTACCAGAACTATATTCGATAACATGGCTAATGTCCTTAGCCTTAAATAACGGAGCATCAAGATCTCCATAAACATTAAGAAGCTTTCCACCGAAAGATATGATTCCTGCGATTTCAATATTTCTACTCATTTGAGATTCCCCTTTTCTCTATATAATTTCACATCAATAGCCTTCTGAATTTCTTCCGGGCTAATATTAAAAATGGACTCAAGGAAATTCAGACAAATATAAGCATCTGCCATCTCTTCCAAGAGTCCATATTGATCGTGATATCCTCGAATTTCTTTGCTTACCTGCTGTTGTAATTCTGCAAATTCTTCCATAGCAATGGTACACTTCAATTTCCATGGATCTTTCTCTACACTCCGTCTTAATATGCGCCGACGTTCTTTATCAGAAAGTTCCAAGTTACTATTCATCCCTTTAATAAAATTATAGCGTTTCATCTTGTTCCTCCCTGTACAAAGAGAAGCATAAAGACTCCAAGAATAACGCCAATAATAAATCCGATAATAAAATTAAGCATCGTTTTCACCTGCTTTCTCCAGTCGTGCTTTTGCTGCTTCTTTTCTTTCCAGATACTCTTTTTCATCAATCTCAGCAAATCCTACCGATGACCCTTTGAAATATCGATTAACTTCAACTTCTTCTTCCTGAGGTGTAACTACGTATAAAATACCAACCGTATCGTAGTCGCCATTCTTCGGATCTACCAGGAAATCTTCTGTATACACACGATATGCGTCGATCAAAGGCATATAAGGCATTGCGATAGGAAATAGTTCGCTCATCACAGTATCAATCAAACCGCTGTGATAACTACAATGTGGATTGGCAATATTGACTCCATGAAAACGATCCACATCTTTATACTCAACAGTTCCGTCGGGTTTAACATCTTTGAACAGAGAGCTCATTCTCTTGCACTGATAATGTTTAGAATCATCCTTTCTGCCGTGTACTTCATTCCACACATCTTCAGTATCTTCGATAGGCATAAGAGGTTTGCCGGCAATCATTCGATTGAGAATAGCTTTAGTAAACATAATACTCGCTCCAGAAAGTCCATCATTACAAAGACTCTGAAATGCTTTCAGTGCGCTTTCATAGCAGGCACAACCATAATCGAATTCGCCCCCTTTACGATGGCAGGCAATCTTTACTTCATTTTCAGCCCATAACTCCATTGATGATTTTTCTCTTTTAATCTCTTCACTCATTTCTGCAATCTCCTTTTCTTTTTATTCAAGCCATTCGTTATCGAGATAATAAAAACCGTAGACACCTGCTCCGATTAAAATTATCCAGAAAATCCAGAATAACCATAATGCAAAATCGGATTCTAAGTGATCTACGGTCTCATCAATCGTCATATTCTCGTAGAATGGTGAATTGTTTTTTATTGTTTTATTTTTTAATTCTGTAAATATCGTCCCGGTGTATTTCAAACCAACCCCATAGTATTTGAAACGTACATGAGATGATTCTTTTAAGGTATCAATATAATCATGATCCGGTAATTGAATCTTCTTACTTGGAAATATATGTTTCAAGAAAGATACCTCTTCGCAGATCTTATCCTCACTCCCAACATAATCCCATGACCAATAAACTTCAGTCGTATAATATGTATGGGAATGTCCATTTACGGTTGTTGTATGAGCAACCTGACGAGTATGCATTGTGTAATGCTCTTCAACCTTTCTCACATACATATACCTTCCACCAATTTCCGGATAAGTAACAGTGTCAACAGCTTCCAAATCACCGTACACAAATGCGTTGCCAATATCAGTTCGCATACCATATTCAAACAGATCCTGTTCTTTGATCTTTACTGCTTTATTATACTTTTCGTTTTTATCAATCAAATGGTCTGAGATTTTACCGGAAATTATAAAGCCAATAAGTAACAGAACCGCAATGATAGATATACTTGCTAAGATTTCTCTTTTCGTGATTTCAAAGTCTCCGAAATCAAATCCGTTCCATTTCTTCATAAACTTATTCCTCAAACAGATTCTGCGGAGCATCGACAGGAGCTTCATAATCCAAATATGTATACTCCTGAACCTCATATCCAAGAATATTTAAAAAGATTCGTGTAGGAAATTTTCTCACATAACGTCTATATACTTTTATCTGTTTGTTGTAATTGCTACGGTATTCGGCAATCAGATTTTCTGTAATAGAAAGCTCATTCATTAGCTCTTTGTAATTTTCATTGGATTTTAATTCTGGATAAGCCTCGCTTACAGCTGCAATCGCAGTGGTGACATTTTCAATATCTCCTGTAGAACCTCGCCCTTCTACGATAGCGGTAAGTGTATCAGCTTCGTGTTTATCGTACTGCTTTACACAATCTACAAGGTTATAAACCAGATCCACACGTCTTTTTTCCTGAACTTTGATGTCTGAATCAGCTGTATTCACCTGCTCCTCCAGTGAAAAAGCTTTATTCTGCGAGCTCTGCACTCCGAATACGCCTAACATGACAACCGCAAGAATTCCTGCAACAATAATAAGAATTAACTTCCAACTTGATTTTTTCATTTCAATTTTCCTCCAATTAAATAAAACCCACAAGCCAGTTAAGACTCATGGGTCAGTTTATAAATTTATTGACTTTTTCTTTGTTACGCTATATACTGTATTCCACAAAAATATATGGAAGGAGGGATTAGCATGGATAAAGATTTATATCATCCGTATATGAACGAAAACGGTAAAATGGTTCATGGTCTACCCCAATACCTCAATTGACTCGATTTCATCTTCATTGAAGCCGATACACAATCCAGGTCTCTGTGGACAATCTTCAATGTCGATTGCTGCGATTCCCTCTGGTTCGTTGTCGTCTGGAAATATATAATCCGAAACAATTCCTTCAAATTCTTCTCCATCTGTGCAAATTATTTTAACTCTTTTTCCTTCAAGACTCTGACTAAGCATTATTTTTTCTCCTTTCTTCTTGCTGGATAAACGTGCGTTCCCGTTTTAGAATATACGATCATAGCTGTGTTAGATACAACTTCGTTTCCGCTTTCATCAACGTACGTACCAATATCATGATCGGCAGTAATACGTTCTCGATGATTCCAGTGTCCGTTGCGATCTAATCTTGATTCACCTTTACCGCCATACTTATCAACCAGCTTCTGAGCATATTCTACATCGCCATCAAGATAGCTTCTTCCTGGTAAATGGTCTGATTTGGTATGACGCTTTTGTTTATCTTTATTGACTGTCTTGGATACTTCCCCAGAATGAATTGCTTCTTCTACAAGATTATCATGTCTGCGAACTTTTGCAACCTTTTTATTTTCTTCTATCGGATATGGTGGACCATTTCTAACACCCCATTTCATACCTTTGACTCCACTATGCTGAATTTCCGCATTGCTATCCTCGTCCAGCTTAGCCTTGATCTTACTGAGAATATCTTCTACAGTTTTCCTTGTGTCGGGAGCAAGCTTCATATACTTTGAATGTTCTTCGTACCAGTTGAATATCTCATCCAGATTTTCCTGTGCCCAGCTGAACGCCCACCAGTCGCAGATCATTTCAATAATATAATCGTATGGCATCTCCAACACGATTTCTCCTTCTTTTGGATCGTAATTGATTAATACCCAATGTTGCCAATGATGCGGATTACGATGAATATGTAAGAGCCAAGCTCGCTGGTAATCCTGTACAACTTTAAAAGAACGATTATTACCATAAAAATATGCGTCGTAAGCGTTGTACTCATCCGGCTCATCCTTAGATTGATCGTGAGCAAATCCAGTCTGCCATCCAGCATTCACAGCGTCTTTTATTACATCTGGTAAATTCTCACATAGCCATTCATATCCTCTTTTTACATTTGATCGGTGCTGTGCCAGATACTGATCGTATTGAAAACTCATGCCTCTGGCACCACCTTTCTTTTCGTCAATTTCTTATAAAGTTCTCGTGCTGCCTTTCCCTCAAATGCATTGATGATTTCTGAAGTGTGACCTGGTTTTGGTTTTCCTACTAATAATATCCCAGTGTCTTCACCACCATCATCCGGAAAATTCACGCTGACAATAACACTTTCTACCATTATCATTCCTCCCCCTTCCAATAGATTGGTATTTCTGAATTTGTGTTCATGCCCTCTGCTAAACAATCGTTACAAGGATCAAATTTTTCATCCTTTTTCTTATGCTCGCAAGTAGGACAATATTTTTCAAAATTTACTTCTCTGTAAATATTTTCCATGTGACACCTCATTCATACACAATATCGAAGTAAAAATGCGTATACAGACTGTTCATAAGTACAGCACGTTATCAAAGCCTTAAACTCTTCTTCTGATAACATTTTTAATTGAATAGATAACATCCATATAAACATAGTCAATGTTTTTAATGTTTTCAGTATTTGCACGTCAATCCACCATCCTTTACACCGAATGCCCCCGACTTTTATTAAACCATCTCGTTTCATTGAATGTTTTCTTCTCTTTCAGAGCCTTACTAATAGCTAGGTCTATACCAGATCTCGATTTCAAATGATAATAATATAAATCCGTAAATGGAGTATTCATTCTGTCAATCCGTCCAGCTGACTGTGACATTATTTTGTAAGAATAATTCTGAGAAAAGAATACTATTGTGTCAGTTGTAATACAGTTCCATCCTTCTGCTCCGGCATTGTACTGTACCAAATATACCCACGCCGAGCCTGTTGGTATAGGCTGATGCTTATGTCCATTCCATTCTGCAATCTCATATCCAGATAAAATCTGTTTTAACAACTCCAATTCATAATCAAAATTGTAAAATATAATTGCTTTTGGATGTTTCTCAATGATTTCCAATAATGCGATTTGCCTGGATGTATCGGTATTAACTATCTTTCGCCAAACATAACATAATTCAGCCGCATTAATGATTGGTTCTTGCTTGAAGGGATTCCATCTGTTTTTCCCAGCCATTTTGTATTCTGAAACATCGTATTTGACATAGATATCTTCATGATGCGAAACGGTCTGGCGTTTGAAATCCATACTAACGAGAATGGAGTTTCGTAAACGGATCAATCTTCCAGTATCTATATACCTGTCAATCTTTGGAAATTTACTAAAGCGGCTGTATATAACATGCTCCCTTATAAATTCGCTCCGGTTTTTATAAAATCCATTTGCTATAAATACCGGAATATAATCCTGCCAAGTATCACCAGGTGTTGCTGATAAAAGAATCCACTCGTTTGATTTCGCAATCTTCAAGAACGCTTTAACCCATGTTCCAGAACCTATAACTCTCTGCTCGTCAAATATAAAGAATGCGTTTCTAACATCGGAATATTTTTTTATATTGTTCCAAGAATCAACAATTACTTTATTACAATATAAATTAACATCTTCGTGAGTAGAAAGAAGGAAGGGCGCAAGCTCACCCTCCCATTCTAAAGTATCTCTCTTTCGAGCAGTTGTAATTATGTATAAGTCTTTCGGCGGATCATCCATAGGCATATACTCATCCGTTTCCAGGCAGCCACCATTACGGACGTAATAATACGCCAAAGATGTTCTAGATTTCCCGCTACCAACTCCACCACAAAGAATACATCCGTTTTTCATTTGCTCAACAGCTTTTAGTTGATACTCACGTAATTCTAATGCGCACATAAGTCTCCACTTTCGCTTGTGAATCCATCTTCAACTTCAAATGCTAAATCGTCGCCAGTCAGATCTGCTTTCGGACCTCTCATAAGCCAGTTACATGAAATTGCAGCATTAGAAAATCCGTTTTCTTTATAATATGCGAAAATACAGTTCTGCACCGGTACGGTTACTCTTATCTTTCTGCAATCATAAACCGTATTGTCGGTTACAGTAATTCTGATTATTTTGGCAACGTTTGCATAAAAATTTTCTATTGATTGACAGCATTGGAATGAACTTATTGAATATCTTTTTTTCATGAGCCCTCCATCAATATTCTTCTGGAAAAAGAATCGTTGTCG
>ENA-OPCN01001794-OPCN01001794.1-human-gut-metagenome-genome-assembly--contig:-NODE-1794-length-13368-cov-3.747390_pt1 | contig 13368 bp, 10 predicted proteins | sample MGYA00241567_ERZ501485 | MGnify/ENA primary metagenome ERZ501485 (study PRJEB25962, sample SAMEA2042579) | human gut metagenome | biome: human gut; feature: human-associated habitat; material: faeces...
ATCGACGAACAGACCGTCGGCAGCGCGCTCTACACGGCCCCCTATCCCGATCCCGATCTGGTGATCCGTACCAGCGGGGAGATGCGGCTCAGCAACTTCCTGCTGTGGCAGTCCTCCTACGCCGAACTTTATTTCCCCGACGTGTTGTGGCCCGATTTCACGGAGGCCGACTTCGACCGTGCGATGGAGGTCTTCGCACGACGCGACCGCCGTTTCGGATTAGTCCAAGAGAATTAGGAACAAAAGAGTTACAAGAAAATAGATGAATCGTTTACGGAAGATATGCCTGGCAATCGCAGCGCCGCTGTTCTGCGTGAGCGGCATATTCGCACAAGAGAAGAACCCGGCGGATACCACTGCCGTCACGACGCAGGCCGCACCGCAAGACGCCGCGTCCGACGACACGGAGGAGACGCTGCCGCCCTTCGACGAGAAGGCTCCGATCATGAAGGGGAAGCCCAAACGCTACTTCATCCGCAAAATCAACCTGCGCGGTATCGAATACCTCAACAAGACCGTCGTACAAGCCTCTACGGGACTCGTGCCGGGCGATTCGATCTATCTGCCGAGCGAGAACATCGCGGACGTGATCGCCAAGCTGTGGAACCAACGTCTGTTCGCCGACGTCAAGGTCGGCGCCACGATCGACGGCGACAGCGTGGACATGGAGATCTCCGTGCGCGAACGGCCGCGCGTCTACCGCTGGCTCTTCGAAGGCGAGGGGGTCGGCAAAGGCCGCCAGAAGGACATCATCGAGAAGCTGCAACTCAAAACGGGCGGAGAGCTGTCGGACTACGTGATCGACAAGAATACGAAGCTCATCAAGAAATATTTCGCCGAGAAGGCTTTCCGCAATGCGGAGGTGAGCGTGCGCATCGAGAACGATCCCGTCATCCAGAACGCCGTGAACGTCACCTTCGTGATCGACCGCAAACGCAAGGTCAAGATCGGCAAGATCAATTTCCACGGCAACGAACAGTTCAAGGACAAGCGCCTGCGCCGCACCTTCAAGAAGACGCACCAGAAGAGCATCAACTTCTTCAAGTCGTCGAAACTCAAGGAGGACGACTACGAAACGGACAAGGAGAACCTCATCGACTTCTACAACTCGAAAGGCTACCGCAACTTCACGATCCTGAGCGACTCGATCTACCCGATCAACGACCGCCGACTGGGTATCAACCTCTCGGTGTCGGAGGGCAACAAGTACTATATCCGCAACATCACATGGGTCGGCAACTCGGTCTACCCGACCAGCGACCTGCAACGCATGTTCGGCGTCAAATCGGGCGACACCTACGACAAGAAGACGATCAACAAGCGGCTGGGCTACGGCAAGGAGGACAACCCCGAAGACATGTCGATCAAGTCGCTCTACCAGAATAACGGCTACCTGATGTCGCAGATCGAACCGGCCGAAATCATCATCGGCGCCGACTCGATCGACATGGAGATGAAAATCTTCGAGGGCAAGCAGTTCTCGATCAACAACGTGGGCATTTCGGGCAACATGCGCGTCAACGACGAGGTGATCCGCCGCGAACTCTACACCCTGCCGGGCGAATTGTACAACCGCGCGCTGCTGATGCAGACGATCCGCCAGCTGGCCGGCATGGGACACTTCGACCAGGAGAAGATCATGCCCGACATCAAGCCCGTATCCAACGAGCTGGTGGACATCAACTGGCCGCTCGAGGAGCAGGCCTCTGACCAGTTCAACATCGCCGGAGGTTGGGGTTCGGGCACCTTCGTGGGCTCGGTCGGCATCACGCTGAACAACCTTTCGGTCAAGAACTTCTTCAAGAAGGGGGCCTGGCGTCCCTACCCGATGGGGCAGAACCAGCGTCTCTCGATCTCGGCTCAAACCAACGGAACCTACTACAAGGCCCTGGCCCTGAGTTTCACCGACCCGTGGTTGGGCGGCAAGAAACCCAACTCGTTCACCATCTCGGGTCACATCTCCGAGCAGAATGACGCCTATTACGTCTGGCAGAACGCCACACGCTACTTCCGTACCTATGGTATCGCAGCCGGACTGGGCAAGCGACTGTCGTGGCCAGACCCCTACTTCACCTTCTATGCCGAGGCCAGCTACGAACGCTACTCGCTGAAGAACTGGTCGGGATTCGTCGTGCAGAACGGAAACTCGAACCTGCTGTCACTCAAACTCGTCCTTTCGCGCAACTCGGTAGATCAGCCGATCTACCCACGCCGCGGTTCGGAATTCACCGCCTCGGTGCAGGCCACGCTCCCCTATTCACTCTGGGACGGCAAGGACTACAGCGATCCGAACATGAGTGACCAGGATCGCTACCGCTGGATCGAGTTCCACAAGTGGCAGTTCAAGGCCCAATGGTTCCAGGCGCTCTCGCAGAATTCGAACCTCGTGCTGATGCTCAAGGCCGAAATGGGTTACCTCGGAAGTTACAACAAGAACAAGGTATCGCCGTTCAACCGATATGAGGTCGGTGGTGACGGCATGTCGGGATACAACATCTACGGTATCGACATTATCGCCATGCGCGGTTACGAGGACGGAGCGCTCGATCCCTCGAACTACTATTCGCGCGGCTACAACAAGTATACGGCCGAGTTGCGCTACCCGGTCATCCTGAAACCCTCGTCGCAGATCTATGTGCTCGGTTTCCTCGAAGGCGGTAACGCTTTCGATTCATGGAAGACCTTCTCGCCGTTCAAGATCAAGCGTGCGGCCGGTTTCGGCGTCCGACTCTATCTGCCCGTGGTCGGCATGCTCGGAATCGACTGGGGTTACGGATTCGATCCTCCCGCCAACTCGACGGAGAAGAGCGGCAGCCAGTTCCACTTCGTCATGGGCCAGCAGTTCTAAAAGCCGCAGCGTGGCAATAAAATTGAAAGAAAAGAGTTATATTTACGGGAGCAATGCGCATCGTGCGCATGCCACGATACGATAACTTAAACGAACCAACGCCATGAAACGATTGATTTTGCTTGCAGCACTCATCCTGACGGCCGGAACGCTGTCGGCCCAGAACTACATAATCGTGAACAGCGAAAAGATCTTCAAGTCGATCGACGCCTACAACAAGGCGATTTCCGATCTGGACACGCTCGCCAAACAATACCAGGCCGATGTAGACCAGCGGTTCGAGGAGGTCGAGAAGATCTACAACAACTACATGTCGCAGCGGGCCTCGCTCTCGTCGTCGGTGCGTGATACGATCGAAGAGTCGATCCTCTCGAAAGAGAAGGAGGCCCAGCAGTACCAGGAGAGCCTCTTCGGGCAGGAGGGTACGCTGATGAAAAAGCGCCTCGAGCTGATCCAGCCGATCCAGAAAGAGGTCTTTGCCGCCATCGAAGCCTATGCCAAGCAGGTCGGTGCCGATGCGGTGATCGATTCGTCGAACAACCCCACGCTGCTCTACACCAACCCGGAGATCGAGCGCACGCAACAGGTGATCGACGCTCTGAAGAAATGATGCAACATCAAAACATTAACTGATAGGATCTATGAAAAAAGTACTCAAACTGACTCTTGCAGTAGCGCTGACGATGGGTGCCACGTCGCTCTTCGCTCAGAAATTCGGACGTATCAACACCCAGGAAATCATCGCCCTGATGCCCGAAACGAAGGCCATGCAGGAAAACCTCGACACCTTCGGCAAGGAGCTGCAGGACAACATCGAGACGATGAACGTTGAATTCAACAACAAGCTGCAGGAGTTTCAGAAAAATTCCAGCACCTACAACGATGCCGTGCGCGAGATGAAGGCCAAGGAGCTGCAGGATCTGCAGAACCGCAGCCGCGAGTTCCAGGAGATGTCGCAGCAGCAGTACCAGCAGAAATACAATGAGCTGCTGACACCGATTATCGAGAAGGCGAAGAACGCCATCGACAAGGTTTCGGCTGCAGGCGGCTATACGGCCGTATTCGACACGGCAGCCGGAGCCATGGCCTACTTCAGCGAGACGCTGCTGACGGACATCGCTCCCGAGGTACGCACCGAACTGGGTATCCCGGCCGATGCCAAACCCATCACGGACACCACGGAGGCAGCCCCGGTTCAATAATTCCAAACGGATCGTTTTACAAAAAGGCGACGGACCGCACAAGCAGTCCGTCGCTTTTTCATACTCCGGCGTCTGGACGGAGACAGCTGGGGAGTGTTAGCGGCGCACGCAGAGAGTGACAACCAACGAAGCTGAGGTCAGAAGCGCACCCGCCCCCACAACCCCCGCCCAACCCCAGAGGGTCCATGCCATACCTGAAAGCAAGGTTCCGAACGAGCCGCCGATGAAGTAGCAGCACATGAAGATCGTATTGATGCGGTTCGAGGCCGACGGACAGAGGCTGAACAGCGTCGCCTGGTTGCTCAACTGAATACACTGCATGCCGATATCGATCAGCAGGATGCCGACGATAATCGACAGATAATGGTCTGCTCCCGCGAAGAAAAGCCCCCAGGCAGCCAGCTGGAGCAGTGCCCCGAGGCAGTTGAAACGGAAAATACCAACCCGCTCGATGTACTTTCCGGAGAAGGAGGCTGTCAAGGCTCCGGCCACCCCACATAGGCCGAGCATCCCGACCACGTCACTGCCGGCATAAAACGGAGCCTGAGCCATCTTGAAAGCAAGCGACGCCCAAAAACACATGAACGCTCCGAAGGCGAGTGCTGCCCGGACCGAATGAACCCTCAGGAGCGGATACTCCCCGAGTAAAGTAAAGAGCGAACGCATCAGCGCGCCGTAGCTGCCCGTGAAGTTAGGTTTCGCATTCGGGAGGATGCGGAAAACGAGTATCCCGGAAAGGAGCATCAACCCTGAAGCAATATAGTACATCTCGCGCCACCCAAACCACTCGCCGACGGCCCCACTGACGACGCGCGAAGCAAGAATTCCAGTCAGCAGGCCCGAGAGGACAATCCCCACGTTGCGGTTCTTCCGCTCGGGCCGCGAATACTGCGCCGCAAGGGGAATGAAGAACTGCGGCACCACGGAGCAAACTCCGATGACAAACGAACAAAGGTGGATGGTACGGATCTGCGAGGCCGAGGCCGTTACCAGCAGTGCCAGGATCAGCGACGAAAAGTCAATGAGCAGGATGCGCCGGCGGCTGTAGAGATCGGCAAGCGGAATAAGGAAGAGCAGGCCTAGCGCATAGCCGCATTGGGCATAAAGTGCGATGTGATTGGCAGCAAAAGTTGAGATTCCAAGCTCTTGGCGGATCATGTCGAGAAGTGGCTGGTTGTAGTACAGATTGGCCACGGAGACCCCTGCGACAACCGCCAGCATGTAGAGCAGGCTGTTGGGAAAGCCCGCACCATCTTTCAATTGCAATTTCATTTCGAACGGTTTTTCGAAAAGGCAAAATTACGGAGAAATCGGAGAAGATACTACCATCCTGCCCCCAAAAGCTCATCAAGCGATACACAACAGAAAAACAGAGGACACTCCTCCACCAAACAGACCGACAAGAAGAACCGATTCCGTGACACAGAGAGGGCGACAGATCAAAACGGCGACTGAATTGTTCGATAATTCGCAGGATCGAACCTTTCAAACCAAAATATGCGCAGCAGTTGCTATATTTGTCGAAATTTTAGCGATATGCAGAACAATATAAATACCGATACCCCGATCACGAGTTTCACACTGAACGAACTGATAGCACTCTCGGGAGAACAACGTTACCGCGAAGGGGTACTCAAAGGATGCATTGCCGCCAACTCATCTTCGCAGATGCATCTGTTCCGTTTCCCCTGCCGCATCGATGCCTTCATCATCGGCGTCGGCACGGAGGGAGAGTCAAAGGTATCGTTCAACCTACACGAATACTGCCTGCACAAGGACTCCCTGTTCGTCATCGGGCCGAAAAATATCATCGAAACACCCCAAACGGAAGAACCGGACAATTTCAAATGCCACGTGCTGATCATCGCACCCGAGTTCCTGCAAAACCTCAATGTCGATACGAAGCACATGATGCCGCTCTTCCTCAAGATTGCCACTCACCCGTGTCTGGAGTTGAGTCCCGACGAGAGTCGTACACTGCGCAACTTCATCGCCCTGATCGAACAGGAGACCCTCGGAGAAAAGACCGAATTCGCCACCGACATCGTCAGCAGTCTGATCTCCGCAACGATCTACTTGGTCGGCGACATCCTCGGCAACTACCTCTCGGAACATCCTGAGGTGGAGAGTCCCGTACACAACCGGGCCGAGGCCTATTTCAAGCAGTTCACCCAACTGCTGGGCGAGCACTACCGCCGTGAACGCAGCGTGGGATTCTACGCCCGCCAGCTGTGCATCACCCCCAAATACCTCACCACGCTCATCAAACACATCAGCGGGAAATCCGTATCGGACTGGATCGACAGCTACGTGACCCTCGAGGCCAAGACGCTGCTCAAGTACTCGAACATGAGCGTGCAGGAGATCGCCTATTACCTGAATTTTCCCAACCAGTCGTTCTTCGGCAGCTACTTCAAGCGCAACACGGGCATGTCGCCGTCACAGTACAAGGCCAAGCAATAAGGCCCATCTGACCGCCCGACACATCAGAAGGGATAGCCCACACCGAAATTGAGCGCCGTATTCTTCCACTTGAAGTTGTGGATCCACCGCTCCCCGGCCGGGTTGTTGGGGTTGTGGAGCTGAATGCCCCAGTCGAGACGCAGTACGGCGAACTTGATGTCGAAACGCAGGCCGATACCGGTATTGAAGCCCAGCTGGTTGTAGAAGCGGTCGAAGCGGAAGACCGCGTCGTCGGCATACTCTGCCGGATTCTGACGGATGTACCAGATATTGCCCAGATCGAAGAAGGTCGCCCCGTGGAGGATGCTCCAGATCGGGAACCGCAGTTCGAGGTTCGCCTCCAGCTTCACGTCGCCCGTCTGCACGGGGAACGAACTGTGCGGATCGGGGACAGACCCCTGACCGAGCGTACGGGGGGCCCAGCCGCGCATGCCGTTGCTGCCACCGCAGTAGAACTGACGGTCGAACGGCACGGACGAGGAGTTGCCGTAGGCCATCGCCACGCCTCCGTAGAGCCGGCCGACCAGAGCGGTCTGTTCGCCGAGCATGATCTTGCGGCTGACGCTCAGGTCCGTTCTGAAATACTGCGCATAGGGGATTCCGAAGATCATATAGTGCCCCTCGCTGCTTCTCGACGGCGAGAAGAAGAGACGCTCGACCCCGTCGATCAAGTTGCCCGCCGTCTCGAGGTTGAACCGTATGTTCGTGGCATTTCCACCGAGGTTTTTCCGCTGGTTGTTGTAGCTGTAGCTGAACGAGAGTCCGCCGATGAACTGTGTGTTGAAACTCTCCAGCAGGTAACGGTTCGGCGTGAGTTCCTGGCCGTTCTCCGCATCGGGATTGTCCACCATGAGGAACGATACGTCGAGGTTCGACACGTCCACCACGTTGATGTCGATCGGCCGCAGCGAGAAGGAGGAGTAGCGGTCGTTGGACCACATGTAGGTGAGACCGGCACTCGAGAGCATCCGCCGGTAGTAGGGGCGGTCCTGGAAATTGACCGACACCTCGACCTTCGTCTTGGGCTGATTGACCGAACGGAAGCGCCGCGTGCGCCACGGGACGAGGAAGCGCGGGAAGGTGAGTCCCGTATTGATTCCGAACTCCGTGGCACGTTTTTTCTTGGCATCCGGAGCCTTCATGAACTCGTAACCGGCCGTAAAGGAGACATCGAACGACTCGGCCCCGCGGAAAATGTTGCGGTTCTGGTAACCGACCGTCGCCGTCAGCCCGTAGAAACTCGACGTGGTGCTTCCCTCGAGATCGACCTTGAAACTCTGCTTGAGCGTCGGCGTACAGTGGATGTTGCACGTGAGGTATCCCTCGCGCGTGTAACGGAACTGCGTCGTGTCGGCCGTCTCGCCGATGTAGGAGATCAGGTTGGCCGTGTCGGCCCCGCGGGGCTGCTCGTCGAAGGAGATTTTCGCACTCTTGAAATAGCCGAGCGCCATCAGATCGGAATAGGTGCGGCTGACCTGCGAGGCGTTGTAGACCGAGTTGGGATAGAGTGGCACGGTATACCGGAGTACCGAGGGACGGAGGTTGAGCCGCTTCTCATAGATGACGTTCAGTCCCCGGTAGCTCACCGTATCGAGCCGCCCGAGGCGAGTCGAATCGTTGCGCAGCGTCGTCGGGTCGAAATCCGGGAAGATGTTGATCCGGTCGATGCGGTAGATCGTGTTGTCCTCCATCATGGCACGCCCGCGCTCGTCGTAGCCCGCCAGGTTCTGGCGGACGACCAGCCGGAGGTTCACCCTGTTGCCACCGACAAGCGTATCGGCCCGGTAGAGGATGTTGTTTACCGAGAAGTTGTAATACCCCCGGTCCCTGAGGTAGGCCGTGATGCGCTCGCGCTCGGCGTCGAGCACCGAAACGTCGAAAACGTTGCCCGTACGGAGCAGCGTACGGGCCGTATCGGGCAGGATGATCTGTTCGAGGAACTTGTCCTGGAATTCGTAGGAGATCGAATCGATGCGGTAGGGTTCGCCCTGCACGGTGCGGAAGGTCAGGATGGCCCGCTTGCGGCGCGAGACGGTATCGACCTCGCACGAGGCGCGCGAGGTGAAGAATCCCTTCGAGTCCATATAGACCTTCAGATTCTGCACGCTCCGCTCCGTGAGGTTCATGTCCAGGAGCACGGGAGCCTGGCCGATGCGGCGTTTCCAGTCGTTCCAGCCGTTCGTCTTGGCGGGATCGGCCTGTTCGTAAAGCCAGACATAGAAGTTCGTTCCGAGGAAACGCTTGTTGGGAGTCTGGCGCACGTACTTCTCCAGGTCCGATGCCGGAATGCGCTCCTGCCGCGGCGTCGCCTTGTCGTCCTCGATACGGATCTTCTGCAGGAAATACTGTCCTTCGGGGATGTGGCGCGTAACACTGCACGCCGAGCCGGCAAGGCCCAGCACGGCGATCAGCAGTATGCGCCCGATACCCCGCACGCGGATCAGTCGTTGTTAAAAAAGCCCTTCTCCCTGAGCAGCGCCAGATAGGACTGCGAAATGGCCAGGTTGTCGCGGCGCACGTAGCGGCGTTCGGTGAAGATCCGCGCCAGGTTGGGCAGACCGTTCTCCTCGAGCAGGCGCTTCGTCTCGTCGGACTCCTCGCGCTCGGCCCACAATTCGTCGATCTCGGCGGCCGTATAGTCGGTATACTTCTCGTAGTGCACGACGGCCTCGAGCGGCAGGCGGTCTGTCAGCCCGGGAGTTTCGTCGGGATAACCCACGACAATGGTCGTCAGCGGCACCACCCCTTTCGGCAGTTCGAGGACCTGTGAGATCTCTCCGGCCGTATAGATCGTCGTTCCGAGATAGCAGATTCCCAGGCCATGCGATTCGGCCTCGATGCAGAAATTCTGCGCAGCAAGCAGCGCATCGGTCGCAGCATTGAGAAACCACCCGAAGTTGTCGTAAGCCGGATCTGCGTCGCGCTGTTCGCACCACTGCGAGAAGCGATGCACATCGGCACAGACCGTCACCACACACGGGGCCTCACGGACCATCGGCTGGTTGAAATGGCACGGCGACAAACGCTCGCGCAAGGCGGCGTCGCGCGTCACAACGAGCGAATAGAGCTGCATGTTGCCGCAGGTCGAGGCCCGCGTGGCGGCTTCGAGACACTCGCGCAACACCTCTGCGGGAATCGGCGTAGGGCGGAACTTACGGATCGAACGATGCTTGAAAAGCACACTTTTCATGGAACGGGATTTTAAACTTTCGCACTCCGCACGCAACCGGACGGAGCGCAGCGGATATTTTTTGCAAAATTAGCAAAACTTTTAGAAGTTTTACTATTTTTGCCCTAACATAACCGCAGCAAGAACGTGCGAACGACATTTGCCAAATACGAAGGCGCAGGCAACGATTTCATCCTGATCGACAACCGCGAGGGTATCTTCACCCCCGACGCGGCCATGATCGCCCGCTTGTGCGACCGCCACTTCGGAATCGGCGCTGACGGACTGATGACCCTCTCGCGAAGCGCCGAGATGGACTGCTCGATGCGTTACTACAACGCCGACGGCTCGGAAGGCGAGATGTGCGGCAACGGAGCGCGCTGTTTTTCGCTCTTCGCCGAACACCTCGGCATCGGGGGCGAAACGAAATACTTCGATGCGGCCGACGGGTTGCACACGGCACGGATCCGACGCACCAGGGGGCTCGCGGGCCAGATCGAGGTGGGCATGATCGCCGTGCGGGAGATCCGCAGCGGTGCGGGGTGGTGGTTCCTCAATACGGGCGTCCCGCACTATGTCGAGTTCACCGAGGCGCTCGACGCGGTGGATGTCTGCGGCCGCGGCCGCGAAATCCGCTGCGACACGGCCCGCTTCCCGCAGGGCACGAACGTCAATTTCGTACAGGTGGAGGCCGACGGCCGCATCCGGGTACGAACCTACGAGCGTGGCGTCGAGAACGAGACCCTCGCCTGCGGCACGGGGGCTACGGCAGCGGCCATCGTCACCAACTTCGTTTTCCAGCCCGCTACGGAGCACTTCGAGATTTCGGTTCCCGGAGGCCGTCTTTCGGTACGGTTTTCGCGTGAGCCCGACACACCGCACTATACGAACATCCGCCTTGCAGGCCCCGCACGCCGGGTCTTCGCCGGGGAGTTCGAACCTGAAAATTTCTAACCAACCAGTTTCATCCGATGAAAACACAAAAGGGAGTCCGCGGACACGACTCGGACGAACTTCGAAAGGCCAAACGGCTCGAACCGCTCCGGAAGAGCGGAAAGGAACGGCATGCCCTCTACAGCAGCATTGCCCGGGACGAGGAGGACGAAGAGGACTACACCGCCTACCCGCGCCGCGAATCGGCCCTCGACTACCTCGACGACGAAGAGGAGGAGTAGCGGCATTCCGGCAACGGCCCATCCGCCCGCCTGCCGTCGCGGGCAAGGCGGGAGATACCACACAGAAGATTATGACCGAGAAATTCATCATGGCAGGGCCGACGGCCCTGCACGTCTGCGATTCGGAGCAGGGGGACCGGTGCGTCGTCCTGCTGCACGGCTACCTCGAATCGCTGCTTGTATGGGACGATTTCGTTCCCTTTCTCTACAAGAAACTGCGTGTCGTCACACTCGACCTGCCCGGACACGGCATTTCGGTCGTCACGGGCGACACCCACACCATGGAGTTCCTGGCCGATACCGTGGCCGATGCGCTCCGCGCGCTGGGCATCTCCCGATGCACGCTGGTCGGGCACTCGATGGGCGGCTATGTGGCACTGGCCTTCTGCGAGCGCCATCCCGAGATGCTCGACGGACTTGTCCTGTTGAGCTCCACCCCCAACCCGGACACCCCCGAGAAGGCAGAGAACCGCCGCCGCGAGATAGCCCTGGTCAAGGCCGGGAAGAAGGATGCCCTGGCCCGCGTAGCCCCGGCAGCCGGATTTGCCGAGGAGAACCACGCACGGATGAAGGATGCGATCGAGGACCTCACCGAGCAGGTCTTCGTCACCGAGGACGAGGGGATCGTCGCCCTGCTCAACGGCATGATCGCCCGCAAGGACCAGAACGGGATGCTGCGCCAAACCAAGGTCCCGGTGCTCTTCATCCTCGGACGCAAGGACAACTATATCCCCGTCGAGATAGCCGAGAAGATGGTCGCCGAACACCCCGAGGCGCGCGTCGTCTGGCTCGAACACTCGGGTCACATGGGCTTCCTCGAGGAGCCCGAAGCAACGGCCAAGGCCCTGCTCGATTTCGTCGCTTCAACCGGGACGGAGCAGGCATGACCCGCATGGGTCCGCCGACCGGACCGAACTATGGCAGTTTCATCCTGAGGATGGGGAACGGATTGCCTTGATCATCCGTTTCGGAGCGTTCGAAGGGCTCGAATCCAAGATGTCGGTAGAATCCCTCGGCCGGCTGGTTGTCGGCATTCACATCAACCAGGGAGCAACCATACTCCCGGATCGCCAGATCGGCAAGAGCACGCCCGAAGCCGCAACCGAGGCAGGTCGGAGCGACAAACAACATTTCGATCTTGCGCCCATCGATGCCGACGAACCCGACGGGACGCTTCGCGTGCCAGGCCACGGCCAGATGAGCGACCGACGCAAGGGCCTGCCTTACGACCGGAGCCAAACGAGCCACGTCATCGCCGGTAAGGAAGTGATGGGTAGCGCGTACAGAGTCCTCCCACAACCGAAGCAGTTGATCCAGAAGCACCTCGGTGCGCACGGCATCGCGGACAACGGTGCAGGAGGCAATCCTCCTGCGAAAATAGAGCATGTCCCGCAGGACCTTTCCTCCTTCAACAATCGGATGGTCGTAGTTGAGCGTGAAGAAATCCGGCAGGGAATGCGAATAGGAGAATCCGCAATGCTCGTAAAACGATATGGTCTGCGGACTGTCTCCGGTTCCTACCGTCATGAAGAGAAAGTCTCCGCCATAGTGACAACAAAGGTATTCGATCATCTGACGGCCATACCCCTTTCTCCAGCATGACGGGACGACGGCAATATTCTTGAGCTCGCAAACGCCATTCCCTTCATCGGTCACTACGGCCACACAAGTCGGAACTCCGTCCGGACCATGGCAGACGAACAATTCACCTCGGTCGAGATAACGGTCGATCATCGACTCTTGCTCGTCGGCAAGCAGAAGCAAATCGATAAACCGTTTCTTATCGACCCCAACCTTTTCAATCACCGGCATATTCATCCCTTTTTTATGCAAAGATAGGCATTCAATGCCCAAGAACAATACTCCTCCGTACTGTCGTTGCGGCGGTCATCGGATCAAGAAACAATAGCCCCCATCAGTCGTCGAGGAGATCCGGATCTTGCGGGGGACAAAAAAAGGTCAGACCTTACGATCTGACCTTGAAGAGGCGGCTACCTACTCTCCCACGGGAAAACCGCAGTACCATCGGCGTGAGTGAGCTTAACTTCTCTGTTCGGAATGGGAAGAGGTGGAACCTCACTGCTATAACCACCTAAAAGAACTTTTTTACGTGCGCGTATCCATTTCTGATACTACCCGGCGCACTCGGTATGGTTTGACATCTTGCGGAGATGAGATAAAGATTCGATGTAAGAAAGCCGTTCGGGTAATTAGTACTGCTCGGCTTTGACATTACTGTCTTTACACCTGCAGCCTATCAACGTAGTAGTCTCCTACGCCCCTCAAGGGAAGACTTATCTTGGGGATGGCTTCGCGCTTAGATGCTTTCAGCGCTTATCCAAACCGAACGCGGCTACTCGGCGGTACACTTGGCAGCATAACCGATACACCGGAGGTTCGTCCAACTCGGTCCTCTCGTACTAAAGTCAGGACCCCTCAATCTTCCTACGCCCGCGACAGATAGAGACCGAACTGTCTCACGACGTTCTGAACCCAGCTCGCGTGCCACTT
>ENA-OPCN01001797-OPCN01001797.1-human-gut-metagenome-genome-assembly--contig:-NODE-1797-length-13331-cov-3.497288_pt1 | contig 13331 bp, 10 predicted proteins | sample MGYA00241567_ERZ501485 | MGnify/ENA primary metagenome ERZ501485 (study PRJEB25962, sample SAMEA2042579) | human gut metagenome | biome: human gut; feature: human-associated habitat; material: faeces...
CTGCGGTTCGGACGGCGGCCGGATTTGTCGGACTCGATGACATTCCGGCCGGCTCACGATCTCCTCCCTTTGTCGCGTGCCGTCGTCGGCGATCAGGCCTTGGCTGCAGGTTCCTCCGATTCGGATACGCACTTCCAGCCCGAAAGTACGATGAAGAAGGCCACGATCTCGAGGATCGTCTCGATGACTCCGCCTACCAGCGGAATGAGGCCTACGACCCAGCCGATGATTCCGATCATGGCCGTGAAGAGTTTCGACATGCCGCGGCGCGCCCCTTCGGGAAGCGTCATGGAGTTCTTCAGGTTCGAGTAGGCGATCAGGAGCAGGATCCATGCGATGAGGTTCAGGATACCGCCGACGAAGCCGAGCAGCGGAATGCAGGCAACGATGGCGCCTACGATCGAGAGGATGGTGGCCGTGCGGATCGAACCGATGCGCGGGGCATCGGCCGGGTTCACCTGTCCCTTGAAGATGTCGAGGGACTTGATGAAGAGCCAGTATCCGTAGACAAGGGCCACGGTGGCGAGGATTTCAAGCGCATCCCAGAAGCCGAAGCCTCCGCCCGAGAGATTACCCTCGGCCAGGGACGCGAGAGCCGAAGCGGCATTGCCGATCGATCCGATGAAGCCGAAGATCGTGGCAGCGATGGCTGCGAACGTATAGATCTTGACAGCCTTGTACAGATCGGCGGTCGTCTGTTTCCACGAGTAGTTCAGATTGTCTTGCATGGTTCAGATGATATTGGGTTTTTCGAGTCCGTAATTCTTTCTGCGGTCTTCGATCTTGAGGTAGAAGCTGAAGATGAACGCCAGCACGCCGAATGAAGAGAAGATGATCATCGGCACGGTGTAGCCGCCCGTTGCGTCGAGTACCTTGCCGATGAGCAGCGGCACGAGGCAGAGACCTACGTTCTGGATCCAGAAGATGAGGCAGTAGGCCGATCCGAGGATCTTTGCGTCGATGATCTTCGGTACGGAGGGCCAGAGGGCTGCGGGAACGAGCGAGAACGACACGCCGAGCGTCACGACGAGCAGCAGGGCCAGCCACTTCGACGGGAAGGCGGGCAGCAGGAAGGCGAAGCTCAGGTGGCAGGCGATCATGATGACGGCGCCGACCATGAGCATCGTGGCGCCCTTGCCGCGGAAGTCGAGCAACGCTCCGAGGAAGGGGGTGAGCACCATGGCCAGGATGGGGAAGCAGCTGAAGAGGCGTGCCGCCGATTCGGCGTCGATGCCGAGCGTCACCTCGAGGAAGTTGGGCGCATAGCGCTGGAAGGGGAAGATGGCCGAGTAGTAGAGTACGCAGAGCAGCGCCACGAGCCAGAACATCTTGCTGCCGAAGATGTATTTGAGGTCGCTGACGTGGAACTCCTCGTCGGCGGATTTCTCCTCCTTGAGCTCCCCGGCTGCGATGAGCTGCCGGTCGAACTTGCGGTCCATGTAGACGAATACGGTGTAGCAGAGCAGGCCGATGATCAGCAGTACGGTGCAGAAGGCCACGGGGGCTACGACCGACTTGTCGAAGTGGTTCGAGATCATCGGGGCGAGCCACATGACGGCGAAGACGCCCAGACGCGCAATGGCCATCTCAAGACCCATGGCCAGGGCCATCTCCTTGCTCTTGAACCACTTGGCGATGGCTTTCGAGACGGTTGTTCCGGCCATTTCGCACCCGCATCCGAAGATCATGAAGCCCAGCGAGGCCATCTTGGCGCTACCCGGGAAGGAGACCCACCAGCTGTCGAGCCAGGCGCAGAGTCCGGTGCCCTGGAACCATTCGGAGATGCCGACGAACTTGATCGAGGCGCCGATGACCATGAGCGACGCCGAGAGCAGGCCGGTGAATCGGATGCCCATCTTGTCGAGGATGATGCCCGCGAAGATGAGGAAGAAGACGAATACGTTGAGGAAATACTCCGAGGCGGCATAGGTGCCGAAGGTTCCGCTGTCCCAGCCGCGGGCCGATTCAATGAGCGACTTGAGCGGGGACATGACGTCCACGAACATGTAGCCGAAGAACATCATCAGTGCGATGAGCACCAGAGCTGTCCATCGGGCGATGGGCGAGTCGTTGAGAAATTTGTGTTGGATAGTTTCTGCCATATCGTTTGGTTTTTGATTAGTCTTCCATCTGTGCGTAGCGCTTGAGCACCTCGTAGGCCTCGAGGATTCCCAGCTCTCCGGCCTTCGAGAGGTCGAGGCATCCCTTCCGGGTATCCTTCATGAAGATCTGGATCACGCCGCGGTTGTAGTACGCCTCGGCAAATGCGGGATTCAGTTCGATGGCCTTCGAGTAGTCCTCGAATGCCTCGGGCAGCTGTCCCGAAAGGGCCTGCAGGTTCGCCCGGTTGTAGTAGGCATAGGCGAAGTCGGGGAAGAGCTTGATCGCCTTGTTCAGGTCGGCTACCGCCTCGTCGTAGCTGTACGTGCGCTTCGAGTTGGTGTTGAGCCGGTTTGCCGGATCCGAGTCGATCGTGATCCGCTGGTAGGAGTTGTCGATCGACGAGATGAAGTCGATCATCTCGGCGCGGGTCGTCGAGCGGTTCAGGTAGAGGAACGGATTCGAGGGATTCTCGTCGATGGCCGCCGAGAAGGTGTTCACCGAGTTGGTGTACTGCTTGATGAGCGCCTGCGTCACGCCGCGCTCGAAGAGCCGGGTCCACGACGTGTCGCCGTTGCGGAGCAGTTCGGCGCACTGCTTGTCGAGCATCACGAGCGAATCGGGCGTGATGTTGCTTTCGCGGCAAGAGAGTACGAGCCGCGTGTTGCCGACCTTGCGGAGGAAGTCCTCGACGCGCTGCAGGCGGTAGGGCTGCGGCGCCGGCACCGAGTCGGGCTGCATGAGCGTGAACTTGAAGAGCGGCAGCAGGCGCATCTCCTCGTGACCGCCGTTGTGGCCCGTGATACGGTCGAAGCTGCTTCCGGCGAACTTGCTGTCGAACGACAGCAGGCGGTCAAAGCGCAGCATCGTGTCGGCATAGATCGAGTAGGTGCTGTCGCTCAGGCGCGATTTGTACTCGGCGATCTTGCGTTGTGCGGTCTGCTCGTCCTTGCGCGCCCCCTCGGGGTCGCGCAGGAGCATTTTGAGCCGGCCGCGGTAGGTGTAGGCGTTCGCGAAGTCGGGGTATAGCTCGATGGCCGAGGTGTAGTCGGCCACGGCCTTCTCGATCTGGCCGAGCTGGGCGTACACGCTGGCACGGTTGTAGTAGACCAGCACGTTGTTGGGTGAGTAGAGCGCCACCTTGTCGTAATCCTCGAGGGCGCGGTTGTAGTCTCCGATCTGTGAACGGAGTATGGCGCGGTTGAAGTAGGTGAGCGAGTTGGTCGAGTCGAGCCGGATCACCTTGTCGAAGTCGGCCAGGGCCTTCATCGGGCGGTTGGTCGATGAGTAGACCAGTGCGCGGTTGAAGTAGGAGAGCAGGTAGGAGGAGTCGCACGAGATGGCCTTGTCGAAATCCTCTTCGGCCTCCTTGTACCGCTCCTGCTCGAGGTAGAGGCTTCCGCGGCGGTTGTATCCGTTAGGATCCTCGCGGTTGGTGCGGATGGCCGTGTTGAAGTTCTCGTAGGCGCGTACCGTGTCCTTCAGGTGGAGGTAGCTCAGACCCCGGCAGATGAAGGCGTCGGCCACCTTGTCCTCCTGGCGGATGAACTTGTCGAAATCCTCGATCGCCTCCTTGAACTGCTGGTTCAGCAGGCGCGTCACGCCGCGGCTGTAGTAGGGGCCGGGCAGGTCGGGGCGCAGTTCGATCGCCTCGCGGAAATCCTGCAGGGCGTCGTCGTAGTTGCCCAGGCGCGAGCGGGTGATTGCCCGGTAGGTGTAGGCCTGCGTGTAGACCGGGTTGAGCCGGATGGCGGTCGAGAAGTCGGCCTCGGCGCCCAGCAGGTCGTCGAGGTTGTACTTGGCGATTCCGCGGAGGAAGTAACCCTCGAAGGCCTTGTCGTCGAAACGGAGCAGGGTGTTGAGCGTGCGGATGGCCTCCTGGTAGTTGTTGTTCATCATGCATGAACGGCCGACCCAGAAGAAGTATTCCCGATTGTACTGCGCGTGCGTGCGTACACTGCCCAGCAGTGCGATCGAGAGAAGTATTCCGAGGATGAATTTCCGCATGGTTCCGAGATTGCTGTTGTGCGTCGTTCGAACGTTCCTTACCTCTTTTTTATTGTCCTTTTTGTCTTGCAGTCCTTATTCGAGTTCGTATCCGAACCGGCGCAGCAGGCGGTCGTTGTTGCGCCAGTCCTCGCTCACCTTGACGAAAAGCTGCAGGAAGACCTTCTTGCCGAGGAACTGTTCCATGTCCTCGCGTGCGGTCTGCCCCACGCGCTTGAGTTTCTCTCCCTTGTGCCCGATGATGATGCCCTTCTGCGATTCGCGCGCCACGTAGATCGTCGCCGCGATGCGGTCGATTTCGGGCTCCTCCCGGTAGCTTTCGATCTCGATCTCGCAACAGTAGGGTATCTCCTTGTCGTAGAAGCGGAGAATCTTCTCGCGGATGATCTCCGAGGCGAAGAAGCGCAGGGTCTTGTCCGTGAGCGTATCCTTGGGGTAGAAGGCCGGGCCTTCGGGAAGCAGCCCGAGGACGGTGTCGAACAACCCCTCGATGTTGAACTTCTCGCGGGCCGATACGGGTACGATCCGGGCGCCGGGCAGCTCCTCGTTCCATTTGGCCACCAGCACTTCGAGCGCTTCGGGCGACGAGAGGTCGATCTTGTTGATGACCACGACGGTCGGGATTCCGCTCTGGCGGATCTTCTCCACGATTCCGGCCGAGCGGTCGCTCTGCTCGACGGTGTCGGTGACGTAGAGGATCACGTCGGCATCGGTGATCGCCCCCGTAACGAACTTCATCATCGACTCCTGCAGCTTGTATGCGGGCTTGAGGATGCCGGGCGTATCCGAATAGACGATCTGGAAATCGTCTCCCGAGACGATGCCCATAATTCTGTGGCGCGTGGTCTGTGCCTTCGAGGTGATGATCGAGAGCCGCTCGCCGACGAGCGCGTTCATCAGCGTTGATTTCCCGACGTTGGGGTTGCCTATGATATTGACGAAACCGGATTTGTGCATGATCGCATATTTGCACCAAATATACGAAAAAAATTTAGAAAACCGCCGGTTGCCGGCCGGATTCGCATGTTTTTTACGCTCTTCGGGTGCGACCGCAGATCTTCGGCCTTTCGGGCCGACAGCTTCCCGCACGGCCGAAGGCCCGGGGCGTTCTGCGGCGCGGCGGTGGGGTGGCGACAAAACGGGGGCGGACCGTTCGAACCGGTCCGCCCCGTATGGCAGGATGCAGCCTTTCTGCAGTGTGCTATCTGCGGAACATGCCGCCGGGCATCTTGGGCATCTTCATGTTTCCGCCCGCCACGGCCTTCATCATCTTGCGCGTATCCTCGAACTGCTTCATCAGCCGGTTCACGTCGGCCATGGTCGTACCCGAGCCCTTGGCGATGCGCTCGCGGCGCTTGGCGTTGATGATCTCGGGGTGTTCGCGCTCGGCGGGGGTCATCGACGAGATGATTGCCTCGGTCTGCTTGAACACGTCGTCCGGGATATCGACGTTCTTGAGCATCTTGCCCATTCCGGGGATCATCGAGGCCAGGTCCTTCAGGTTGCCCATCTTCTTGATCTGCTGGATCTGGGCAATGAAGTCGTTGAAGTTGAACTGGTTTTTGACGAGCTTCTTCTTCAGCCGGCGGGCCTCCTCCTCGTCGAATTGCTCCTGGGCCCGCTCGACGAGCGATACGACGTCGCCCATGCCGAGGATTCGGTCGGCCATGCGTTCGGGGTGGAACACCTGCAGGGCGTCCATCTTCTCGCCGCTCGAGATGAACTTCAGCGGCTTGTCCACTACGGCGCGGATCGAGATGGCGGCACCGCCGCGCGTGTCGCCGTCGAGCTTGGTGAGCACGACGCCGTCGAAGTCGAGGCGGTCGTTGAACTCGCGGGCCGTGTTCACGGCGTCCTGACCCGTCATGGCATCGACGACGAACAGCGTCTCGGAGGGCTTGATTGCCGCCTTGATGGCCGTGATCTCCTGCATCATGGCCTCATCGACGGCCAGACGTCCGGCCGTATCGACGATCACGACGTTGTAGGATTTCTGCCGGGCATATTTGATGGCGTTCTCGGCGATCTCCACCGGGTTCCTGTTCCCCTCCTCGGTATATACCTCCACGCCGATCTGTCCTCCGAGCACCTTCAGCTGGTCGATGGCGGCCGGACGGTAGACGTCGCCCGCCACCAGCAGCACCTGCCGGCCCTTCTTGCTCTTGATGAACGAGGCGAGCTTTCCGGAGAAGGTGGTCTTTCCGGAGCCCTGCAGACCGGCGATGAGCACCACGGCGGGCGTGCCTTCGAGGCGGATGTCCGTCGCCGTGCCTCCCATGAGCTCGGCCAGCGAGTCGCGCACGATCTTGGTCATCATCTGGCCGGGCTTGACGGCCTTCAGAACGTCCTGTCCGAGGGCCTTCTGCTTCACTTCGTCCGTGAAGGTCTTGGCCACCTTGTAATTGACGTCGGCGTCGATGAGCGCACGGCGGATCTCCTTGAGGGTTTCGGCTACGTTGATTTCGGTGATGCGGCCCTCGCCCTTGAGGATCTTGAACGACCGTTCGAGTTTATCGGTTAGATTTTCAAACATGCTGTCTCGGGTTTTGTGCCTGCAAAGATAAGAAAACTCCCTTGTATCTTGATCGATCTATAAAGAATTGTGAGAATTATTTGGAAATTAGTTTGGATGTTCGAATAATGGGTGTAGTATTATCTCAATCTCAATAACGGTATAACTATTCAGATGTTTCGAATTGAAATGTGTTAGTTTAATCCTAATTTTTTAGACGATTGATAGCGTAGAATTTAATGAATGTCTATTTTTGAGAGAACTGGTTGTTTTATAATTCTCTTTCATTCTGATTATTAGCGTCTTCTATAAAATCTCTTTTGTAGAAAACAACTTCTTTGTTTACTTTTCCTGCAACTCCCTTGAGTTCAACAAGAGGTTTAAATGGTAAATAGTCTCCATCCTTACCTTCACAAAATATAAGTTCGCCTTTCCTCTTTAAAGCCCATTCAGCAAGAATTCTATAATCCAATGTATTACTACCAAATCTATATCCAAGGCCAGCTTCCCCTTTGTATGGAGGATCAATGAACCAAGTCGCTTTTATATCAGGAGCTTCCATGTAATCTCCATTTATCAATTCCCAGTGTTTTACCTTATATAGATTTTGAGACATAACTCTTTTACTAATTTCCCAGTTTCTTGCTAGAACTGCTGTAACTTTTATAGTTTTGAATTGAAAGGCCATTTTAGTTACCGCGTGTATAATGTGGAGAAAATCAGAACTTTTCTCTCCGATTTTAAGAGATGGAAGATTGTTAATCATTTGTGGAGTAGCCTCATTAATAAGCCACTCCCATATATCATAAACTTTTTTATCTTTCTCTATTAATATAACTCGCTTTCTCCAATGTTCCTTATATAGAGAATATGCGGCAGAACCTGCAAATGGTTCTACAATAGTATCATATTTAGGTTCAGGATAATATTTGGCAATTTGTTTTTTTCTACCGTAATAATAAAACATAAAGACTTGCTCTTTGAGGAATAGATCTTTTTACAAAGATACTGTTTTTTCTGTTTTGAAGAATGTTTTGGACATTAATAAAGTATAGAATGCTAATTATAGTATGTTGCTTGCGCTGTTATCAATTATTTAATTTGTATAAAAAAATCATGATTCTAAAAAAATTTGGCGAGATTGTTCGGGAACAACGTAAAAAGTGCGGGTATTCACAAGAAGAATTATCTTTTCATGCAGGACTTCATCGTACTTATATAGGCATGATTGAAAGAGGTGAAAAGAATATCACTCTTCTAAACATAGAAAAGATTGCGAAGGCTTTAAATGTTAAAATAAAAGAGTTGTTCGATGAATTATAGGGTTAATAAATTTAATGTTAATTTAGGATTTGATGTCAATGAGGACTGTATTCTAAACGCAACAAAAGAATTAAATAATTTTCTAAAAACGTTGCCGATCTCTCTCTATCAAAACATTGATTATAAAACAACGGGAGCGTTAATTGGAGCTGTATATTGTACAAAATTATCTGCAGAAATTAAAGAATCTATTGTAAATCCAATAGAAAAAGGGTATCCTGATATTATTCCAATTTCCGGTTCAAAAGCATCTGAAGAAGAGTTGAGAAATTATCCGTATGGGTTGGAAGTTAAGGGTACTATTGGAAATTTAAAAAAAGGAGAGAGATTAAAAGTAGGAGAGTCTAGAATAAAAGCTCTTTGTGGAATAACATGGCAGGCTCATCATCGAGATGGTAAAATATTATTAGGATTTGTTTGGGACTTTGTAAATTCCATCGATGGTTTTAATTATCCTGCGATTACTGCTGTGTATTTTTCTAATCATCTGGATATTAATGATTGGGGGAAGATTTCTGGAACTACAGGACGGAATACAAAAGTTACAGGAATGCTGAAAAGCGGGAAAATAAAAATGGCAAAAGGAAATATTCTGATTATCGATGATATATCTTATATAAAAAGATATCGCGAATTGCTTGAGTAAATAAATGGAATCTACTTATTTCAAACTATGGATTTCTTTATTTTTTGTTGTCATTGTTTGTCGCATAAGTTTATTGTTGGAAATAGTCTCTTTATTTGAGTTTTGTTTTCATATAGACTTTATACTTTTTGTTGCTGTTTATTTATAAGAGTTATTATCTTATCTTGTTATCTTGCGCCTTTCACCGATTCTGCTGACCGATGAAAAGACTGATAACCTGCGTGTTGCTGCTCTTTGCAACGACGACGCTCTCCGCCCGGGAGAATCCGCTTGTGAAATATCTTCCCTATTCGCATGAACTGGGCCTGCGCTACGGTGTGCAGCTTTCGCTCGGTGCCGGGGCCGCACCCGAGATGCAGGCGCTGTCGATCGACTATGCCTGCTACGGATACTCTAATATCGGATTCCGCACGGGCCTGAACCTGCTGGTTCCGACCGATATCGAGCGCGGGGTCTCCGTCCCGCTGCAGTTCTCGTGGCGCACCGGACGCATCGCCTCGGCCTGGCGCCGGGCGCGGGACGAGGGCGAATCCTGCCGGGCCTACTACAATCCCTGGGCCGGGGATCCGTGGGCCGAACCGTCGGTCGGCCGGGCCGATCCCGGGCAGTCGGTCGGCTCGCTGCTGCTCTCGCTGCTGCCTTCGGCCTTCGAAATCCATGCGGGCTTCACTCCGGGACTGCTTTTCGGACCGCTCGGCCCCGGCGGTCATGTGCCTGTCGCCCCGGCCGATGCTTCGTGGAGCGTCCGCCGGCGCTTCTCCTGTACGGCCGATGCCGGTCTGCGGCTGATTATTCCCATTTGGCGTTTCAACCTTTTCGGCGACTTCACCTACCACTGCTATCTGACGGACAACTTCCGCGCCGGGCCTCATGCTCCGTCCCGGTCATTCATGTCGCTGGGCTGCGGCCTGTCGTTCAACTTCTGACGCCGTCCGGGGCGGGGTAGTGGCTGCCGTCCGGGTTTCCCCCGGCCGCACCGCATCCGTCCCGGCTCAGAGCAGCCCGGCCTCGTAGTAGATGATGATCTGCTCGATCATGCGGTCCTCCCCCTCGGCGTCGTATTCCGACTTGAGGTTCTGCCCGAAGATGCGCGAGACGCTCTGCCAGAACCCCGCCACGAAGCCGCCGCGGAATTCGCGCAGCACCTCGTAGGCCGTGTACTCCGTCTCGCGGTCGATGAGTTTGAGCAACACGCGCCCTTCGGTGCGGGTCATGCGTTTGAGAATGGGGGTGTACTCCTCCTTGATTTCGTGATAGACCTGCCGGATGTAGGCCTTCTGCTCCTTGCGGTTCGGCAGCTGGCCGAGCCGCTCCTCCATCTCCGCGAGCTTGCGGCGGGCGATCTTCGAGACGGGGTAGACCCGTTTGACGGCGCGGACGAGTTTCTGGTAGCGGCGCAGGTCCACACCCCGGCTGAATACGGGCACCGGAAGGATGAGGATATGCGCCAGCGAATCTCCCTTTTCGAGAATCCACTCCTGACGCAGGAATCCGCGTCCTCCCTGAGCCTGCGCTCCGGAGAGGGCGGCCGTCAGGGCCAGCAGCAGGATGCACCATTTTTTCATCTCGCGGAAAAAAACTATCTTTGTCCGGCCTCCGGATCCGCTCCGTGGGGCTTCCGGACAAAGATACTGATTTTTTATGGATATGACGATGACACAGAAACTGGAAAAGGGACTTTCGGCCACCGCCACGACGACCGTGACGGCTGCCAATACGGCCCTCGTGATGGGCTCGGGCGATCTGGAGGTCTTTGCGACCCCGTCGATGGTCGCCCTCATGGAGCATGCGGCGATGACGGCCGTGGCCCCGGCGCTGCCCGAGGGCTCCACGACCGTGGGTGCCGAGATGAACACCACGCACATCAAGCCGTCGGGACTGGGTGCCTCGGTCACGGCCACGGCGATCCTGACCGAGGTCGATGGACGCAAGCTGACCTTCAACGTCGGGGCGCGCGATGCCGAGGGATTGATCGGCGAGGGCGTTCATGTTCGTTACGTGGTCGATCGCGCGCGGTTCATGGCCAAACTGTCGAAGTGACTTGCCGCCGGCTCCGGTGCGGAGCGCGGCTTTTCAGGCGGGGTCTCCAGTCGGGAGATCCCGCTTTTTGTCTTTTTTCGGGTCCGAATGACATGAATTCGTACTAATATGTCCCGCTTCGGGGGACAGTCTTGGCCCGAATGAATTATTTTTGTACTCCGAAAAGGCAAAACCAAGTCAAACAATCAAACCATTCACCTTATGAAAAGAACCTTGCTCGGTCTTCTCGCGCTGTGTATGCTGACGCCCGTCGGGGCCCAGGAGCGTGACAAGGCCTATCTGGTGTCGAACGCCCACTTCGATTCCCAGTGGAACTGGGACGTACAGCGTTCGATTCTGGAGTACATCCCGAAGACGTTGAACCAGAATCTGCATCTTCTGTCGCAGTACCCGGACTATGTCTTCAATTTCGAGGGCGGTATCAAGTACCAGTGGATGAAGGAGTACTATCCGTATCAGTACGAACTCATCAAACGTTACATCCACGAGGGCCGCTGGCACATCACGGGCAGTACGTGGGATGCCACGGATCCGAATCTCCCGTCCCCGGAGTCCTTCACGCGCAACATTCTCTACGGACAGCACTTCTACCGTTCGGAGTTTGGTGTCGAGGGCACGGACATTTTCCTTCCTGACTGCTTCGGCTTCGGGTGGACGCTTCCCACGATCGCCGCACACTCGGGCCTGATCGGCTTCTCGACTCAGAAACTGATGTGGCGTAACCATCCTTTTTACGGCGACAGCAAGATTCCCTTCGAGATCGGACTCTGGCAGGGTATCGACGGTTCGCGGATTATGGCTGTCATGGATGCGCATAATTATACGACCAAATGGCGCTATGAGGACCTGAGCCAGAGCGACTATCTCTCGGGCATCACGTCAAAGAGCCCGCTCCGGACGGTCTACCACTACTACGGTACGGGTGATACGGGCGGTGCTCCGACCATCGAGTCCGTGCGTGCCGTCGAGGCGGGCGTGCACGGCGACGGTCCGGTCGAAATCCTCAGCGCCACGAGTGACCAGCTGTTCAAGGACTACCTTCCGTACGACGCCCATCCGGAGCTTCCGGTCTGGAACGACGAACTGTTGATGGATGTCCACGCCACGGGCTGCTATACGTCGCAGGCTGCGATGAAACTTTACAATCGCCGCAACGAGCTTCTGGCTGACGCGGCAGAGCGCAGCGCCGTAGCTGCGGACTGGCTGGGCGGAGTTTCGTATCCGCACGACTTGCTTACGGAGGCGTGGAAGCGGGTCATCTGGCACCAGTTCCACGACGACTTGACGGGTACGAGCATTCCGCGGGCGTATGAGTTTTCGTGGAACGACGAGCTCCTGTCGCTTCAGCAGTTCGCCGGCGTTCTCACGACTTCGGTGGGCAGCGTGACCCGCTCGCTGCGCACGGACGTGAAGGGTACCCCGGTCGTTGTCTACAATGCTGCGGGTTTCCCGGTTCGGAATCTCGTCGAGGCCACGGTGCCGTCGCGCAGTGACCGTGTCACGGTCTACGACGCCCGGGGCGAACGGGTTCCCCATCAGATCCTGGGCTTCGAGAACGGGCTCCTGCACGTGCTTTTCAGCGCGGAGGTTCCCGCTGCGGGTTATGCGGTCTATGAGGTCCGCGGAGGCGGCAGTCGGACCGCCGCTTCGGAGTTGAAGGCGGAGGGCCGGACGCTGGAGAACAGCATCTACCGCCTTACGCTCGATGCGAACGGTGATATCTGCTCGATCGTGGACAAGCGTTTCGACCGGGAACTGGTCGAGGCGGGCAAGTCGATCCGCTTGGCGATGTTCACCAAAAACGAGTCGTTCAACTGGCCGGCATGGGAGATCCTGAAGAAGACGCTCGACGCGGAGTCCGTGTCAATCAACGGCGATGTGAAAATCCGCGTGGCGGAACAGGGCCCGGTACGTGCATCGCTGTGTGTGGAGCGCACGCACGGGGAATCGACCTTCCGGCAGTACATCACGCTGACCGAGGGAGGTCAGGACGACCGCATCGACATCGTGAACGAGGTGGACTGGGCCTCGACGGATGCCCTTCTGAAGGCCGAGTTCCCGCTGAGCGTGTCGAACCCGAAAGCGACGTACGACCTGGGCGTGGGCTCCGTGGCCCGCGGAAACAATACCGATACGGCCTATGAGGTCTACGCGCAGCAGTGGGCTGACCTGACGGCCGAGGACGGGAGCTACGGCGTTTCGGTGCTCAACGACTGCAAGTACGGCTGGGACAAGCCCGACGACCATACGCTTCGACTGACGCTGCTTCACACGCCTTCGACGCGCGGGGGCTACAGTTACCAGAACCGCCAGGACTACGGACACCACATCTTCACCTACTCGATCGTGGGACATGACGGCGACTTCCGCCGCGGGGGTACGGTCCGCAAGGCCGAGGTGCTGAACCAGCCTCTTCGAGCCTTCGTCGCCCCGAAGCACCGGGGAACGCTGGGGCGCAGCTTCTCGTTCGTGGAGTCTCTGAACGAGCACGTGGCACTTCGTGCACTCAAGCAGGCCGAGGATTCGGAGGACTACGTCGTCCGTTTCTACGAGACCTCGGGCCAGGCACCGCAGCAGGCTGTAGTGCGCTTCGCCGGCGAGATCGTGGAGGCCGAGGAGCTCAACGGCAACGAGGCGCCGATTGGCGGCGCCACGTTCTCGGGCCGGGAGCTTCGCTTCACGGCCGCGCCCTTCTCGATGAAG
>ENA-OPCN01001830-OPCN01001830.1-human-gut-metagenome-genome-assembly--contig:-NODE-1830-length-13194-cov-5.706446_pt1 | contig 13194 bp, 17 predicted proteins | sample MGYA00241567_ERZ501485 | MGnify/ENA primary metagenome ERZ501485 (study PRJEB25962, sample SAMEA2042579) | human gut metagenome | biome: human gut; feature: human-associated habitat; material: faeces...
GCCCACAACTACGGGAGCGAAGCGGAGTAGTTATAGTGGGCTATAACAAGGGCAAGCCCTGTCGTTCTCCCACGCCGTAAAGCATCCCTCTCAACCGCCTCGCGGCTTCCTGCGCTTCGACTCCTTGAGTTTCAGAAGATGCCTGTCGTAAGCGTCCCGGTTCTCGTCAGTACGGAAGTCGATGTCAGACTTTCCACCGCTCTTGATCCATGCAAGAAGCTCGTCCTTAAAGAAGTAGAGCTTGTTGCCCCTCTTGCTGAAAGGGATAGCCTTCTGGCTCGTGAGGGAATAGAGAGTGCCGACGGTCTTCCCGATCAGCTCGCTCGCCTCCTTTATGTCAAGGACGGTGTGCTGGTCGGCAGTCTCCTGCGGCGAGTTGATAAGGCAGTCGAGCCTGTCGATGACCGCATCCACCTTACGCATCAGAACCGCCACATAGTATGGCAGACGGTCGAATGTGGGAAGCGCATCGGTTGGCACTGTGTCGGGGTTAATAGCTGCCCCGGAGCACCGTTGTGTGTTATCGTCTGTATTGAATGATGATTGCATATCGGTATGTGTGTATGATTGTATCTATTGGAGCGTGTAAGTGATAATGGCTTGATGGCAGTACGGGATATTGAGAATAACGCTTGCTCTCATTCAAGCGTTATCCTCCCCGCCGCCTCGCGTTTGAGTTCGCTCACAACATCGGCGTAAACCTGCGTGGTTGTCACGTTGCTGTGGGTGAGCAGCTTCGACACCGTGTAGATGTCGGTGCCGGACGCTATCTGCAAGGTGGCGAATGTATGCCGGAAACAATGGAAAGTGATGTGCTTGGTAATCCCGGCTTCCTTGACCCAGTCCTTGAGATAGAGCGGAGCAAGCGACTTCGACATCCCTTTGAACACCTGTCCGGTTCCGCGCACTCCGCACAGCCTTAAAGCCTCATCACTGAGCGGCAGTGTCGCCTCGGTCTTGGTCTTCCTGGTCGTGAGCCGCAGACACCAGCCACCGTCCGGGGCTTCGCAGATGTTCTCCCACCGCAGGGCTATGATGTCGCTGATACGCAATCCCGTAAGGCATGAGAAAAGGGAAGCGGATTTGAAAACCTCGTGTCTGCAAGGGGTAGCAGCAAGCCGTTTCAGCTCCTCTTTGGTTAGGAACTCCACCTTTGCCTTTTCCTCCTTGGCAGGTTTGAGCATGGGGATGATGTTCTCTTTGATCAGACCGGCGTTTACAGCCTTACGCAACACGGCAATCAACTTGCCGAAGTTGTTGTTGGCGGTCGATGCCTTCATCGTGCCACCCGACGGTGTTTTGAGTTGGAGCATATATGACAGGAAGCCCTGGCAGTATTCCACCGTCATGTCGTCGAAGCAGCAATGACCGTTGGTGTAGTTGGAGAAATGCTTGAAAGCGGTGTTCCAATTGCGGTAATTTCCGCTCCCGTTCATAGCCTCACGAAAATACTCGATGAAGCTCTCGCGTCCTCTTGAATGGTCGATGAAGCCGAAGTCCTCGTTGATGATGGACTCGATGCGGCGGCAGCGGATCAGCTCGGCATTTTGGAGCATCGTCTTGTTGTACTGAACCTCGAATTTCTCCTTGGGCTTCGCATAGATGTAGATGCCGAGATATTCCCGGCGTGAGAGTTTCCCGGTGCGCGGATTGCGGATAGCCGGATAGAAGTCGAGGTAGAGCGACATCTGCCCGTTGCTGATGGGACGCTTCCTCACAGTGACTTTCGTACAAAGGTTTGCCATATTCAATATCGTTTTTATTCGTTTGTCATTTCTGGTCGCAAAGTAAGGGGAATAAAGGGAGGGAACGAAAAAACAGCCATGCGCATGGCGTTTTCTTACAGGATTTTAACCAAATCGGGATATTGGGAAACGATTTTGGCACACGCTCACCGTCCCCTCTTGGTGGACGCGCTCTTTTCCTCGGCTTCCTTCCTCGCCGCGTCCCAGTCGGCTTTGAGATAGTACATCCGGCGGTTGTACATCTTCCTCATCCTCACTCCGTGGGTCATGGCGAAGCGGCGCACCTGCGTCTTGCCGAGTCCGTGCTTCTTCATGAGGTCGAAGCATGAGTACCAATCTGCCGAGAGGTCTTTGCCGAGGCGTTCAGCCTCGGCGGTCATGGCATCCTCCACAGCCTTTTTCGGAAAGCACTTGTGACCGTCCATCTTGACGCAGGGTATCGAGTATCGCATCCGCAGGTTGTAGAACCGTCCGTAGGCGTAGCCGTATGTCCTGCATATTTCCTCAAGGGTATAGACAGGTTCGGCTACCTCCGAAGGGTCTGTAAAAGTATCCTTGACCGACTGCTTGAAATCTGAGGTCGGCTTCAAAGGGGTTTTCCGCTGCCTCGGTTTCGCGGGCTTCGGTTTCGCTTCATCGGTTGCCTTCGCCACCTTTTTGCTGACAGGGGGGGAAAGAGGCTTGTCTTCCTTTCCCTTTTGTCGCTGCTTGTTACCGTTTTCACGGTTGTATTCGTTAATTTTTATCATATTGCAGAAATCGTCTTTGGGAATGATGGTTATCCGGGCGGTCACTTTGGTTGCCCGCAGTGTGCCTTGGTAGATTAGATTATAGACCGTCCTCTCGGACACTCTGAGAAGTGTCGCCACCTCCCCGATTGTAAGGAACTCGTGACGGAGTATCTCTTTCTCCGACACCTTTGCTTTCGCTCTCGCTGTGGTCTGCCTTGCGGCTGTCGCTGTCTGCATGATCCGGCTCTTTTAATGGTTTGTATTCTTGCTGTGCCGAGGCTGTGAAAAGGGGGACGAAAGAGGGCAAAAAACGGTCGTTTTCTTATTGAATCATCTTGAACGACGCTGAAAGAAATTCGAACCGTGTGTCCCTCGCCTCATGGCTCAAATGCGGTACAAAAATACTACGAAAAGGCCGGAATTAAAAGCGGCAGTGTTTTGAAATGTTAAATGTAGTGGTCTGAAAATATGTGTATTAGCCTTGTTTCCTTTGAACCCGTTTCACCTCCGTTTGAGACGTTTTTAGTCCATGTGGAACGACTTGCCGCTTCCGCTCGGCCCGATGCAGAAGAAGTTTGCGTTGTCGGTCAACTTCACCTTCCCCTCCTTGCCTGTTATGTCGATGCACACCGGAAGTCCCTGGCGGTCGGTGTAGAATGTGGTGAGCGGCGTGTCCTCGCACCCTTTGAGGTGTTCCTTGAAGAAAAGGCACAGTGCCGAGTCCGACAGTGTGAGGAAAAGGTCATAGTCGGGATTGAAGCCGTAGGCGCAGCCCGGAAAGGAGTTGATGAACAGCTCCAGTTGGTTGTAGGCTGTGCGCGACGGCATTATGCCGCACTCGTAGAGTTTGGTCTCAAGAAACGATGTCACCGGAGTTACCTTGTCGGGAGGACAGCTCACTATGATGTTGAAATTTGTGTTGACGAGAAGGGAAGAGTCAACGGCGAGGATGTTGAGGACTTCCTCGATGTCAGCCTTTGCTATCTTGTTGCTCGGATCGGGCATGGAGCCGTGACGTTTCGCCTTTCCTTGCAGCTTCCGGAGAAGCTTTCGCTGGCCCGGTATCTGCACCACCTGATTGAACACCACGCAGTCGGCGTGGGGCACTTCTGCAAGGAAAGAGAGCACGTCGGTAGCCACCGGATAGCCGTTTACACTCATTTCGGCATATGGCTTCACTACCGAGGGGAGATTTATCTCGTCAATATCCACCAGAGGATATGAACGGATTATGCGGTTGCCTGTCCGCAGGTATTCGTCCGAAGCCTTGAAATTTGTCATGGAGAATGGCCCATGCCGGAAATGGAACGCCATGAAGCGGTGCAGGTACTCGTTGGTCTCCGTCTTCGTCAGTTTGCGGTGGCTAATCCCTTTCTCCATGAGTATGTCGTCAACTTTAGATACCTTTGAATGGAAGTCGAGCCATTTCTTGGGGTCGTATTGCACGAACTGTCCCCTTTGTGCCTCCTGTGTCACTATCAGATAGGTGGTGATTTCAGTAAACTCGCGTCCCTCGAAGTATTTGAAATAGCTCCGGGTCAGGAACTCAGCGTCTTCCGGCACGTCGCGGTGGTAACGCTGGCGGCAGAAAATGTCCTGCTTTTGCAAGGCATAGCCCTCGCCGAGCGTCTGGACGATGTTTGCCAGCACGTCATGAAAAACCTTGTACCGCTCCGAGTCGGTACACAGCCGGAGAACAGGATTTGTCATTTCAAAGATGACAGAGGGGGACCCCTTTGCGTCGAACAGCACGACATTACCGTCCGTTTCCTCCAACTGGGCGTATATTCCGTCGAAGACTTTTTTGTTTTCCTTTGCCATTCAATGCCTGAATAAATTGTGATAAATAAAGATTCCACGGTCATGCCGTTTGTTGTGCAGTCCGCCGCGCTGCTTGACATATATTGTCACCAGTCCGGCGGCGGCCATTACAAGCATGGCGATAAACCCCGCGAGCTTTCCCAATGCTATGGAGAACACGATGAACCCCACGAAAGAAACCCCAATGGCGGCTGCCGCCAATGTCAGGAACCGTCCGCGTATCCCCATGAACTCCAATGGTTTCTGTAACCCTTTGTAAACCGGATAGCCGTCGTTGTATATCGCCATGACTGTATGGATCTGCGGATGCCTACTTGAAAAAGAGCGGAAGAGCCTCGCTCAGAGCGATGAAGGCGATACAGCCGCCGATGGTGAGCATGATGGTTTTCTTGACATCCTGGTCGCCGTTCTGCATCTTGAAATATACATTGAACGCGCCCACGAGGACAATCACGGCTGCGATTGCCTTCATGAGATTGGAAACGGGTGTCTGATAGGAGCTTACTTCCTGAGTCGCTTTTGTGAAGCCTGCGGCTCCCTTGCTGGCGGCCATCATGTCTGACACTGTGAGCATCACGGCTCCCATTGCGAGGATACCCTTGCGGGCCGCCCCTGAATTGCCGATACGCGATAGCATACGGCGGCATTTTGTTTTAATCTTCTGCATTTGCTGTTGATATTCGTTTTGGATATGTTGTCGGGCGGTAAAGGCAATGCAGGGCGATAAAGGCAGCGTCGGGCGATAAAGGAAATTTAGAGAGAGGCGGGTAAGATAAAGATGATGTATTCCGGTCTATCGATTAGGGAGCCGACTCGCATCTTGCCACAATCTCGCCGAGGCCCGCGAGTCCGGTGTCTTTTGTGCCGGCGATATTTCGGGCTTTGCTGACAAGAGCTTCGACAGGGAGTCCGTTTGTCTGGACCGGAGGACGTAACCGGGGGGATGGCCTGTCATTGTCTTTCCTGTCCTTTTTCCGGGTAACGGCATTGTCGCGGCGTACCTCGATGGATCTGAATGAGTCGGCCTCTTCCGATATGTCAATCTCTTTTTCTTCCGGAATACTATCCATGTCGGCGGTCCGCGCCGGAGCAATGAACATATCCATACAGACAAGGACAGCGTAATACAGCAACAGCAGGACTGTGAGGCATATGAATATCTTTTCAAACATATCGCCGTCCGGTTAGATTGTCACCTTTATTCTGGAAATGGCTTCGAGGCCGAGCCTCAGGCGAAGTTTCTCACGGCGCACAAGCTCCCTACGTCTGGAGGATATGAAACGTGCGGTGTCAGACCTGTCCCTTGAAAGTCCGTGTCGTGCGGCAATCCTGCTGATAGTGCGCAATGACACGCCGGCAAGCCTTGACAGTTCGGGATATGAGCATTTGCCGTAGTTGTCCAGCACTATGCGGGAGGCTTTCTCTTTCATGGCCGCGCGCTCTTTTTCAAGACCCAGTTCCGCAGCCTTTGATGCCACAAGCCGGGTTCCCACGCCTATCTCCGAAGATACGGCGGAGTTTGTCGATACAGGATATTTTTCACGGAGTATGGCAAGCATACCCTCCGTCCAGATTATTGCTCTCATATTATTCTATTTGTATTCTAAGGTTTGTCAAGAAGAGACCGGTTGCTTTTGCGGTATTGCCTGAGCCTGTCTATGTAGCGTGTTATGAACGTGCGCACGATGGCGTTGACAATATCGGAGCGGCATTTGCGGTCTATGTCGCACTCGTCGAGGGAGTCGGCAAGGTCGCGGTCGAGCTTGCAGACCATCCTGTCATCTTTTTTCTCCCTGAAATTGTATGATGCGAGATTCCTTTTGAAAAGCTCCCAGTCGTCATCGGTAGCCTCCGCAGCGGAGGATGTCTCTTGTTCAGGACAATCATCCTGCGACAGATGATCCGCGCTTCCGGGCACAAGGTTTCCGAGTCCGCCCAGAAGGTCGTTGAGTTTCGGATACGTCGTTTCCTGTTTCATTTTCCTGTTTCTGATAAGCCGGTGATGTCATTGTATATACTGTCGAAGGACGGGGAAACTATGAGCATCTGGCCGTCCATGTCTGATATGGTGCTGAAACGCCGCAGAGACTGGCGTTTGTATATTGTCGGGGCTATGCGCACATGAGCCTTGAATTTCTCGTTGACAAGTTTCCACAGTTCCTTCTCCTCTTTTGTGCCGACGCCCTGTTCCTCAAGATTGGGGATTATGTAATGCACGGTGGTCATGGCACCGCCCATGCTCTTGCGTAGCTCCGACACCACCGCGACAAACACGGCTGTAGATGGGACTGTTATGTTGTCATAGTGGAACGGAGTGAGCATGTAGTCGGAATTTGCGAAAAGGGTGAGTAATGCCTGGTCCGTGAGGCTCCCGGCGGAGTCAAATAGAGCGAAATCGACTATTCCCGTCTGCCGGAGATTCCCTATGAGGGAAAGAAGAGCGGATTCATTCGTAAGGCTGAAGGGATATACCGCATAAGGCAATGGCGCGCCCGCATATGTCGCCTGATCGGAAGTCCTTTTCTTGACGATGGATTGCTGGGGGTCTGTGTCGAACACAGCCACGGTATGCCCCTTGCCTGTGAGGTAGCTTGCGAATAAGGCGCAGAGCGTGGTCTTGCCGACGCCTCCCTTCTGATTGGCGAAAGTTATTATGCAGGGTGATTCCATTTTTAAGAAACTGCCGGTTGGTTTTCCCGCAAAATTATCAGCACGCGATTGCTAAATCAGAAATTCCGAACAGTTTTCATCATCATATTATGACTTTATCCGATAATGGCGGCATTGAATTATGTGATATGGTCTGAAACAGCGGCTATTGCGCACACGGTGGCATGGGATGTACGTCTGACTACCGCCTTATGTTGGAGCCGTCATCTATCCGGTCATAGTCACCCTTGTATCCGACTTCCCATTCCCGGTTCTGGCCCCGGCCTGTTTCCGCATCGGTAATTTTCCTCGCGGATCCTCTTGGTGATACCGGGCGTGCGGATTTACCGGATTTGGCGACAGGGGGATATTTCGTGTATTTCATCCGGCTCATGTCGAAGCCCTCAGCCGCAAGGTCAATGAGTACACGCGACTTCATGTCAAAGGCATACTTTTTCCCATCAATCTCCTGGATTGTGAATCCCGCTTCCTTGAAAGTCTGTCGCCTTATATATCCCTCTCCATCGTTAAATATCTCTCTGAGATCATCACATCTTCGCCTGTGAATATCCGTCTTGTCAGAAGCCAGCTCGACCATTCCGGGAACTGTTACTTTTGCCATCCCGCAAAGAAAATCACGCTCCGCCTCCGTTGACGGGGCGAAGGACTCCACCCATTTTATCCGATTGTTGCGCCTGAGCGCGTCCCACATATGGGGCTGCATCGGTCTCTTGTCGTCGCCGCGATATATATGGCCTCCTTTGATGTAGGCGCGGTGTTGTCGTTTCAATATGGCGTTCACCTCCGGGATTGAGATTTTGGGATTGTCAGAGAGCTGTGTGTCTATGAAAGAGTCGATGCGCTCAAGCCTCTCGTCCGCTGTCGAGAAGTCGAGCAGTTCCTTTATGGGATATATCCGGCCGCCGTTGATTACCGACTTCTTGTTGTGGTCTATTATCATGTATCCGTATGGCGAATCGGATTTTCCGAAGAACACAAGGTCGATGCCGAATTTGCTCTTGATCACAGAGGCAAGTTCCTTTCGGTTTGCTGTCAGATCCCGGTACTTTGCGAATATGGCACGCAACTGACGCCTGCGTTGCCTGTCGTATGTGTCGGTGGTGAATCTCTCGCTTATATCAGACAATGGAACTTTCAGACATACAGCCCCACCTCGTTTTATGGACACTTCACCCTCGTTTTCATAGCACTCGTAGCCGAGGGAGTTCATGAGAGCCTTGAACTGGGTTATGGAACTGAACTTGTAGGACATGGCTTCCTCCATATCCTGCCGAGCTTTCTTTTCGGTCTCGTTGCCGAGAATCCGGTCTATGATACGCTGCGATCTCACGCGCTCATGATTATGGTCAATCTTGGAACCGTCGGGAGCGACCCGCGAGGTGATGACATGGATATGAGTGTTGTCAGTATCGGTGTGACCGTAAACGAGAAGCGGCTGTCCTTCCTTTCCATATCCCATCTGCCGCAGATATTCGTGGGCGAAGTCCAGCAATTCCTGTTCGGTCATTTCGTGCCCCTTGCATGAGAAGGCGACATGGAACTGTGCTTTCCTGATGCGAGGGTTTCTTGATGAATAGCTGTCGAGATAGGATACGAGGTCTGCCGCTCCCGGATGCTCCAGCATTTCAACCACTCCAAAGTTTTTCATTTCAAGAAGGTGCGCAACGCCTTTCACCACCTTGCGCTCGTTATATCCTACGGCATGGAAGCAGGTGCTTGACGGAAGAATTGTCGCAATCATATTATATGAATGTCAGATGTTGTATGTATCGTATTATCGGATATGGAGATTATGCGTTGTCGCATTGAAGCATTACACTTATATTTGGATTGTCTTGTGTTGTGAGCATCGTTTTATCGTTTGTCAGGAACATCCCTTCTGAGGGTAACCCGTATTATCTTGCTTACAGCTTCGGAATGTTCCTTTCTCATGGTATCAATAACTCGCTTTATATCTTCTATGGATGGCACCACCACCTCTTTATAATATGTTCCGGATAGCAGACCGGCCACGGCGAGTTCATTGGCTCGTTTCATGGCTTGGTTCAGATTGCTTCCCGCCCATCCCAGTTCATCCTGAAGCCTGCGGCATATCACGGCCATGTTCTCTATGGCATCCATACGTCTTTTGGCGTCCTTGTCAGAAAATTCCGATAAAGCGGCGCGTATATAAGAACTTATGCTCTTGAAACCTCCACTCCTTTCCTTCAGACGGTCATATTCCGCTCCCGTGAATAGTATCTCTATTCTCTTTGTTCTTCTTTCCATGTTTTCCAGTGATTAAAAATCGGTGAGTCGCGAGCTGATTTTCTCCGGTCTGTCAGGGGCGGCAAGTCACTTTTTCACGGTTTATCCGGGGAAAAGTACAACTTGCTTGACAAATTCTAAAGACCTGTTCCCGTCTGGACCGGATTCTCTTTCCGCATCGCTTCGCATGGCGAAATTAGCGAGCATTATTTTCACTGTCGCAAATTCCGAACATAATATTTTCATCCAATCCCCCGGTAAGCCGACAAGCCGTATTATGATGTTCGCATGAAGACATAATCGGATAATATCATTATGCCATGATACATACATCGCTTTTAGAAATGATGCGAAGATGCGATTCTACCTAAGTGAGTTGTTCTATTAAAATCTATATCCAACTATCGCATTATCAGATGATTTCATGATAAAATAATGGCTTGAAAATTTGGTTATTTCATTGAAAATTAGTATATTTACATAATAAAACCGTCTTTTCAAACGATGGTTTGATTATGGCTTTATGCCGTTGTCGGACTATCACAATATCATAATATCTCTCGCCCATGTTTGAACTGCTTTTGATTATATATCTTTTGCCTGTCGTGATAGTCGTGGCATTGCTTCTTCGGTTAATCAGGTGGCTGCTTGTTCTCGCACTTCGGTTGCTCCGTTGGCTTGTTCCGTTTGTGTTCCGGCTGTCGCTTCGTGTCATTGCATTGTGTTGGCGGTATGGATGTATTCTCTGGCATCGTTATCGCTGCCGGACTGTTCCATGATTTCTGCCGAAAGGGAAATATAGATATGGTAGTGTATGGTATGTTCCCTGCTGTTGCTTTTTTCAGACGTGGATTGCGATGTAAGGATTGATGTGTTTTTCGCTTGGTGTGCGCCACTTTTTCCGCCACCTGAACCGCCACTTTTCCCACCACCTTGTCGGACACCTCTGCCGACACCCTTACGGACACTGATACTGACACATTTACCTACACCTTTGGGGACACTTCTTCGGACACTCATGGGGACACCTTTTCCACCACTTTTTCATATCATGTGCGCCACCTTTTTTCGCCCCCTTTTTCACACGTTTTTCATCCCCTGACGCGATGCCAAACCTTTAGCCTTCAAAGAGCGTTTTTCAGTAAATGCAAGGCTTAGTTAAGTGTTAATAATTGTTTAGTGCTTGTGTATTCACTTAAATTGAGTTAAATTTGCATGGTGATTTCCGAGAGCGGAAATTAGGGGTGAAAAATCCACCCGAAAGCGAGGGTAAAATGTGGTACAAATTGTGGTACATTGCACCTCAATCACAATAAATAAACGTCTGATTATTAACAAAATAAACCGAGCAAAACAAAGCCCGCTCGGATCACCAGAGGGTTCATCAACCCATAGAAGACCACTGAAAATCGTTGATTTTCAGTGGTTGTTTTTTTACGGCCGCCCTCGCTTCGATGCAAAATATAGATATATCCGGTGTGTATAGAGGGTGCAACGATTTCGGCTTTCTTTTTGCACCCTTTTATGGATATATTTCGTTGTTTTGCAGCGATTTATTCAAAACGACACTAAAAATCACCTGCACCCTCTTTGTGGGCCCAAATGAGATTCATCAAGTGGTGTCTGTAAATTTTCCATTCGGGCAGAGAGGTTGTTTTAGATTTTTAACATCTTCAATATTTTACCTTGAAGTAAAATATAAGTGTTAAATAAGGGTGCAAATCGAGGGTGCAAAATGGCGAAAATATAGGAAATCATTTCTCTGCACCCTTTTTCACTCTCGGATAATTCATAGTCTTCGGGGAGTTACAGAATTGTAAAATCGGTAATTTTTTCGTATCTTAAAGTTACCACTAAACCCACATGACTAATGAGATTATCCAATGAATCTTACTTTTCCTTGAATTTCATCGCAAGGAAGGCAAGGATTAACAAGGAGGGCGAAACAGCCATTGTCCTCCGTATCACGATGAACGGACAGCGTGCGGAGATATACACCAACCGCTATATCGCCCCTGACAACTGGAATTCTGCAAAGGGACAGGCAAAGGGCAAGACAAAGAAAGACCTCGAACTGAACCGTTATCTTGATACTCTTCGTGCTAAGATATTCGAGATACATGGACAGCTCGTGCTTCGTGACGAGATGATAACTCCGGACACGCTCAAACGTGCTTTCCTCGGCAAGATGGAAAAGCCGATGATGCTGTGCGAGGCGTTTCGCACCGTCAACAAAAAGATGCGTGACAAGTTTGAGCGCGGCGACATCGTTGAGGCGACTGTGCTTCGCTGGGAGCGTTGCGAGAAATATCTCGGTGAGTTTCTTCTGCTCAATCAAGGTTCCGAGGATATTCCGATGAAAAAGCTCACATCCGGCATGGTGGATGATTTCGAGCATTTTCTCCGTATCAAAAAACAGTGCGCCAACAACGCTGCCGTGAAATATATACGTTATCTCAAGAACGTGGTGCGTGTAGGTCTGGCAAACAAATGGATTGAAGACGACCCGTTCATCGGCAAACGCTATGTGCGCACCAAGTCGGAACGCGAACATCTCAACGAGAATGAGCTGCAAAGGATAATGGATCTCGACCTGACGGAATTCCCACGCCTCGACCTTGTGCGTGACACATTCGTGTTCTGCTGCTTCTGCGGTCTGGCTTTCATCGACATTTCAACCCTCACCCGTGATCAGATAGTCACAGATAACGAGGGTGAGATGTGGATACGAAAGAGCCGTCAGAAAACGGGTGAGGTCAGCACGATTCCACTTCTCGACATTCCGAGGAAGATTGCGGCAAAATATCATAACCATCCTAAGGCGGTGGCAAAGAATGTGGTGATACCCGTTATCTCCAACCAGCGCATGAACTCCTATCTTGACGAGGTGGCGGCGAAAGCCGGTGTTAAGAAACACCTTACCACGCACATCGCGCGCCATACATTCGCCACTATGTCGTTGAACAATCATGTTCCTCTGGAAACAATCCAAAAGATGCTCGGTCATTCCGATATTGCCACTACCCAAATCTACGCAAGGCTGCTTGACAAGACCATTTCGGAAGATATGGTGCGAATGAGAGAAAAATTCGACACGATACCCGTGGATATCAAACCGCTTCCTGAACCACCTGTGACATTCACCCCCGAACCACAGCCTAAACGGGGCCGTCCGAGAAAATATAGCTGATTTCCACTGATACAGGAAAGGCGACAATCGGGTCTTATTCCCGGCTGTCGCCTTTAATTATTCAGAGATATTACTGTCGTAACGCGGATGATAGTTGCTGTCAATCAATCTTCTGACATCAGTTTCCGCATACAGGCATTTGCCACCTATCATGTAATAAGGTATGATGCCCGAATCCCGATAGTTCTGGACTGTGCGTCGGGTAACTCTCAGCAGTGCCGCGACTTCTTTGTCATTAAGGAAACTGATTCCGTCGATTATGATGTGATGGCTCTCCCTGAGTGCCGTAAGAGAATCAAACGCCTGTCTGGATTTCTCTCTCGCCGCGACTATGCGCGGATGATTTTTATTGATAATCTCGTCAGCCATTGGCGATTTGTTTTACAGGGACACCGCAACGCTCCAGATATGCCATGACTTCTTTCAGCGGATAACTGATTGAGTTGTTTTCATCTCTGACAAATCCTATCTTGCCATTGATTCGGAGATTATACAGGGTGGTTGGAGATATGTTCAGAAACTCGCAGGTTTCGGCGACAGACAACATTTCAGATGGTGATTTACGCCGGATATGGGAGGCCAGAGTGACTACCATATCGCAAAGCATCTCATGTTCTTGAATTATGGTGTCAAACGTGCCTTTCTCAATGAGTAGGACTTCCATAATGTTTTGTGGATTAAGTGGTGGTGTGGGATAAGAGTAGAAAAAAGGCAGCGGGTATCCCTCCCGCTGCCCACCACTAAATCCACAATCAAAAATAAAATTTATGACTGCGATTCAGTGGCAAAG
>ENA-OPCN01001842-OPCN01001842.1-human-gut-metagenome-genome-assembly--contig:-NODE-1842-length-13101-cov-5.916833_pt1 | contig 13101 bp, 17 predicted proteins | sample MGYA00241567_ERZ501485 | MGnify/ENA primary metagenome ERZ501485 (study PRJEB25962, sample SAMEA2042579) | human gut metagenome | biome: human gut; feature: human-associated habitat; material: faeces...
CCAACACAACTTTTTCTCACATTTTTCATTCCAAACTAACATTTTTTGATAATTTCAAACATTTTGTTAAGTTTTTTAAACAATTTTCTATATTTTTCACAGAATTTTCACAGAATATGAGTATTCTCATACAAAAAACGCTTGACTTTTTTGAAAATTTATGATACAATAGGTATAGGAAAGATAGGAAAGCAGTAAACAATATGAAAGATAGGTGATAGCCGGTAGTAGAAGTTCCGCACCCATATTGAAGCAGTGCTATGCTTGCCTGCTTCCTATCTAACCAAATTTTATTAATAGAGGTGCAACATGAAATATAAAAAGGGTGTAGCAAAGGAATTGCTTGATTTATGTGTAGGTAATGACCTGGATAAAACACGTAAAGCAACTTTACAGCATAAGAGTGTCGGGGAGTACATATATTCTAATCACGGTGAGCCTATTAGAATTAACGGTAAAAATACTGAAAAAGTAGGAGAGGAATATAATGGAAATAGATGATAAAGAATACGAGCTTCTTAAAGCTAAATCAGATAAATTTGATGAAGAACTTAATAAATATAAGACAGAGAGCGAAGAAAAAATAAAAGCTCTCACAGCTGAAAGAGATGATTTTAAGTCTAAATACGATAGCGAAAAGACTAATCACGATAAATTAAAAGATGATTATATATCATTTCTTACAGGTCACAGTGGAGATAATCCGCCGAACCCTTCGGTAGATGATTTTGATAAAATTTGTAAAGATAAATTTGGAGGTTAACAATGGCAGTTAGTGGACTTATTACAGCTATGCAGAGCATATTCGCGACACCTGAATATGCTGACCGTATTCCTAATAGCGTAAAATCTGTAATTACAGCAGGTAATTATGGAACAACTACTTTTCCTACTGAAATTGAAAATGCAGTTTATAATGTTTTAGTGGATAAGATTGGTAAGCAAGATATTTATAAGTTTGAGTATAATAATTTCGACGCTTCACAGTATGATAAAGGTTATTTGCCTTTTGGTGGTATCATTGAGGACGATTATGTAGAAGCAATGAAAGCCGATGAAGTAAATAATCTGCCTACTTTTGATACTCAGTCGGATTATAAATTTGTTAATTATGACCCTTTCAAAATTAATTATGCTTCTATTGCTCCGTCGTATTATACACTCAAAACTCTTTTGCAATATCATGTAACGACTGCTTATGATGTATTCAAGCGTGCTTTCATCAGTGAAGGCTATGCAATGAATTTCATTCAGACAATTAGAAGCGTTCTTCCTGAAAGTGCTAAACTTGATAAGTATTTGATTTTTAGAAACATGCTTGCAAGTTCGACTATTTATCCTTCTGGAACTGATGTTTCTTGTGTTGTAGCAGGCTCTACAATGACCGCTGCCGAGAGTATTCAAATTGTAAAGACGATTCGTAATTATGTAGAAGCATTTAAGTGGAATACTACTAAATACAATAAACAAGGTAAACTTGTATCGTCTAAGAAAGATGACCTTGTATTGTTTATTACTGCGGGTATTCATAACGAAATTGTTTCGTCACAGTATAATGCATATCATAAGGACCTTGATTTCGGTTGCGAAGTGCAGCTTATTGACGGTTTCGGAACTGACGCTGCAACAACCGGACAGTTTGCTACTCTTGCTGATAAACGCGGTATTAAAATTTATCGTTGGCTTGAAAATCGTTTTGATAATATCTGGAATCCTTATGGTGTTGGATATTGGAATACTTTCTTGACGCAGGGTGATTTGTTTGGTTATTCGTTGCATAAGAATATAATCAGGTTTGTACTTTCAGACGGTAATTAATATACTAACGTCTCATAAGTTCTCCTGTGTAGTGGTGCGCGCTAATGCACGGCGCGGGGTAGAGGTGGGTAATTTATTATGGCAACACTTAATTTACAATTTTATAGTGATAATTGCCCTACACGGGATAAACGTTTTATGTCAAGCGGAGATTTGCGTAATTGGGAATTGAACAATAATAATCCTGATAATACTATAAAGATTGACGGATTTTATGAAGCATGCAATTTTATTGATGTTGAGTTTCCTAATTTAGACAAAAAGAATTTTGCTTATTTTATTGTTTATCCTGATGTTATAAAAGTAACAAAAGAACGTAATTATTATGCTGCATTTATAGACAGATTTGAAGTAAATGAGCTTAATACTGATTGTTTTAGAATATATTATACAATAGATTGGTGGACTACTTTACAAGCATATTATGGTAGTGATTTTGAAAATGTTATAACTAAGAATATTTTCGGAGAAGTAGGGCGTGCGCATGTAAATGATTGGGTTCAAGACTCTCAACAGCCTAATTTGATTAGGGCTACTATGACATTTACAGATGATACAATGGAAGAAGACGTAAATGCTTTTCATATTACTAAACAAGTTCTCAATCAAGCTGTATTGAAGAATACCGCAAATAAAAAGGCATTTAAGTTTTTATACATTATATTCAAGCGGAATTTATTAACAACTCAAACTCCTGCATTGTTTTGTGAGCCGACCACATATAATTTGAATAATAATACATGGGGGTTTAATATTCTTCCCACGCCTTTCGGTGTTGCAGTATTACCGATTTATAATGGTTGTTTTGCGAAATATGATTTTTCAGGAGAAACAAATGGCTTTAATTCATCAATAGCTAATTATCCTGCTAATACAATAACAGGCGACGAAATAGCTGGAATGTTTATTTCAGATATATGCGGATATGATTGGAGTTATAGCGATACAGGCGCTTTCATATTTACTAAAAAATGCGATACTATACAGTTTGACGTTGACGGAGTATCTAATAAATGCACAGCTATTGTTCCTCCGTCTTATGAATTAGTTGAATTTGAAAGTAAAAATTTAACAGCATTTGGAGCTATATCTCAAATATTCCCGTTAATGGCTGATACATATACAGATAAAAGTAATGTTGATTATGAATGGTTTTTTGAAAATGGACCTTCTAAATTACATTGCGAGCCGTATGTAACAAATGCAGTTATATCTCAAAAAGGTGGATTTATAGTACATTATCATTTATTACAAAGCACTCAAAATTTTTGTGTAAATGTTTCGCCAAATACAGGTGGATATTATTTTGGCATTTCAGAGGTAGGAAGTTCGGGATTTAATCAAGTTAAGATACTGCAAAGTTATAATGTATTTCAAGTTTTCTCAACTCAAAATTGGATAGACCAATCTAACGCAGTATTCCAATCCATATCAAGTGTATTATCTCCGATAGTAGGAGGAGTTACGAACGTAAATAAAATAAATACTCCAAACAGTAAAGGAGAGGTATCGTCAACTGCTGGTGTAGATACGTTTGCAGCTTCGTATAATACAGCCACGCAAGTAGTCGGTAATACAATAAAATCTATTGATATTGTGCGTGATGTTATGCTTGGAGGTGATACTCAAATATCCCCCAATTATGAGGGCTCTATTGTAGGAAACAGTGCTATATGTATATGCACAACTGAGCCCTTGTATGTAAGCAATATTAATGAGATAAAAGAACATTTAATTAGATATGGCTATACTACATATTTGGAACCGTATGATATATTAACTAATCATAAGCGAAGATATTTTAACTATATACGTTGTAATACTGTAAGAGTTACAATATCGCAACCTCAAAATGTAATTGATAGCATAAAAGAAATGTTATTGAATGGGGTATGGCTGTTTAGTTACGTGAATAATGAAAGTATTTTCAAATTAGACGGTGTTGTTAATATGCCTGCTAATTTAGGAATAGAGGTGTAAAATGTATTTTGACAATATATTTTCTATATTTGGCGCTCAAAATTATCCATATCGGCCAAATATTGGCATAGACGAATGGTTGTTTGTTCAGAAATATATTGATATATTCTGCTCCCGTTTCGGATATGATAAGTTACCTGATAATACGCAAAAAATTGTTGGATTTAATTCGCAAGTAGAGGTTATGATGTTTTTCGCGCCTGCTCTTGCGTGGTTTGAGGATAGCACATTAGGGTTACAATGTTTACCCGTAACAGGGCAATGGAAATTTAATATTACAGGATTTCCTACCGAATGGACTGTATTCGGGTTTAATAATTTCCGAAAAGACCTTACTGAAAATAACAGTGTAATAATGCCGAATGACGCTTTCTTTTCTATTCCGTTTTTACACGTGATGTATAATCTGAAATATATCATGGAACTGGATAAAACGCACTTGCAAAATATACGACGTCAACGTCAACCCCTTATTATGGAGATAGACGAGGACGAAAAGAAGAGTGCGGAAACATTTGTAAGGCAACTTAGCGAATTTAGTGACTACATTAAAATACGTATAAGAGGTACTGCAACGGATAAGAAAACAAAAATACTTACTGAAAGTAGACCGTTTAACTCTTATGCGTTTGACAGTAAAATAGACTTTATTGGAGATAAACTCACAACAGATTTTCAAGTATATGAGAATAGAATTTTTCAATATTTTGGATATAATAATACTTCAATAGAAAAAAAAGAAAGATTGCTTGTAGACGAAGTTAATGCAGGTAACGAAATAATAAACTCTTATTATAATTCCGCTAAAACAGCTCGTGAAAAAGCGATAGAAAAAGTTAACAAAATGTTCAAAGTAAATATTAGCTTAAAAGATAATAAGGAGGAATTTGCTAAAAATGTTCAAAGTTCTTTATTCAATAGGCAGAACGTTGAAGAGAGTAATAGCACAGTTCAACACGGATTACAAAACAACTCAGTTAATAGGTAGTTTTTCACAAGATAGTGTTGAGTTTACTCCGAAAGAATTAAACGAAATACAAACTGAATTATATAATATATTCGTTAATTATTGGTTTTATTCTGAAATAGGTTTTGATAGTGATGACATGTTTGTACAACGTCTTAATTCATGCTGGGAAAGAAATATAGATAAGTATGAATTGCTTATACAAAATAATCTTGAATATCCAGCAATGACAACGACAGGAAATTATACTGATACAAATAAAATACAGGATAATAATATACAAACAAAAGAAAACACTGTTACACCTGATTTGAATAGTAACACTGTAAATAAAGGTAGAAATGTTGAAATAATGAATACAACTACTGATACAACAGGGACTACTACTTCAACTGATAATAATACAGATAATCGCACCCGCGATGAAAGTCTTATGCATAGCAACAATAATACTACTATTTATAGTACAGGTGATGAAATAAGAAAAGTGCTTGAAAATACTGCAATCCGTAATGATTGGATACATTGTTTTGATAATTTATTTATGGAGGTTTTATAATGGATAAATTTCTTCAAATTGTCCAGCTTGTAGGTACTTGTCTTTCTATTCTTGTAGTTGTCATTATTCCTATGATTTTGTATCTTTGGAAGAAAGTCAAAGAATTGATTGCAGCACCTTCCGACAAAAAGCCTACTGTATTACTTGACATTTATAATAATGTTGTACAGTATATACAGGACGCAGAAAAAATGTTCACGGAAGGTACCAGCAAGAAATCGTGGGTATTGTCTCAAATCAAGAACGATTGTATTTCCGCAAGTATCGAATATGACGCTGATTATTGGACGAAATTAATTAATAAAGAAGTGGCCATGACTAAAAAAGTTAACGTGGCAAAGTAACTTATTTAGGAGGGGCGAATAACCCCTCTTAATTATTAGGGAGGATATAAATGTTAACATATAAAACATTCAGAGAGATTGCTATTGATTACGCATACAATAGAGGCAGTGCGATACCGTTACAAGCAGACGAAGCATGCAATGCTATTGTTGCTTATATAAACGAACAATTACAAAATATTGAAAGTGAGGTAGCAAAAAATGACAATAGAAAATTTGAAGCAAATAGCAATTAAATATGCAACAACAAAGGGCTCGCGTGTTCCTCTTGCTCCTGATGAGTTGTGCAATGCTGTCGTTCAGTATATGAATAGTTTTTTCGGTGTAATGACGGATATAAATACAATTAAAGTAGCGGTAACGGAAGATAGCGGAAATATTGTATTTACAATTACAGGTAATACATATGACGGCAAACCTATCACGCCCATTGTTATAACAGTTGACCACAACGACTTTGTAACCGACCAAGAGTTTGAAGAGTTTAAGACTACTACTAATGCGGCAATACAAAAAAATACTGAAAGCATAAATAGTTTAAGTTTTCGTGTTGAGGATACAGAAAATGATATAACTACTATTCAAGTTCAAGTAGGGCAGATTAACACCCGAGTAGGTAACACTGAAACAGATGTAACAAACCTTAAAAATAGAGTAGGTAACACAGAAACAAATATTGCTGAAATCAATAGTACGCTGGAAAATAAAGTAGATGTAATAAAAAATCCAGTTTCAAATTTTGTAGTTTATGCCCATATTAATCAAAAAGATGAAAATGTAAGTTTTACGGAAAGCGCTATTGGAAATACAATTGTATATAGAAGAGTAAGCGACGGGAGTTTTAATGTTTCAAAAGGGACAAGCGGACAAAATGTGGCTAATATGGAAAATATCGCCGACGTTGAAGCTAAAATACCTTCTACTGATAATTTCTTGTTAAAAAATGATAGAAATATAATAAATTATAGTAAATTTAAAATTATTGATGAAATAGGGAGCAACCTTATCGGTAAAGAACCTTCGAGCAACAATATGTCTATTGGCTCAAGTAATTATGCTATGCAATTAAATTCTAGTATACGTCCAATTATCTATACACCTGGCGCTACTTATAACGTTGCATATACAAGTGACATTCCTGAATATACAAATGTGGATAGTGTGTCCTATGACAGTACTAACGGAGCTATTGTTGCATACGACGGAGCTAATGAAATCCATATACCGTTGTTGGCTGGTGAGAATGTCACCATTGACGCAAGTGAGGATAATAAGAAAATCGTCATCAGTGCGGCAGGAGGTGGCGGAGCTGGCGACGTAACGGCCGCGGGGAATAACATATTCACTGGTGAAAATGAATTCAGAAATTATACTTACGATACATCTTATTTTTGTTTTGTTGATACAAAAGAAAATTATTTGACTAATGGATATACGACAACAATAAAAAACGGTGGTTTTGATATAGCATATTATGAAAACGGAGACGGAAAATATTGGACAACTTACGCAGATAACCGAATAATAAATAAAGATATAGACATGGAGGGCGAAGTTGTTATAAAATTTCCTAAGAAAGAAGGTACGTTAGCTCTTACTTCCGATATTATAAAGAATCCCATATATTTTATCTCTTTTTATGCAAATGAGCCCAGCGAGCCTTGCCATTTAATAGGGACAATGATGTCAAAAAATTCGTATGGAACAGGTCAAAAGACTAATGAAGAGTTTGCTGTAATGCTGGCAGATAATTTATATACGAATAGTAATGAAGGGCTTGCTGCATATGGTAAATTAGCGAAAAAAGATATATTATGTATATATTCAGAGGACGGGTTATCAATTCGTTGCTTAGATGAAGAAAACAGTGAAGTTGATTTACCCACGGTAATGTTTTTTGTAATGGAGACTGAACTATAATGGATAAAAATTTATTTTATATTAATCAAGAGAATTATCAAATAGGAAATAAGGATTATCATTGCCATATTGTTAATGGCATTGCAGGGAGAGGTAAAACAACTTATTGGCTTGCATATCTATTTGACCGTTTTAAGAATACAGGTAAAAAATTTTTATATCTCAGACGTTCCGATATTGAAATGGAATTAGCACTTAATATGGGGTTACTCCCTTCATTATGGAATGCTTATGGAGATAGATTTGATTGGATACAAGATGAAAAGCATAGGTCAAATATAATATCTATAAAGGTTGATAATAAATGGCATGAATGTGCATATTATACTACATTGAACAATGTTAAAGGCATTCAGATAGAGGATTGCGATGTTGTGTTATTTGATGAATATGTAGCAAAATCACGTGGAAAATATAAAGGCGGTGAATACGGAATACACGAGCCCGCTATATTCTTTCGACTTATGGAAACAATATGCAGGCGACGCGAATTTTGGATTATCATGTTAGGCAATAATGACACATTGACCAACCCATATAATGAACAACTTAATATACCATTCACAACTCGATACTATAAAAATCGTAATAGAGATTTATTCTATTATTTCGATACATCGGAGGATACCATAAAAGAAAAACAAAATAGTATTTTAGGGAAACTTTCTAAAAATACTGAATATGAAAACTATACTACTCAAAATATCGCTATGGATAGTATTGACGAGAGTTTTATTTCTGATAGGCCTTTACATTCAACAATGGTTTATAATATCAAATATCTATCAACTAAAATAACCGTATGGCGAGATAATCATGGAATATTATATTTCACGGACAAATATAAATTTAATCCTGCATATCCAGTTATATCGGTAACAACAAGTGATATGTCAATAGATACTAATTTCATTAAAGATTGCAACGGACAAGTGATTACATGGTCAATAATGTATTCTCACGGAATGGTGAGGTTTAGTTCTCAAAAGATTGGTTCAATGTTCCTATTAATATCTAAATTAGTTACACAATAAAAGAGGGTTTTATCCCTCTTTTTTTATTTTGCCTAATCTATAAGTTGTTATTCCTATTACTTTACCGCCTATTGCACTTTTAACCTGTTTTTTACCTTGAAATTCTTGACCTAAATTAAAATTATCGAAATCCATTTGTTTCTTTATATTGTCATCTGCGCCGCAACATGTAACGTATTTATTCCATTCAGTGGGAGTTTTAGGTTCCCACCCCCAATATATATACCGTTTTGCTCCTACACACTTAAACTTATAGATATAATGTTCAATCTTAAAATAATCATATAAAGTGGAATGTATAGGTATATTATTTAAGTTTATGTCGTCTAAAACGTATAAACTATCTGTATCACAATACACAAATTTATCAATATTTTTTAATATATATTTTATAAGATTATATCGTGCCCACGCTGTTACAAATACAGCTATGGGGATATATGATTTTGTTTTTGAATACTCCCCTTCTATTAATGAAAAACGCAACACCCCATTTTCCAAATATGGCTCTTTACTATCTCTTTTCGGGTTCGTTCCGAATGTACCGTAAAGTGCATTTTGCATACGTTTATCATATGCACGCGCTGCCCCTATATGTGTTTCTTTTCCTAATCTCCATTTATGAATATAATCATAAAATAAACTACCTTTTCCGTCCTCATCTATTATTTCAAACTTATCCATATTTTTAGCTTCATTCGGTGTAATTTCTATGCCCTTAACAGCTTTGAACATATACCCCTCAATGTATTCTATTTCTATTATATCGTAACACATATATAATAATTCTAAATCAGGGTTTGCAAGCCATAAATCAAACATTAAACCGTTAGATGAGTTCAAATATAAATTATCCGACGACAAAAATCCATTCCTGCGCGCTATTGTAGGTACGGCATTCGGTTTTAACTCAAATGATACTTTAATATGCTGTATGTATATCGGATATTTACCTGAATATTTATCATCATATTTTCCACTATACCACATAGGGAAACCGTGCGGCATATATTCATGCAACATTTGCGCCGGATACATACTGTTTTTATCTAATGACATCATATTATATATTACTCTATTTTGATATTTAGGATTGCAATATACATATCCACCGCGATATGCTTTTCGTATATTAGTTTCTTCTATTTGTTGCAGAAAAGGGAAATTAATATCATAATTTTTCTTACCTATTCCCTTTATAAATTCGCTTCTTGCATTTCCTGCTTGCGTAAATTTTACGCCTCCCATTTCAATATTTTTCTGTATTGTTCTCATGTCTATTTCAGTATCATTATGTATGTACGCTATTTCCTCGTCGGTAGGTTTATAGCCTATTTCTCTAAATTTATCATAATCAATTTCGCCCTTTTTTATAGGTAAATCGTACATTATAGCACTATCGTGTATACTCATATTAACAGTTTTAAGGCTATCCATTATTGTAACATGTTGCCCCATACGCCCCACAATTTCATAAGCATAATGCAATCCCATATCACTTATTACTGTGTGAAATTCAAAAGGCAGCATTTCATCGGATTTCTTATTAACATGTTTATAACCATTATTAAACAACCACGTTATTATGTAACTACCGTCATATGCTAAATTACGAAAAAAATATAAACATTTATATGACGTACGTATAATATAATTCATGAAATAATTAATGCTTGTTCCTGTTCTATGTTTATAGTCTTTATCACATATATCCCACAGCCAAACACGCGCCTCACAATTCCATGCTTCCGTTGATGTCTCAAAGTCTGCTGCATATATATGTTTATACCGTCTAAAATCAAAATCCATATTTTTTTAATATTTGAGCTATATCATCATAAATTTCTGATAATATATCTTGCTTTTTATATTCCATATAAAAATCCATATCAACGTAAAACAAAAAATCGGAAACAAGATTATATAAACGATTTAAGTCATTATCTGAAAAATTTGATAAATTATCTGGACTAATATCAAATCCCACTGTATATAAATCGTTTGATAAATTTTGAATATCATTAATTTCTGTTGTGGTTCTACCTGTTTCGGAATATGTTTTAATTTCGCTTTTATATGTTTGCAACGCATTTTTTATATATCCTTTTTGGCGCATTCCGTAATTTGTTATATTAGGGAGCGTTGGTAAATTCAATTTATTTGCATGCTTATTATAGCTTTCCTTAAAAACCTGTGTTTGATTTATAAAAGATTTAATTTCTTTTATTTCATCTGGCGTATATAATTCTTTTAATGCCTTATTGAATTTAGTCGGAAATCTCATTGGAGTCTACCTCCTCCCCGATCAAATTAATTACTTTCCAAATAATTCTGGCTATTCTTGATATATAATTACAATTTCCAATTTCTAAGACCTCATTACAACAAGAAACCGTATAATATCCAGTACGTTTATATATTGCCATTTCTCCGAATTCAGTTTGTATTATAATTTTTGTATTGTCTTTGCAATCTCTAAGCATATACATTAATTGGGGATGTGTCATATAACTAAATTCATAATATCCAATTTGCACAATATGAGTGAATGTGGGGGAATATTTGCTTGGTTTTTTAACCTCCCCCTCTATATTTCCATTTTCTGTCATGGGGTATACCTCCAAAATAGATTGTATGTTTTACTGAAAGTTTTCTCTCTTACGCGCGCCAGTACACACGCGTAAATGCTAAACAAAATGTTAATTTTTAACACTGATTTAAAAATGTTAATTTTTAACGAAAATTTTTAACACTCTAAAAACGCAAAAAATAACCGCTCAACATGGGCGCTATGTTAAACGGTTATCTATTGTAAAATTTGTTAATTAGAAATCTAATTCGTCGACCTTATTTTTATACATTATTATAGGTTTGTTATTTTCATCGAGCAAATTGAAATATTTGATCTTTGTGACTTGTCTTTGTTCTCCGTCTTTCGTTGTATACTGCTCTTTTACTAACGAAATTTCGCACGGCATGCCAATTGTGTCTTTAGTCTTTACTCCGCAATGCTCAAAGTATTTTTTCGCGTATTCCGCGCCCATTTGCCCCCGGTAGGTCCTTACTTCGTTTTTATCGTTGACAACGTCCGCGAAAATATCCAGTACTTGAAAACTACCGTTTGCGCCTTTACAAGTCCTTAAAACGTATTTTTTAATCGTTGCTTTCATCGTTCAAGCCCTCCAAATATTCCTGATAGGTCTTCCCCTCGGAAAAGGCTTTCAGACGTTTTATAACCGTTTTAAGCTCGTTTCGCGCGCTTGCGGGGGCTTTGTCGCATGCGTCGATAAAATCTATTGCTTTCGCTCTCAGATCGCCTACAGCGTGCGCTTGTGCCTCATATTTTGCTTTCAAAGCCTCTAATGCTTGTTCGTAACTTTTCATATTTGTTAATATCCTTTATAAAGTATTTGAAAAATCCGCGCCCTTGATTTCTCATGACATGAAAGGCGATAAAAATTTTTATTTTACGGAATAACGGTAAACGTCAACGACTTCATAATTGTCAGCTGACAAATTATATACAACAAAAGACTTTTTGTATTTAATCCCCAAATTATACATATGTCGAACAATATCCGCAAGCGGGGCGTAATCATTGTCATGCAGCCATTGAATATACTTTCGTATATGCATTTTACTTGTATTTGACGGATATATATATAATATATAATAGGGATAGGCAATCCAAAATAATCGCGTATTATAACTGAATAAATCACTTGTACTACATGTTGCGCTACACTTATACAATCGCATGTTTATATCTCCTTTTGCCTTTCATGTAATGAAAAATCAAGGTAATATTTAGTTGTAAATCTACATTATAGGGCAGCAGCCTTGACGCCTCGCGGCGTTTCGTCTTAATTTCCAAAGACTCATCAGAAGGCTTTTACAATGTCTGCGAAATTCTCAATTATTTTTTGGATATAATAGTAATACCCGGGGTAGTTAAATTCATGTTCGAAAAATGAAAACATTGTATAGTAATCTTTATACTTAAATGAAATTGTATATAACAATTCAGGCGTACAAGTTACCTCGCAATAATCACGAATGCCATACAGGTCTAACAAGTCAAAAATTTTGTCCATAAGTTTTACCTCTCTTCGTTTTGTTGCTTCCATTATACACCCACACCGAAAAAAAATCAAGTATAATTCAAATGTTTTTTATTTTCATTGATAAATGATAAAAATTTACAATGAACGAATGCAAATGACAATAAAATGAAAATGTATAGTATTCATATATTTGTATAAATATTATTTGAAAATATGAATAACTATTCATATATCCTAACGAATTTGCGGCCATAACCAAAAACTTAATCATGGTTTTCGGTGCAACATGTAAAATCACAAAAATTTTGATTTGTCAAGCGTTTTTATTTAGATTTTTCAAAATGCTTGAAAATGTTAGAAATTATCAAAAAATGTTGGTGGGGAATGAAAAATGTGAGAAAAAGTTGTGTTGGGC
>ENA-OPCN01001843-OPCN01001843.1-human-gut-metagenome-genome-assembly--contig:-NODE-1843-length-13094-cov-5.690160_pt1 | contig 13094 bp, 19 predicted proteins | sample MGYA00241567_ERZ501485 | MGnify/ENA primary metagenome ERZ501485 (study PRJEB25962, sample SAMEA2042579) | human gut metagenome | biome: human gut; feature: human-associated habitat; material: faeces...
CGCCCAACTCAATATTATCAAACATTTTTCGTCCCCCACTCACACTTTTTGTGAATTTTTAACATATTTGTGAAGCTATTGTTAAGCCATAAATAAGGCATATAATATATTGTTAAGTGTTAAATAAGCACTTATAAAAGTATGTATTGTTAAGTGATAAATAAGAACTTATAAAAGTATGTATTGTTAAGTTATAAATAAGCAATTATAAACTTATGTATTAGTTACTAAAATAAACATATGTTCGCAATTTAACAGGAATATTTTCACATAATTTTCATGTAATATTCATATTTTTAACACATGGTAGGATTATAATAAGTGTGCATTGGAGGTAATCAAATGGATATTTATGTTTATAAGGTTTACAGTTATTTTCACACTTTCGCGCGTGATGTTTTCACCTTTACATATGGAAATGAGTGTAAAGTTAAAATCTTTCATTCGTTGCAGACAGCGCGCGTTGAGTGGTTGCGGCTGAAGTCTGCGGGAATTTCCGTATCACCTATTACAGTTGAGTGGTTTACTTGGGACGTTAAAAACGGGCACGAAAATGCACCTGAGAGGGAAGCACTCGAACGTTTTAATATCCAATCCGCCCTGATGAGTCTTTGAGAATTAAGACGAAACGCGCGCGAGCGCGTCGGCGGTAAAAATCGGCTGTAGCCGTTTTCGCAAAGTAGATTTACAACTTAATATTTCCGCTATATTCTCTAATGTAAAGCGATTTATAAATGGAGGTATTATGTTCGTTTTATATAAAGAGTTAGACAGTTACTTTATAACTACTTATGAAAATTATAATTCGTTTATCCGTAACTTAAACAAGCGTATTCGCGTTGAAGTTGATAACGACAAAGACGCGATTGACGTGGCAATTAGATATTTCGGTAAAGACGAATTGAAAATTTTATTAGAAAAACCGTTATAAATGGAGATAATAAAAATGGTTGAACAATTAAACTCTTGTAAAGCATTTTACGATTACAATTTTTTGCAGTCTTATCGTGAAGTTGTCGCTTTTTACGATAATAAGCATAATGTTTATTATCTTTACCGCTATAACAGCGCAACAACCCGTCAGCACTTTTATAAATGGTTTAGAAAGCGCGATGAGGGTGGCTGTAATGATATTTTCATTACGCTATATAAATTTGCGAAAATGTACGATTACGAGTACGTAAAGGCAATTCGCGGTGAAAACGGCTTATTTGTTGCACAGCCGTGCACGCCGATAGAATATTATAGGGCTTTGGAGGATTGATGTATTATGACCTGGGAAGATTTCGAAAACGAATTAAAAAATATTAAAGGCGTTAAAGTGAGCCATGAAAGCGACGAGCTAGGAAAATTTTTAATTGTCCGCATCGGGCGCGCAAAAACTGATTATTTTTTAATTAGTCACATAAACAGCCCCGATACGTATATGTCACATCACTATATTTTGTTAGCCCGCATGCTTGCGGCTTGTATGTAACAAAACAATAAATCGCTTTACATTATAGAGTATAGCGGGGCGGCTCTAATAAAAATTTTTAAGAGGTAAACAAACATGAGTAAGAAACTAACACTCGAGGAAGTTTTGGAAAGGGCAAAACAATCGTACTTGGAGAAAGAAAAACGCGAAAATGACCGTAAATTGCGGTATATCGCGGTTCTTGCAACTGACCGTCGGCAAGCGCACGAAGCATTGCTTTCTATGCAGAATCTCAGCAAGAAAGCGCAAAGGGAATTGAAGCCCGTTTTCGCGCGTTTGCGTGCGTTCTGTCAGGGGATACCCTATTCCGAATATATCCACTCAAACACCAATATGTCGTGCGACATAGCGGAAAATGCCGAGGATTCGGAGGTAGAAGAATGAGGGGTACTATTAAAAAATTCACCAAGCGCGATTGTAAAGCAGTGAACGGAACGCAGTTTTCCATGCTTGACATTTTTGTTGATGTAGTAAACGACAAAAACGAGGTACGCACCTATCGCGCCTCCCTTTCTTGGGATTTTGCGAGAAAGTATTTTAAGGCATACGGTAAAAAGACGTCGGAGTGTGTGGGCGCACCTTGTGAGGTGACGCTTGTGCGCTCTCAGTACGAGCGGGACGGGGTAACCAAAACGGCAACAAAAATCAAGTATTTTAATTTGTTGACGGACGAGGGAACACCTTTTCGGCTCGTCGAAAACGATTCGGAAATTGATTTTTAATTGATAAACAAACGTATCAGACAAATAACGCCCCGCCTGATATGTTTGTTTTTTCTTTTACAAAATTTTGTTTATTGACATATAAGTAAGCAATAAACTTTATGTCAGCACTTAACGAACATTTGTTCGGGCGGTGTAAAGCACTAAACGAACATTCGTTCAGGTTGAACATTTGTTCGGATTTGCGCGGGAGAGGGTGAAAAATTCCGTGCAGAAACCACAACAATAAAATGGAGGTATACCCTATGCAAAAAACCGAAAAAACGGTCGGGGGGTTTGAAAATACTGTCAGTACCCCCCACTACGATTTATCCGTGAAAGCGTTCATGGATATATTGAGAACAATACCGAAATACGATAAATTAGATTTCGGGTATAGCGTTGTAGTATATCGTGGTTATGACGACTTCATATTAGAGTACAAGAAAAAATGTATTGATATGGGTCGCATGAATTATATTGCGCATACGTTACGGCTGACTTTTTATTTTATTTATAATTATTTGGAGGTGAAATAAATGAATTACACGGATTACTTGATGTTATTGCGCAGGGGTGCTTATATTGCCGTAAAAGTTTTATGTGAAAATAATATTTGCGATATGGAAAAGTTAGTTACATGGGATAAAAGTATAAAATATATTATAAACTGTAAAATAGAACAGTGGTTAAAGGAGATTGGCATAAGATGAGATTCCCCATACAATTTAATTTATCCCTTATAAAAGCAGGGCTTAGCGCCGATGAAAGGCGTGTAATACGCGAAAGTATTGCAAATAATATGCAAAATTTTCAGACAGTGCAAAACAGATTAAAAAGGTATGATGTAGCACTACCCAATCTATTCAAATCCAAAGTAGATGTAACATCAATATATAGAGTTAATTATGAATTACAACATTATAAACAACATGGATATACCGATTTTGAACGCCAGCAATATAACGCGATAATAGATGATTTGAATACAATAGGGATTTACAATGTTGACCCTGAAACATTAAACAAGATGAGTGACAATGACGGCGATTGGGAGGATTTTCACCGCAATTTAGGCGAGGCAATATATTATAATGAATTATTCCAAAAAACGGGTGATTCGAAATATTTAACGGCTATGCTCAATTACAGAGATAAGGTAATCGATATTTTGTCAAAATATGTATGATATACTTCGATTTCAGGCGTTATCGAAGGCTGTTTACCGCTGACTTTGAAACATCGACAGGGGCTTGGAATTGTAATGCAAGAGTATGGCTATGGGATATTTGCGATGAAAAATATAATCATAAAACAGGCACAAACTTAACAGATTTTATGTGGCGAATCATTCGCACAAGTATAAATTATTTATATATTTTCAGGAATCTTGCCTATGACGGAATGTATATTTTACAATGGCTTTTGGAAAACAAATTCAATCATGTAGATGAAGATAAATTAACACCTCATACCTTTACTACTATAATCGGCGAACAAGGTCAACACTATTGCTATCGTATAATGGGAAGGAATTCTCAAATTGTGACTATAATGGATAGTCTTAAAACAGTAAATATGTCGATAGAGAACTCCGCGACAATGTATGATTTACCGATTAAAAAGGGGCATATTGATTATGATATGTATAGACCTGAAACATGGCAACCTACAAAAGACGAAATAGAATATATCCATAATGATACTGAAATAGATATGCGTACAATACAAATAAACATGAAAATGGGCGGTGTTAAATTCACGCAGGCGGGAAACGCAAGATATTTATATAAGCGGAGTATCGGAAAGAAAAACTATGAAATTTATTTTCCGGCATTAGATGAAAACACTGATAAATATATTCGTAAAGCCTATCGTGGCGGGTACGTATTTTGCAATCCCAAATATATAGATAAAGTAATATATAATATGGTATCATTAGATAAAAATAGTATGTATCCAGCCCAAATGCTGCACGAGCCAATGCCGATTTTTGAGCCTGAATTTTACAGCGGAAAATATGACGACAAAAATAGTAAATTTTATCCGTTATATATCCAACATATACGAGTATCATTTGACTTGAAAAAAGGCGGAATACCTACCGTTGCCAAAAAGTCGGGTTTTCTGTCATCGCCTGATTTGTATATATCATCGTCTAACGGGTATTTATATGATTTATATTTATCTAACCCCGATTTAGAGTTATTCTTAATGAATTACGATGTGCATGATATAGAATATATTGACGGCTGTATGTTTAAGGCAAAGAAAGGCATTGAAATAACAGAGGAACAAGCTATGAATATGAGTAAACAGGAAATAATAGACGAGGACGGAAAGGGTAGTATATTTTATGACTATATACATCAATGGCGTATGGGGAAAGAATATCATAAAGGCGCACAACGCGATTATGATAAGCGCATGCAGAATGCGTTATACGGCACATTCGGAAGTAACCCTATGCGCGGACAACGCATTCCATATATAAATGAAAATGGTGCTATATCATTCCGTGATACAGAAAAAACATTTCAGAAAGTCGGTGGATACATACCAGTAGCGGTATTTGTTACAGCGTGGGCGAGATATAATCTGATAAAGCATATAGTAAAACATATCGATGATTTTGTCTATTGCGATACAGATAGTCTATACATGTTAGATAGGGTGAATTTGAAAGATTTCCCTATAAATAGCACATTATATGACTATTTTAAGATAGAACACTATATTTATAAATTCAAATGTGTAGGCGCAAAAAGATATATTTACTGGGGTTGGACGCCCGATAATCCGACAGTATGGGAAAAACATATCACGTGTTGCGGCGCTGATGAGGAAATAAAAGAGCAAATGGATTTCAATAATTTCAATCGCGGAGAAGAATTTTACGGGAAGAAACAAGCGAAAACAGTTATAGGCGGAAAGATAATAGTGACAACGACTTATCGATTAGGTAAAAAATAAAGAGGGCAAAAGCCCTCTTTAATTTATTAGTTTGACAATAGTCATGAATTGTGAGCCGACATCTTGCGATGAAAACCGAACATAACCCCATGAATATTGCATATACCAATTAGCGAGTAGTTGTCCACACGATTCAAGGAATGTAGTGTTTATACTCATGTCGGCAGTTGTAACGGAAAGAATAGGTAAGTCGGCATTAAGTCTGTATTTATCGGTGAAGTATAGAATATGTGAATTACTATCTTCCCATACAGTAAGAATATTTTTAAGGTAGAAAATATTGAATAATTGTTTCGCATGGGCAGGCTTATCCTGAATGAATTTCTCGTCTATTTCATTCATAGCAACATTCTCGTTAGAGAATTTATCATATTGCGTTCCGCGTGACAGTCTGCCAAGGATACTATCACGTTTTTGATTTACAGTATCATCGGAATAATCGAATGTATACCAAACACCACGCGATTTATCCTTCTTTTCTTTACACCCGAAAGGGATATGGAATACTTCATTATATGGGTTGCTTACAGTATAGTTATTTCCGAGCATTACACCGCAAAATTTCCTTCGTCTGAATATCGTTTCCAATAGATTGAAAAATATTTCGGGTTCATGTATTCCATATTCTCCGCCTTTATATTGCGAGCGCTTTTTCGCTACATACTCATCGAATATGAAAAAGTCACAATCCTCAATCGATAGACCGTTTGTATTATTAAGCGTTATATAGTAACAAATATCAATCCAAGCACCACTATTTTTAATTTGAACTACATTATTTCGGTATCTGTAATCTTCTATCATTGAATATAATTCTTTGTTATAAGCAAAAACATTGAATATACCCAATTTTAACGCAAGTTCCATTTCAACGTCTGTACGCCGAATATACAAGAATTTGCGACCATTTGTAATAGAATTTGCGAATCCCGTGGCAAGCCAATTTGTAGACTTGCCACGCCCGCGTATTCCGTTTACAATATGCAAGGGATATTTATTGGTTAATTCCTTATTATTTATATCATATCCCTCTGCATTCTCATAGAATAAATTCGCCATAATTACACCTCTTATTTACTGATAACATTGATTTCCGCTGACGTAGGAATCACTTCTATATCATTATCAACACCGACCACTGTAATTTCACTTCCGTCAGTGTATACACCGATAACTGTATCACCCGAAGATTTTTTCCCGGAACACGGAAGCGCGGAGTAGGGGCTGGTTGCACCGAGTTCGAATAATAGCGATACAATATCGTCATAAACGTTATTACCCGACAAATCGTCATTGGTGATACACGAGAATATATAAAGTGTATCGCTATCATGGAATATTACTCTCGTAAAATATTTAGTATCAGATGAAGAGCCAATATCCTCCAACGTTGCAATAGTGCCATTTTTATTCGGAATGTTCAATGTATATCGAAGCGTATTAGAATTACCATACGTTTCAATCTTGTCATATCCGTACTTCGTGTATGGAGAAGCTTTTGCAGTATCATGAACAGCAATACCGCTACCAGCAGTGCCCTGTGCAATATGTACTATCCCTGTATAATTATCAAGGTCGGGAATGTCGGAAGTAAGAGCGATAGCACCATTTTTATCTTGAAATGTTTGTCTATAAGTAATACCATTTTTTATATTTGATATCTGATTATAAAGAATTTCAACTCTTGATGGACTTGTTCCAGAACCTGAATCACTTGCAACTAATGTTTTACCCGAAATTTTTCCACCATTCGCAGTTAAACCTTTATTGAAAAATTGGCTATCAGTAAATGTTTTTTCACCGTTTATAGTTTGGTCTGTATTAAGCGTGACATAATCACTCAAATCAATATCAGCAATTTCAGTCTGCAAATCTTTAACAGCATTTAGTGCCGTCTGCACGTACTGATTCATTACGTCAACTTGCTGATTCAAGTACATGATAACAGCATTACACATTTCGGGGGCGGTAAGCGGAAGCCCCTTACCGAGTTGATGCGCATATTCAACACATATATCATTAAAAGATTTAGTTGCCATTGTTATATCTCCTTATAAATAAATTAGGGCGGGGTATTACACCCGCCCCTTCGGTCAGCCGTTCACGTTAACCTTTTTGGTCATTGAGATGACTTTATTAACCGCCTTAGTCCAATAGTCTTTATCGAACGTAATACCCGCCGAAAGACAATCGAGTTTCACGGATTTAAGTACATCGTCAAGTTTTGCCGTACCGCTGGTAAATGCAGATTCAGCGGATTTGATATAGTCGATAAGACTATTCCAAATATCCACAATTTTATTGGGCATTTTCTCGGCGGGCGTGGTGATGAGTTCTTTGACTTTCTTTACAAGCCAAATCGTTACAGGAAGAACGACCACCACGAGAAAGGAAAGAACGGTTGCAACAAGCTGGACAATAGTATACACTCTATCCATTTTATAAAACCTCCATAAAAAGTCTATCGAAATGGCGAACGAAATCATAAATAACCGCATTATTAGCCATAACTTTATGAAATTCATCGCCTGTGTTATATGTCGTTTCACGGGAATCCTCCCTATTTAATGTGTCCGTTCCCGTGTTTGTCTTGGTGCTATCAGTTTTTACTGTGTTAGTACCGCTTTGTGTAGTTTGAGTGTTTTGTATTTCAACAACTCTACCCTTGAAAGTGGTATCGCTTGTAGTGTTTGGTGTGGTGGTATCGGTACTGTCATCTGTATTTGTTATATCAAGAGTGCGAGTATCGGTATATCCACCGCCCTGATACATACCCGGCATTTTCACGTCTCCGTCATACATAGCAATGTATTTAGCTGAGAATAAATCCCAATATGTATTGAACCTCTGAATAAATTGCTCTTCACTGTCAAAATTTATTTCACTGAAATAGAAATAATTTATAACAGCATTATAGAACAATCGTTCGTTATCGGTCGTTATTCGGGAAGTGGCTGTGAAAGTAGCGTAATCTATGTCAGCAATCAAATCATCGCATTTGAAATATGATTTGAAATCCTCAATCACCTTTTTCAAGAGGATTGGGTTGCTGTACATTATATCGAAGGTTTTCGATTGCATTTTCAAATTCCTCCACTTTTTTAGTGATTTTGATATTAACACCGAACATTTTATTGACCTTTTCGATTGCTTGTGCGCGTGCTTCATATGCGGTTTCGTAATATGCATTTACTACCTGATTGCCGGCGTTTATCTCGTCCACAAGCAAACGTTCTTTCTTTTCTATGTTACGGTTATTATAACCATAATACTGAAAAATTCTGTTTTCAAACACGTCATAATCAGTAGAAAGCTGGTCACCTATAAATTCGGCATTACTATCATATGCAAACGAATTAAACGGGCGTGGATTGACAATAGCACGTTTATCTTTTGCAGATTCAGTGCCACGTACACGCACTTTAATAACATCGGAAAAATTATCCAATTCTTTTTTGAACTTGTCAGCAGATTTTTTCTCGTCTTCATCAATCTCTAAAATCAGGGGTTGACGTTTACGCTTTATATTCTGTCTATGCGTTCTATCGAGTTCAATCAAGAATCTGCAATTATAGTACGTATGCAAGAAGGGGATACTGAATGAGGGGTCGTTCGGCATTATAACGCTATTTTTCTCGTTAAAATCTTTTCTATAACCATTAAAGCCGAATACTTGCCATTCAGTAGGATAACCGACGATATTAAAATTCCATTGACCTGATACAGGTAAACACTGTAATCCTAATGCTTTATCTTCAAACCACGCAAGCGCAGGAGCAAAGAACATCATTCGTTCGAGTATACGATTGAAATATACAATATTTTGTGTTTCTTCGGGAAGATTTTCATAATCAAACCGAATAGTAAAAATATTACAATACTTCTGTATCAGTAACCACGCATCGAATGGAATGTGAGTGGCTGGGTATTCTGTTACATTAGGTATAATCGACATACCAAATTCTTTGAAAGTCATGTTAAAATACCCTCCTGCATATTTATAACGTCAAATGACATGACCTCCGTTGCGGTGAGATTCTCTGCCCTGAATAAAAACACTCCGCTATTAAACATATTTATTATGTAGTCTTTAATGTTTTGCGTATTTGATGAGTAGTTCATTTGATTTACGTCAAAATCAAAATACACGTTTTCAGTTTGTATGTAGTTAAAATGTGAGCGTTTATGGTTAGTTAAAATATCACAAGGTTCAAGGTACGTGGTGTAACCGTACATTCTCAAATGTTGCTTTATTTCGTTTTTATTTGAATCATACAAAGGCTCAATCTCATACATTTTTATTGCAGACGTTGTAATGGTTGAACCTTCATAATTAGGTGAAATCTGTACGTTGCCACCAAGTGCAATCTCGTGGAATATATTTTCAGCGTTTGCAATAGCTACTTCTTGATTAAGTCTATTTTTAGCGCTTGATATCGCTGTATTTAATATAGAACCACCCGCGTTAACAAAATTAGGCTCATCTTTGTTAATTGAATTATATACACTTGTAATACCATTAACTTTATTTTCTGCGTTGGATAAAATGGGTTGTAATACACTTGAAATAGCGGAAATTTTCGCCAAACGTTCATCGAGATAATTTTGCTGCGAAAAAACAGTGAACGTGTTATCGCCGGGAAGTTCATATAAATTACTTAACCCCTGCCTGTCAAATTCATCGACACGACAATATCCACACCCGCTATTAGGAGATATTATAAATTCAATTGTAGAGCTTTTTGTCATAAACTGCGGGCGAATGATTACACCTGATTTTTGTCCTATAATACCGAATATCTTATAAGGCGAAAATCCGAATTTAGACATGCCGATACTATTAAACATGTCCAAATCGAAACCGATTTTAGAAAGTTTAGTATCGCTATAATAACTGCCACCGCCAAAGCTCAATAAATTTTGAATAGGAAATTTTTCTGCTTTAATATTATTAAAAATTAAACCATCTACATATTCTTCCGAAGTATTAAGCGGAAATGATACCTTTAACAATGAGCTGTCATTATTTATATTAACATAATAATGACCGTCGGAAGTCTGTTGTAATACCCAATCTATTCCGATATAATCGGTGATGAACATTGAAATAGCACGGTCACCTGTAATTGTTGTACAAGCATATGATTCATATTGTGTGTTATAGAAAGTGTCAGTATCACCGTTACGTGTAAACCTAATAAATCTACCGTTTAATATGGGTATTACAGCGAAACCAAATGGTGTTGGTATTGTTAACTCACCTGTTGAATCTTCAACAATGCACCCGCGCGCACCTGAATCTATTTGCACCCCTGTCTCCGCGTCTTGTCGTATTCGGTATATAACACATAAAAACTTAATTTTAGGGTAGTCACCAGAAGCATATAAAGGGTTGTGGTTGCTAAGTAGCAAATCGCTGACAACAATCGACCTTGTCCTCCAATTATTAACAGTTTCTTCAAGAGTGGTATCCGTGAATTGCATGGTGGGTGAAATTGTATTATCACCATTGTCGACCCAATCATTCACGTGTGCGCGTGTAACTCCGCCGCGTAAATGTCCGAATATTTCATCGAAATTGCCCTTACTGAATTGAAGCGTACTCCACCAATCACAATGGAAATATATTCTATACTTATTTGTGTTAGAGTTAAACGGAGAATTTTCGATTCTATCAATTATACCGAAAAACGTCCTATCTGAATCGTTATTATCATCGGAAATAAACCCTATATATGTATAATTCCAAATATAACTAAGAGATGAATTTTCATCTACATCAATAAAATTAAAGAATGGTGTAAATATTTCAGTTGTTTGAATTGACACATACTGATTTTGAGATATGGTATTGTACCAATACATAAAATCAGCCCGTGTAAAAAATTTTGCATTATCACTTGGCGTTTTACCAAAATAAATGCGTATTTCCATAATTACCTCCTTATAAACGCACCAGCCCACCCCAATCCCGTATTACCGAGGTGCGTTCAGGGGAATATTCTATGAGCGATATTAAGCACCAGCGTTGTTGAGGACAAATCTGACAATATTCTTGTGCATGGAATATCCATACAAATCACCGAATTTGTAGAAAGTGTTCCAATAACCTGGCCCATACGGGTTATAAATATTATCGAATCTATCCGCATACCATTTATAAATTTTAACGCCGTCATCATCGAGAAGCGTTGCAAACTGTCCGCTGGTAGCCGCAGGCTTTCCGAACCCGTCAATGGGCACGACTTTAATACCCAAATCTTCAACAGGTTTGAAAGCACTGTACTGATAGTTTTTAAGTTCAAGATAAATACCGCTTGCAATAAACAACGTGAGTTTAGACGGGTCAGTATTGGTCAGAACTCCAAGTTTATTGTACTTAGTAGTATTCATTTTGAGTGCTTCTGCATACTGCTGAATCTGCGTGATAATAGTAATAGCTTCTTGTGCGGTCGGGTGTTCACCAGCGACAACGCACTTAACAGTGCTTGCAGAAGGGTACAAAGCATCGCTCGCGAGCATATTCCTGAACAGGAGATACTTGTCAAGTTTACCGCTTTCAGGAAGAACGCTCCTAATCATGCCCACAAAATCATAAGCGGCGGCTTCACTGATAAACGCTCTCTTAAACAATTCATGTGTAGTAGTCACATGGTACTGCATGAAAAGTTTAAGACCGTAATAGGACGGTTTAACGCTTGCATAATTGATTTTGAATGGGTCATACTTGTTAAAAGCATATCCGTCAGTAGGGTCATTCTGCTTGCTGAAAATAGGATACTTATTAACTTCATCGGCTTTCATTACTTCGATGTAATCATCTTCAATGAAAGAGCCAAAAGCAAGAAAACCCTTTTCATAACGAGTAGCGTCAAAACCGCGATACTTAAACGCAAAAATATCCTGACGCGCAATTTTGTCTACCAACGTATCATAAACAGCATTTTCCACATCTTCGGGAAAAGTAGTTTCACCGAAATTGCCCGAGGTGATTGCACTCTGTACATAGGTAGGAATCCTATCCGCGTATTCAGGTGTTGCATAAATATTGCGAATAGCGGATACAAGAGAAGAAACAGCCATATTTAACCTCCAAATTTTGTTTTACACAATTCATCAAAAGAATTATCCGTTCCAGGTGGCGGATTTTGATTCTGATTAGAATGCCCTGTCAAAAACGAAATATAATCGTCTTTAAGTTTAGTATGAGCATTAAACTCGTCATCATATTTAGTTTTATATGAATCGCGCTCTTCCGTCAATGTCTTCATTTTCTCGTCATATTCGGTTTTAAGAGCGTTCATATCCTTGTCGTAATTATCGGCTTTTGCTTTGAGAATCTGATAATCTTTCTCATCGATTTCCATTTACCTGCACCTCCTTGCCATAGACATCGGATTCAGTCTTTCCCTTAAACTCACCATACCTATCCATAACACCCTGCGTAATAGCACGATATTCAAGCGTTGCTTTACGCTGTTGTTCAATAGGCTCGCCTACACACTTGTCAAGGAGTGACTTTGATACACCCTTTTTGTACTTAATATTATTCCACATAATACACCTCCATTTATTTGGTGCAATCTGGAAATAATTGTGACGTGAAACGCTTCACCATATCGCGGAGGTGCTTCTACCACCTTTTCACCCGACAATCATTTAATATGTTTAACTATCTCCAAATTGCACCTTTATTATATTATAGAACATTTGTTTTGTCAAGCAATTAAGGTGATAGGAATGTGAAAAATTATGAAATTTTTGTGATAAGATTTTACGAATAGTTTATGTTGTTTTCCTACTAATTTACTTAGTTAATTATAGCTTATTTATGGCTTAACAAACAAATGTTTATTTTCCGTTTAGGGCTTTGCAATTTTGTGAATTTTTATCAAAAAGTGTTACAGACTTACGAAAAATGTTTGATAATATTGAGTTGGGCG
>ENA-OPCN01001848-OPCN01001848.1-human-gut-metagenome-genome-assembly--contig:-NODE-1848-length-13076-cov-1.986176_pt1 | contig 13076 bp, 20 predicted proteins | sample MGYA00241567_ERZ501485 | MGnify/ENA primary metagenome ERZ501485 (study PRJEB25962, sample SAMEA2042579) | human gut metagenome | biome: human gut; feature: human-associated habitat; material: faeces...
GGCTCAACTGGTCCTTTATGATATCAATAACCTCGAACTTACCACTGTTGTAATGTTCTGGATGATTGACAAAGTCTTTTTCTGCACACTTTGCGTTGTTAGTAGTTCCCTGCATGTAATCAGCCTCTTTCTCTTTCACGTCCATATCTCTTCTCCAACTTCTGTTCATTGTATCGGTACAAGTCCTCAAATGTCAATCCCAATACTGTAATAACTGCTGTCAGATACCAAAGGGTGTCACCAAGCTCGTTAATCCACTCTTCTCTGGTCATGTCTTCTTTTTTGTAAATTTCTCTACAAAGCAGCCCCGCAACTTCTCCCGCTTCCTCATTAAGACCTGTGACCCCAAAACAAAGCAGTCTCTCATTACTCAATATACCAAGCTTTGGTGACCTCTTAATCTGTTCTTTTACATATCTCTCCAGCTCACATGTCTGCATTTCTGCGTGCCTCCCTTCTACTTCTTAAAAAATCCTTTAATTCTTTAGTAGCTCTCCAAGAGTTAGTACCACTAGATGTTACTGCTCCTGCCACTAAAAGCTCCTTAAAGATGTCGTACATAAAGTATCTGTCAACATCAATAATCTCTCTTGCCATTTTCAAGCTAATGGTGCCAGCATCCATAAACTTTTCTAAGTCAGGATACCGCTCAAGCCATTTAAGTACAATCTGTTCATTCATATATTATACCTCCATCTGTTTCGCAATCTCCATAAGTAATCTGTCTGGTACATAGCTAGCACCAGCACCCGGTCTCAGCAGACCCCTTGTGATTAAGTCCGACAAAATTTTGGAGCTTTCTGTTCTATCAATACCCAGAATCTCCTGAAACTGATAACCCTTGAAGCTAGAAGCCGTCAACAACGATTTTATTGCAGGATGTACCGCTATCAAACTTCTAATGAAGCTCATGTTCTCAGCCCGTTTAGCTTTTGCTCTCTTAAACTCTCTGATATAGTCGCCATAACCTAAAGAGGGTTTATTAAAACACATTTCCAGAAACTCTTTAGCAAATACTACATGCTCTGTGTCTAGTATTAAGTGTCTATTCTCAATGTTATATGCACCACACAAAACTGCAAATGCACAAGCCAATCTCAGAATCTTTTCGTGAACAGCTACTCCTACTACTAGGGGTCCTCCACCAAGCGTCTCGTTTAGCTCCTTAGCAGCAGTACGCACTGCTTGTTTAACTTCAGAACTTATCTTTACACCATCAGAATTGATTGACCAAGCTACATTGAATAATGCTTGCCACTCAGCTATATTGATATGCGCTTCAGCATCGATACCTTCCAAAATATCAATGTCCTCACGTGCTGCAGAAAGTACAATGTCGAATCTTGCTTGGTCCTCCATTACAGGTATAAATTCTTGAAAAGCACCAAAACCTTTCCAATAGAAATCAGCTAAGTTACGACCACTTCTAGGATTTGAAAACCATAATAATCGAGTTCTAGCTCTAGCTTCTCCCTTTACAATCTTGTTAAGTGTAACAGCTCCACTGGAACGAGTTGACGACAGGTCTTTAATATCATCAACCTCTAGGCCTGATGCTTCATCAATCATTAACAAACCTCTGTCATTCATTGGAATGGCCCCCCAGGTTACCACCCAGGAATCACCAAATCTCTGTACACCGCCAATTACGCCTGTTCTACGAGCATTCTCACCATTGATGTATCCGCCCATCCCAACCGCTTTTACAAGACGTTGCGCCATCTGAGACTTACCTGTTCTGGTATCCCCAATACACATTGTGTCCAACCAGCCTTTTATAATACCGCCCTGCCAGGGAATCTCGGTAACAGAGCAGTACGTAAGTAGTATTGCACCGAATAAATCTGGACGTCCCTCAATAGCTAGCAAAGGCAGCCACTCGTCATAATACTTCTGCAGCAACTCTTTTGCATTACTAGCATTCTCAGCATTATTACGAAACCTGTCTAGCATGGTGTCCTCAATATCTGGAATCTGGGTACCTACACATTGCGCATCTCTAATAACATAGTAGTTTTGCTGCGAACGAGGGTCTGTAACTCTACATGCCTCAAAATCATACTTCAATGTTGCCGACAGTCTATGTTCCGTGTACATGTACACTCCATATCTGTTTTCAAAAGAAGCCTCTTCGAGCCCGTCAATAAAACTAGCACTCTCCTGAAAAATTAGCTTCTGGATATTGATAAAATCCACAGGTTGCGCAGTGACGGATTTACAACCAAATATCTGCTTTAAGTAGTTATCTTGTGCCGAATCCGCTGACTCTACAAATCGTAATAGTTGACGAGGTTCAACATCAATCTCCTGTGTTAGACTGTCGTCTGTATGTGCCATTGCCAAGGTACATGGTCTGTTACATTTTGCATTTTTACAAATACAACGCAGCTTAGTGGGGACTGTGTAGATTTTAGGTTCAACACCTACTACACTCATACCCTTCAAGTTTACCCAAGTATTGAAGTTTTCAGTAAACTCACTTCGTACAAGTGTTGTGTCCTGGGCTTCACTATTTTTGCTTTGCTGCATGAATGTTTCAGACTCTACTGCGTATTGCCAAATGTCTACCGGCTCGTCAGCACTTTTGCAAGCCCTATAGTAATCTGCGAAATCTTTCTGGGGTAACTTAATAACCCTGATAGAGCTTGCTATGTTTTTTAAGAGCTGCAGATAGGTTGACACAGACCTCTGACCAACTGTATCCGAGTCAAGCATGAGCACTACGTCTTTGTCCTTAAATAGACCTACCTCTTCTACAGGTATGGCACTACCACCTGTACCTGTTACAGCGTTGTATCCCTGAGAACGAGCTGCCACACAGTCCTTCTCGCCCTCCACGATAATAACCTCAGTCTGCTCAAAAGCCTCATATGGATAATACCTACGTTGACCTAACTGTCTAATATTAAGACACTTTGGTTCCTTCGAGCCATCCATACGACGCTGAGGAGGCAAGTACCTTCTAAAGTTGACCCAGTAACCTGTTCTGGACTTAATAGGAAATATAATTCTAAAGTCCTCAAGACCTAACTTCAACTGGACTACTTGCTCCCGTGTAATGCCGAAACTCTCTAAAATAGCTAAATCCTTAGAGCTGTTCAATAACTTCTGATTAGCTAAACTAACAGCTTCGTCAGTAGGAAAGGGTAGAGTGCCTTTCTTTTCCCAATACTCAAATGCGTACTTACCAATCTTAGGTTCCACATCAAAGTACAATGCTAGAAACTCTTTCTCTGTACCACCCTTACTACAACCATGACAATACCACTCATGTGTTTCGGTATTGACTGTAAACGATGGGGTTTTTTCCTCGTGAAAGGGGCAACATGCGTACATCTGCTCTCCTGATACTTTTGTGAATGAAATGAAGTGTTCATAAAGTAACGACACAGTATGCCTCCTTCGTTGATAATAAATAGAGCGGCGGCATAAATTACCGCCGCTCAGTCCTTTAAGTAATGTTAATTATACAGCCAGAATCTTCTTAACTCTGTTTACAATGTCCCCATTGTAAGTATCCTGTACAACCTTAGCCTGAACTTCCAGACCAACTAATTCCTGTACATCCATCTCTACAATGCTGGAAGTGTCAATACCCAGTGCATCGAACAGCTCTTTCAACTTCCACAGTGCTTTATCAATAAGCACAAAGTTGTCCCAAAGCTTTCTACCACCTTCAACACCCATGACGTCATATTCTACCTTCAACATAGGATTGCCTGTAGAAGATGTGGTCTCTTCAACTTTAGCAATCTGCAAGGTGTAAACACCTTCTGCCAGAGGTTCACGAGAGGGTACACTAGAAAAATCCAAATTCAACATATTTATCCTTCCCAGGGTAGGGTGTTTCGTTCCCATCCTGTACCGATTACATCTCGGGTGGATGATAAGATTTTTAGCCCGTCTTGTGACGGTTGAGAACTCAGGTACGAAGTAGGGGAGGCGATACGAACAACAACACACGAATCATAGGCCTACTTCGAGGGGGAGTTCCTGAGCTCTCAACTAGCACAAGGCTAGCTGTCCGGTTTTAGGGATTTTACACCGGCAACCCATGTTACCAAATAAAATGGTAATTATTCATCTCACCATTATCAATGATGATGTCCTGAGCAGTCATACTCTTGTTGACCATTGCTACGAAGTATACCCACTCTGCAATTTCCTCCGGGGATGCCCATTTGTTGAGCATGGATTCTTGCATAACCAAATCCCACATCCAAGGGTCATCCATCACGTGTCTGTTCAACTCTGTTACTACACCACCAGGAGAAATGCTGTTGCATGTTGCACCATACCCTGCTACTCTCATGGCTACGTTCTTTGTATATGCAAGAACAGCACCTTTGCTAGCAGCATATTCAGGAAATTCAGCTCCATTATGAGCACTTGTTGATGCAATGTTTACAATTGCTTTAATTCTCGGTTGTACACCATACTTCTCTGTGCAGTAGAATGTGCTAAAGAAGTTGGTGTGCATTGTGTTCTCTGTACCACCAGCATCCTGGACACCTGCATTGTTGATGAGGATATCAACATCTGCAATATCAGGTAAGTTGGATACATCAGAAGCATCTACTTCGTAGTGTGTGTATCTGGGGTCGTCGATTTCGCTAGGTCTAGGGTCAATACCATACACATGAGCGTCCATAATACAGCTTAAGAACTTCTCTGCAATGGCTTTACCAATACCTCTACTTGTACCTGTGATAACTACATTAAGCATTCTTTAAGTACTCCCTTCCAACATTCTCTCTTTCCCACTGTTTAGATACTCTATACCCAATAGGGCTAAATACTATCTCACACAGCAGCTCTACAATACAACCAGTTGCGGAACATGTAACTACTTGAGTCATTGTCCAGCCAAAGAACACGTGACTTACAATTAAGGAAAACACCATGTTGTCAACAAACTGTGCAATCATAGTTGACACGTAGGACCTAATAGCAAAGCTTTTAAATCCAGAGCTCGTCATTGCTCTACCAATTGCACTGTTCAAGATAGCATTTACAATCGCTGACGTTAGGAAAGCAATTGTGCTACCCATCAACACATACCATGTACCTCCAAAAGTTGCATTGAGTGCTTGGTTGACTTCTACCATTTCGTATGTGTAATACTCTCCCCAGTACCCAGGAATATTGGACACTACTAGTAGCACAGCACACACTAAAAGGTTACACGCCACAGCAAATGCTGAGATTTGGATGGATGCTTTTGCACCGAAACGCTTTGTAATCATGTCCATTACTAGAAAGCTTAGCCAGGACACTGTTAGGCCACCGTCTAGGGCAAACCAGCTGATACCTGTATCCAGTGACTTGTTTGCTAACAAGTTCATCAGTATGACTGATACTGCATACAGTGCAACCACCGCACAAGGTACGCTTCTCATAAGAAGCTTGAAGTGCCTCCACTCGGCGCCTCCCTTCATAATAAGCTTAGCACCAAGGCCAGTTTTAATTGCTTGTGTGTTCATTTAGAACTCCTTTCTGCCGGGTTATCTGGTACCGGCACCCTGTATTAAATTGCTGCTCGTCTCTCCGAGCCGCCACTGTGCTTCTTAACTACCTGCTTGGTCAACACACAGTTTGCACGACCACTTTGTACCGTGATAGCTTGATAACCTAGTTCGCTGTACCTGCTTCGCTAGGCGAACGTCCAACCATTAGGTGGGTACATCGTTGCAAATGTCGGAGAAGGGACTTGAACCCTCACACCATATGGTACCGGAACCTAAATCCGGCGCGTATCCCCGTTTCGCCACTCCGACTACTTATCTGCTATTTAGCAAACAGCTGCTTTGCTGTAGGATTTTTATACTCCTTACCTACTCCCAGACGAGTCTTACCAGGCCACTTGCCTTTAGCTCTATCTGTTGCGCAGTAGTTACCTTGAAGGTCAGTATAAGTTCTTACTACAATATCAAAGTATGTTGGCATTTCCTGAACCATCTTACCATGAATAGCAGGTCCTCCGTAAATCTGACCACTCAATTCATCTTTCTCCAACTTCTCTTGCATGGTAAGAATCTGATTGACATTGCAATCTCTCAACTGCTCTACTGCCAATTTATTAAGGTCTGTCATCATACCCCAGTGCTGAATCTGCACATTCTTTCTGAAATTAAGACCTACACCTTTCATATCAGAATCTTTACTCCTCAACTCCTCAAGCATGAACCACTGCAGCTCGCTCCAAGTATCCCAGATAATCCATTCAAAAGGTGCTTCAATACTTACACCAAACTTCAAAGACCACTTCTTAGGGTCATTAGCTTTAACCAGTTTGTATGCCTCATCTAAGTCTTTAAACTTATCAAAGCTTACTACTGTAATGTTGTCATTGTATCCGGCCTGTACTAAGTCAGGAGCATTACGCAAAGTTTTGATACCCTTATCAATATCAATAATCAACACTCTGCCTAACTCCCCTACAGTACCCATTAAATGAGTTTTTCCAGTGCCGCTAGCACCGTAAACCAAAGCAAACACAGGGTCGGTATCAGGCAAATTCAAATCAATAATATTCATAATCTCACCTCTTTATATAAATATTATATATCCTTTTTTAAGAAAAATCAAGATAACTAATAAGAAAAATTTCAGTTTTTATAAAAGCTATCTTATTTTATAGACTAGTAGCGACGATTAAGCCGCCACTAGTCCAACATATCTTAAAGTATACAGTAATGTACTTTATTTAAGTATCGGTCATGCCTCCGTGCTTCTTTCCGCTTTTTCGTCCAAATGGTCTTCTGTGCGCTCTACAAACTCCTCTGCAAACTCAGCCAATACAGCCTGTTTATCTAATCTCTCATACATGTATGTCTGACAGATAGTTTTAAAGGAGCACATCTGACACGCAAAATAGCTGGGCTGAGGTGCAGCATATTTACCTATGGTAACAGCATCCTCACACTGCAAACATGTTGTAAAGAAAGTCTCCATGAACATGTCCAAGTCCTCATCGCTATACTGACATGCTGTTCTCTGGTACTGGAATTTACGCAGGAGCTTTTTAACCTCATTCAAGAACACACCACCTAATTTAGCAGGTACAAAGTTCTCATCCTGGCTATGCGCTTTATTGTACTTCTCAACATACTCTTTAAGCGCCCAAGTGTACACACGAGGCTGTTCATCTAACCACAGATAAGCACCATCTCTGAAAGACTTACATGTTTTGTGCTCAAAGCCCCAAATTTCGTTTGTAGTAGTATCCAGTGCAATCATGTCAATGGAACCACAGATGGTCAAGCCCGGTTCCAATACAGGGTCACCGAAATCGTCATACACTTTTTCACCTGTCTTTTTATCCACTTTGTGTACCATAGGTACCAAGTACTCTCCATCGCTTGTGCACGGTGCAATCTCAAAATGGTGTTCCACATCCAGCACCTTATAAGTATCGAGGTCATAAGGCAGTACGTTTTCATAATAGCCAGGAATCATTGCAAGTAATGCAGCGTCGTTGTCTGTAGACATCTCACGTCTAACCATCTCCATTACTTTTTCCAGAGAAGCTCCCAAATACAACTCAGCCAATGCTTCATGAAAGATAGTACCAAAAGCAAATGCAGGAGGTGTCACCATAGGTCTCAAATGAAACATGTTTCGAGAACTTAACTGCCACTGCCGACGACAGGTCTTAAATGTTTTAATCTCACTCACATCAACTCTCATATTACTCCTCCTTATTGTCATCGTCACCAAACAACATTTTAAGCATGTCTTCGAATGTAAAAGTTGCTTCCTTGTTTACATGTTCCGTAGTACTACGCGTCTTTGCCCAAAGACCTGTTTTCTGAGTTACCGTGAAGATTTCCAGCTCCTCAGAACCCAGCTTAAGTGCTTTTGCTACGCAGCTCATAACCTGCATTTTGTCGATGAACGAAATCTCCTCCAAACAAATTTCTGTTGTTAAACTGGTGTAATCTTCTCCTTCTTTGATTGCGGGTGTTGCTTCGATTTTCAAATAGCCTTTCATAAATATTACCTCCTCAATTTATTACGCTTTGTATCAACTAACTTGTCTCTAATGCTATTACAAATATCACAACGTAGAGCGTATACCTCATTGTACCATCTATCACCGAATTCATCTGTAGTACCTCTACGGTATATACGCTGTACCTCATTCCTGAGTAACCAATCAAGAAACTCAGCCTCCTGCTTAGTCAAGGAAATTGTAATACATTCCTGCATAATGACATCACTCCATCATAATGTCTACTCTAATAACATTCTTCACTGCATACACTTTGATGTCCTTGTCAATATCCAATCTAGTGCACACGCCACTTTTAATTGTGTTGATTGCCTTATCAATCCTATCATAAACTTCAGGCGTTAATAACAATCCTGCTTTAGTAACATTGATACTCATACACTCACCTCCTATCAGTTCTTAATAAAGTGTTACACTACTATCTAAAAGAAAGCCCCTGACAAGTAACTACTTATTTTAAGAAGTTTGCTGTATACATTAAACTACTTAGCCTGACAGTAAATACTTGTCAAGGGCTTTCAATTATTCTTAAGAATTAAGCCGACCTTACTCGGTAGTAGGAATTATGCCTGTGCTTTTGCTTCAGCCTTTTTAGCAGCTTCAGCAGCTTTAGCAGCAGCCTCTTCAGCCATCTTCTTTGCAAACTCGCCAGAAAAACGCTCTTTAACTGCAGCTTCCAGTTTAGAAGGCGGCATACCCTTCATGTTCATCATACCGTTGGAAATTACCTTAACACTGTTGCCTTTGAAGTCATCCAGCTTTTCACTATTCAATGGACGTACAACTGTGTGTGTTGCTGTCTGCAGTACAATTGCATACACCTCAGGGTCCTGCTTCAGTACTACAGGCTGCTTAGCGTCCATTTCAAAATTCTTAAAACGTCTCTTAGGTACCAGAACACCATCAACTTCAATCTTAGCATTCCATGCAGCACCTTCACCTCTGTTAGCACCTCTACGACCATCTGTTTCCTTGAGCACTTTGTCAATTTCCAGTGCTTTAGCAACAATATCTTTCAAAGTTGCCAGACCTTTTTCAGGGTCAAGTCTACGTGTTACGAATCTTTCGATTGCATCCCAGTTGTACACATGAGGGTCATACACCATGCCTTCTTTGGGCTGCTTAGCCACACTGTAAATTCTTACAGGGTTCAGTTCAAACACACCTGCGATTGCTTTCAGAGAAGGGGTGCCCATCTCAGCCATCAAAGGTTCAATGTTATTTGTGTAGTTAGATACTGCCTGTTCTGTAACTTTCTCTTTACTCATAAATCTACCTCCTAATCAATGTTATGGATTTATTGTACTATGCAGAAATATCTTATATCTTATTTCTTATTTATATTATAAAGGCTTTTTTGCAAAAATCAAGAGTTTTCTGCATTATTTTTGAAAAACTTCAAACTAATACAACATCTGCATTGTAAATTATTATGTAGTCTTCAACTTACCATCACGCAACATTCTGAAATATACAGCTTGTACCTGTTTATCTGTCATAGTGTCCACTTTAGTTACCCACTTCTGCGCTCCACCATACTGTCTTCTCAGTATAATTCTCATCTGTAATGTATTCATACTTCAAACACCTCCCTGTACCAATTATGCTCTCCATCACCATAGAAGTATAAATAATCCGGAGTAGTAGCATACGGTTCAACTATATCTGCCTGCTCACCGTTAGACCATTCATCTAACACAGACTGTGCTATGGTCATAAGATGTATAGCATGCCAATTAGCATCATGCTCTGTATCCCACTTTGCAATCTTAGTACCTAAAGGTCTTTCAGGTACGTAAGCATAAAATTGCCCAGTACTCAATACCTCGGTAATTGAACTACCCCAAATACCTTCATCCACTCTATTACAAATACACCAAGCAACTAAACGCATCTCATCCTCAGATAAACCACCAGCTTCACCCTCAATAGTATTAGCTACCATGAGCAGTTCATCGTACGTATATCTAGATACCTCGTACCTCTCTATAGGTCTTTCAATATACAGGTCGTACGCCGTGTCTTCTGTCGATTGTGTTGTTGGGCAAGCAAAATGGGCACAGCCCAGATGCAGGCCAAGGTATGATATTGATGTAGCCATTAGCAGGGTTGACAACACGTTTCCCACTCTGCGGGTCAACTTCCGCTTGCGGTGCATAGTCGATTTTGTAGGGATTTTCCTCTGGCCGTAATTTTTCATCTTTCATATACTCCTTTAGTCTAGTATTTGAATTTTGAGATATAATCTCACCTACATTCCAGCTCAAGTCCTCTGGTGTCTCAAAATGCATTTGTGTTATCATTCTGATACCCAAAGGTATATTACTCATTTGAGCCTCCGTAGAATTTTCTACAAGCATTTTCCACATAGCCAATCTATGCAAACTATCTTGTACACATCTGTACTTACATTGTCTGGTACAAAGCCCACAGCACCTTTTAGAACGTCTACATTCTTCACTTCTAAATGGAATAACCTCACTTATCTGCTCTATACTGTTACCAGCATTGTACATATCTTGTAAACTTAATAGATTCCAATGGTCCCTTTCGGGGTAGGTTGCAAGGAAGTCCCTCGCAACCTTATGATGTTGTACAGCATTTGTAATGTGGAATTTACAAAACCCCATTAGTCACTTACCTCCCTCTGGTCCTCGTTTAAATTCCATACGTCAAAGTATCTACAGGCCAAGTACAACTGTTCATTCGTTAAGTTGTAGATAGAACAGGTGTCTGGTGTAATCTCGTCAAAAGTTGACAAAGCCCAAGCATCTACCAAACAATGCCAGTGATTGCTCAGATGAACTATCGACAACTTATCCTCCAGCAATCTCATTAACATGTCTCTGTACAGGATTGTACCTAACTTAATAGCCCTATTATCTTTTTGCGTATTCAAGTACACATATACAGGTTCAGGCTCCTGACTATTCCAGGACTCGTAGCACAATTCCCAACGGATTGTCTCCCTACTAAATCCTAACTTCTGCAAAGTGTTGATGAAGCTACCCGCTCTGAGAAGCACCTCTGCCTTGCATCTGCCTAAAGTTGACGGGCCGGACGCTACACGTACGCTGTACACATCCGAGTCTAACTTTTCTAAAGAGTACATCAAGTCCACAATGCTATTTAACATCTAACATTACCTCCCATTCATTTGTCTGTATCCAAGTACACTGGTTTAATAATTCTGCTCTGCCTACTTAATCCAATAATCCAATCCACCGAGTAGCCAGTGGTACTTGCGATTCTACCTACAATTTCCAACTTAGGTATCACCTGTCCAGTTTCGTATCTAACTAAGGTATTTTTACTAATACCAGTTATCTCGCAGAACGCCTCTCTAGTCCACCCAGTCTCTTTTCGTAATTGTATTAAACGCTTTCGCACGCTGTCGTTATCATAAATGTACATTTTATCACCTCAATCCTTTACGTTTAAAATGTTACGAAAAAACCCTACGAAAATACCTAACAGAAACTTAATCATTGTTTACTTCTCCCCTCTAATACATTTGCGATTCTTTCCAAGTTAATTGCAATGGCCTGCAATGCTATTAAAATCATTTGAGACATTATCTCACCTCCTCATTAAACTGCCATTCATCACAGTCGCCACCGTCAAATACAGCATCCATCTCACCGTAGTATTTGCACATCTCTTCTGCAGAGTCGTAGTGTTCACAGTTGCCACACTTCACGTCAATTTCTGTTAAGTTTGTGCTTTCACACCAAGGGCACCCAACATAGTGCTCCTCGTTATTCCAATCGTAATCCAACTCTCTGTGCACCTGAACACAATCCGCCAATTCAGATTCCTCAATGTACATGCCACAGTCTTCACAGATATAAAACTTTCTACTCATAATGTTTCCTCCTTCTCCCACAGTTTAACTGCTTTGTTGTTTAACCTGATAAGTCTTAGATGTATTGTAGCTGCCTTAGCTTCCAACTTATGACGCTTCTCCACATTCGTGGTAAGTTGCGCCTTTTCAAGGAGCTCGGCCTCCTGCCGCGAAAGGGTTGCGACTAAGGAATCTAGTGCCGTGATTTCCTCCTGAATCAAGAGTTTTTCTTGACTAATTGGCTCAGCTATCGGCTCGGGTTGTCTTGGTGGTCCTTTGACTAACCAGCCGAAAAACTGGAGCACCAAGTACACGCTACATACCATTGCTTGCAAGAGTACCTTTAGTAATGCCACATAATTCGCCTCCTTATTCGTATGTATGTTTTATTACTGAAAATGTGGTGGAGGACTGAACCTCCCACGCCTTAAGCGTCGCCACATGCTACCTTGATTGGAATTGGTAAGACATTCCCATCTATGATTGTTATGTAAATTCCGGCTGATGTAACGTATCCGTAGATTCTCATTGTAGTCTCACCACGAACAATATCGCAGTTGTAGTCAAGGCTGTCCTCTGTGTACTGTGCGTAACACACCAGTGCCTGAACCTTAGCTTCGTCAATGAATGCGTTTCCAAGGTACTCTCTTAACTTATCTCTAATGTCCATACTTTAAAAACCTCCCTTCCCGCGATTCTTGGATATGGTTGCGACTAACATTAAATTACACCTCCTGTGACTTCATACAGTTTAAGGTAAGAGTAAATTGCTTTGCAGGTTAGCCCCTTACGGAGTCTGAAAGCCGTCATTCCGACGCCGTGCACCCAGAGTACAATTTCAAAACGTTCCTGTACAATCTCCAGTGTATGTGTGTTTGGAACCTGTGCAGCAAGGTGGTCGCGAAGCTCCTGGTAAGAACACTGATGAATGTCCTCTCTGGAAGTGTACGCCAGTTTGTCTTTAAAGTCATCCAGGAACTCAAGTAAGTTATTAAGTTATTAAGTTTGTTTGTTGTCATTGTTATTGCCTCCTTTTGTGTTAATTGATTGTTAGTTTGTGTGTTGTTGTTTTTTTTTGTTTTCTTTTATTATATAATAAGTTGCAAGAAAAATCAAGAGTTTTTTCAAATAAATTTGAGATAGTTGCGGGGTAGGCCGCTATGTGTTCTACTTAGAGTCAGTGCCGGAGCTAATGACAGAGTCTGAGCTATGGTTAGT
>ENA-OPCN01001856-OPCN01001856.1-human-gut-metagenome-genome-assembly--contig:-NODE-1856-length-13034-cov-2.320518_pt1 | contig 13034 bp, 10 predicted proteins | sample MGYA00241567_ERZ501485 | MGnify/ENA primary metagenome ERZ501485 (study PRJEB25962, sample SAMEA2042579) | human gut metagenome | biome: human gut; feature: human-associated habitat; material: faeces...
GGCTCGCGCGTGCGGACGATGGCTGCCCGACAGTCGGAGGAGGTCTTTCTGGTGCATGTCCGCGATCGGATCATCCCCCTGCGGCGCGATGCGATTGCTTACCTCTACACGGCCAACGAAAAGGTCACGGCCTGCACCTTCGAGGGGGAGGTCTACCCGATGGACCGCACGCTGGAGGCCTATCAGTCGCAGCTTCCCGAGCACGACTTCTTCCGGGCCAACCGCCAGTTCATCGTTGCACGCCGTGCCGTGAAGGAGATCGCCGTGTGGTTCGGCAGCCGCCTGACGCTGCACCTTGCGGTTAATACGCCCGAGCGGATCGTCATCTCGAAGGCCCGGGTTCCCGAATTCAAGGCGTGGCTGCGGGCGGTTCGCCCTGCGGAATAGGCGGTTCGCCGGGCCGAATGGCCGTTTGGCCGACCTGCCGGTCCGTATTCTGTTTTTCGGTGCTACTTTTGTATCGGAGATCCCCGAATTAGGAATGTTTCACTAAAAGACAGACAATCATGAAAAAGACGATTTTTGCAGCCGTTGCCGCATTGTGCCTGATGGCAGGAGAAGCGGTTTTCGCACAGACCGAGTCCGCGCCGGCTCCCGCAGCCGCGCCCAAAGAGCGCCCGACGCTCGAACAGATCGCACAGCGCAAGACCGACCGCATGGCTGAACGGCTCTACCTTACCGATGCCCAGAAAAAGCAGGTTTATGAGATCAACCTCCAGCAGCTGAAGGAGATGGAGGCACAGCGCGAAGCAATGCGCAATGCGCAGGCGGAACGTGCCGAACAGATGAAGTCGATTCTCTCGACCGAACAGTTCGTCAAGTGGGCGCAGATGCAGCAGCGCCCGGCCCCGAAACACCCCCGGATGCACGGCCCGAAGGCCGGCAAGCCGGGTTGCGGTCCCGCCTGTCCGAAGGCTGGCAAGCCGGCTCCCGAGGGCCTCTGCCCGCGTGAAGGCCGTCCCTGCCCGGAGGTATGCCCCGAAGCCGGTGAGTGCCCGAAGGCCAACGGCGAAGCGCCTCGCGGCAAGGCCCGTCGCGGTGCAGTGAAGGCGGCCCAGAATCCCGAGGAGTAGCAAAATCCGGCAGTTTTTCCGGAATACGATCCATGTGGGGGTGCCGGTCCGGGCGACTGGCACCCCATTTTTGGCGATTCACCCCCTTCGGGGAACAAGATACCCGCAAAACCATTAACTTCGCGGGCGCAAGCAAACAAGTAATACGTTAACCGAATGATGAAAAAGACACTGCTGACAGCCCTCATGGTGCTGTTTGCCGTTGCCGCCTTCGCGCAGAAGGGATCCGTCACGGCAACGCTCGTGGATGCCGACACCGGCGACGAGGTGATCGGTGCGGTGCTGACGCTGACTCCCTCGGCGACACCCGACAAGAAACAGTATGCCACGTCGGCCTACAAGGGCCTCATCTCCTTCCCGTCGCTCAGCTACGGTGAATACGGACTCTCGATCTCCTTCCTGGGTTACAATACACTCGATACGACTTTCCGTGTGTCGGCTCCGAAGGTAAATCTCGGTGTGCTGCGCCTCAAGCCGGGCGTGCAGATCGAAACCGTGGTCAAGGAGGTGAAATCGATGCGTACTTCGCAGAAGGGCGATACGGTGAGCTACAACGCCGGGTCCTTCAAGGTGACGACCGATGCCGATGTCGAGGGTCTGCTCAAGAAGATGCCGGGTATTACCGTCACCGACGGTACGGTCGAGGCCCAGGGCGAGGAGATCAAGAAGATTTTCGTCGATGGCAAGGAGTTTTTCGGCGAGGATGTGACGACGGCCATCAAGTCGCTGCCGGCCGAGGCTGTAGACCGTGTCGAGGTTTACAACAAACTCTCGGATGCGGCCGAGTTCTCCGGCATGGACGACGGTGAGGGGTACAAGGCCCTCAATATTGTAACCAAACCGGGCATGCGTCAGGGCCAGTTCGGAAAACTCTATGCGGGCTATGGATATGATTCCGAAGCCGATCCGCACCACAAATACATCGCCGGTGGAAACGTCAATATCTTCTCGGGCGACAGCCGCGTGTCGGTGATCGGCCTCTTTAACAACGTCAATCAGCAGAATTTCTCGTTCGAGGACATCCTCGGTGTGACGGGCAGCAGCGGCGGCCGCGGTAGCGGTGTGGGTCAGTACATGATGCGCCCCCAGAGCGGCGTGGCCAAGGTCAATGCCATCGGTCTGAACTATTCGGACACGTGGGGCAAGCGCGACCAGGTGTCGTTCCAGGGCAGCTACTTCTTCAACAGCACCAACACGACGAACCGTTCGACGGTAGACAAGTGGTACGAGGCCCCGATGGCGGTCGATACCCTTTCGACGCTCGGTTATTCCGATACGCGGAACTACAACCACCGTTTCAACGGCCGCCTCGAGTGGAAGATCTCGGATAACCAGAATCTGATGATCCGCCCGAGTTTCAGCTACCAGTCGAACGATCCGTGGAGCACGACGCAGGGCTGGCAGTACGGCGAGAGCGGTTACAGCCGTACGGACAACTACAGCAACAGCCTTTCGAGCGGCTACAACCTCCGCACGTCGGCCATCTACCGGGCCAAGTTGGGCAAGGACGGCCGGACGATCACCCTCAACGGCAACGTGAACTATTCGGACCGGACGAGCGATGCGGACTCGTGGTCGAACCAACTGGGAAGTCTGCCCGATCGTCCGACGATCGATCCCGAGACGGGCGAATGGAATCCGACCGACTATTTCCTGCCCCGTTACCTGCGCAATCTGGCGCCGTCGAGCAGCTACAGCCTCCGTGGAGAGTTCACCTATACGGAACCGGTGGCCAAGTATGCTCAGGTCAGCCTCCAGTATCGTGCCGCCTACGACCATCAGGAGCGCGACAAGCGATCCTACGAGACGGGCAGCGATTTCTCGATTGCCGGGTTGTTGCCTGATCCGACCCTTTCAAATGCCTACGAAAGCAACTATACCACGCAGCGCGTCGGTCCTGGATTCCGTTATTCGAAGGATCGCAACACATTCGTAGCTAATGTCTACTACCAACATTCGGTACTTGACGGTCAGGTGACGCAGGGTGAATCGGAAGAGATTCGTATGACGACTTCACCTATTTCATGATGGGTCAGTTGATGATCAACCGCGAGAACTCGCTGCGTCTTTTCATCAACTCTTCGACGAGCAACCCCGACGTAACCAGTCTGCAGGGAGTCTATGATCTGTCGGATGCGCAGAACATCTCGCACGGCAATCCGACACTCAACCCCTCGTACAGCCATCGGATCAACTTCCATTACATCAATTCGAATGTCGAGAAGGGCCGTACGTTCATGTGGATGTTCTCCTTGCAGAGCACGTCGGACTATATCGGTACGCACACGGTGCAGAATCCCTCGTTTACGGTCGATGGTGAGACCTATACGCCGAACTTCTATTCGACGCCGGTGAACCTCGATGGTTACCTGAGCCTGCGGACACACCTCAGCTACGGGTTCCCGATCGGATTCCTCCGCTCGAACTTCAACGTCATGGCAGGCGTCTCCTATACCAATACGCCGAGTATGTATGGTATGGATGACGGAGGAATTGATCCTGAAACGGGTGCCATCTCGGGCGGAGAGCGTAACGATACGGAGAACATGGGCTACGACTTCCGTGCCGTGCTGGGCAGCAACATCTCGGAGAATGTCGATTTTACCCTTTCGTGGAACGGAACCTACAACGAAGCGACCAACTCGTTGAGTACGACGAACAGCAAGAACCGCTATTTCAACCATACGGCCAGCGGTGACCTGAAGATCGTGTTCCCGCTGGGCTTCACGCTCACGGCGAGTGCCGCCTACACGCAGTACCTCGGATTCACCAACGACTACAACGACGATTATCTGCTCTGCAACGCTTACATCGGTAAGAAACTTTTCAAGAACCAGCGCGGAGAGATCATGTTCGGCGTGAATGATATCTTCAATCAGAACAAGTCGTTCGTGCGCACTACGGGTTCGGGATGGACCCAGAATGCGACCAACAGCGTCATCGGACGCTACTTTATGGTTCAATTCTCATTCAACCTGCGTCGGTTCGGCAAGAAGGGTTCGACGAACATCAAGGATTATGACGGAGTGGAACCGGCCCCCCGCCGTCGGGGAATGATGGGGCCCGGCCCGGGTGGTCCCCCTCCGGGATTCGGTCCCCGTTAATTGGGACCGAATCCGATATAAAGCCGCCGGACACTCAATGTCCGGCGGCTTTATCGTGTTTCGGGCTGTTCGTTTTCCCGGTTTTGTCTTGTCTTGCTGCGACGGATCGCTGGCTTTTTGTGAAAAAACGGATCCTTGCTGGCTTCTTCTCACGCCAGAATGCGGAAAACCCGGGACTCTCTCCCGGGTTTCCGTTATTCGGCTTCGGTTTTTGCCGCTTCTTCTTCGTCGTGGTGACGTTGTTCGCGTCGAATGGCCTGATGGATTCCGATGCAGGCCAAACCTCCGTATGCGACGGTGAGGATCACCAGCCACTTGATCTCTGCAAAGACCTCCTGAAGCGAAGCTCCCATGGTTTGTATGCGGATGAAGCCGTTCACACCGTGGCTGCTCGGCAGCAGTTTGCCCAGGTTGTAGAGCCATTCGGGAATACCCTCTCGTGGATACGAAACACCGCTGAGCATCAGCACCGGGATTGAGGTCCAGAGCAGCAGCATGAGCGAGTTTTCGCGGTAGCGGAACAGCGTCGATACGGCGATGCCCATGGCGATGCAGGCTATGACGTAGAGTGCCGTGAAGAGTGCCACGGCTCCCGGCGCACCATTCATCGGGAAGTGGAACATCCGGTAGTGGAGCGTGAGGATGTAGGTGCAGGTCAGGGCGTAGAGCACGGCATAGACCAGCCCGCGGCCGAGTACGATCGGCAGTGACGACATCCTGCGGCGTCCGGCCGGACATAGCTTGTAGTAGAGCCCGTGTTCGCGCCATGTTCCGCCAATCATGCCGATGCCGATAAGCATCGTCTGCTGGATGATGACCATGATGATGGCCGGCATGACGAATGTCCCGTAACCCAGATAGGGGTTGAACAGGTTGTGCGACTCATAGATGACCGGCTGCGTCACGGCCTGCGCCTGCGGGATGTTGGCCCCCTTGGCGATGAGCCGCTGGAACTCTACCATGGCTCCCGTCCGCCCGATGGAGGTCACCAGTTCCTGGAATACCTGGCGGTACATCAGGAAGTAGCTGGCGTCGCAGTAGATGGCCACATTGGCCTGCTCGCCTCCGTAGAGTTTTCGGTCGTAGTCGGACGGGATGTAGACCACGCCGTAGATCTTGCGGCCGAAGAAGAGCTCCTTGGCCTCCTCCATCGAGGTCGGCTCGTAGGCGACATAGGTGTTCGGGCCGGAGTTGAAGGTCTCGATCAGCGCCCGGCTTGTCGGGGTGCGGCACTCGTCGATCACGCCGATCGGGACGTTGCGCAGCACCTGTGAGCCGTAGGCCAGCGAGTAGGCTGTAGCGTAGATCAGGATCGCGAAGATCAGGATCAGCATGACGCCTCCGTCGGTGAAGATGGTCCGGAATTCGTTCCTTACGACCGAACGGAACTGGATCCAGTAGGATCCCAACTGTCGTGTCAATCGGTTCATGTCAGCTCCTCCCCCAGAATTTTTCTTCAGTGCAGACGCGCCTCAGGCGCGGCAGGCACAGCAGCGGTAAGACGACGAACAGCAGCAGCCACCCCAGGTCGGGCAGCGAGTAGACGACCGGTGTGCCACGCAGCATCTGATCGACGAAGATGTCGGTGTAGAACGTGAACGGGAAGATGTGGCTCACCCATTGCATGGGCTCCCACATGGCCATGATCGGGAATGTGAGGCCCGAGAAGGTGAAGGCGAGCACCGAATATCCTCCGCCGATCGAAAGCGAGAGACGCAGGTTGGCCAGCAGCGAGACGATCAGCGTGGCGATCGACTGGTAGCTGAGGATGAAGAGCAACGTGCCGAGCAGGATGATGGCCAGGCTGCCGTTGAGCGGTGTTCCGACAATCTTGAAGATGACGATCATCATCACCAGCGAGATGAGGAACAGTACCGCCGTGATCGGAGCAAGTTTCCCAACGAGGGCCGCTGCGGGCGAATCCCCTGCCGTGCGGAGCCACTCGCGTGCCGTGCCGTTCTTGAGCTCGGTGCCGATCGCGAAGATCGTGATCATCACCGTGAAGATCATGAGCATCATCGGCAGGAAACTCGGCGAAAGGTAATATCCGTAGTTGATGTGGGGGTTGAACAGCACGTGGCGGTCGAACCTCACGGGCATCAACTGCGCCATGGCCTGCCGTTCGGTGAGCCCCTGTTTCATGAGGATCTGCAGCTGTACCCCGGCGGTGAAGGTCGTCACGGCGGTCTGGATGTCCTTCGAGAGCAGCCCGTTTACTGTGATGTTCGTACCCGAGACGTAGTTTTCGATGTGGGTCTGGCTGTTGCTCAGAATGTTCTTTTCGAAGAAGGCCGGGATCTGAACGACGGCCATCACCTTGCCTTCACGGATGAGCCGCTCTCCCTCCTCCATCGACTGCACGCCGTAGGAGACGAGTGCCGTCGGTGTGTCATCGATCATCTGCACCACCTTGCGCGAGAGCGGCGATCGGGACGTTGCGGATCGCACCCTGGTTGAAAAGCAGGGCGAAGAACGCGAACGAGACGACGGGCAGCAGGATCGTCAGCACGAAGTACATCGGCTGGCGTTTGGCCCGGCCCAACTCCCGCTGTGCGGCGGCGCAGCTGTTTTGCAGAAACCGCGGCATCGCTATTGGGCGATTTTATCCCAGTCCACGAGTACGCTCATGCCCGGGCGCAGGTTCTCCACCGGGGCGGTCGGCCGGGCCTTGATGGCAAACGTGCGGATGTCGAACCCTCCCTGCGTGCGGGTTGCGGCCCATGTGGCGAAGTCGGCCTGCGGGGCGATGTAGGTCACCTCGAACTCCACGTCGCGGTCGAGGGCGGGAACGAAGCCCGTCATCCGCGTACCGATGGTCATGCCCGGGAGCAGGGTCTCCTTGATGTTGAAGGTCACCCACATGTCCGACATGTCGAGGATCGCCACCACGGGGTATCCGCTGCCGACCAGCTCGCCCTCTTCGGCGATGATCGTCGAGACCTCGCCCGTGACGGGCGAATAGACCGAGGCATCTACCAGATACGACTGCACCTCGCTCACGGCACCCTCGGCCTGGCGGACCCGGGCCGCTGCGGCCTCCTTGTCCTCCTTGCGGGCGCCGTCCACGGCCATGTCGTACTGTGCCTTGGCTGCCAGCGCCGTGGCCTCCATGGCCTTGTAGTTGGCTTCGGCTTCATCGAACTTCTGGGCCGGGACCACCCCTTCGTTGTAGAGGTTCTGCACGCGCTCGTAGGTCTTGCGGGCCAGTTCGAGCCCGGCCTGGGCCTTCTCCCACATGTTCAGCGCGGCCTCGATCTGCTGGATCCGCGCGCCGGCCACGGCTGCGGCGTCCAGTGCGGCCGCAGCGCTTTTCACGGCCTCGGCCTGTTCGAGTTTGGCGTCCAGTTCGGGCGTCGAGATCATGTAGAGCAGCTCTCCCTTCTCCACGCGCTGCCCCTCCTCGACCTTCATCTCGTCGATGCGTCCGGGGACCTTCGACGAGGCCTTGTAGGTGGTGCACTCGACGGTGCCCTGAATCAGCGTCGGGGTCCGTTTGTTGAGGTACCAGCTGATCAGCACGACCGAAATGACGATGACCGCCGCGGCCGCCAAAATACCGATAATGTTGTTCCGTTTCATATTGCTTGCTTGTTATTTTTCGTCAAAAAGGATGACCCGTGCGTCCGACCGCTGGGCATATGCCGGGAATTCGTCGCTGATACCTGCAGCTTCGAGCAACTGCGCCAGCACCAGATCGAAGTTGTAGGCGGCCTGGAGCCGTTCGGTCCGCACGCCGGCCAGGTTCAGCTCCGCGTCGATCAGGTCCGACGAGGAGCTCATCCCCTCGCGGAAGGCTGCCTCCTTCATGCGCAGGTACTCCTCGGCGAACGAAAGCGAAGCGTCGATCGACGTGATCTGGTTGCGGTAGTTGATCATCTGGTTGTAGAGCTTCTCGACCAGCACCGAGATGTCCTGTGAGGCCTTGTTTTGCAACTCGCCGACACGGCGTACGGTCTGTCGTGCTGCCGAATATTTGTATTCGCGGTTCAAACCGTCGAAAAGCTTGATGTTCACGCCGACACCTACGGCCCAACGGGGTACGAATCCGGCAACCTGGTAGTTGTAGAACGATCCGCCGCCCATGGCCACTACCTGCGGCAGGAAGGCCGATCGCTGTGCGCGGACGTTCTCTTCGGCGAGTTGCCGTTGAATCGACACTTGCGAAAGCAGCGGGTTGCGCATTTCGGCCAGCTCCTTGTAATAGGTCAGCTCTTCGATCTGCCCGATAACGAACATCGCCGTGATGGGCTGCCAGTTGTTCTCGCGTCCGAGCGTGTTCGACAGCGTGCTGGAGATGGTCTCGACCTGCAACTGGGCGTTGTGCAGTTCGCGTTCGGCCTCGGCCATCTTGAATTCGACGTAGAGGCGTTCGCTCTGGGCGATCATGCCGTTTTTCTCGAGGGCTCGGGCATCCTCGAGGTGGCGGCGCACGCCATCTACCACCTGCTGCCGTACGGCTACTACCTGTTGGGCCAGTGCGAGTCCAAAGTAACGCTCCACAAGTTCAGATATCAGCGCGTTGCGGGTCTGGTTGCCCTGCTCGGTGGCCGTGCGCTCATTGAGACGGGCGGCCCGGTTCGCGGCGTTGATCTTGCCGCCCATCCAGATCGGTACGGTCACTTCGCCGCCAACGAATCCCAAACTCTGGTCCTGCAGCGTGAGGAACCAGTCGGCGTTCATCATCGGGTTGAGCAGCCCCTGGATCGTCGGGATGAGCGTGGGGTCGATCAGTCCGCTGCCGAGTATCTTTCCCGTGAGGTCCTTGGCCGGGCCTTTCAGGTGGTTGAAGTCGAATCCGATGTCCTTGGCCATGTAGGCGTATGCTCCCGTGAGGTTGATCTGCGGCATGCGCAGTCCGATTGCAGCGCGGCGCTGCTGCTGTGCTGCCCGTTCCTCATAGGCTGCCGCCTTCATCGCGGGGTTGTCCGTAAGGGTTACGGCGATCGCCTCTTCGAGCGAGAGGCTCTGTCCCGGCTCCTGTGCCGGAAGGGGAAGCGCTGCGGTCATCGCTGCCGCCATGCAGGCGATCCTTAGAAAGTTTTTCATAGCGATCATTGCGTTTTGAGGGCAAATATATGGGATTTATCCGGAACTCTTTTGCAAATACGCGTTTTAGGACAATATTGAACCCTTTTGTAGGGAATTTCAGCCCGTTTTCAACCTGCGAGATGGGCATTTGCGGCCCGCACGCCTTCGGCCAGTTCGGGATAGACCCTTACGTCGAGGCCGCCTTCGCGGAGCGTGAGTGCCCCGCGGCAGCAGACGAAACAGTCGGGCTCGAAGAGGGCGAAGACGGCGCGCGCGAATCCGTATCGGAGCAGCAGCTGCGTGCAGCTTTCGGGTTCGCTCGCGCGTTTCGAGCAGGGCTCCATCGACGAGAACATCGAGGCGCCCCGCAGGTCTGCCCCGGCATCGACGGCTTTGCGGATGGCCTCCTGCTCGGCGTGGTGCGTGGCGGAGGTCTCGTGTGTGTAACCCGTAAAGGGACGCCCGTCGGCCGTGACGACCACGGCCCCGACGCAGTAGCAGCTCGGACTGGGTGTGCAGCGTCTGCCCTCCTCTACGGCTCGTCCGAGCCATTTGAGGTCTTCGGCCGTCGTGTCCGGATGGATCGTGCAATGGGTCACCTCCATGCCGCCGAGTCTCTCGTGTCGGCATTCGGCGCCGGCCGGTGCTTCGAACCGGAACGGAGTGCAGCCCCGGTCGGTTCCGAGCCGCAGTTCGGGATTGACCGCCAGGCGCACTTCGTCGGCCATCCCTTCGCGGAGGAACATCGAGAGGATTTGTGCACCTCCCTCGACAAGCAGGTGGCGGATGCCGCGTTTCTCGAGGGCGGTGATGATCTGTGCCGCCGTATGTGAACCTTTAGTTTGAATAACTTCAGCAACGGTATTTAAATCATTACATTCCGTTTCTGAAAATACATATCTGTCGGCGTCGCCTTCGGTGAAGAAGCGCAGCGCCGGGTCCAACCTTCCGGAGCGGGTCAGCGTCACTTTCGTCAGGTCGGGCTTCAGCCCCGCGGTCACACGCAGGCCGGCGGCCCGACGGCGTTCGCGCACGGCCTCGTCGCGCAGCAGGAGCGCCGGGTTGTCGCGCCGCAGGGTCTCGGCCCCTACGAGGATTGCGTCGCACTGCCCGCGCAGGCGCAGCACCGCCGCCCAGTCCTTGGGCGTCGAGATCATGAGCCGCTCGGGCCCGTTGTCGTCCAGATAGCCGTCGGCCGTTGCCGCGGCGGAGAGTGTCACTCGCATTGTTTCAGCGTTAAGAGGGTTATTTCGGGACGTGCACCCAACCGCATCGGATAACCTACATATCCCGTGCCGTCGTTGATGTAGAGCGTCCGTCCGTCGTCGTTGTCGTAGCGTCCGCTCCAGTGCTCGTAGAGCCAGGATGCCGGGGACCACCCGCGGCCCGAGAAGCGGATCTTCAGCTGCATCGCGTGGACGTGTCCCGAGAGGGTCAGGTCGCCGTATCCGGCTGTCGTGATCTGTTCCCAGAGCTGGGGGACGTGTGCCAGCGTGATGTTGAATGTCTCGCGGGGTACGCCTTTGTAGGCCTTGTCCATCCCCGTGGCGGGGAGGTTGCGGTTGTGGCGGAGCCACCGCAGGGCGGGGTCGAACGAGAGTCCTGTCAGCGAGATGCTGTCGCCGCCACGGCGGATGTAACATGTCCGGTTGTCGAGAACGTGCCACCCCATCGCCTCTTGCCGGTCGATGAGGCTGCGGAGGTTGTCGGCGATGGTGTGGTGCAGCGAGTCCTTGATGTAGGTTCCCACGTCGTGGTTGCCCGTGACCGAGTAGACCGGGGCCTCGATGCGTTGGAGCAGCCGGGCCATCCGTTCGTCGAGCTCCGCGGCGCGGATGTTCACCAGGTCGCCCGTGAAGAGCACCAGGTCGGGCCGCAGGGCGTTGATGCGGTCGGCAAGGCGTCCCAGCTCGCGCTCGGGGGAGACGATCGTCCCCAGGTGGAGGTCCGAGATCTGTACGAGGCGCATGCCGTCGAATGCTGCGGGAAGGCGTTCCGAGCAGATCTCCACCCGGCTGACGCGCAGCGACGTGCGGCCCAGCGTAGCTCCCCAGAGCAGTGTGACGGCAATCAGTGCGGCCGCGATGTTGCCCGCACGGCGCCATCCGATGAGGCGGAACGGGTAACGGGCCAAGCGCGGCAGGACGGTGAACAGCCACGCCCAGAGGAGCCACATCGACGCCTGTACGACCGCCGTGGTGTTGTCGCGGCTCAGCGTGCCGATAAGGATCGCCGCCAGGGGCAGCAGGTCGGTGACGACGGCCCATACGATGCGGCCGGCCGGAATGGGCCGCCGCCGCCGGAACCGGTGGAAATGGTACCAGTCGGCCGCCATGGCTGCGGCCATAAGGATAAATATAGGTATTGCGAGAAACATCTGTTGTTCGGGGATGAGGTCTTGTATGATGCAAAGATAAGAAAATTCGCGAATCCCCCTCCTCTTTTTTTGGCATACGACTTGCGAAAGTACGGGTGAATGCAAAAACATACAGATGATGAAAATGATCCGATTCGCTATCTGGACGGCCGGACTTCTGCTGATGCTCCCCGCCGTCGCAAGCACGCCGCGGGGGCAGGAGCACGACCGCCGGGAGGCCCTCCGCGACCATGCCGAAACCCACCGCAAGGGGTTTCAGCAGACCGACGTCCCGCAGTTTGTCTTCCCTGTCAGCGGCAACCGTTTCTCGTTCTCGGTCGGCGGCTTCATCAACCTGCGGGGGGCCTACGACATGGGGGGCATGGTCGATAACATCGACTTCGTGACCTACGACATTCCGGTGCCGGGCAGCTACGCCACCCGGCAGAAACTCACGATGGATGCCTCGACGTCGCGGCTCTTCGTCAAGGCGATCGCGAATACGCGGAGCCTCGGGCGCGTGGTGGTCTACATCGACGGGGATTTCCGCGGCGGCGCGGTGAACAGCTACACGCCGCGTCTGCGCTCGGCCTACGTCTCGTTCCTGGGGCTGACTCTCGGCCGCGACGTGACGACCTTCTGCGATCTCGACGCAGGCCCCACGACGATCGACTTCCAGGGGCCGAACGCCTATAACTTCACCTTCGCCACGATGATCCGCTACGAAGTTCCCTTTGCGAACGATCATCTGAAATTCGGTCTGGCGGCCGAGCTGCCCAGCGTGAGCGGCACGTTCGGCGAGACGTTCGATCCGATTCCGCAGCGCGTGCCCGATTTTCCGGTCTATTTCCAGTATGCCTGGGGGGCCAAACGCGACAGCCATTTCCGCGTGACGGGCGTCGTGCGCGATCTCTATCTGCACAATGCCGCCACGGGGAACAATACCTCCCTGTTGGGTTGGGGCGTGCAGGCGAGCACCTGCATCAATCTGGCCCGCGTGCTGACGATCTACGGCAACGGCGTCTACGGCGAGGGCATTACCAACTACATTCAGGACCTGTCGGGACTGGGCTACGACTTCACCCCCGATCCGCAGGATCCGGCCAAGGTGCAGACCATGCCGATGTGGGGCTGGTACGGCGCGGCGCGCATCAATATCCTGCCGCAGCGTCTTTTCATATCGGGAGGTTATTCCGAAGCGCATATCCAGCAGAAGCACGGCTATTTCTCGGGCGACCAGTATCGTAACGGCCAGTATATCTTCGGAAATATCTTTTATAACTTCACCTCGCGTTGCAGCATCGCCGCCGAATACCTTTACGGCAGCCGCGAAAACAGGGACGGCATGAAGAACCATGCCAACCGCGTGAGCATGCAGGTGCAGTACAATTTCTAAACGACGATTGCCTGCGGTGCGGGTTCCCTCCCTTCGGTGCGCGGGGCCTCTCCGGCAGTCGCGTCGGTATGGCCGGC
>ENA-OPCN01001871-OPCN01001871.1-human-gut-metagenome-genome-assembly--contig:-NODE-1871-length-12950-cov-42.269097_pt1:10000-12950 | contig 12950 bp, 9 predicted proteins | sample MGYA00241567_ERZ501485 | MGnify/ENA primary metagenome ERZ501485 (study PRJEB25962, sample SAMEA2042579) | human gut metagenome | biome: human gut; feature: human-associated habitat...
GAGCGCCTCTGCGAGGCTGACACTCCTCATCCTCATCAGTTAGGGTTATGAGTCGTGAAGAGCGTGAGAGGGAATGAAGTGAGTGGTGTGAGTGGAGGGAGTGACTGAAGGGCGACAGTCAGAGGATGAGGGGCGACAGTGATGAAGAGGACGTGACTGAAGGGCGACAGTCACAGGATAGAGACCCCATCCATCCCTCATCACACACTCAATGGATCTCGTAGGACACTCTTAGGAAGGCGAGAGCGTCCCTGCGGGGCCCATTGAGTGAAGTGAGTGTGGTGTGTGACCCTTGAGCAAGGTCAGGAGAGTGAGACGACCCCATCACAAGAGGTCTTCTCACATCACATCACATCACATCACTCACACCTCTCACTCACACTCACACTCACACTCACACGCGAAACAAACGAACTGGGACGAAATGTGAAGAAGAAGGGCTCGATCATGGAGAGTAGAGCACCGTGGAATGACAGTACTCCCTGAGTCATTCCCTTTTCCTTCTCCTCACTCGTTCTCCCTCCTCCTCGTGGAGACGTTGTCTCCCCATCAGGAGTGGTGCGCCGTGGGGGTGTAGACATGTACATCCCTCCGAGAGCGGCCCTGCGGGGCTGGGGTTCCATTGGTACCCGTTACGTGGCTAGCGCCACGTGAGCTCAGGCACACCACATGACCTGATGAGAGAGAGAGGAGGGAGAAGAGAGAGAGGAGGGAAGGAAAAGAAAGGAGGGGAGAGGAGGGGGGGAAAAATGGGGGTTAAAGTACGGGGGGGCCGGGAAGTGTACGCAGCCCGCGCATGCGCGGGCAAGTACACCCCGGCGCCTCGCCTCAACGCATTGCTTATGAGAAGCGGGCTGTGCCCGCTTCGAATAGGCAATGAACGTTGAGGGCAGAGGCGCCCCCTGGGACGCGGCACCAAAATGAAAGAGCGCACGGTCCTCTATCTCCACGCCAAATTGGAGAGTCGTAGCTCGCCTCCTCATCGAGATATTTCGCTTCAAAGTTAACTGATTCTCTTCTTTTGACTATCATTTTGACATCATGTTGGTCATTTTGGGTCAGAAGTGGGTTTAAACGAGTGCTTGTGGTATAACACCACATGGAATTTCACTTTCTCGCAAATTCGATGTGCATGTACATTAGCGAAATCGCTCATCTACGCAAAACATGACTCACAATCAAAACATCACACATCACTCCCTCTTCACTTTTATCACACTTCTGACGCACAACACCCTCTCACCACCACACAATACCCATTCACACACACCCAACACTTCGACACCCCACCACTCACCCCCTTTCCTTCTTCTTTCATTTGGATGAAACCATCACTCACATCCCACAACACCCCTCTCTCTTCCCTCCACACAACAAAGCAATCGCAATCCCAATGGCAGTTTCATCAAACACATCCATCGCTCCTCTCGCTCACACACCCTCACACACCCTCCAATACTACACCCATCCCCTTCTACACACTCTCCTCTACCTCCTGACAGCTTTAGCGCGTCACTTCACGGCAATCGCATCATGCATCGCATGCACATCACCTCCCTCCACTTTAAGGTAACATCACCATTCAACTCCTCGCGATGCGCCGCACATAAACGAGGTGCATATGTCCCGGTTTGGTGAGGTGTGGAGTGAGAGCGAAGAATTGAAGCGATGAGACAAGTCAACATCGCTACTTCGTCTTTGAAGATACGCGCCACTCTTCCACTTTTCCACCATGTAACTTCAAAACATTACTCACAGGGTTAAGTACCCTTAGGGCACCTATAGGGCAGTTGGGACTCGAGAAGGGTCGAAGAGAGAATCGACATTAGCATTTCGTTTGCACACCACTTGTCTCCATACTGCGTGTGGAGATAGCCTTAGGGAAGGAGATGACGACGGTGAAATAGGAAAGTGCAACTCCGCCTGGGTGAGCGAAACGAGGCGAGGAAAGTTTGTGTGGGCGTTAGCAGTAACAGTGTGTTTTAACATCAGATTCATAGGTTTTATGCAATTTGAGTGGAGCTAGGGTTAAACGTGGAAACTGGGGAAACCCTAGGGTTAGGGTTATAACCCTAAGTGGTGTTAGACTCACGATGAAAATAGGTTTGGGAGAGTTTGAGGGTGCGTTGTGTGGAAGTGCCTCGGCGATGGGTTTGGGAGATGTGCGATTTTGCTTAGAGTCCGAAGACTGGAGTGCCTTAAGGAATTGTCTATGACTCATCAAGTACCAGTGACTTAGGGTTTGATAGGAGGGTTCATTAGGAAAGTCGGTTTTGTGAAAGTGTTTGGATTAGGGCGAGCGTGTAATGGGAGTAAGAGGGAGTGTAGTGTAGCAGAATGGGAGGGGAGAATAGGGAATTTGAAGGAGTCGAAGTTTTGAGAGAAGTGATAAGTCAAGGTAAGTGGTCTATGAGTGACTAAGTACCAGTGACTTAGGGTAGTACTGAGGGTTCATTAGGGAAGTCAAGTTTGTCGAAAACGAAAGAGTCGGTTGAGACTTGTATGGAAGTAAGAGGGAGTGTAGTGTAGCAGAATGGAATGGGAGAATAGGGAATTTGAAGAGGTCGATGTGTTCGAGAGTTTTGAGAAGTCAAGACAAATGGTCTATGGAGGGTCAACCTCAGGGTACTTAGGGTAGTACTAAGGGTTCATTAGGGAAGTCGAAAAGTGTGAAAGTGAAAGTCCAAGCTGAAACTTCTATAGAAGTAAGAGGAACATTAGTGTAGCAGAATAGAATGGGAGAATAAGGAATTTGAAGAAGTCGATGTGGTCGACAATACTTGACTTCCTAGGCAAATGGTCTATGGTAGGTCAAGTACCCTGGACTTAGGGTAGTACTAAGGGTTCATTAGGGAAGTCGAAAAGTGTGAAAACGAAAGAGTCGGTTGAAACTTCTATGGAAGTAAGAGGAACATTAGTGTAGCAGAATAGAATGGGAGAATAGGGATTT
>ENA-OPCN01001872-OPCN01001872.1-human-gut-metagenome-genome-assembly--contig:-NODE-1872-length-12943-cov-1.968731_pt1 | contig 12943 bp, 12 predicted proteins | sample MGYA00241567_ERZ501485 | MGnify/ENA primary metagenome ERZ501485 (study PRJEB25962, sample SAMEA2042579) | human gut metagenome | biome: human gut; feature: human-associated habitat; material: faeces...
TGCTACTAATTCAGCTTTGTTCATGGATAGACTCCTCCTCTGTTATTCTTAGTATTCTTTTACTTGATATATTCAAGTTTCTTTTTAATTGTGGATAGGCATCTCTATGCCTAAGCCTCACGTCTATTTATAAACTCTTAATGTTGTTTTGTCAAGAAATTTTCGCCATTTTATTAGGGGGTTAACGCATTATTGTTTAAATGTAACAATGTTTATATTGAAATTTTGTTAATATTACAGTATTTACATTTTAAAAAATACTGTTAAGCCTCCATTTGACGGCCTATAAAATGAGCAGCTACCTCAATAAGTTTAACATCTTCATCACTAATTCTAATATCTTCTCCACCTGCCATCAGAGCTATTCCACCTATGACATCACCCTCACATATTATAGGCTTTATAACTTTATTGCATCGTTTCTCATCATTGTCTGTAATTCTGATTCCTTTGGTGTTCTCCCTGACTAACATTCGGTTTTCAAGTATATCCTCAAACTCTTTAGAAAGATTCTTATCTATAAGTTCCCTGCCAAATGAAGTCGCTGCCACCACAATATCTCTATCTGACATAATGACTGCATGATTTATATATGTTCCAAGGCTTTCTGTATATTGCACCGCAAATTCACGAATTTCACCTATTGGAGAATATTTCTTAAGTACGATTTCACCCTCTCTGTCGGTAAAAATCTCAAGAGGATCGCCCTCTCTTATCTTCAATGTTCTTCTTATTTCTTTCGGAACAACTACTCTTCCCAAATCATCAATTCTACGAATAATTCCTGTTGCCTTCATAATATATAATTCCTCCATTGCCATTATTGATAAGGATAATAATATCCTTTTTTGTTACATATTAGCTTTGGAGTTAGTATGTGGTAAATAATATGAAATTATTCTTGTCTTTCATTCCATTTGTGTGGAAATCTGTATAGTTTTAATATTGGACATTTCTTTAAGAAAATGTTCTTTTTAATACTTCCATAACTTCCTCATTCTTAAGTCCATAATTTCTTAATGAATTATCATCAAATTGTTCTTTTTCCAAGGAATCAATAAAAGTATCAATATCTTTTTTACAGTGTTTGGAAGATTTGTAACTTTCTCAAGCATAAGTTCAGAGGCAATTCTCAATACATCTTTTTTGTGTTTTTTTATATCATTAGAATCTACTGTTTCACCATTATCTTTTCTCTGTTTCAAATCAAGATATGCCCTTGCTTTGAACAGAATCAAATTAAAATTAAAAAGGTAGAACTAAAATAGCTGCAATTGAATGAATATCCTGATTCATCAAAACTAATTAGTCCTACCTGAATACCCTTATCTTACACCCTTGCACCCATTTCATATTATTCAATATTATCCCTATTTATTTTCCTCACGTTCAACTAATTCATCTATCAGTTCTATTGCTTCTTTAATCATATTATCACAATGGACTTTTTTAGTTCCACCGTTTTTCACATTTTCCCTGAGAAGCTCTGCACAGTCTGTCATTCCATTATGATTTTCTGCGATTCGCCTTCTAAATTCTCCTATTACTGCCGGAGAATCTATTCCTTTAGCACCGAGTATCATAAGCCCTGCCGTTATAACACCACACGTACTGCCACACTTCATACCTCCACCGAAATTACAGGCGATATTAGAAGCTACATTTTCATCGAGTCCCAGTTCTTTAGCATATGTTCTCATTATAGTCTGTGAACAGTTATTTATCATAGGCACTTCATTTCTAAGTCCCATAGCTTTTTCAATATGTTTATTCATCTCTTACTAATCTCCAATTCTGAGCGACTTATTGCGAAGAGGCGATGATAAATTCACATAGGCGATTTCTCATCTGCTATAAAAACTATCTGCTTTCGCTCCGAAACAAATAGCCATGCGAAAAATAATCACATTAGAATATTTTTCACACTACTTCCTCTTATGAGGTACAAAGGTGTCTCTAATGTTGTCTGAAAATACAAGAACGCAAATTTATTTTTCTACATAATCCTGTTCTAATGCTTCCATATCTTTTATATAATCTCTCATCTTGCGATAAAAATATATTCCTGTTATAAGATCTGACGCACCCGTAAAGGCAATACATATTCCAACTAATCTAATCATCCATTTAGCTGCTCTGAACGGATTAAAGATTAACACAATTCCTAGAATAAATGTAACTATTGCAGCTAAAAGCATACCTCTATTCTTCTCATTTGTATATTTGCTTAATTGTAATACATACTGTAATTTAGAATAAGCACTGATAAGAATACATACTCCCATCACAAATGGTATCACTGAAATAATTATCTTCGTAGAGGTAAGTATAAACAGACCGATTACAATGAAAATCAATCCTGATACAATCCCTGCATTTGAATAACCTGCCTGCTCTCTCTTTAAGAAATAACTAATAATTTTAATTACACCAACTGCTATGACTATTGTAGCTATTGTATATATCAAAGTTTTTGCAATTGATTCCGGAAACATTATAAGAACTACTCCTAATGCTACATATAATAATGCTGTTAAGATATTCTCAACTTTAAATGCTTTAATTTTATCCATAGAAAACCTCCATTTCTCTCTTAATACGCTTAGTAAACAATAAGACGCAGGCAGACTACTAATCCTATCCTACGTCTTATTAAGTTATAAATTTTCAACTTATCTTATCAGATAATATTAAATTTCAAAAGAATATTATTCGATTACTTTAACCCATCCTTCAGGAGCTTCAATTCTACCCATCTGGATACCTGTTAATGTCTCATAGAGTTTCTTAGTAACAGGTCCCATTTCGTCCATTCCACTTGGGAAACAGATTTCTTCACCATGGTTTACAATCTTACCTACTGGTGAGATAACTGCTGCTGTACCACAAAGTCCACATTCAGCGAAATCTTTAACTTCATCAAAGAATACCTCACGTTCTTCAACTTCAAGTCCTAAATATTCTTTAGCAACATATACTAATGAACGGCGTGTGATTGATGGTAAAATACTATTTGACTTAGGAGTAACAACCTTATTGTCTTTTGTAACAAATATGAAGTTTGCTCCGCCTGTCTCTTCAACTTTAGTTCTTGTAGCAGCATCTAAGTACATATTCTCTGCGAATCCCTCTTCATGAGCTGTTACGATTGCGTGTAAACTCATTGCATAGTTAAGACCTGCTTTGATATGGCCTGTACCATGTGGAGCTGCTCTATCGAAATCACTTACCTTAATAGTAATTGGTTTTGCACCACCTTTGAAATATGGTCCAACAGGAGTACATAAGATTCTGAACTGATATTCATCAGCAGGTTTAACTCCGATAACCGGTGAACTTGCGAACATATATGGTCTGATATATAATGTAGCACCTGAACCATATGGTGGAACATATGCTGCATTAGCTTTAACTACCTGAACTACTGCATCAACAAATCTATCCTGTGGAAATACAGGCATCTCAAGTCTCTTAGCTGAATCTTCCATACGAGCTGCATTTAGGTCAGGACGGAAACATACAATATGTCCATCTTCTGTTGTATATGCCTTTAAGCCTTCGAAACATGTCTGAGCGTACTGTAATACACCTGCACATTCATTTATTACAACGTTTGCATCGCTTGTCAATTCGCCATCGTCCCATTTTCCATCTTTGTAATTAGACACATATCTCTTATCTGTCTGCTGGTATCCAAATCCAATATTTGACCAATCAATATTCTTCTTTTCCATGACAATTACTTCCTTTCATCTGTCAGTAGCATACTTTTATGATTGCTATTTACGTTATTCTTTTTCAAATAAGTTTACCCCCGCTTTTAGATACTGTCAAGAAATTTTTGTAGCTCAAAAACACTTTCTTTTATGGCAAATGGCTTACAATTTTCTAATTCCTCCATTTCGCCATAGCCGTATCCTATCAGAATACAAGGAATACCACATTCTTTAGAGCCGATGTAATCGAACTTTCTGTCGCCTATCATAACTGCATCATTTACATCGAAGTCCTTAATTCTACTCATCGCATATCTTATTACGTCAGCCTTTTCCACGCGGCTTCCGTCCATCGTACTTCCTGCTACCACATCAAAATATTTAATAATATCAAAATGTTCTAATAACTGCACCGCGAACTCTTCAGGTTTAGAAGTGGCTAAGATTACTTTCTTACCCTCATTATGAAGATGTTCAAGTAATTCCTTAATTCCATCATATAATTTACATTCAAATATTCCCTGTTTTCTATAATATACTCTGTATTCATCAACAGCCTCCATAGCTTTCTCATGCGTAAAACCATAAAACTGCTCATAAGAATCACTAAGCGGTGGACCGATAAATGGACAAAGTGTATCTAAATCTTCGACCTCAATGCCGAATTTCTTAAGTGAATACGCAACTGATTTAGTGATTCCCTCTTTAGGATCAGTTATCGTTCCATCTAAATCAAATAAGATATATTTCATATATAAACCTTTCCATAATACTAATTGTCTTAAATTGCATTTGCCTATTCAAACACTTACAAATTGTATTTGCCCGGGCGAATACTTTCACAAATAAATTGCACTGATAAATGCAATTTTTCTGTATATAAATATACATTTCTACAATATTAATTTACAAGTATGGCTGCCACAATCCAGTGACAGCCATACCCATTTATATTCTTCTCTTTTACAATTTCTGATTAATATTCCATTGCTTTCTCTTCGCCATTTACTACACGTAAACCACCCTGAGCTAATGCAAGAAGTTCATCTTCTCCACCATATACTGTAAATGGTGCAATCCATTCTGAAGCTTCTTTTAATTTCTCAACAATGAAGTCATTATAAGCAATTCCGCCTGTAACGATTATCTGGTCAACTTTACCTTTTAATACGCAGGCCATTGAACCTATATCTTTGCTTACCTGATAGATGAATGCATCACGAACTAATTTAGCATTATCGTCTGTCTCAGCCATCTTCATTACATCTCTCATATCATTTGTATTAAGATATGCATTAAGTCCGCCGTTACCAACTAATTTCTTATATACTTCTTTCTCTGTGTATTTACCTGAGAAGCAAAGGCTGATAAGTCCACCAACCGGAACACCACCTGCTCTTTCAGGTGAAAATGCGCCATCTCCGTCAAGTGCATTGAATACATCTATAACTTTACCGTTCTTATGAGCGCCAACTGATACACCGCCGCCCATATGTACAACGATAAGATTTAAGTCCTCATATTTCTTATCATTTTCCTTAGCATATCTCTTAGCTACAGCTTTCTGGTTTAGTGCATGGAAAATGCTTATACGAGGAATCTCAGGTACACCTGAAATTCTTGCTTCTGGGCTTAATTCATCAACAACAACCGGGTCAACTATATAAGATGGAACTCCGATTTCGTCTCCGATTTCTCTTGCTAAAATACCGCCTAAGTTTGAAGCGTGCTGTCCCTGTTTACCAATCTTTAAATCTTCTAATAATTCGTCGCTTACTTCATAAGTACCACCTGGAATTGGTTTAAGAAGTCCACCACGACCTACTACTACATTTATTGATTTAATATCGAAATTCTTCTCTTTTAATAAATTGAGAATAATATTTTTACGGAAATCTTTCTGGTCAACTATTGTTGCAAACTGACCTATTTCTTCTGTAGAATGTCTCAATGTTTCTTCGAATAATAATGTTTCATCTTCGAATACACCAATCTTTGTTGATGTTGAGCCTGGATTAATAATTAAACTTTTTACAGACATATCTTTACCTTCCTTTTTGAAATATTTAAAATTGAATTGTATTTAATCTTATTTATTCTTCATAGCCTCTGCTACAACTGAACCAAGTGCTATTGAATTAACTTTTGTCTCGAAATCATCTGAACGTGATGTAAGGATAACCGGTGCTTTTGTACCTGTTATGATGTTACCATTCTTAACCTTAGCTGTATGTACAAGTGTCTTGTATACAAGATTTCCTGCATGAATATCTGGGAATAATAAGATATCAGCATCACCAACGATTTTTCTGCCTTCAGCACCTTTATGAGCTGCTGCTTCAGGACATATAGCAAGGTCCATAGATAATGGTCCATCAACTATACAACCTTTAATCTTGCCTTCTTCACACATCTTTGTAAGTTCTGCTGCTTCAACAGTTACAGGCATCTTAGGGTTAACTACCTCAACCGCTGCAAGTGGAGCTACCTTAGGCATATCAATTCCACATGCGTTACAGATTTCAACTGTATTTTCAATAATGTGTACTTTATCCTCAAGTGTTGGATATGTCATAAATGCAACATCTGTAAGGAATAATAACTTATTAATTCCTTCAATCTCAAATACACATACATGTGATAATGGACGATTATTTCTAAGTCCTACTTCTTTATTAAGTACGCTCTTTAAGAATGACTTAGTATCAATCAATCCTTTCATATACATATCTGCTGTACCATTATGTACAAGTTCAACAGCCTTAAGTGCTGCCTGCTCTGTATCTTTCTCATCAATTACCTGGTAATCAGATAAATCCATATCAATTGTTCCTTAATCTTATCAGCATCACCAACAAGAATTGCATTAGCAATGTTTCTCTCTTTTGCTGCTTTTACAGCTTCAAGAACTGGTGCATCCTGTGCAACCGCAACTGAAACAGTTTTAACACTACAACTATTTACTTTAGAAATTAATTCATCAAATCCTTTAGCCATTATGACACCTCTTACGTTAATTTTATTTGTGATTACACAATATCGCCTGCATATTCACATTAATATGGATAATATAGCACTTACTTGGCAAAAATTCAAGTACACGAACAGATACAATTGCTTATTAATGCTAATTTGTTAATTTTGCATTTTATTTACAAAAATCAGTATACTTTTTTGCAAAATGAACTTAAAATATACTTATTATAACATAATCAATAATGATTATACAAAATTTACAGGGAGAAAACATATGATTAGAATACTCGTTGTCGAAGATGATATAAATATTGCAAAAATGATTCAGACTACTATTGAAATAGGCGGTTACAGTTCTGTGTCTTGCCAGGACGGTATTAAGGCATTAGAACTTATTAACTCCAATGCTTTTGACCTTATACTTCTTGATGTAATGTTGCCTGGAATGGATGGTTTCCAGATAATTTCCAGGAAAACAAATGATACTCCTGTTATATTCATTACAGCTAAACAGGACGTAATGGATAAGGTCACTGGTCTTAAGCTTGGTGCTGAAGATTATATTGTTAAACCGTTTGAAGCGATGGAGCTTTTAGCCAGAATTGAAGTCGTACTCAGAAGATATAATAAAGAGGGCCACCTTCTTACATATGGAGATATAGTAGTTGATACCTCAGTACATAGCTGTCAGCAGAATGGCGTTAATGTTAATCTTACTCCAAAGGAATTTGAACTCTTAGTATTCTTTATTAGGCATGTTGATGTGGCAATTACCAGAATGCAGCTTCTTTCCACCATATGGGGCTATGAATTTGAGGGCGAATCCAGAACTGTCGATATTCACATACAGCAGTTAAGAAAGAAGCTTAATCTTAAGACTAAATTAGTCACACTGCCTAAACTCGGTTACCGTTTAAATAAAGAAACCGATGCTTAATACCACTAATGCGTGATATTACTAATGCATATAATATTTAATTTATAACAGATTAATACACATTATGTAAACTAATATAAAATTTTGACAGAATTGGAGAAACTATGAAACTCTGGCAGAAAATTTTCCTATGGGCTTTGCTTACTGCAATGCTTGCTGTAAGCACACTTGGTGTCCTGCTACTTAAAAATAATTTTAAATCGTCGATGATACGACAGACAGAAAGTACATTATCCGTGCATGAATATCTTATTTCTAATATCAATAACCGAATTATAGCCGAGCGACTTAGAAGCGGCTCTGTTTTACTTCCTACAAAAGACATTGCAAATGTGATGAAATCAATATTTGACAACTCATCTTCTAAGGAGACTACTTCCGTTGCGCTTTTTAATACTTCCTATGATTTTCTGTATAATAATATAAATATTGATATAAGTAATGACCTGTTAAAAGCTGTTTCACCTAATAATCAAACAGCTAAGCAGGTAGTTAAAAATGGTCGTTCTCATTACCTTATAATTGCATCATATATATCATTAGAGCGACAGGAATTCATCTTCGTTTCATCGACTAATATTACAGAAATCTATGATTTATATTCTGCACAATTAGATTATGCGAAATTGCTTAGTATATGTCTTTCATTATTGTGTGCATTTATCCTGCTCATTCTTGTTAAACTATTACTTAGACCATTGTCAAATCTTAATAATTCAACACATCTTATTGCAAATGGTGATTATTCAAAACGTCTTAATATAAAAACTAATGACGAACTTGGCGAATTGGCACATAATATGAATATAATGGCAAACTCCATCGAAGAAAATGTTACATTATTACAGGAAACAGCTGAAAACAGAAAACAATTCATTAATAATTTATCGCATGAAATGAAAACGCCTCTTACCTCAATATTAGGCTTTGCTGACATTATGAGAATTAAAAGAAATATTACACCTGAAGAACTTGCAGAATATAGTGGAATAATATTCGAAGAGGCAAAACGCCTTAAGAGTCTATCAGGTAAACTTATGGAGATAATTACTGTTGGTGAGACTAATTTAGAATTTACAGAAGTTACAGCGAGCTCATTATTTTCACAGTTAGAGCTGGTATTTAAACCAATTTTCGAAAAGAATAATATGAATTTTTCAATCTCTTATGATGAATGTATACTTTGTATAGATTTAGAACTTTTTAAATCCATGCTGTTTAATATAGTAGATAATGCTGTCAAAGCATCTTCTAAAGATAATACAATCTATATCAATGAAAGATTTACAAACGGAATTATTAATATATCTGTACGTGATGAGGGAATTGGTATTGATAAGAAAGAATTAAATAAAATAACTGAACCATTCTATATGATAGATAAAGCCAGAAGCCGTAAGGCGGGCGGAGCAGGTCTCGGGCTTGCATTATGCAAACGTATAAGCGAAATTCATAATGCCAGACTAATTATTGAAAGCGAAACGGGTGTTGGAACAACTGTTACTATTGTAATGAAAGGACTTGAAATTGATGAAGCTAAAAAATAGTATTTTTTCATTTATTAAAACAATTATTTTTGCCTCTGTCATAATCATTGCAGGTTATACAATTCTTGCAAAAGCGAGCAGATATATTATCAGATATGATAATAAGATAACACCTGTTGCTATAGAAAAAAATGATTCATACGTATTCTATTCTCAAACCGACAGTGACGTGACTTTATTTCCATGGAATTATGCAAACAATTCAGTAGATGTCATGACCTACGCAGATTTTTACCTGAATAACGTTGATGCATTTACTTATGATATAACGCTTTCTTCCATAGTAGATACCGACAATCTTTATGATTATCTGAGATACTTTTTCTATCGTACAATTCCACCAGATTTACGAAAATACATGGCAACAAATGATATCTCTTTATCCACAGTTATGGACTTTACTAATCTCGGTAATTATGTGACAGTATATTCAGGAAGTACTACTTATTTCTTCTACAAAGGCCGGATAAATATAGACAACCATTCATTTGACCTTGATTTTTCATTTGATGGTTCTGGTTTTCTGTACTCATTTCAATGCCAAAGGATTAACAGTTCAGATAAATACACTGATGAAGTTATGGAAAACGGCAACAAGATTCTTAGTAGTCTGGTGTCAGAACGTAACAGAGATACTCTGCTTCTATTAGTAAATGACATTATATTTCTAAATGATTTTCTGAAGAATTATTACCTGAATATCTCTTCATCTTCTGATATCAGTGTTAATTTAGAAGAAAATACTGAAACCAATCTTGACATTACAATTAATTATACAAATGATTATTATGAGAAATATTTACAGGATGACAGTTCATATGACATAGATGAGTTTGAAAAAGAGCACGAAGATTATTATACTAAATATTCCAAATACAAAGATTCTGATTTAACAAATGATGACCAGAACTCATATCAGATTGTTAAAACCAAAAATGAATTCTTGCTGATTCTTTCTGACTCCAATATAGTATTCCATTATGATCCTCTGCTGCATGTCTTTAATGGTTTTAATTTGTCAGAATAGTATTAATCTTTACATTATTTTTACAAAAGATATTTATAAATATATTTACATTATAATTGTAATAAAGTATACTTAGCTTTGCTTATTGATAAATGATTATTAAATATCTGTATCAATTAGCAGACAATATTTTCTGCCTTCATCTTATTTTTATTATTGCAGATAATATTCATAACAACTAGAATTTTACAAAATAAACATAGAAATTTTTATTTAGAAACGAGGTAAATAATGGCAACTTCAACATCAAAAGCCGAAAGACTTAAAAGAAAAAAAAGAAAAAAGAGAAGAAGAATAGCACTTCTTACAATCGAAGCAATAGTACTATTACTTGTAATTGTCTGTGTTTCAATTTATCTTATGCCTAACTCCAAATCATTTATAGTCAAGACATTTACAAAATGCCCGGCTGGACAGAGCCTGCTAAAATCTCTTTACAAAGATGATTATGATAAAAATGTATTAGATACTACAACAGATAAGGACAAAATCAAAACAGTTGACCTAGGTGACGGATACACTAATATCGCATTATTCGGTATTGACCCACGTGATGGAGAATTCGAAAATGGTACACATACTGATACTATTATGATTGTAAGTATTAATAATAAGACACATGATGTGAATTTAGTCTCTGTATATCGCGATTCATTACTACGTATGACTACATCTGACGGAGATATTGATTACGAAAAGGCAAATTCTGCATTCTTTAGAAATGGTGTTGAGGGTGCATTGAATATGCTTAATAACAACTTTGACCTTGATATTACAGAATACGCACTTGTTAACTTCCAGGGACTTGCTAAAATAATCGATGCACTTGGTGGCGTTGATATAACCATAACCGATGAAGAAGCTTTCTATATCAGTGGCTACCTTACAGAAACAAGAATAATTACAGGTATGGATGCTCCTGATGTAGAGGAATCAGGTAATGTTCATCTTTCAGGACTTCAGGCAACAGCATATTGTCGTATAAGATACTCACCATTTACTGCAGCAGATGGAACTGTTTATCATAATGATTACGGTAGAACAGCCAGACAGAGACTTATCCTCACTAAGATATTAGAGAAAGCCCAGTCAGCAGGTGTTAACCAATTGCTTAAGGTGGCAGACACTATTATTAAGGAAAATGATATTAATGGTTCAAAGATTTTATCAACTAACATACCTTGGAACAGAATCGTTGATCTTCTTACAGTTGCTGTGGATTGTAATCTTAAGGATACAGTCGGTTTCCCATATGACACCTATACTCCTGAAAGAGGGGAAGCATATTATGGTTATGTAGTTCCAATGGGGCTTGAACAGAATGTTATACGATTACATCAGTTCTTATTCCCTGATAAATCATATACACCATCAAGAATGGTAACGAAGATAAATGATTATCTTATTGATGAAACAGGTGTATACCCACCAACAAATAATAGTAATGATAATTCAACTTCGGATGATTCAGATGATTAAAATAATCAAAATAATTAGATAATTAAATTACAATGCAGAGATATATAGTCATAAGCAACTATACATCTCTGCATTATTTCGTTGTTATTCTTATTTTGTTATTATTCCATCACTCAATAATATATCTTATTTTACTTATTTACCCATTTAACCACATCTTCCATTCACATAAAATATTTCTCAATTATTAGTATCACTAATATAGCTAACACCACTGCACCAAATATATAACCTAAAACATATCTGACCTTAATATCTACCACTCCCTATTAATTTTCATTCATTAATTAACGTCAAAACATCTGGTTGCAGTTCATATATAAATATCCTGCTAACTAATTAAAAGTCCAGCCTATGAACTGCATCCTTTATCTTGACATATCAGTTATCTGCCAACGAATTATCCAAACTGCTTATATCTTCTATTATTTCCTGCAATACTTTTCTATATACTTCCATATCATTTATCTTTTTATCATTATAATAGATGAAATATGGATTTGCTTCAGGAATAAATTTCAATTTTCCTGCATATTTATCCACTATCTCTGGAATCTTAGTAGTGTCAATATCGGCATTGCGATACATAATAATCTTAATATTTCCATCATCATTTGTTATCTCTGTTATCCATGCCTTATGTGCCATTCCTTTTATAAGGGCAATTGCAAGAAGATTCATAACATTTTTAGGCATTTCACCGAATCTGTCAATTAATTCGTCCTGCATATCACTATATTCTTCTTCTAAAGTAATACTTGCAATCTTCTTATAGGTATTAAGCTTCTGCATCTCATTTCTTATATATGATGGCGGAATAAATGCATCAACATTCAAGTCAATCTTAGTTTCGAAGTCATCACGCACCTGCTCACCTTTCTCTACAGATACCGCTTCATTAAGTAATTTGCAATACAGGTCATATCCGACTGCTGCCATATGTCCATGTTGTTCTGCGCCCAAAACATTACCTGCACCACGAATCTCTAAGTCACGCATGGCTATCTTAAAGCCACTTCCAAGCTCCGTAAATTCCCTGATTGCCTGCAAACGTTTTTCTGCCACTTCTTTTAACATCTTATCTCTCTTGTACATAAGAAATGCATAAGATGTACGATTAGAACGTCCAACTCTTCCTCGAAGCTGGTATAACTGCGACAACCCGAACTTATCAGCATCATGAATAATTATCGTATTAACATTAGAAATGTCTAATCCTGTTTCTATAATTGTAGTCGATACAAGCACATCTATTTCACCT
>ENA-OPCN01001877-OPCN01001877.1-human-gut-metagenome-genome-assembly--contig:-NODE-1877-length-12879-cov-1.959217_pt1 | contig 12879 bp, 8 predicted proteins | sample MGYA00241567_ERZ501485 | MGnify/ENA primary metagenome ERZ501485 (study PRJEB25962, sample SAMEA2042579) | human gut metagenome | biome: human gut; feature: human-associated habitat; material: faeces...
AGAATCCTGCAGGCAGGATTCTTTTTATTTCAGATTTTTGCAAGCTGCTGCAAGGCTTTGCGGGAAATGAGCTCACCATGTTCCTTTAAATGAGCCTCTCCGGCAGCAGTAAAAGCGCGTCCGCTGCCGTATTCAGAAAGAATATTGCATACTTTATTGAATTCTTCTGCTGTGCAGGAGGATTGATGTACAATCAGCTGGTAAAGGGAATTCTCATCCTTGTAAAGGGTATTGATGCCTTTATAGAATCCATCCAGTCCATGTGCGGCAGCAATGACATCATCCAGAGTATGGAAAGTATAGAGCCGTATCAGGTTTACCGAAACTTTCCGGGTATTGGAAACAGATTCAGAAGCTTCCGTACTTCTGGAAGTCCTGGAAGCTCCAGATTCTTTGACCTCCTTGTTACTGGAAGAAGCTCCCTGAGAGGCTGCTTTCTGTGTCTCCTCATATAATTTCTGGAAGATATCGATGATATTATCAGCACCATCGAAATGAAGGGTATCCTGCTTGGTTTTCTTATATGGTGAAAATTTGGAGAAACGAGTGTCAAGTTCTTCGGGATCCTCTACCTTGGTGACAATCAGAATGACACTTTCACCGTTTACGGGAATTGCCTCGATCATCAGCGGGATGTTATCAGCTTCAAAGCCAAATTCAATCTGAGCCTGCTGCATCATTTCACGGAAAAGCTTCTTGGCTTTATCTGTGCCGTAGGCAAGCTCGCTGATACGGATCTGGTGGCTGTCCAGATCTTCCTTTGTAAGAGTACAGCGGATTTGATTGTCACTGATTTTTTCTATTTTCATATGATCACATCCTGTTCTTGGAAATAGTGTTTATTATTAAAAGATTACCATAATCAGTTGTTAATGCTCACTTCGCGAATAACAACACACTTCGCGATGCACAGAAATCATGCATTCGCATGATTTCGCGCCGGGTTTCCCAGGTTTTCTGTGAACTATATTCACAAAAACACCTCGCGGAACACTACCAGTGAACAGTAACAATCAGCTATCTTGATTCCTCATTGTATAATATATGTTTCAAAAGTGCAATAGGAAAAAAACAGGTAATTTCAGTTTGTAAATTTCAGTTGCAACTTATTAAATTTTTCGAAACAGAATGGAAAAAAAGAATAAACTGGTCAAAATCTATTGCATAATGGAAAATGAATCCGTATAATGGGGAACAAGAAAAAAGAAATGGATCTGTGACTCACAAGCAATTGAGAACAGAGATAACACAGATTCGTATTAAATATTAACATTAACATCTATTTTTTCTAAAAACAGCGTCGATTTATCATGCAGCGTATCAGCTGGGGCGGTGTTTGCATTCCCTGAAGATGAAATGAGCTCACATTCCGTCTCTTTTTTCTGCAAAATGATTCAGGTGTTTTCTGAATCCATAAAGGAGGAAAGGAGGTTAGGACACGAAGCGTATATCACGATCAGGAAAGGAAGAATCCTGCAGATCGCTGGAGGGTGAGCTGAATCAGTATGAAGAATTGGGAATTGCTCTTTATCTGGAAGGGCTGCCCAGTGATGCCAGAGCCATTGCAAAAGCCTGTCAGATTGCAGATGGCGGAGGATATATGCGGGATTATACAGAGGACGAGAATGGGCATATAGCCCGTGTGGATTTCGATTTTGTAATCGATGATCAGCAGTTGTAAACCATGAATATTCAGTACATACCGGAATTTCTTCAAGACCAGCAGTTTCCCCCTACTCATGCTTTGGCAGGAAGAAATTTCCGGTGCTGCTGATTGCAGGAATGCTTTTTCAAACACGCTCTAGATACCAACATTCAATAATGTAAACAAATTGTAAAAAGTCGAATTATGTAATACAATCCTGAAAAAAATATGTTATAATGATAACCGACTGTGGAAAAGTCCGCAGCAGATATCAATTAGACGTTCACTGAGAGGATAAATATTTTATGAAGAGAAGAATTAATCCTGTAGTAGTGGTGTGCATGCTGATCGCAGCAGTTACCCTGATCGGAATTGTTACAACCCTGATCATGCGCCGCATTCCTACCAGGAAACAGATGGATTTGACTGAATATTATGGACAGACAGACGATTCAGAAGCCGTAATTATAGTAGGTACCCAGATTCTGGAGCAGAAGGCATTTATGTCTGGCGACCAGCCATATCTTCCTGTAGATGTGGTGGATAGTTATCTGAACCAGAGATATTACTGGGATGAAGAAGGTCAGCAGATTCTGTACGCTACTCCGTCGGAGCTGATTTATACACCTGCTTCCGCTGAGGCGGGCGGTGATGTATGGCTGAAGGACGGAACCGCTTATCTGAGCCTTGATTTTATAAAGAGATATACAGATCTGGATACTTATGTGTACCAGCAGCCAAACCGTATAGCGATTCAGAAGGATTTTTCAGGCGTATCAGTTGTCACAGCAACTAAGGATACATATGTGCGCTACCGTGGAGGAATCAAATCAGAAGTACTGTCCAGGGTAAACAAAGGAGATAATCTGATCCTTATGGAAGAACTGGAGAACTGGGATCAGGTAGCCACATGGGATGGTTATATCGGATATATAGAGAAGAGCAGTGTAAGTGATATTCAGAATCTGAATATGGACAGAGAAGCAGTTGGGGAATCTTATACTTATCTTACCATGGACCAGCCAGTGAATCTGGTATGGCATCAGGTAATGTCCACAGATGCCAATGCAGGACTTTCGGAGGCTATTCAGAATATGACCGGAGTGAATGTAATTTCACCAACCTGGTTCTATGTAACTGACAACAATGGTAATATTATCAACAATGCTACAGCTGATTATGTATCTCTTGCCCATGAAAAAGGGCTGAAGGTATGGGGACTTGTGGACAATTTTACGCAGGACATCAGTACTTATGAGGTATTGTCCAGAACAAGTTCCAGACAGAATCTGGTTTCACAGTTGGTGAATGCAGCTGTTGGAGCTGGAATTGATGGAATTAATGTGGATTTCGAGCAGCTTAGTGAGGACGTGGGCGTTCATTTCCTGGAGTTCCTCCGGGAGCTTTCTATAGAATGCCATAAGAACAATCTTGTTCTTTCCGTAGACAATCCGGTTCCAGAGGATTTCACCAGTCATTATGACAGGGCTGAACAGGGCAAGGTAGTAGATTATGTCATTATTATGGGATATGACGAGCACTACGTTGGATCCGAGGAAGCGGGCTCAGTAGCGTCTCTTCCATGGGTAGAGAAGGGAATTCAGGATACTATCGCTGAAGTTCCGGCGCAGCGTGTGATCAATGCAGTTCCATTTTACACAAGATTATGGAAAACAGAAGCTGGCAGCTTATCCAGTGAGGCAATTGGCATGGATACTGCCCAGGAAGTAGTAAATACAAATAATGCCCAGGTATACTGGGACAGCGATGTAAGTCAGAATTATGGAAGCTTTGAGAAGGATGGATGCACTTACCAGATCTGGATTGAGGATTCTCAGTCTATTGCAGCGAAGGTACAGCTGGTACAGAAATATAATCTTGCCGGTGTGGCAGCATGGAAATTGGGATTTGAGAATAGCAGTATCTGGCAGGTGATCACAGATAATCTGTCTGCGTCTAATTAAAACAGGTACTATTTTGCGAAGCATATTGCTGTGAGGGTACTGAACAGTTACGCCTTTTTCAAACATGCTCTAATACACGAATGATAAAAACACTCTCTGAGACATATAAATAATGTGAAGGTCGTGAACAGCGACAAAAGACGAAAGTTTAACGATAACATTATATATTATATGCCAGGGGGTGTTTTATATTGAAAAAGCATATAGTGGAGCTGATTATGGGATGTCTTTTGCTGATATGCTTTTATTATCTTTCCCGCGAGGCGGCAGCAGTATCGGTAGAGATGAATCAGAAGCAGGTAATTGTGGTGGATTGTGGTCATGGAGGAATGGATCCAGGTATGATCGGGATAGACGGTCTGAAGGAGAAGGATGTAAATCTTGCCATTGGCCTGAAAGTGAAAAGTGCATTGGAAAAGAAAGATTTTCAGGTGGTTATGACCAGGGAAACAGACGTGGGATTATACGATGAAGACTCTAATAATAAGAAAGTACAGGATATGCAAAAAAGGATTTTTCTTATTCAGGAAGTAAAGCCTGTACTTGCAGTAAGTATCCATCAGAACAGTTACGAAGATTCTGGGGTGAAGGGTCCTCAGGTTTTCTATTATCGGGACTCTGTTAAGGGAGAAGAACTGGCGGAAATAATTCAGGAGAAACTGAATGATTATCTTGAGGTGGAGCGGCCAAGGCAGGCGAAAGGAAATACTACTTATTATCTTTTGAAACGAAGCCCGGGGATATTGAATATTGTGGAGTGTGGATTCCTTACGAACCCGGAAGAAGCCGGAAAACTGTTACAGGATGATTATCAGGAAAAAGTAGCGGCAGCAGTGGCTGACGGTGTGGAAGAATACATAAAAAATAATGAACAATGAGAATCCTCTGTTAATGAAAAAACATTTCAGTTTATCAAAAACTATACACTTTTCAGAAGCTGTGGATTCTGCTATACTGGACTGGAAAAAATAAGCGAGGGAAAATACCATGTTAGGATGTGTTTATCTGATTCTGGCAGCATTATTGGGTAGGGAAATTACCCATAATTTTTTGCCGGAACAAAGAATGAGAGAAAAAGGAATCACGCCCTTGTGGGTGACTTTTGCAGCGTCATTTGGAAGTGGTGTGCTGCTTATGACCTGGGCTGTCTATATAGCAGCATGGCTGCTAAGCGTGTACTCTGAAGCGGAGAACCCCCTCTTTGGAGCAAATCTGATGGTGATGGCAGCTGTGGGGATATTTTTGCTCTTGTGCTGTTATAGAAGAAAAGGTTCTTTTGGGAAATTTATTAAAAGACTTTCCGGCGAGGTTCCTCCAGCGAAAGAAATCGTGTTCTTATTGATTTTACTGGCGGGAATTACCTGGATCATGGTATTTGTATTTCATGTTAGTGACGGATATTTGTATTCCGGATTTACTGTATTTGGAGATTATGCCCCTCATACAGCGATGATGAGATCATTTTCGCTGGGAAATAATTTCCCCACGCAGTATCCTCATTTTGGTGGTGAAGATGTAAAATACCATTTTATGTTTCAGTTTCTGACAGGAAACCTGGAATATCTTGGAATGAGAATTGATATAGCGTACAATGCCGTAAGCAGTCTGTCACTCTGGTGCTTCTTTATCATGCTGTATTCTATGGCGAAAAGGTTCTTTGGCAGTATGAGTGCCGGAGTGCTTTCTGTTTTGTTTGTTGTATTTCGAAGTGGAACTGCTTTTTTCAGATTTGCATATGAACATTTACAGGCTGGTGATTTGTGGGAGACTCTGGCCGGGAATACTGCTTTTATTGGATATACCCCCAATGAGAACTGGGGACTTTGGAATTTTAATGTATATTTGAATCAGCGGCACTTGGGATTTGGTCTTTTGATGGCTGCGCTGGTATTATGGATTTTCCTGGACTGGGTGGAAGAAAGCTGTGCAGAGAAAGATAAGGGAATATTGTGGCTGAAGAACAGATTTCTTACAAAAAAAGCATGGATGTTTAAGAAACCTGATACAGCTCTTTTTGCCGGAATGCTATTGGGTCTGTGTTCATTTTGGAATGGAGCTGCTGTAATTGCATGTCTTCTGATTCTTATGGGATTTGCCTTTTTTTCTGATGGAAAACTTGACTATCTGATTCTGGCAATCGTGACAGTTGTGTTCTCGGAAATTCAATCTAAAATGTTTGTATGGGGAAGTGTTGTATCACCTTCTGTATATTTTGGATTTCTGGCAGAAAAGAAATCACTTCCAGGCATAGCTGTATATTTATTTGAAATAAGCGGCATTGTTTTCCTTGGCGTTTTAGTACTGCTGTTTTTTCTGAAAAAAATGGAAAGAGCAGTTGCAGTGAGTATACTTTTCCCAACAATCTTTGCATTTGTGGCGTCTCTTACACCAGATATAAACGTGAATCATAAATATATTATAATATCTTATGCATTCCTTGCTGTTTTCTGGGGTGGAGCTGTAAGCAGATTGTTCCATTGGAAAGGTGCTGTTGGGAAAATTTTGAGTTTGATTCTGGCACTTAGTCTGACCATAACAGGAATTTATGATTTTGCAGTAATCCTAAAAGATAATGATTCGGGACATCGGGTTTCTGTGAACCTGAACAGTGGACTGACCAGCTGGCTTGCAGAAAATCTGAAAAAAGACGATCTGATTTTGACACCGGAATACAGTATAAATGAAGTCACTATGTCAGGGGTTATGATGTATCTGGGATGGCCTTATTATGCATGGTCCGCAGGCTATGACACTTATTACAGGGCTGCCAGGGCAGTAGAAATCTATACAACAGCCAGCGCACAGGTACTAAAGAAAACAGTTGAGGAAGAACAAATTACATATATCCTTTTTGAGGAAGGTATGAAATTTGAGGAGAAAGAATGCCGCGAAGATGTGATTGCGGATACATATCCTCTGGTGTATCAGTCAGATGACGGGAGAATAAGAATTTATGGAACAAAAGAATAAGAAAAAAATCAGTACACAAACAATAATTAAACTTCTGCTGGCGGTGGTGCTGCTTGGCCTATCTGCATTTTTACTGAAAGGTGATGTGTGGACTTTCTGGACTTGGTGGCTTCTGGCGGGAGTGATGGGATTTGCTGCAATGCCTGTTACAGGAAGACTGTTCTGGCGTTTTGAGGACAAAGGATGGATTTTTTCTAAGGTACTGGCGATTGCTGCAACAGGTTTTCTTACCTGGTTTCTGACAGCTATCAGACTAATCCCTTTTAATGCCCTGACTTGTGCTGCTGTAACAATCCTATGCGCAGTTATCTGTTTTTTCCTTCTTCGAAAGGAATCAAAAGAAAAGACAGAATGTTTTCCAGTTGACAGGATTTCTCTGATTTACTGGGAAGAATTATTGTTTTTCCTTGCATTTCTTATGTGGACATATCTGGCAGGATTCCGCCCTGCTGCATATGGAACCGAGAAGTTCATGGATTATGGTTTTATGGAAGCTATGATGAGAAGCACCACACTTCCGGCAAGAGATCTGTGGTATTCAGAAGGACATATTAATTATTATTATGGCGGTCAGTATTTTGCTGTTTTTCTTACCAAGCTTTCCCATACAAAGGTGGAACTGACTTACAATCTTATGCGTACTTTTGTAGCCGGACTGGCTTTTGCAATGCCATTTTCCCTTGTTTACCAGATGATGTCAGACCGTATGAAGGGACAGCAAAAAAGCGAAAAAGTAATAAAAGGACTTCCTTTTGCAGCTGGATTTACAGCTGGTACAGCTGTTTCCATTGCAGGAAATATGCATTACGTAATTTATGCGCAGATCATTCCCCTGATTGAGAAGCTGACAGGTAAGGAAGTGAGCAGTTACTGGTTTCCGGATGCTACCCGCTATATAGGATATAATCCATATCGTGAGGAAGACCGGACGATACATGAATTTCCCTGCTATTCTTTTGTACTGGGAGATCTTCATGCTCATGTGGTAAATATTATGTTTGTACTTCTTGTAATAGCATTTCTTTATGTATGGCTAAGGGGTGTGCGCAAGAAAACAGTACCGGTTGAGACTTCCATGAAAGATGGAAAATTCTGGAAAGAGCAGCTTCTTATGACTCATCTTCTGGTAATCAGTGCGCTTCTCGGAATGTTTCAGTGGACAAATTTCTGGGATTTTGTAATTTATTATGTAGTAACTCTTGGAACGGTGCTTTTTGCCAATATTATCCGTTTCCAGGGAAAAATAAAGAAAATCATGGTTGTAACTTTTGCACAAATGGCAGAAATCTATCTGCTTGCCTATCTTGTGATCCTGCCATTTACCTTACAGTTTGACACTATGGTGGATGGAATAGGAATTGCCAAGTACCATTCCTATTTCTACCAGCTGCTGGTTCTCTGGGGACTTCCGGCAGTTCTTACCATTACATTTGTAATTTCTATTCTCTGGGAAAAGCTGCGGGGGATGGAGCACAAGAGCCTGTACCGTCTTATGAAAGCTATCCGCACGGCAGATCTTTTTGCCATTATTATGGGACTTTGCGCTATTGGTCTGGTGGTAATCCCGGAATTTGTTTACGTGCGTGATATTTATGAAAATGGAAATGCCAGGGCAAACACTATGTTCAAGCTTACTTATCAGGCATATATTATGTTTGCACTGACTATGGGATATGGAATTTACAGACTTCTGGCTGTTAGCAGACAGAAAGTATTTAAGATCATTTCCGGAATCTGTCTGTTTTTCCTGATCTGGACGGTAGGATATTTTGGAAAAAGTGTGGATTCCTGGTTTGGAAAGGTTTTGAATCCGTCAGGCTATCAGGGGCTTTATGCTCTGGGCTATCTGGATACGGATTTTTCAGAGGATGTGTCTGCAATCCAATGGCTAAAGGAGAATATTAAAGGGGCTCCGGTAGTGCTGGAGGCAAACGGTGACAGCTACAGCGGTTATGAGCGTGTTTCTGCAGCTACAGGTCTTCCAACAATTCTTGGCTGGTATGTACACGAATGGCTCTGGAGGAATGATACAGATGATCTGAACCGGAAACAGGCAGATATTATGAGTATTTATACTTCACAGGATGAGACCCAGGTAAGAGCTCTTCTTACGGAATATGGTGTTTCCTATATCTTTGTGGGCTCTAAAGAAAGAGAGAAATATGAGGACAGCCTGAATAATGCACTTCTTCAGTCACTTGGAGAAATTGTATTTATGGATGAAGATTCCGGCACTTATATTGTTAAGGTGGATTGACAAGGTTTTTAAACTGGTGTTATATTAAAGAATACTGAAAAATTAATAGAAAGCTGGACTAAAATGAAAGCAGAAATTGTAGCTATGACGGCAGATGCTATCGACCATGCGGCACTTGCCAGAGGCGGAGAGATATTGAAACAGGGAGGACTGGTGGCATTCCCTACAGAAACTGTTTACGGTCTTGGAGGAAATGCACTGGATCCTATGGCTTCGAAGAAGATATATGCAGCCAAGGGACGTCCTTCGGATAACCCGTTGATCGTTCATATTGCAGATTTAAATGCGCTGGTTCCAATTGTAAAGGAAGTACCGGAGAAGGCGAAGATACTGGCAGAGAAATTCTGGCCTGGTCCCCTGACTATGATTTTTGAGAAATCAGACTTGGTTCCATTGGAGACAACTGGTGGTCTCAACAGTGTAGCTGTGCGTTTTCCAAGTGATCCCATTGCAGCGGAGCTTATTTTGCAGGCAGGGGGATACGTGGCAGCGCCAAGTGCAAATACTTCCGGACGGCCAAGCCCGACTACAGCACAGCATGTTGAGGAGGACTTAGGGGATGCCATTGAGATGATCATTGATGGAGGTCCTGTGGGAATTGGCCTGGAGTCAACGATTGTAGATTTTACCGAGGACGTGCCGGTGGTTTTAAGACCCGGTTATATTTCACTGGAAATGCTCCAGGAGGTTCTTGGTGATGTGAGAATGGACAAAGGTCTTATAAAGCCTGATAGTAAAGTTCATCCCAAGGCGCCGGGAATGAAATATCGGCATTATGCACCGAAAGCAGATCTTGCAATTGTGGAGGGCCCCACAGAAGAAGTAATAAATGCCATTAATCAGTTTGTAAAGGAAGATCAGGCAAATGGACTTCAGGCGGGGATTATTGCCACAGAAGAGACTATTTCCAGATATCCCTGTGGAACTGTGAAGTGTATTGGAAGCAGAGAGGCAGAGGAAACCATTGCTCATAACCTTTATGAGGTGCTGCGTGAATTCGATCAGTGCCAGGTAAGCAAAATTTATTCCGAAGCTTTTTATACCCCAAAAATGGGACAGGCAATTATGAACCGGCTTCTAAAAGCAGCCGGTCACAAAATAATCAATATAAGGAGAGAAGAACAATGAGAGTAGCATTAGGTAGTGATCATGGCGGATTTGAACTGAAACAGGAGATTATCAAATATCTGGAAGAAAAGAATATTGAGTATAAGGATTACGGCTGCTACAGCACAGAGTCCACAGACTATCCGATCTATGCAAAGAAAGTTGCACATGGGATTCTGGACGGAGAGTGTGAGCTTGGAATCCTTGTATGCGGAACAGGTATTGGTATTTCTATCACTGCAAACAAAATTAAGGGAATTCGTGCAGCAGTATGTACAGACTGCTTTACTGCTGAAGCAACCAGACTTCACAATGACGCAAACATCCTTGCGCTTGGAGGCCGTGTAGTTGGACCTGGACTTGCAGTTAAGATTGTGGATACTTTTTCAGGAGATGAGAGACATATCCGCCGAATTGCTCAGATCGAGACGGAATAGGAAGGAGAGCTCTTCTATGGAGAACACAAATCAGAAAAACACCGGGAATATACAGATCGCGCCTGTAAGTGCTGCATCAGATCTGAACCACAAAAGAGAAGGTTACCTTACCTGGGACGAATATTTCATGGGAGTTGCCAAACTTTCGGGAATGCGTTCTAAAGATCCAAATACGCAGGTTGGATGTTGTATAGTCAGTCAGGATAATAAGATTCTGTCAATGGGATATAATGGTCTGCCGACAGGCTGCTCGGACGATGTATTTCCATGGGGAAGAGAAGGGGACGATCCTTTGGAGACCAAATATGTATATACGGTTCACAGTGAGCTGAATGCGATCCTGAATTACCGGGGCGGCAGTCTTGAAGGAGCCAAATTATATGTATCCTTATTCCCATGCAATGAATGTGCCAAAGCAATCATTCAAAGCGGGATTAAAGAGGTTATCTATGATTGTAATAAATACGAGGGTACAGCTGCGGTAATGGCTTCCATGAAGATGTTTGATGCGGCAGGAGTAAACTATCATAAGTATCACCGCACGGACAGGGAAATTAAGATTTCGTTATAAGATATGAAAAACAGGTTTGGAAAAGGAATTCCGGACCTGTTTTTTTGTATCGCCATGCGTTCGGAAGAAACTGCCGGTGGCGGGTTCTGTAGATACCAAAGTATATAAAAGAGTGGAATAAAGTATGGATAAAAGGACATATAATTAAAAAAAGTAAAAAGAAATAAGAACAATTATGAAGAAATGGGGAACAAAAATTGCAGTAAATTTCCTGGTTCGAGGAATTGTCAGCTTCGCAATTATATTTTTTGTAAACGGATTTCTTGACGGACAGGAGATTTCTGCGTGTGTGGGAATGAATCCTGTCACATTTTTGACATCGGGAATCCTTGGATTTCCTGGGGTTGCCATGCTTTACGGTATAACTTTCTATCAAATTATGTGAACATTGCACAAAGATTAAAAATTTTTAAAAATACCATAGACAAATATAAATCATCAGGTATATAATCAGCCTACAAGTTACGAAGTAGCTTGTATCTGATTTGTAGTTCTAATTGTTAGATTCAAAAGATTCAATGAATTCAGTGCCATATCGGCAAGACGTTTCAGACATTTTTATAATGTATTGAAGGAGGGATAGTATGTGGTAAGCAGAAATCTGGTAATTTGCGACCAGGAAGAGAGATATGCGGCGGCGCTTGCACATTTTTTTATGAAGACCAAGGAATTGGCGCTTGGAGTGCAGGTGTGTAACAGTGTTGCGCAGGCCCTGAGACTGCAGGAGGAATCACCGATTGATATTCTTCTGATCGGCAGCGGTTATCCACAGGAAGAGCGGCAAAAAGTACGGGCAGAAAGTGTGTTTGTTCTGACACAATCGGAAGACGTGGCACATGAGACGCATGAGAAACTTATTAATAAATATCAGTCCGGAGAGGCCATCTTAAGAGATGTGATCGAACAGTGCCAGGAGTCGGTAGAACCGGGGAATTTCTTTCTTGGCACGGTGAAGAAAGAAAAGGTTCGGATCATCGGAATATTTTCCCCTGTTCATCGAAGCAGGAAGACCGGATATGCATTGAGACTGGGGAAAGATCTGGCCAAAACATATAATGTATTGTATCTGAATCTCGAGATGTATGGAGGTATTGGCGGTCATTTTCCTGAGATTGGACAGACAGTCGCAGATGCACTCTATTATTCGAGACAGGAAAAGAAGCATTTAAGAGCAGCACTTGCGGGTATGGTAAAGCATATGGGGCCGCTTGACTATCTTCTGCCAATGAGGATGTCGGAAGATCTGAAGGCAGTAAAGATAGAAGAATGGATGAGATTCATAGAGCAGATTGCCAGCCAGAGCATATATGAAGTGCTGATATTGGATATCGATGAAGGAATCCGGGGTGTATACGAACTTCTGAGGATGTGTACAGAGATACATGTAGCAGTAATAAAAGAGGAGGTGGCGCAGGCAAAGATGTTCCAGTTTGAAGAGGAGTTACATCTGATGGGATACGATGATGTCAGACATAAGATGATAAAAAAAGAACTGGAAGGATGATAAAGAATGATAGAAGCAGAGCAGCTCCATGCAAGAATCCTGGCCAGATTAGATATGACAAGGGACATGGAGGATGAAGAGCTGACAGAATTGATCTATGAAGTACTTCAGGAAGTCTCACAGGAAGAATATCTGCCGCTTGATCAGAAGACAATGCTTGGAAAAGAACTTTTCAATGCATTCCGGAAACTGGATCTGTTGCAGGAATTTCTGGAAGATGATGATATTACAGAGATTATGATCAATGGAACACAAAATATTTTTATTGAAAAGGCAGGGAGGATATCCCAGTCAGATAAAAGATTCTTGTCGGCGGACAAGCTGGAAGATGTGATTCAGCAGATCGTGGCAGGATCTAACAGACTGGTAAATGAGGCATCACCGATAGTGGATGCCAGACTTGCGGACGGATCTCGTGTAAATG
>ENA-OPCN01001879-OPCN01001879.1-human-gut-metagenome-genome-assembly--contig:-NODE-1879-length-12873-cov-2.195506_pt1 | contig 12873 bp, 16 predicted proteins | sample MGYA00241567_ERZ501485 | MGnify/ENA primary metagenome ERZ501485 (study PRJEB25962, sample SAMEA2042579) | human gut metagenome | biome: human gut; feature: human-associated habitat; material: faeces...
GATGGTGTGCTTGTGCCAACGAAAGGATTGAAACAGAAAATTGGCGAAACTGCAGAAATGGAAATTAACTTTGTTGAGTTGACAGAGGAAATTATTAAATCCTCCACTATCGGCAAGAATGGAAGTTCAGAAGACAGTTCGTATACACTCATTGAATCTAAAAGTTCGCTTTCAGATGGTGATTATTACGATAATATTGCATTTGTTGGTCAGATGCTGGATGGCAGAAACATTATTGTGATTTTCGAGAATACATTGTGTACATCCGGAATGGAGCAGGAAGGGAAATCAAAAGAGGGCGCTGTTGGAGCTTATACATTTGCTTGTCACGCAGATATTGAAGATGATACAGATCTCGATACGCTGCCTTGGAAGATTTACTATCCAAAAGTAGAAGCATAGGGGGGAGAATATGAAAGTAAAAGTACTTAGGTCATTTATTGACAAGGAAACAAAGCAGCCACGGGAAGTTAATGATGTGTTCGATTGCAGTGAAGCACGATATGAGCAGATTGAAACAGTAGGGCATTTTGTTGAACCTGTACCCGAAAAAAAGAAAGAATCTGAAGTAAAGACAAAGTAGAAAGGATGTTTGTATAGTGAAAGAAACAACTTATGAATTGAGGGATTTATGCAGCAAAGACATTTTTCCAATGTTTAAGATCATCAGTAAAATTGGAGTAAAAGAATTCAAGAAATGCTTCGAATCTGATGAAGTAAAGCAAATGATTGCAAGCGGTGGAACGGATAATGTTGATTCGATTGGAATGACGATTATCATGGATGTTGTTAGTATTGTGGTAGACAATATTGCAAGATGCGAAAAAGATATTTACAAGCTTTTGTCAGGACTTTCAGGAATGAAAGAATCAGAGATTGCAGAACTTCCTATGAACACGTTTGTCAAAATGGTAATTGATGTAATCAAAAAGGATGAATTCAAGGATTTTATTCAGGTTGTTTCAGAATTGTTCGAATAGGTGACATTCAATTTATGGACTTGCTATTTAGTAGATATGCAAGTCCATTTTTGTTGCTTGATTCAATGATTGGCTGTGGACGTTTTTTAGAGTTTGTTAGTGAAATCCATGATATGAATAACGAACGGGTGATAAATGATACCTTGTTTGATACATGGCTTCATAAGGATTTTGAAAACGACTATTACGAGTTTAGAAGATTGATGAAGCAGCCGATTGAAGTAGAATCGCAAGACATTGATTTTGAAACAACTATTAATTGTTCGAGAGATATTTTGAAGAATTTCAATCCAAATGACAGATAGAGAAATACAGAGGAAAGGAGGAGATGTGAAATGGAACTTTTTAAACTGGTTGGAAAAATAGCAGTGGACAGTTCCGAAGCAAACACGAAGATAAATGAGGTGTCTCAAAAGGCAGGCTTGCTTGCAACAACGGTTGGTACAAAAATGCAAAGTGCAGGTGATAAAATATCGGGAATTGGTGGAAAGATGAAACCGGCAACGGTAGCTATTGCAGGAATTGGAACAGCGGCGGTAAAAACCTATACTTCTTTTGAGTCGAAGATGTCAAATGTGCAGGCTATATCGGGGGCGACAGGTGACGACCTGATAAAACTTTCGGACAAAGCAAAAGAAATGGGTGCAAAGACGAAGTTTTCAGCTTCTGAATCTGCGGATGCGTTGTCCTATATGGCTATGGCGGGATGGAAAACAGATGATATGCTTAATGGTTTGGAAGGTGTCATGAATCTGGCTGCTGCATCCGGTGAAGACCTTGCGTCAACATCCGATATTGTAACAGATGCGCTGACGGCGTTTGGAATGTCAGCAAATGAATCAACGCACTTTGCTGACATTCTTGCTACAACATCATCTAACGCAAATACGAATGTTAGTCTGATGGGTGAAACTTTTAAGTATGTTGCACCAGTAGCCGGTTCCCTTGGTTATAAGGCAGAAGATGTTGCTACAGCTGTTGGACTTATGGCTAACAGCGGAATAAAGGCTTCACAAGCAGGTACGTCCTTACGTTCTTTACTGACGAACCTTGCAAAACCTTCTGATACTGTTGAAGCATCCATGAAAAGGCTTGGTCTTTCGCTTACCGATTCAAGTGGCAAAATGAAACCTATGTCACAGCTTACAGAAGAATTGAGGGACAAGTTTTCAGGACTTACAGCAGAACAAAAGGCACAAGAAGCAGCGAGCCTTGCAGGCAAGACCGGTATGTCCGGACTTCTTGCTATTGTGAATGCTAGTGATAAAGATTATAAAAAACTGACAAAATCAATTGATGAATGTGACGGTTCTTCAAAGAAAATGGCTGACACCATGATTAACAATTTGAGTGGACAAATTACGATATTGAAATCGCAGCTGGAAGGCGTGGCTATTCAGATTGGTGAAATTGTTGTGCCAAAAATTAAAGAGTTTGTAACGCATATTCAGGGACTTGTTGACAAGTTTTCAAAACTGGATAGGGGTACACAAACGACGATTGTTAAGATTGCTGGAATTGTTGCTGCGATCGCACCTGTTCTTCTTACTGTTGGTAAATTGTCATCAGGAATTGGAAAGATTATTACTTTGTTTGGAAGAATTGGCGGTCTTGCTTCACCAATTGGAATTGTTGTTGCTGCAATCGCTGCGTTGGCAGGTGTATTTGCTTATGCATATAAAAACAATAGCAAATTCAGAGAACAGGTAAACGGACTTGTATCAGGGTTGAAGGCAACATTACTACCTGTTATTGAAAAGTTAAAAACGGTGTTTACTAATTTGTGGACAGGAACGCTGCAACCATTGCTTAGCAATCTTGCAACCTCATTTACAAGTACGTTGTCTCAGATATTGCCAGCATTGACGAATATCATACAGACAGTACTTCCACAGTTAGCAAATGTAATTGCTACGATTGTTCCGTTGATTGCAAACATTGTGGCAACGGTACTTCCGCAGTTGGCAGATATGATAAACACAATTCTTCCACTTATTATGAATTTTGTTTCGCAAATAATGCCAACAATAATGAGTGCCATTCAAGCAATATTGCCGGTTATAACAAATCTTGTGCAGACTGTTTTGCCACCACTGATGACAATCATACAATCCATAGTTGGCGTCCTTATGCAGGTGATTCAAACGGTTTTACCGCCAATTATAAATATCATAAATACAATTGTTCCTATAATTATGAACATTGTATCAGTGTTGTCATCGGTTCTTATGCCAATTATAAACACAGTTGTGAATATTCTTGGTGTGATATTACCGCCAATTATATCGGCGCTTGGAACGGTTATTACATTTATTGCAAATGTGTTCATAAATGCATGGAACATAATCAAGACTGCATGGAGTGTTGCTGCATCTGTGTTTAGTGCAATATGGAACAAAATTAAGGTTGTGTTTGGCCCGGTGGCTGCCTTTTTCAAAAAATGTTTTGGTGCCGCATTTACTGCTATCAAAACAGTGTTTGGTGTGCTGGTTTCCGTATTTCGTGGAATATGGAACGGAATCAAAGCAGTCTTTAGTCCGGTTATATCGTTCTTTGGAAAGATATTTAAAGGTGCGTGGAATGGAATTAAGTCTGCATTTAGTGCGACTGTAGGATTCTTCAAAACCTTGTGGAGTTCAATTAAATCGGTTTTCAGTGGCGTAGGCAGTTTCTTTTCCAGCGTGTTTGGAGTGATTGGTGATATTTTGAAGGCTCCGATTAACCTGATTATCAAAGGTTTGAACTTTTTAATTAATGGTATTAACAAAATTTCATTTGATGTTCCGGATTGGGTGCCGGTTATCGGAGGTGGAAAGTTTGGCTTTGACATTCCAACGATACCAGAGTTAGAGGAAGGCGGCGTCCTGGAAAGAGGTCAGGTTGGATTACTGGAAGGTAATGGATCTGAAGCGGTTGTCCCACTTGAAAAAAATACCGGGTGGTTGGACCAGATTGCGTTAAGATTGGCAAAACTGAATCCGAGCAGTTCGGATGGGGAGTCTGTCCAGAAGTTGGATGCTATTATTACTCTGCTTCAAGAAATGGCAGGAACGAATCGAATTGAAGAGATTCAGAAAGCACTTGCCGGGACTGATATTTCGTGGAATAAAAGAGAGATTGGAAGGCTGGTGAAATCATTTGCTTGACTGTATTAAATATGTGAACTCATTTGGCGACACAATTGAATTTAATAAACTGCCATATATGCTCCAATCATCTGATTTGAAGGACTACAAATGGTCGTATAGTACAAAAAACGAATACAATCCAAAGATATATTCGTTCAGTCGAAATATGGTTGAAAAGAAAGTACAGATTGCGGTGGTTGCTTCTACGAAGAAAAAGTATGATGAATACTGCAATAGACTTTTGGAAGTCTTTGAAAAAGATATTTATGCTGTAAAGAAGGGCAAGTTGATCGTCAATGATGCTTACTACATGGAAGGTTATTTTGTCCAGAAGCAAATTAAAGATTGGTATGCATCCAAAGTGATAATGAACGAATTCGTATTTGTCAGTGAGACCGGAAAATGGATGAAAGATGTGTATAAGGTGTTTGGTTCATCATATACGCCAATATTTTCAGAAGATAATCCGGATGTCGGTTTTTGCCCGAATGATTTTCCTTTTGATTTTGCACCGGCATCCGATGCAAACAAACTGGTGAGTGACAGTTTCGTTCCATTTGATTTTGAAATCGTATTTCATGGAGCATGCGAGGACCCTACGTTGATTGCAGGCGGCAAGGTTTATCGTGTATATACTGCGTTGGAAGAAGGCGAATATTTGACCATTAACAGCATAGAAAAAACGATTGTAAAAACAAAGGCAAATGGTGAAAAGGTAAACGAATTTTCAAGACGTGACAGAGAAAATTATATCTTTGAAAAAATGCCAGCGACAGATGGAAGAACATTGATGCAGTGGCAGGAAGGTTGTATTGTTTCTGTTCGTTCTTTTACGGAAAGGAGTGAGCCAAAATGGATTTGATATATGCGGACGAGAATCGGATTGACCTTGGAGTGCTGCAGGATTATAAGTTTGACCTTGCGTATGGTGAAAGTGAAAATGACTTTGAGTGCACGGTTTTGCTTGATAACAACCCATGTCAGCAGGATTATATTCTCTATATTGAAGGTACGGAATACGGAGGGATTATTGATAGTATAGCGCCGGACCCGGATAATAATAAGCTGGCTTATAAGGGAAGAACATGGCACGGAGTGCTAAACAGTAAAGTATTAGAGCCGGATGCCGGGTATGATTATCTGACGGTATATGGCGATGCAAATGAGGTTGTTCTCGAACTTATCGAGAGAATGAATCTTACAGATACATTTTTTGTTAGTGGTGATTTGTCTGGCATTGAAGTTAGAAATTATCAATTTCGCTATGAAAATGGATATGATGGAATACGGAAAATGCTTCAATCGTATCATGCAAAACTGTGTATGAAATGGCAGGGTAATAAAGTATTGCTTTGGTGTGAATTGCTTTGCGATTATTCGATTGATGAAGAATTTGATACATCGCAGGTTTCTTTTTCGATGCAGAAAAACTTTAATTTATGCAACCATATAATCTGTCTTGGCCAGGGTGATTTGAAAGATAGGCATGTGATACATATTTTTTCGAATGAAAACGGTGGTATTTTACCATATGCTTTGACGGATAATCCAATGCAAGATAGTGATTACATCCTTGATAAGAGAAATCAATCGTTGTTTGGCAGTGCAGAGATTGCGGAAACGTATGACTTTAGTTCAGCGGAAACGATTGAAAATTACCTGCCACTGCCAAATGAGCCTCCGGACTGGAAACAAGATTATACGAAGTATTTTCAAATTTCAGATGGAAGTTATAAGGAGATTGAGAGGAATCTTCAGGATGTGTATGTGCTGCAGACGGTGCAGCCGTGGAACTGGAACTCAAATTACAAAGACTACTTTTATTTATCAAATGGTGAATACAATAACGTGGAAAGTGAGTCGAAAACGACTTATGTACTGTTGACAAAACAACCATCTGACTGGGCGGCTAATTACAAGGACTATTTTGAAGTCAAGGAAAATGAGTATGCTGCCGTTGACAGTGTGACTGTTGAAATATATAAGAAACAGACAAAACAGCCAAACGACTGGAATAAAAATTATGGTAATTATTATGTTACAGATGGTATTGATTACAGTCAATGTTCTGCAGACTCAAAGGAAGTTTATAATTTGCAGGTGCGTCAGCCATCCGATTGGAAACATACATATAAAGACACTTATTGTATTTATTTTAATGGTAAATATGTAAAATGTGGAGATTTAGCCATTTATAAAAAGAAAGCACCTAAGTGGCGGAAAAATACGTTTTATAACAAAGGAAGCAAGGAAGTACCACCCAAATGGAACGCTCAGGACAGATATACCAAAGAAACCAAGGTTGTGGCACCGAACTGGAAAGCAAATAAATATTATATGAAGGTAGTTACCGATTTTCCAACGTGGACGCAAAACAAATATTATACGTGCCAAAAGGATGTTGATGTTGGTGTTGAATTTGCACCGAATGCTTATTATGAAAAGGTACTGGACCATTATAAAACAATGGTTGACGGTGCGATTGAACGGTTTGCAGAGTATTACGCTTCGGACGAATTGGAAATCTCACTGGATACGGAAAAAATGTATGATATAGGTGATATTGTCGGAGCGTTTGAAAACAACACGGGAATATTTGTTGCGCAGCCAATCACGAAAAAGATTGTAACCATTGAAAGAGATAAAGAATCAATAAGATATGAGGTGAAGAAAAATGGCAGTTAATATTGTAACAGGGCGGACCGGTACAGAACATATCACGTCAGATGATTTCCGGGCAATGAATGCTTCTGTTTTTGGAACGGGGAAATATGTTTTTGATTATGGTCAAAAATTTGCTGCAACGATTGTTACAAATAATCAAATTAGAATCCGGGACGGAATGTGCATGAACCAGGGAACGCAGATGGGAGTCGAGCTAACGGATTATGTGGATGTAGCAATTGAAAATGGCATTAGTGGTTTAAATAGGAATGACCTGATTGTTATGCGATATGAAAGAAATGCAGACACATCGATTGAAAAGGCATCCTTAGTAGCTATCAAAGGTACATCCGGAAGCGTTGGGGAAGACCCTGAATATAACACCGGCAATATTTTAGATGGTGGCGATTTGATAGATGATATGCCGCTGTTTAGGGTGAAAATTGAATCATTAACTATTACGGCAGTAGAACCGATGTTTACTGTTTTTGATTCTGACATTAGAAAAAAATTAGCAGAATTATCAAATGTTGACAATACAGCTGACGCAGATAAAACAGTAAATATTGCAAAGAAACTTTCTAATGAAAAAGCAATTGGAAGTGCCAAAAGACCGGTATATTTCAATGAAGATGGTGTTCCGGTGGCAGGAACTTATACATTGGGGGATGCATGTCAGAAGTCATTGGGAGTAGTTAATACCGGAGATACCGGCTTAGTAACTGGTGGTCAGGTAGCGGCGTCAATTGGTGTTAAGGGAAACTATGAAGAAAAAACATGGACACCCTCAATTTCTCATTATTATGGTGATAAGAAATACGCAAATATTTTCAGCTATGGTGAATATAAAAAGGTTGGCAATATAGTTCATATTAAAGGCATGCTTGAATTGCAGAGTGAAACACCTAGTATTAGTGAGTTTTGCCTGAAAGATTTGCCATACAACCCAATAGGATATATCAGCAAGGAAATACGTGAAATATATGCCGGTCATGTCATGATAGGCGGTACTTTGGCAACGAAGGTTACAAGTGGCACAGGCTATCTTAATGTGATATTACCGAAAGCCAAGCAGATTTCGATGGTTTACATAGATTTGATTTATTGGATTTGATTAATGGAAAGGAATGGTGAGATGATGGAAATTAAGGAAGAAAAGACGGTTGATATGCTTACGAACCAATCAGTTAGCATTTTAACTCAAAAGTTTATTGAAATTAATGGAGTGAGATCACAGATTGGCGATGGACATAGATGTGCCTATGTTAATTCTGAAACTGGAAGAAGTGATTTGCAGGGGACGGAACCGGAAGAAATTGTTAATGCGGTGTTTGCAATCTGGGGAGAATCTCCAACGGTTGTGGATGAATTGGAAAAATAAGAAAAGGGGGACTAAAGAATGAAACAAATGATTTGTACGATTTTTGGTTTTGTTGGAAGTGCAATAGCGTCAGTATATGGCGGATGGACGTCAGGAATGACAACATTGTTTATTTGCATGGCAGTAGATTATGTAGCGGGATTAATTCTTGCAGTGGTGTTTAAGAAGAGTCCGAAATCAGAAACGGGTAGAGCAACATCGCATGCATGCTTTATGGGCTTGTTAAAAAAGGGCATGATATTTGTGATTGTCCTTTTGATGCACCGAATAGATTTAGTTATTGGTACCGATTATATCCGAGATGCTACGGTTATAGCATTTATAACAAATGAATTGATTTCCATTGCAGAGAATGCAGGTTTGATGGGAATCAAACTTCCGTCGGTGATTACAAGGTCTATTGATGTACTGCAACAGAAAGCGGATAAGGAAGGTGAAAAAATTTAAAATGCAAATTGTTGTCATAATTTGAAAGAATATTTACGGTAGTTATCGGGAAAAATGAAAATGAACAGTTGTTCCGTTGACATTTCCTAATTATCGTGTATAATGAAATAAACGAAAAATGAAGCACAAAAAGGGGGCAGACGATTATGGCAACAAAAAGTATGTTAAAAACTGTCACCATAAAGACGAAAACTATGGGTGTATCTCTAGCTGATGCTCTTGAAAGGTCGATTCAGCAAAAAGAACATAGTGTTGAATACAAAACAAGATGTAAAGAAGTAAAAAAGGAGAGCGTCAAGAAGTTTTTTGACAATTATTGATATGTCAGAGTTAAGACAGATTAATTTACAAGATATGATAGAAGAGATTGGAGAGGATAGAACGAAGTCTATTCTCTCTGATTTTTCATGTGACCAAAATCTAGATGTGCAGGAATTTATTCAAAGAAAAGCTGTTGAGTTTTCGAAGCGAGGATTCGCTAAAACAACTTTGGTTTTTTGGGTTAGTGATAACGAAGATGAGAAGTGCTTAGTTGGCTATTTCGCTTTGTCAAACAAAAAAATAACTGTAAAAAAGAAAGAAGTAAGTAAAAATACATATAAAAGGATACGTTTATTTAGCGATGACAAAGAAAAGGATAGTTGCACAATACCAGCAATTTTGATTGGACAGTTATCAAAAAATTTCAAAGATGGAAATGATACTTTGATTAGTGGTGCAGAACTTTTGCAGATGGCGATTGATAAGGTGAAGCAGGTTCAGTATATGATAGGTGGAAAATTTGTCTATTTAGAATGTGAAGACAAGGAACGGTTACTTGAGTTTTATACTACTAACGGATTTGTTTCATTTGGAAAAAGAATGCTTGACAAAGATGAGATTAATATTAATGGTAAATATTTGATACAGATGCTAAGATATCTTCATTCGTAAGATTCAATAGAAGAATGCATATTATAAACCGAAAAAGGTGGCTTTTTGCCATCTTTTCGTGCTTTATAAGAGTTTATAACTCTCAGCACTACGGTCCACCCAGCTGACTGATTATTACTTTTGCCAATTTTGCATTCGGCGTTTTGATATTGACCGGGTATTCCAGTCGTCGTTCATACGTCCACATCAGCTGCACCCCCCTTCCCATGGCCACGGTTCATCGGTCCAGGTCCAGCCATCGTTTGTATCAATACCGGTTAAAAATAACGGTCCGCAGTGTTTTTCGTAATCGCAGACGGCTTCTTTGTACATCTGCTGGTAACGGTTGAAATAATCCATTGCCTTGCCATCGCAAGGATGAGTATCCAAATACATACCGGCGTCAATCATGCAGAATCCGGCCTCACGTACAGCGGTCATTTTCTGATGCTTTGAATGTCTGTTTTGATTCATCAATAAACACCTCGCCTTCCACAGGAGTTGTTTTGCATATAGGGCTGTCGGTTATGGCAGCCACAAGAACCGGAATGGGAGTGGTTTTGACTGCGGTCTGCCTGGCAGGCAGCCTGTGCACCAACAAACGGAAAAACTAAATCTTCGAAAATGGTGCCGTGTCTTAAGGCACATTCGCCCTCCATGACATTTTCAAAAGTCTGCCATGGGACATATGCCATTGCTAATGGTTTCTTTGAAAGATTCATAGAAACTCCTTTTTTGTTTTTACTATATATTATGTAGAAAAATGTCGAATGTGAAAAAAATAAAATTTATTGAGAAAAAGTATTGACAAGCAAAGATAAATGATATATAGTAATAACAGTAACAGTTACTATTATCAAAAAGGAGCGTGAGATATGGCTGGACTCAAGTATAGCAGGCAGCGGGAAGCTGTGTTAGTCTATCTGCGTTCAACAAAGTCTCATCCGACTGCGGAGCAGGTATATCAGAAAATCAGAGAAGAATTTCCTAAGATAAGTTTAGGAACGGTATACCGAAATTTAAACTTATTAGCAGACTGTGGTGAGATTTTGCGATTGAACTGTGGTGACGGGGTAGAGCATTTTGATGCAACGACCACCCCACACAATCATTTTATTTGTCGTCGTTGCAGACAGGTAATCGATTTGGAAGCCGACTGGGATTTTGAATTGGATACCAAGATGGATGACGAGTTTCCCGGAAAAATAGAAGGACATGAAATCTATTTTTACGGCATCTGTAAAAAATGTTTATAAATCACAAAAGTGGTTAAACTAATTTATCAAAAGGAGAGTGTATTAGTATGAAGAAATTTGTATGCAGCGTATGTGGATATGTTCACGAAGGAGACAGTGCACCAGAGCAGTGCCCGGTTTGCAAGGCACCGGCAGAAAAATTCAAAGAGCAGACTGGCGAAAGAGAATGGGCAGCAGAACATGTAGTAGGAGTTGCTAAGGGTGTCAGCGAAGACATCGTAGCTGACCTTCGCGCGAATTTTGAAGGAGAATGTTCAGAAGTAGGAATGTATCTTGCTATGGCAAGAGTAGCACACCGTGAAGGCTATCCCGAAGTAGGCCTTTACTATGAAAAAGCAGCTTGGGAAGAAGCAGAGCATGCTGCAAAATTTGCAGAACTTCTTGGTGAAGTAGTAACTGATTCCACAAAGAAAAACCTGCAGATGCGTGTTGACGCTGAAAATGGTGCAACAGCGGGTAAATTCGACCTTGCAAAACGTGCCAAAGCAGCAGACTTAGACGCTATCCATGACACTGTTCATGAAATGGCTAAGGACGAAGCAAGACACGGCAGAGCATTCAAGGGACTTCTCGAGAGATACTTCGGCAACAAGTAATTCAGGTAATCCAAATAAACGACAGGCATACGGCAAAACGTGTGTCTGTTTTTTTTGTATATACACTGAAATGCACAGAATGCACAAAAATGTATGTAAATGTTGTCTAATATGCCTGTTCGGTATTACTGTAGTCGTATTTTGATATTTGAATCGAACAAGTTAGGCTAATAAATAGTTATATGTTGATATTTTGTTGTTTTGCGTGGTTTTCAGCCAGATTTTGCGTAAATATATGTAAAAATTTCTGATGATGTTATGGTACAATAGATAAGTAACAACGACAGAATGGAAAAGACAACTCAAAAATGGTAAAATGTAAGCGACCAAACCAACATTAAGCCAAAGGAGTTGTCTATCCATGAACAGTATAGCATCAAAATATCGTTTTTGTCAACAGGTAGTGAAATATTCGCTGAAATATGGTGCAACAAAAGCAAGTGTGAGGTACAAAGTCTGCCGTAAAGTGATTTATGACTGGAGAAAGAAGTACGACGGAACATGGAAAAGCCTCATGCCGCGTTCTCGTCGCCCTCACCACCACCCAAGGGAGCATACCCCGGAAGAATATGAGCTCATCCGGCGTCACTATCCTTACTACAAAGACGACAAGATACGTTTGTGGGATAAGCTGCGGGAAAAAGGCTATACCCGCTGCTATAAAAGTATGCTTCGCGTAATCAGGCGCATGAATCTGAAAGTATCGCCCGACAAGCGCAAGGAATACAAGCCCAAACCGTATGCCAAAGCGGAATATCCGGGACAGAAGATGCAGGTCGACGTGAAATATGTTCCCACATCTTGTGTAGTAAATGGGAAGAAATACTACCAGTATACCGCTGTGGACGAATGTGCTCGGTGGTGTTTTCGGGAAATGTATGAGGAACACAGCACCGCAAGCTCGCTGGACTTCATGAAAAAGCTAATTCACTGCTGCCCGTTTCCGATAAGAGAGGTGCAGACAGACAACGGAACAGAATGGACAAAAGCGCTTCTGACAAACGATCCGACGAAGAAAACCTGCTTTGAGCTGTTCCTCGAAGAGTGCGGCATTCGTTATCATCGGATTCGCGTTGCAACTCCCAGACACAACGGTAAGGTAGAGCGGCAGCATCGGCTGGATGGAGAACGCTTCTACAGTAAGCTGCGTATGTATAGCCTTGCCGACGGTCGAAAGCAGCTTGCCGCTTACAACAAACTGTCGAATACAATACCGAAATGCTGCCTTGGATTCCGCTCTCCAAACGACGTCCTGTCGGACTATATCCACCTTTTCTGATCGCCCCTCGCTTGCGTCTTTATTTTTTGAGTTTTCTGTAACTTATCATTGACGACTGTACAAAAAGGCTCAGTTCATTTCTTGACATTCCCTTGACTTTTGCTACTGAACGGATTATAATATGGATATGGGAATGAAGTTCTCCCTCGGCGCTGCCGAAACCGCTTTATAAAGCTAATGACTTCTGCATTTATGCAGAAGTTTTTTGTATGTAAAGCCGGCAATTTCTG